>ERZ835051.1284-NODE-1284-length-26559-cov-10.938500_pt1 | contig 26559 bp, 20 predicted proteins | sample MGYA00519575_ERZ835051 | MGnify/ENA primary metagenome ERZ835051 (study PRJEB31850, sample SAMEA3708769) | human gut metagenome | biome: human gut; feature: human-associated habitat; material: faeces | place: China | collected 2014 ... | reverse complement strand
GCTTTGCAGGACGCAAAGCCCACAAAGCGTTCTTATAGGGATAGAGAATTTGCTCCATTTTTATAAAAATGGACTTTTTCTACAAGCTGAAAGCCGCCGTGCAGATAGCACGGCGGCTCTCGTTATTAAGCATCACAGATTACTTAACGATATACTTGTCAAGCTCAGCCATAAGCTCATCGCAATCATCGCTGTGAACACGAAGCTCGAGGGGCTTTGAAAGATCCAGGCTGAAGATACCCATTATTGACTTTGCGTCAATTGCATATCTGCCGCTTACGATGTCAACTTCGTAGTTGCACTTTGTAACTGTTGTTACGAAATTCTTAACGTCTTCAATAGTATTGATTCTGATATTAGCTGTTTTCATACAAAAAACCTACCTTTCATATTTCAGGTCAAATTTCGGCTCCTGACCGATTGATTTCATTTTACCAAAATGTACGGCGGTTGTCAATTGCTTTTAACTGAATTTACTTAATTTTTTCAATCGGAGATAACCGTTAGCCTGATTTCCCGTTTCCGCCTTATCACTGTAAGTGCTTATCGCTCCTTACAGCTATATAATAACACATTTCACGATACGGTCAAGAGTATTATTGTCAAAAAATCGCCACAGCTTGCAAATTTCGTAATAATAAAGTATAATTAGGCTGTCGGGAGTTTAGTTTTGGTGAAACTCACCACAATTTATTATGGAAGTGATATTATCAGATATACCGTACAGACCTTCGGATGCAAGGTCAACCAATATGAAAGTGCTTCGGTAGCAAAGGCTATGGACGAACACGGATACGAGAAAACAGACGATATTTTCACGGCGGATATTGTTATAATAAACAGCTGTTCGGTGACGGAAAACAGCGACAAAAAAGCGAAACAGCTTATAAACAGGATAAAAAGCAACGACCCTATGAAGATAGTCGTGCTTACGGGCTGTTTTCCGCAGGCTTTTCCCGAAACAGCTTCAAAGCTGTCAGCCGATATAGTAACGGGTACCGAGCATAAAGACAGCATTGCGGATATGATAGACGTTTTTACCGGCAACAAGGTAAAGCAGGTTGCCATACCGCCAAGACCCGTTAAAAAGCAATATGAAAAGCAGAAAAACGCCGATATGGGCAAGACGAGAGCGTTTATAAAGATTGAGGACGGCTGTGACAGATTCTGCAGTTACTGCATAATACCTACCGCCAGAGGCTCTGTAAGGTCACGTTCCTTGCAGGATATAACCGAGGAAGTAAGGTTTCAGGTATCGTGCGGTCATAAGGAGATGGTGCTTGTCGGCATCAACCTTTCCTGCTACGGTCAGGAAATCGGGCTGAGGCTTGCGGACGCAATAGAGGCGGTATGCTCTGTGGATGGTGTGGAGCGTGTACGTTTGTCATCGCTTGAGCCGGAGCTGCTGACAGATGAGGATATAGCAAGAATGGCGGCGCAGAAAAAGCTCTGTCCGCATTTTCACCTGTCGCTCCAGTCCGGAAGCAGTGATACATTGAAGCGTATGAACAGACATTATACGCCCGATGAATACTATGATATAGTCCTGAGGCTGCGAAAAGCGTTTCCGGATTGTGCGATAACTACCGATATTATGGTAGGATTTGCAGGAGAAACCGACGAAGAATTCCAAGAATCCTGCGAATTTGCTCAAAAAGTCGGTTTTGCGGCAATGCACGTTTTTACCTACTCGATCAGAGAGGGTACAGCGGCGGCAAGACGCACAGACCACATTGCACATGATATTGCCGTAAAGAGATACCACGCTATGAGCAGCCTTGCAAAAAAGCTGAAAGAGGAATATTTCCGCTCGTGCGTGGGAAAGACGGAAAAGGTGCTTATTCAGCGCAGGGAAAGCGAAGAATACGCAAACGGCCTTACCCCGCAGTACGTTCCCGTGCGCATATACGGCAGTGACGCAAACAGGCAGGATATAATTACTGTACAAATTACAGGAGCATCGGGCAGTGATTTTTGTTTCGGAGAAGAAATAAAATGCTTGTAATCGGGCAGATATTGTAGTATAATTAAAAGGTATTGATAGTTTTGTGCCTTTACACGCTTGCAAAAGCCTGTGGCACTATCACAAAAAACGACGGAGGAAGTTTATGTCAGTTTATCGCATTTATGTGGAAAAGAAACCGCAGTTTGCCGTTGAGGGAAAAGCTGTTCTCTCAGACCTTAAAACCGCACTTCAGATTAAAGGTATCAAGGATGTGCGTATCGTAAACCGTTACGATGCAGAGGGTATCACTAAGGAGAATTTTGAAAAAGCTACTCCCACCGTATTCTCAGAACCGCCTGTTGACGATGTTTATTATTCACTGCCTGAGATTGAGGCTGATGAAAAGATGTTCGCAACCGAGTTTTTACCCGGTCAGTTCGATCAGAGAGCAGACTCAGCCGCTCAGTGTATACAGATGCTGTGTCAGGGCGAACGTCCCACGGTTAAATACGCAAAGCTGTATATCCTTAAGGGCGATATTTCAGATGAGGATTTTACTAAGATAAAGCACTATCTCATAAATGCCGTAGAAGCAAGAGAATGCGGCTTTGAGCAGTATGAAACGCTTGATGTAAAGTATGATATCCCGAAGGATGTAGCTGTGCTTGACGGATTTATCGGTCTTTCCGAAGACGAGCTTGCCGAGTTTATCAAGAAGTACGCACTTGCTATGGACCTTGGCGATATAAAGTTCTGTCAGGAATATTTCAAGAAGGAGCAGAGAGATCCTACCCTTACCGAAATCAGAATGATAGATACATACTGGTCGGATCACTGCCGTCACACAACATTCGGAACAATAATCGACAATGCGAAGATTGACGCTCCCTACATTGCCGAAACTTATAAGGAATACAAGCTCGACAAGGAGGAGCTTGGCAGAAGTGCAAAGCCTGTCTGCCTTATGGATATTGCGACCGCCGCAGTAAGAAAGCTGAAAAAAGACGGTCTTCTCCCCGACCTTGACGAGAGTGAAGAAATAAATGCCTGCTCCGTAAAAATAACCGTTGACGTTGACGGCAAGGACGAGCAGTGGCTTCTTATGTTCAAAAACGAAACTCACAACCACCCCACCGAGATCGAACCTTTCGGTGGTGCGGCAACCTGCCTCGGCGGTGCTATAAGAGATCCGCTTTCGGGTCGTTCTTACGTTTATCAGGCTATGCGTGTAACGGGTGCTTCAGATCCCCTGCTCCCTGTAGATCAGACGATCCCCGGCAAGCTCCCTCCGAGAAAGATAACAACAACAGCCGCACAGGGCTATTCGTCATACGGTAACCAGATTGGTCTTGCAACAGGTCACGTTGCGGAAATCTACGACCCCGGATATATGGCTAAGCGTATGGAGATAGGTGCTGTAATAGGTGCCGCTCCTGCTGAGAACGTTGTCCGTGAACGCCCCGTCCCCGGTGACATAATCATCCTGCTCGGCGGCAGAACAGGCCGTGACGGTTGCGGCGGTGCTACAGGCTCATCAAAGTCGCACAGCGTTGAATCGCTCGAAACCTGCGGTGCTGAGGTTCAGAAGGGTAACGCTCCCGAAGAAAGAAAGCTCCAGAGATTATTCCGCGACAAGAACGCAACAAAGCTGATAAAGCGTTGCAACGACTTTGGTGCAGGCGGTGTTTCCGTAGCCATAGGCGAGCTTGCTGACGGTCTTGAAATCGACCTCAACGCAGTTCCCAAGAAGTACGACGGTCTTGACGGAACAGAGCTTGCCATCTCTGAGTCGCAGGAAAGAATGGCAGTTGTAGTTGACAAGAACGATGTTGACAAGTTCATCGCTCTTGCAGGCAAGGAAAACCTTGAGGCTACTCCCGTTGCGGTAGTTACCGAAAACCCCAGACTCAAGATGAACTGGAACGGCAAGACTATCTGCGACATTTCAAGAGAATTCCTGAATTCAAACGGTGCGGAAAAGCACACGGATATATATGTTCCCGCTCCCACGGTAAGCTATTCTACAGGCAGACACAACACTAAGGAAGAATGGGAAAAGCTCGTTACCGACCTTAACGTATGCTCACAGAAGGGTCTTGTACAGCGCTTTGACTCAACGATCGGTGCAGGCACTGTGCTTATGCCTTATTCGGGCAAGACACAGCAGACACCCGTACAGGCTATGGCGGCAAAGCTCCCCGTACTTTCGGGCAACACAAAGACAGCTTCCATAATGGCATGGGGCTTCGATCCTTTCGTAAGCCGTCAGTCACCCTATCACGCAGCCGCTCTTGCAGTAGTCGAGAGTATGGCAAAGGTAGTTGCCGCAGGCGGTAAGAGCGAAAAGTGCTGGCTCACATTCCAGGAATATTTTGAACGTACACAGGGCGATCCTGAGCGTTGGGGCAAGCCTTTTGCCGCACTTCTCGGTGCATATAAGGCTCAGATTGCACTCTCAAGCGGCGCTATAGGCGGCAAGGACTCAATGTCGGGTACATTTGAGCATATAGATGTTCCGCCCACGCTCGTTTCTTTCGCAGTTTCAACCGCAAAGTCAGACAAGATAATTTCCGCTGAATTCAAGCTTCCCTGCAGTGATATTTACTACATTGCACCTGCATACGATGAAAACGGTATGCCTGACTTTGACAGCGTCAAGAAGGTATTTGCTACAGTAGAAAAGGCAATTGCCGACGGCACTGCCCTGTCAGTATGGACTTTGGCTCACGGCGGTATTGCAGAAGGTATCTTCAAGATGTCGCTCGGTAACAGAATCGGTGCAAAGCTTAAAGCTATGGACGATGAAAAGCTGTTCGGTCTGCACTACGGTGCATTCATCATCGAGGCTAAGGGCGCAATAGAGGGCGCAGAGCTTATCGGTGAAACGGTGAGCGACTACACGATTACAGCAGGCGATGTCAAGCTCGACATTGCAGATCTTGAGAAGAAGTATGACGCTGTTCTTGAGCCTATCTTCAAGAATTCGCTCCCCGAAATGCCGAGGCCCGTATCGGTTGCTTACGACAAGGGTTGCGACTTACTTATCAACAAGGCTCCCGGCACTATTGCAAAGCCCAAGGTACTTATCCCCGTATTCCCCGGTACTAACTGCGAATACGATATGGCTGCCGCATTCAACAGATACGGCGGTGAAGCTGAAATATTCGTTATCAGAAACCTTTCTGCAAAGAATATGGAAGACAGCGTAAACGAATTTGCAAAACGAATCGAAAACAGCCAGATGATAGCTGTTCCCGGCGGTTTCTCAGGCGGTGACGAACCCGAAGGCTCGGCTAAGTTCATCAACGCATTCTTCCGCAATCCTAAAATCAAGGATGCCGTAGAGAATATGCTCTATGCCCGTGACGGTCTTATGATTGGTATATGCAACGGCTTCCAGGCTCTTATCAAGCTCGGTCTTGTGCCTTTCGGCAAGATAGTTCCTCTGTCAAGCGAAAGCCCCACGCTTACATATAACACCATAGGCAGACACCAGTCACAGCTTGCTCTTACTAAGATTTGCACCAACAAGTCACCGTGGCTTATGCACTGCAAGGTGGGCGAGGTTTACAACATACCGATTTCGCACGGCGAAGGACGTTTTGTAGCAAGTGACGAGGTTATCGCAAAGCTCATCGAAAACGGTCAGATTGCTACTCAGTATGTTGACCTTAACGGCGAGCCTACAATGGATCTTGCATACAATCCCAACAGCTCGATGTGTGCTATCGAGGGTATCATTTCTCCCGATGGCCGTGTACTCGGTAAGATGGGTCATACAGAGCGTATCAGTTCGGATACCTGCGTTAATGTTGACGGCAACAAGGAACAGCTTCTGTTCAAGGGCGGCGTTGACTACTTCAGAATTTAACATTAAAACCGCATAAAATCTGCCCTGCAACGTATTTAGAACGTTGCAGAGCATTTTTGTGTGCAAAAATACAGAGCAGACTTTCGTCTGCTCTGCGATGTTTTTACTTACTTATTCTTTCTTTTTCTTGCCTTATACGTTACAGGAACTGCTCCGCCGGCAACAGCCGCTACCGCAATCCAGGCGGCAAGTGACGATGCACCTGTTTCGGGGTTTCTCTTTCCGAATTCTTCTGGAGCTTTTTCAAACGCACAAGCTATACACTCATAATGGCCAATGCCCGGCTCTGTGGCGGTAGGTTCTTTATCTACCACCCACTTGAACTCGTGGTCGTCAACATCGATTATATTGCCATTGTCATCAACGTGCCAGTGCTTCTTCTCATCGTGTTTCCATTCCTTCTTGCCGCTGAGCTTAGGAAGTGCTTTCTCCTCCTTGATGCCGCAAACGCTGCAGGATCTGCACTCTTTACCCTCAGATGTGATTGTCGGCTCAACGAGAGTTTTCCACTCAGACCAGTCATGTCCCTTCGGAGAAATTTCCTTTATATCTTTTCTTTCATCGCAATTTCTGCAATGCACAGAATCCTCACCTTGCTCAGTGCATGACGGTGCAATATCAACAGTACGGGAATCCTCCCATTCGTGTGCCGGCTCTATAATTTCGGTCTGTTCGAAACCACAATGGATACAAGCGTGTTTCTTGACGCCGTTTTCAATACAGGTTGAAGGTGTTACTACCTCCCATTCGCCGTAGGTGTGATCTGTAACGGGGATAACCGTTGAATCCTTTGTTGCGTCACAGCGTGAGCAATGGATTGATTTAGAGCCTTCGGTCGTGCAGGTAGGTTCCTTATCTATTGTGTAATCCTCTTCCCACTCGTGAGCGTCCGAATCTATATCGGTATCTTCATATTCAGTGTATCCGCAGATCTCACATTTTCTTGTTTTCTGACCGCCTGCAACACAGGTAGAGTCTTTTGATACTGTCCACTCGCCGAATGAATGTCCTGTCGGTTCGATCTCTGTTACATCCTTTGTCGCATCACATCTTGAGCAGTGAATCGACTTTGAACCCGGCTGTGTGCAAGTGGGATTTACATCTGTTGTGTATTCGGCATTCCAATCGTGTCCGAGCGGTGCTGTATCACGCTCTTCTTCAAATTGGCAGACGGAGCAGATATGCTTTTCCTTACCGCCTTCTTCACAATTTGCCGATTTGCTTTCTTCCCACTCGCCGAATTTGTGACCGCTTGGAGCACCGCTTTCAAATACAAGCGTTGTGTCATTCGTGTGTGCTCCGCATTCGCACGAATAGAAATACTTGGCAGGATTTACGCAATCTGCAGGAAGTGCAAGCGTATCCTCGTTTACGGTCTTTATATCAAATGTATGATTTTCTTTATTGATTTTTGCCTGACAGTTCTTACAAAGATTATAGTGTCCGGTAAGATCGGAATAATACAGTTTACCGTCACTCTCGTGTTCAACCTTATAAGTCAGCGTGAAACGTGCCAGAGCCTTATCCTGAGTGCCTGCAGACGCATCCGCATAAGCGGTTCTGTCTGTTATAACGATGAAATCTTCTGTATAAGTTCCTGCGACTAAATTGCTGTCGGGCTTAACTGTAAATGTTGCCGTTGCACCCTTTGCGATCTTTGAAGAGCCGTCATCGGCAGTACCCCATTCATCGCCGGCAGTGTATGATACTGTGAACGAAGAAGTATCAGTTATGGCACCGCTTGCTTTATTAAGGTCGGATTCCTTTACTACTCTGTACTTTGCTATAGAACCGCCCTCTGTGACTTTCACCTTGAGCGATACTGTCTTTGTCGGGTTGCCGTTATCAAAATCTGTACCAATGTCAACAGTTGACACAGGATTGTTTTCACTGTCTGTTACAGATATTTCAATATCTTTAAGACTTGCGTCTGCAGTTACAATAAGGTTGCGGTCAACAGAAAGTGCGATGAACTCACCTGTCGTGCTGTCAAACGTGTACATATCATCAGGTACCGCATTACCGTCAGCATCTGTTACCGTAACACCTGAGAAACGATATTCATCGGGATCGTTCAGTGCAAACGTAAACCTTGAAGAATCTCCTGCTACAGCAAAGACATTTCCGTCCGTTACGGTTGTTTCATTCGTATTATTTGCCTTTATGCAATAGGGCATTACATTTGTGCATGGCTCGCTGTCATCTATTATTTCACCGTCACCGATGCGGACAATATTAAGTCTGTTTGATTCCGATACTATTGTGTTGGCATCGGCAATATCGATTAAAGTATTTCCGTCCGACAGCTTTATTTTATAGCCGGTTTCCGCAATGCACTTACCGCCTGCATAATCCAGCGTATATCCGGTACCGTAAGCGGGTGTGAACCTGCGGATAATGCCGCCGTTCGTCTTTGTTATCTGTGCCGCACTGTCGGCTTTTGTAATACTGCCGTTTGTGAGTATCGTACCGTTATCGACAGACAGAGTACCTGCTACGGAAATATCGCCGTAGGTTTTAATAACAGTGCCGTCAGTTACCTTTGCCGTTCCGTGACCGATTATATCGAGCTTTGCATTTTCGTAACCGTTCGCAGACAGAAGCTTAAAATCGCCCGAAGTATCGCCTGTATCGGAATCATCGAGCTTATTGACGTTGAGAATACCGTTTACGGCATATATTCCGCTTACCGATGTTCCGTTATTTCCCGGCTTGCCATTATAATTATCCTGCTGTTCAGACGGTACATGGGTATTTGTACCGGGGTTTCCGCCTCTTCCGGCTGTAACGTTAAGTCTGCCGCCATTAAGATACACCTTTGTATTATCGGTTATAGCCACACTGCCGTTACCGCCGTCGCCGCCAACGCCATAATACGATTCATTTGTATCGTAGTTAGTGCCATAACCTGCACCGCCGCCTTTACCACCATCGCCGCCGATAACAGTTACAGTGCCGCCCGCAACCGTGAACGACAAAACATTTACCGCATCTTTGCCGTCCTCACCGTTCTTTCCGTTAGCCTCATCGGGACCGCTCTCCGTCGTACCCCACCCGCCATCATCGCCAGTGGCTCCGATAAAGCCAATAACACCGCTTGCGTTTTCACTCTCACTATAAAAAGTTATTGTTGCATCTGTGCCGGCAATACCGTTCACTACACTTACCTCTGCACCGTTCTTGAGTATGACATTTACATTTCCTTTAATTTCTACAGGATTATATACATTTTTATTGTTGTCATAATCATAGGTTGTTGTGATGATATTAACGATACCGTCAGCCACATACCACGTTTCTTTACCGGCAGTGCCCCATGCAGTATCAGTTGAAGCTATCTTTGTATAATCAGTTACCGTTCCGCTTATAACAGTACCGTCTGCGGACAGTCCGTAATAACTCACCGCTTCATCGGCAATTGCGCTGATTACTGTAAATGACAACGTGCCGACTGCAAGGACGGCAGATGTTGCTATGCAAGTTATGATTCTGGTTGAAAATCTTCTTTTCATTCGTCTCTCCTTATCCGGGAAATTTCAAGTAATGATATACGTTACTTATCTATCATACAATTGTAACATTTCATAAAGAGAATTTCAACAAATATGGCACGAACGGTCAAAAAATGGCGGCGAATGGTATAATTACCTTCGCCGCCTTACTATAATGAATGATTTACTTATCAAAACCGAGCAATTTCTTCGTTCCTGCTTTTTCAAGCGCAACTGTCAGAAGCACGCCTGCTATAAGCCCTACAGCGCCCTGTATTGCGTTTCCGAAAATGCCTGCCGCCGCTGTTGCCACATTACCGTAAAGTATAATAGCATAAACGAAGTAGCCTGCCACCATAATTATTTCTGCCACAGTGCCGCCGATTACCTTGCCGACAAGCGACTTGAAATAAGAGCCGTTCATAAAGCACTTTGCAATGTAGAATGCCGCTACTGCCATAAGTGCCTTGATTATCAGCGTTGCAGGCGCATAATAAGCATAACCTGTAAGCAGATCCGCCATCGCAGAGCCTATGCCTGCCGCCGCAACTCCCCACGGCGAGCCGATAAGCCATACCGATGTAAGCACCATTACATCACCGAGATTTACATAGCCCTTTGTGAGCGGCATAGGTATCTGTACTACCATTGTCGCAACACAGGTAAGTGCGGCAAGCACAGCCGCCGTAACCATTAATGTGAGATTTTTTGTCTTTACCATTTCTTTTGTCTTCTTTCTTTTGTATTTGGCTTATTTGCCTTTTTTCATATCATTGGCGGAGTAAACGACCTCCGCATAGATAGCCGCAATAATTCTGTACAGCTCGACCGGTATCGTTTCACCGCTGTTGAGCATTACAAGAAGCGCCGCCGTGCTGTCGTCACGGTAAACGGGAACGCCGTTCTCGTCTGCGATATTTATAATCTTCTTCGCAAGCTCGCCAAGGCCGGACGCTACCACGACCGGAGCATAGTTAAGGTCGGGATTGTACTTAAGCGCCGCCGCAGCCTGCTTTCCTAAATTACGCTTGGACATTAAGACCCTTCCTCCTGTCAATTATTTTCGGGAAAACCTCTGTCAGCACATGAGGCTTTCTCAGCACCGCAGTTTCAAATTTTGCGGGCTTATAGCCGATATTCCTTATTATAAGGTCAATTTTATCGCTAAGCCTTTTTATCTTGAAGCCGAACTTTTCGGGATAAAGAAGCGACAGATTGATGTTTTCGCCCAGTGCGTACATATCGACCTCAAAACGTCCTATAGATTCAACGTCAAAGGTCAGGAACAAGTGGTAATTCTTCTGTCCGACAGGCGTGTTGTTGGGGTTATTCTCGTCATTATCGACCCACAGCTCGCCGAATGCCTTTGTATCCTCAATCTGCAACGGCAGGATATAGTGTGCAAGAGGTGTGAATACACCCGGTGCATTGAGAAGGCTTTGCAGAAGATTTGACGCATTGAAATCGTCCAGTGACTGAATAGCCTCGTGATTTATATTCTTACCGATAAAATCGGTCAGCTTATCGAGAGTAGAAGGTGCGGAAGGGATATTGCTCGAAGGCGGCAGTTCCTTACGCTGTGCCATCTCATTTACTATATTGGTGAAAAACTCAAAAAGCGTGTCACGCTGAGGTATATCCGGCATTTCACGGAGAATCTCATTGAGATAGTCAACAAGTGCTGCCATATCCTTGATTCCCTGAAAATCACGATGCACCGCAGGAATAATCTGTCGGCTGTCAGTGCCTGTCAGCATTGCCATTATTATATTCTTAAGTGTCTGCAATCCGGATTGTTTTCCTTCGTCAAACGGCGATGTCAGAAATTCCAGCTTATCCCTGGACAAATCCAGTTCCGCAAGATAGCTTTCATCGGATAAATGTGACTTAATGAACAAAGACAGAGTTAATTTTTCAGCTTTATTGTCAAAAATGCTTAAATAGTCTTGATTTTCAGACTGATTTAGTGTATTATTATAACTATCAGGAATATCCGACATCTCGCTGAGCTGTTTTTTGCTGAAAATCTTTTTAAGAAGATTTCCAAATGCAACAGACAGCTCCCTACGCATATCGTCAGACGGAATATATGCAAGGAGATTTGCAAAGCTCTCCTTGAGCATACCGTTGTTGGTGTTGTAGCGTGAAAGATTATGTATTATGAGCGGAATGAACGTCTGTGTTCTTTCATCGTTCAGAAGACTTGCGGAAACGTCCTTCAGCAGTGCGAGCGTTTCACTCTTGAGCGGCTCGAACATATCAGCCGCACTACTGCTCTTCCATTGTGAAGACAAATCGGAGAGCTTGTGGGAGAGCGACTCGTTCGGTGAAAAATATTCGGACAGGAATTTGAGATTTGCACCGAGTGCATTAAGTATCTCCTGCTTGTTTGACGAATAGTTGAGTGCTTTCAGTAGCTGACCGATACTTTCTTTTATATCGGGGCTTGTGGTGGTCTTCAGGATACCGTGGAGCAGCTTGTAAAACTCATCACCGCTGAACATCGTGTTCTGCTTTTCCTGGTTCTGAATCTCACGGACCAGCTTTTCGGGAGCAAGATAAAAGCTCTTGATAAGCTCATCCATATCGTCGTAAAGCTCTGTGTAACCGTTGATCATCGTCTGCTCGAGCAGATCCGAGCTTAACAGGTTCTTGAGCGTTTCGACCGCCATAGTGGGATCTTTTATCTGAACAGTAAGCGGAGCGAGATTCTTTCTGCCCATCATCATAGCGGCGGCGGAATCGTTATCCTGCGCCGTAGATGCTTTGATAGGCTGAGCAAGCTCGACCATATCAAACGGTTCTATATTACCGTCATACTGCCGGTTAGTGAACGAATAGCTCTTACTGTTGGAAACAGGAGCCGTAATCTGTGGAATGTTGGGCATATATATTTCCTTTCAGATGCACATTTTAAAGCCGTGCATCGCATTGCTTGACTTTAAGTTTAGCACATTTCAAGGGATTTATCAATATCAATCTTACGATTGCAAAATAAAAAAATCAGGGAAAGGCGGTTTTGTATATGGCAAAGGTTGAACCCGGCATGGAATCCATGCTCGAAATGTACATATTTGAAACCAATACGTTGCTTGAACAGCTCGATGAAATTCTTCTCAGAACAGAGGATGCAAATGTATTCTCGCAGGAGGATATCAACGAGATATTCAGAATAATGCACACAATCAAAGGCTCGTCTGCGATGATGGGATTTGAAAATCTCCAGCATCTTGCGCACAAGGGCGAAGATATGTTCTTTGTAATAAGGGAGAAGCCCGAAATTGCGAAGGACGCACATTTTGTATATGAACTTATATTTGAGGTTTCCGATCTATACAAGGCTGAAATCGAGTATATACAGAATTCGGGGGATGACGACTATACGCCTACCGACTTCTCGGAAACGTTCAAAAAGCTCGAAGACGCAACGGAAAGATTAAAAGCAATGGAAAGCGGTGCCGCTCCTGCTGAAAGCGCTCCTGCGGCAAAGCAGGAAGCATCTGCCGCTCCTGCAGGAAGCAACGTTGAGGGAAGCATGACCGTCCGTGTATTCTTCGAGGACGGCTGTAAGATGGAGAACCTCCGTGCTTTCCTTCTGCTGACAAAGATAAAGGATGTTGCCGAAGTTATCAGCTGTACTCCTCCCGATGTTGAATCCAATGCGGATACGGCAAAGGATATTGTCGAGAACGGTTTCCTTGTGACCTTCAAGGGCTTTGACGGAGATAATGATACGGTAATTAAAGCTATAGAAGGTGCAGTCAACGTTGAGTCTTACGAAATAATAGACACACCGTCTGCGGCACCTGCCGAAGAAAAGCCTGCTCCCGCACCGGTTAAAGAGGCTGCCCCCGTTGCCGCCCCCGCAAAGACGGAGGAAAAGCCGCAGGCTCAGCCTGCTCCTGCAAAGCCTGCCGCAAAGAGTGCGGTCACAAAGGCTCAGGAGGACATTAAAAAGGCTAACGGCGGTCAGAAGCAGAGCCTTATCAGCGTAAATCTGTCAAAGCTTGACACACTGCATGATATTGTCGGTGAAATCATAACGACCGAGTCAATGGTAATAGCAAACCCGGATCTTGAGGGTCTTGAGCTTGAGAGCTTCTCAAAGGCGGCAAGACAGCTCAGAAAGCTGACAGACGAGCTTCAGGATACTGTAATGTCTATCAGAATGGTACCGCTTGCAGGCGTATTTCAGAAGATGGGCAGAATTGTCCGTGATATGAAGATAAAGCTGAACAAGGAAGCTGAGCTTGTTCTTGAAGGTGAAACGACCGAGGTTGACAAGAGCATAGTAGATAACCTGAACGATCCTCTTATGCACCTTGTAAGAAACTGTATGGATCACGGCATAGAGGACGATATAAATGTCCGCATTGCCGAGGGTAAGCCCGAAAAGGGTACTGTAAAGCTGTCTGCAAAGCACTCGGCAGGTGAAGTTATCATCACCGTTTCAGATGACGGCGCAGGCATCAACTGCGAAAAGGTTCTAGAAAAGGCAAAGGAAAACGGACTTCTTACAAAGCCCGAAAGCGAATATACAACGAAGGAAATCCAGAACATGATTCTCCTGCCCGGCTTCTCGACCAATGATACGGTTACGGAATACAGCGGCAGAGGCGTAGGTATGGACGTTGTACGCAGTAATATCGAACAGTGCGGTGGTACACTTACCGTTGAAAGCGAAGAGGGCAAGGGTTCCAGCTTTATAATCAGAATTCCGCTTACTCTTGCCATTGTCGAGGGTATGAAGCTGAAAGTCGGCTCTACTATCTTTACAGTGCCGATCTCATCTATAAAGGAAAGCCTTATGGTTGCAAACAACCAGTTGCTCAACGATACAAAGCAGGGCGAAATGATAATGATAAGAGGCGTGTGCTATCCTATCCTCCGTCTGCACGAAAAGTTCAATATGCCGACCGAGGTCACAAAGCTTGAGGACGGTATCCTGCTTCTTGTCGATGTCGGCGGAAAGAATGTCTGCCTGTTTGCAGATAAGCTGATAGGCGAACAGCCCGTGGTTGTAAAACCGTTCCCGAAATACCTCAGCCAGTACAATATCAAGGCGGAGGGTCTGTCGGGCTGTACCGTAATGGGCGACGGCACTATTTCGCTCATAATAGATGTAAATAATCTTATCGGCTAAGGAAACGGAGGCTTTACTTTGTCAGAGAATTATAATGATAAATTACAGGAACTTCTGAATACTCAGAAAGCTATGGAGGACGCAAAGAAAGATCCTCAGAATACAGAAATAACTAAGGTACTGACCTTCTATATCGGCGAGCAGGTATACGGCATTGAAATACCCGATGTCATCGAAATCATAGAAGTACCGCCCATAACCGCCGTACCCGGTGTACCGTCTTATATCAAGGGCATAATCAATGTCCGCAGTAAGATTGTTCCTGTTGTGAACATAAGAAGCAGATTCGGCAAGGAAGAGATTCCTTTCAACGACCGCACCTGCATAATCATCGTTTCGACAGGTGATGTATCGGTCGGACTTATCGTTGACAGCGTTGCGGACGTTATTCCTGTAACCGAACAGCATATATCAAAGACACCGGAGCTTACCGGTGTAAACTCGAATAAATTTATCAAGTCCATTCTTGAAATGAACGATGGAATAAAACTCGTCCTTGACGTTTCAAAACTGATAGACGAACACGCAAGCGAAGAAATGAAGTAAGGCAGGTGAGCCGTAATGCTTAAAATAACAGATAATGAATTCAACCGTCTGGTATCATTCATGAGAGAGCGCTACGGCATAAACCTTTCTCACAAACGCACACTTATCGAGGGCAGACTCGGTAATATGCTCTTTGAGCGAGGATTCAAAAACTATGACGAGTATCTTGACTGCTGTATGAATGACAGAAGCGGTAAAGAGCTTGACGGTCTGCTTATAAAGCTGACCACAAATCATACTTATTTTATGCGTGAACCGGAGCATTTTACTTACCTTACAAGCACCGTTCTTCCGTTTATAAAGCAGACCAACGCAAGAAGCAAAACAATGCGTATATGGAGCGCAGGCTGTTCAAGCGGAGAAGAAGCGTACACTACAGCTATGCACATAAGCGAATTTCTGGGCAGTGAAAAATCTTCGTGGGATACAAGGATACTCGCTACCGATATTTCGCTGAAAACGCTTGCAGGCGCTCAGAACGGCGTATATCTGGAAAGCGGACTTACGGATCTGCCACCCGGCTGGCTTGAGAAGTATTTTGACAGGATAGACGGCGAAAAATGTAAGGTAAAGCCGGCACTTCGCAACGAAGTGATTTTCCGCACGTTCAATCTGATGGAGCCGATACCCTTTAAAAAAGCTCCGTTTGATCTGATTTTCTGCCGTAACGTAATGATTTATTTTGAAATGGAAACGAAACTGGCTTTAGTAAAGCGGTTTTACGATGTGTTAAGACCGGGCGGATACCTGTTCATCGGTCACGCAGAAAGTATTCCGAGAGATTCAACCGATTATGAATATATTAAACCTGCTATTTACCGCAGACCGCTTAAATAACGGCTTTGCACAATATGACGGCATAATGCCGCAGACGGAGGTGAGGTTTTGCCTCTACGCATACTTATAACAGGAACCAGTGCAGCTGTAAGCCAGGTCACCAAAACGATCATCGACCGCAGTCTGCATAACTGTAAATCTGAAATAGTTGACTATAAACAGCTTTCTCTTTCTGCCGAAAAAGCAGACTATGATTTTGCCGTTATAAACGATCTGATGGCGGATATATATTATCGTCTGCCGTCGGCACTGAACGATGTTCCGTCGGTGCTCATAACCAATAATGACAGAATACTGACCGACCCGAAGCGATTCGGGCTTTTTGGTGCAATCAAAAACACAAGCGGCGGTGCGGCGGGTCTTGTTGCTTTTGAAAAAGAGCTGATAGCTATCATCAATAACGGCACTCATAATACGCTCGAGCGCAAATCTGCCGATAAACCGCACTTTGATAAAATCATGCAGTCGCCGGACGGCAGCGATCCTGCTGTTCTTTTCAAAAAAACAACAGCACCGCAGAAAAGCAAGCGGAGCGATATAATCAGACCTTACAGCAACAGCGGTAAGATTGAAATGATAGCGATAGGCGCAAGCACGGGCGGTACAGACGCCATAATAGAAGTTGTGCAGGATCTTCCTGCGGATACTCCGCCTATCGTAATAGTACAGCATATGCCTGTCGGATTCACGAAAATGTACGCCGACCGCCTTGACCGCATATGCAAGATGAACGCTAAAGAAGCTGAAAACGGCGACAGGCTGCGACAGGGTCTTATAATACTCGGACACGGCTCGGAACAGCTTGAGGTACACAGGGACTCAAGTGGGTTATATGTTACCTCAAAGCCCGGTGAAAAGGTTTCGGGACACTGCCCTTCTGTTGATGTTTTGTTCAGTTCTGTAGCAAAGGTTACAGGAAAAGGAACTATAGGTATAATTCTCACAGGCATGGGACGTGACGGTGCTTCAGGTCTTGCCGAAATGAGAAAATCCGGCGCATATACGATAGGTCAGGACAAAGATTCCTGCGTTGTATATGGTATGCCCTGTGTTGCTTTTGAAGAAGGCGCAGTCATAAAACAGGCTCCGCTTTCTGATATAAAGAATATTATAATAGGAATGTTATAATGGCAAATTACCGGGAATAAGGAGAGAAAAATGTCAACAGCAAAGAAAACCCTTTCTGTCATTACAGCCGTAGCAATTTTTGCAATTGCGGCTTTGATGACGATGTGTGTTACTCAGGTCGCATCAGCGGCAGAGATGAACGGTAACACAGCAACAGAGCTTGTAAACTTCATCGGCACAGGCTGGAACTTAGGAAATTCTCTTGACGCAATAGGAGGCGGAAACAGCCTTTCCAGCGAAACATCATGGGGAAATCCGAAAACAACAAAGGCGATGATAGACGCCGTAAAAGCACAAGGCTTCAACACAGTAAGAGTACCTGTATCGTGGGGCAACCACACGACCGGCGACAACTTCACTATCGACTCTAAGTGGCTTGCAAGAGTAAAAGAAGTTGTAGACTACTGCATTGATAACGATATGTACGTTATCCTGAACATTCACCACGACACATCCACACAGTACTACTACCCTTCTTCTACATATAAAACGCAGTCGGTGAAATTTGTAAAATCAATATGGACGCAGGTTGCAAAGTATTTCAAGGACTACGACCAGCATCTTGTATTTGAAACGCTCAACGAGCCAAGACTTGTCGGCACAGGCGATGAGTGGTGGTTTCCTGTAAATAATCCCAACAGTGCAGTTCGTGATTCGATCAGTGTAATAAACACACTCAATCAGACAGCGGTTGATGCTATCCGTGCGGCAGGCGGCAAAAATAACGACAGATGTATAATGGTTCCGGGATACGGTGCATCCATAGACGGCTGTACAACATCAACTTTCAAATTACCGGATGATTCTACGCCCAATCGTCTTATCGTATCGGTACACGCATATACACCTTATAATTTTGCTCTTAACGCAAACGGCACAGCTGAATTTACGAATGATCTGAAAAATGAAGTGGATTATCTGTACAGCACAATAAAATCGCATTTCATTGATGAAGGTATCCCTGCAATAATCGGTGAAACCAGTGCCTCCAACAAAAACAATGCAGCTGAACGTGTAAAGTGGGCACAGTATTATATGGGCAAATCCGCCGAATACGGCGTGCCTTGTATGCTGTGGGATAACAATGCGTTCAATGGCAGTGACAAGGGCGAATGCCACGGTCACCTCAACCGTTCAACGCTCGGCTGGTATGATAAGGCTTTTGTTGATGCTGTAATCAAGTACGGCAAGAAGGAACAGATACCCGAAAAGCTGACGCCTCCCGCAAGTGTTACCAATTGCACAGCAAGACATACAACCACCACGGAAATTTTCATCAATTGGGATAAAGTTGAAGACGCCGATGGATATATTACCGAACAGTACAAAGGCGGTAAGTGGGTACAGATAAATGACAGTGAATATCCTGCGGTCGATTTATACAATCTGAAACCGGATACGGTTTACACTTTAAGGATAAGGGCGTATAAAACCCAAAAGGGAATCTATGCCTACAGCGATTATGTACGCTTTGCAGCAAGGACTGCCAAGCTGGTCGTTAAAAATGTTACTAACTTCAAGGTAAAATCAGCTACAACAAATTCAGTTACGTTACAGTGGGATAAATGTGAAGGTGAAGTCGGTTACTTCGTTGAACGATACAAGAACGGATCGTGGTGCAATATAGCAGAGCTTCCTGTTGACACAACAAGTTATACTGAGAAAGGCCTTATAAACGGAACGACCTACTCATTCAGAATCAGGGCGTACCGATACGGTGACACAGTGTTGACCGGATTATATTCGAATGTTGCGGGTACCACCACACTTGCAAATGTTACGGGCTTTGCAAAGCAATCCTCTACAGATTCAAGCATTACTGTAAAATGGAACAGGAATTCACGCGCTACAGGATATGTGCTTGAACAGTATACAGGCGGAAAGTGGGTACAGCTTACAAAAACAGCGTCAAACACCAATACTTCGTACACTGCGAAGAACCTGAAAGCAAGCACAACTTACACATTCCGCATCAAAACGTACAAGACGGTAAACGGTAAAACCACCGAAACCGCTTATATAAGACTTGCTGCGAGAACATCCGCACCGAGCGTTACGAATGTAACAGGCTTTACAAAGGAATCTGTTACCCAAACGACCGCTACTCTGAAGTGGAACAAAAACACAACCGCTACAGGCTACATTGTCGAACAGTACAAGGGCGGCAAGTGGACTCAGATAGCAAAGACAACGAGCAACAGTACACTTACCTGCACTGCAAAAGGACTTAAGGCAAACACTACTTATACGTTCAGAATCAGAGCATATAAGACCTCCGGCAGTTCAACTAAGTACAGCAACTATGTAAGAGCGGCGGTAACTACCGCTAAGTAAAACGCATCCCCCGATTTTCAAAGTCGGGGGATTTGTATATCAGAAAATAAGAATGACCTTTGCAAAAGCAGAGGTCATTCTTATTTTCTGAGCAGTTTTTTATAGATAAATCCGGTCACAAAGCCGGGTACGATAAACAGAATTATCTGGCTTGCACAAGGAATAAGGAAATCCATAAAACCTGAGAATCCCATCTTCCTTATCTTTTTTCTGACCGCAATAAAGCTCTTTGTGTTACGCCAGTTGCGTCTGCGGTTCAGATTTCCGGCTGTTACCCTGTAGCGTACAAGAACTTCGGGAATGTTTGCAGCTACTGCACCGCCAATCAGCATACGCACCATAAAGTCATAATCTTCACAGCGTTCAAGTTCCTCGCAGTATCCGCCGATCGACTGTGCAAGCGATTTTTTATATACAAGCGTCTGGTTATTGAATGGCGCTCTGCGTTTTGCAAATTTTCTTATCGCTTCATTTTCTGTCGGCGGTCTTCTGACAGCAATATCATTACCTGTATCGCTGTCGAATTCCTGAATATAACTGCCGAGTATTGACACCTCAGGGTGTTGTGCAAGATATATCATCTGCTTCTCCGCCCTGTTTTCAAGGCATATATCATCGGAATCCATCTTCATTATATATTCATTCTTACAAATAGCAAGTCCTGTGTTAGCACATTTTGCAGTGCCGCCGTGACTTTCAAGGCGGTGTATCTTCAGCTTACCGCCGAACTTTTCGCTGTATTGCTCAAGCACTCCGTCAAGCTGTTCATTCAGCCCGCCGTCGCATACAACAACTATCTCATCCGCAGGATAAGTCTGTATATACAGGCTTTCAAGGCTCTGAGCGAAAAACTCGGGATTTTCTCCGCTGTATACTGACATAAGGACGCTGTACGGCTGTAATTCTGTTCTATTTTCCATACAAATTTGCCTCCTTTGTCTTTGTAATCGCTTACATTGATTTTATCATACCTATAATAAAAAGTCAATCAATACCCGCAATTTTTATTGTTTTTTCTCTTTGCTGTCATATTATCAGTCGAAATAGAGCGCATTACGATAGTCAATTTGTCCTGTAAATGCGTCATAAATTATATTTTCGCAGTTTTTTGTACTGATAAAATACTCCGTAACGTATGCAACGGGAATGAATCTGCCGTCGGATATAAGCTGTTTTTCCGCCTGTCTGCACAGCTCATATTCCTCCTTCTCATCCTTCGCCTGTGACGCTTTTTCGAGCAGTTTCGAATAATCGCTGTTCATAGCACTGTATTTGTTCACGTTATCCGTAAAGCTGTTAAGATACGCCTCAGGACAATTATAACTGCCGTTAAGACGTGTCAGTGCAAGCGTATAATCGCCGTTTTTCAGCTTCTCGTCATATTCGCTTTCGCTGATATACGAGATACTGCAATACATTCCGAGCTTTGCCTGCCACTGCTGTAAAATGCCCTTTACCGATTCGCCTATTTCTTCGTCACGGTTTTCTACAGCGATTATATTGACGCTGTACAAATCCGCCTTGTCAATACCGGCACACGCACTCTGATATGCTGTATACGCCTTTATCTCATCGGGCTTTACCACTGCCTTGCCGCCCACAACATCACGATAGCTTCCGAGCGAATTTTTTACAGACGGAGGTACCGCTCCATCAGCAACGGTATATCCGAAAGGCATTTCAAGCTCTGCGGCATCGGTCGCATACAGTAAGGCGTAGCGGAGCTTATCGCTCCTGAATATCGAATTTGATGTGTTCATTGTAATGCCGTAAACAGCGGTTGAGAATTCGTCATAGATATAATTTTTGTCAAGATAGCTCTTTGCCTTACTGCCCGAAAGAACGATGCTCTGCGATGTTCCGTCGGTGAAATCAGTAATATGATTATCTTCAATGAAGAAGTTAAGTCCGAGCGGAGTTACCTCGTCATGCTCATTATACTTGTCGCTGTAACGAAGAACGAGGTTATTGTTATTGTTGCTCCAAGCGTCATAATTCCACGTCTTAACATAAAACGGACCGTTTGACGCAGTTCGCTCTGCGTCAAGACCGTATTTGCCCTGTGCCTTGATGAAGTATTCCTCGTTGCACGGCATAGCCGCCGGCATAGCAAGAAGCATTGCAAATGACGGCTCGGTATATTGCAGTTCTATTGTAAGCGAATAATCCCCCTGCGCCGTAACTCCGAGCTGTGACAGGTCTGTGATTTCTCCGCTGTTTATCTTATCGGAATTTTTTATGCAGAAATATTCCGATGCCTTCGGCGCTCTGGTTTCCGGCAGGAATAATCTTCTGAAGCCGAAAACAAAATCGGCGGCTGTGACCTTCTTGTTGTAGCCGTTTACGTCTGTCCAGTATCTGTCCTGCTTCAGTTTGAAGTTATATGTAAGCCCGTCATCCGAAACGGTATAGCTTTCAGCCATTGCTTTTTCCGCATTGCCGTCCGCTCCGATCCTGAACAAGCCCTCGAACACCGAGCCGATTATAAGATATGATTCCCTGTCAGAAGCGTATTGAGGGTCAAGGCTTCCGGGATTCGATGATATATCATAACCGAACACATATCCCTTGCCGTCATCCTCTTTACACGAGGTGAAAAAAGCACAGCATAAGCACAGCAAAAACGCAGAAATGCGAATTGTCGTTCTTTTCTTCATCACAACTCCTTAATTACAACATTACCCGTTTCCAGTGATTTCTTGCAATCAATTATCCTCTGATTGCGGCTTCCTTTGAAATGAAGTTCAAGGCTTCTCTGGGCAAGTATAAATTTTCCGTCGACCAGTATATCAACAACCGACAGCAGATTTTTAACATCTTCGTCCGTCTTTGATTTTTCAATAAGCTGTTCAAAAGTAAAACCGGTATATGCCATTATATCGAGCTTTGTGTTCTCCTTTATCCTCTTTGCAAGGTCATATAACGGTGCAGGCTGGCAGAACGGCTCTCCGCCCGAAAAAGTAACACCCTTCAGCAGAGGATTTTCCGCAATGTGATTATATATCTTGTCGGTATCCGCAAGCCTGCCGCCGCTGAAATCGTGCGTTTCGGGGTTGTGACAGCCCTCGCAGTGATGCGGACAGCCCTGCGTAAATATTGTATATCTTATTCCCGGTCCGTCTACAATAGACTCGCTGACCGTACCTGCTATTCTTATAAGCATTGTATCACGTTCCTTTTTAAGTTATCCTATTTATTATAGCCTTATTCGGATAAAAAAGCAATAGATTGAAAGCGTTTCCCTGTTTTTTCAGATAAAAATAAAGTGAGCAAATACAAAATTGCCCACTTTTATTTCAATATTTCAGATATTGATTACGCAACTTTTGAATAGTCGATAACAGAAATATCCTGTAAAAGACTTTTTGCCGCTTCTACAAGTTTTTCGAGCTGTTCGGCAACTTCATCTGTGTAAAATATCTCTCCGCATTGTTCACATTCCTCGCAAGGTACATTTTTAATTATTATTACCGAATTACTGTAATTGACAACATGAGTTGTAAAGCTGTTTTTTATCATTTTGCACTTGCATAGCATACACATAATATAAGACCTTCACGCCGATTCGCTTTTACCCTGCTTCTCTCTGCACTCACTGCATATACCCTTGATGCTTATCTCGTACTCGGTTACATCAAAGTCATACTTTGTGCGTATCTTATCGTTAAGACACATCATTTCACCTAGCTCCACATCAAAGACCTTTTCACAGCAGCTGCATATCATATGAAAATGCGGATCTGTCCTGCCGTCAAAACGTACGCTTCCGTAAGAACTGCATATTTTCTTCAGTATGCCGTGTTCCGCAAGCTGATTGAGATTACGGTAAACTGTACCGAGGCTTATTTTAGGGTAACTGCGTCTGGCTATATCGTAGACCTGCTCGGCGGTAGGGTGGACAGGATTTGAAACAACGATATTCATTATGCAATTTCTCTGTTGCGAATAATTCATACTGCCCTCCTGTCAGGTATAACTCTCGTTATCCGTGACCCAATGACGAACTCTCAGAGGAATACCAAGCCCCTCTGCAAGCTCCTTGCACTGCTCAATCTGCTCAGGCTTTATTATATCAACCACGGTAAACATAACCTCAGGCACGATAGTTTTTACCGTTGCGGCAAAATTAAGCATAGAATTGAATGACGGAAGCCCGAACTTAGGACGTGATACCTCAAGATAGCTCTCAGGGTCGGGAGCGTTAAGGCTTATGGAAATACAATCTATTATATATCTCATCTTGTATGAATCAAATGCAGGGTTGATAAAATCAACAAGTCCGTTTGTGTTGATACGGATTTTCATATCGGTAGTCTGCTTTACATACTTTGCGACCTCAAGCAGAACATCGGCACGCTCCATAGGCTCGCCGTAACCGCAGAAAACAAGCTCGTGAAGTCCTGTCTTATCAAAATCGTCAAACGCCTTGATAATTTCTTCATAGCTCGGCTCGTGCTCAAGCCACAGGCTGTCATTATCCGCAACGCTGTCGCCGTTCTTTCTTATGCAGAAAACGCACGAACACGGACATCTGTTTGTTATATTAGCATAAAGCTTACCTTCAAACTCATAGAATATCGTCATATTACACCTCCGTGGATAAACTGATAATCTTTCTCACATTAGTATAACATAACGCTGAAAATTAGTCAATAGCTAAATCGGCATTTTAATGCGAAAAATCGCCACCCGCAAAAAAATTATATCCTGTCATATATTACATTTGCTTTTAAAGAAGTAAATGACAAGGGGAAGTATACGCCTGAAGTCCGACTCTCCTTCATTGTTATCAATACACGGTTACAGCAGTTGTAATAGGCACTGTCGCTATCTTTCAGACGCTCTACATAAGGAGCGGCACCTTCCGACAGCATAGCAAGGCTTCCTGTGTCTGTTTCAGCAATTTCACCGCTGAGATAGCTTTCGACATTGTACTGAGCTATTCTTGCGTCAGGGTCGCAAAAACACAGCGCACTGAACATTACGGTAAAGGATATGAAAAGCGTTGCCACTGTTTTCATACCGGGGAATATCTCGTGCAATATCAGCACAAGGAAAACTATGCCGAGAAGTATCATAAACCACGATGTATAGAATCTAAGCCCGGTAAGCCCATATTCACCGATATACATTATCATCTTTGACATTGCACTGCAGATAAGCAGTATCGTAATCAGGCTGAAAACCGCCGAATATATTCGTACGGCAACGGGCTTTCTGCCGTTTTCGTTTCTCTTTGCAAGAACGCCGGCAAGAAATATCACCATAAGGTCAAGCACAGCCACTCCGCACAGCTCGAAAAAGCCTTGTCTTGCATATCCGCTGTAGCTGTAGCCGTCGGGAAGGACTCCGCCGAATGCACTCAGATAATACGGCAGCTGGCAGGCGAAGAACAGAAGATAGATAAGTATAAGCGGTGTCAGCGCAGAACATATTGCGACAGCAGGCACCTTTGCCGCTCTCCCTGTATCGCCTGTCATTTTACGCTTTCTGCCTTTAGCACCGCTCATTGCTCCGAACAGCAGGAACGACAGCGGTATGCTTACCGCAAGAATTATTACGTTGCTGAAAAAGTTGTCGAAAAATCCGCCGGTTATACCTGATAACAATCTTCCGAAATTATCATCGGCGCTCGAAAGTGCCGTACATGCTATAATCACGGCAGGAATCGAGCAAATCACTCCGAGCAGAATATATAACGCTGTTTTGCTTTTTTCTCCTTTTTCCTTATTTGTAAAGGGAACAGCCACGCACTTTGGCGCTGCGGAAAAGTTTGCAAACGGCAATGCGAATACAGCCTCGCATATTTCCCTTAAGAATCCGTCTGAAAACAGCGGTTTTGATGTTATAAAGCTGTAAGCGAAGTAACAGAGCAGTATTGCGGCATATACCCACGACAAAAATCGTACAAGCCCTGTCGACGAAAACACAGGAACAGCACAGAACAGCATCACACAGCCGAAAATCGCCCATTGTGAAGCGGTCGGCTTTTTGCCGATATATATCACTGCCATAACCGCAAGGGTCGCCACTATAACGTGATACCAGCCCGACGCTATAACCTCTGCAAACGGGAATATTTCGCCCTGGGTAAAGAACAGCTTCAGTGTTATAAAGCCGATTATAACGGTCATCACAGCGAATATGGAGTCACGGATGCCGTATACTTTCTTCGCTTCGGGCGGACCTTGCAGCTGCCTTTGAGGCTGTACGAACTGCCCGTCTGCTCTGCCGTATACATTCACCGGCGGAACGTTACCGCACTGCTCGGCGTTTCCTGCATAATTGTTTTCCGCATAATTATAGTATTCATTCATCTTCTCCACCGCCTTTATAGTACAGAATATCTCCGGGCTGACACTGCAGCACCTCGCATATCTTTTCAAGCGTTGAAAATCTTATTGCCTTTGCCTTGCCCGTTTTCAGCACCGACAGATTTGCAGGCGTTATGCCTATTGCGGCGGCAAGCTCGTTGGATGAGATTTTCCGCTTTGCCATCATTACATCAAGATTTATTTCAATTGCCATATCAGTACCTCACAGCTCATATAGTAAAGTCGTTCTCTTCCTTTAATATAATTGCCTGTTCAAAGACGTTCTTTATAACACGCAGTATCAGTCCGAAAAATGCCGCCGCTATAACCACAAGCCACGCAAACGGTCTTATAAAACTGAAATAGATAAAGATAACGCTTACGGCAAAACAGCAATACGATATAAGCCGTAGTATTTTCACGTTGGCGGATATGAACACCTTGTCGTGCCTTATGTTTGACAGCAGACGGTCAAGCGCCGTAACTATCACAAGTGCTACCGCCGCCGCAAGATAAAGAGTGATTATCATAGGCAGATACACCGACCTTCCTGTCAGTGCGATGATACCGTTATCATAGACACGGACAATTAAAGGTGCAAATATACAGCAGACGATTATAAGCACGAATACCGCCTTTACAAGTATTGAGGTTGTCATTACAGAATAATTTTGTTTTTTCATAATACCGCCCTTTCCTGACGCATTTATCGTTTTTTGTTATCTGTATTTTATCACACGGATTCCCGTTTGTCAATAGATTTTTATCGTTTTTCGATAATTTTTTATTGCAAAATAAAAAAGAGCAGGTAGATTTACCTACTCTTTGGGCTGCCAATTATATCTTTTCCTCGCTGTACGCTTTTTTACCGAGTATAAGTGTACAGGTATACTCTCCGTTCTTTTCCGACTTTTCAAACCTTCCCGAATAAATCTGCGCTATATCACCGA
>ERZ835051.1256-NODE-1256-length-26855-cov-7.507537_pt1 | contig 26855 bp, 18 predicted proteins | sample MGYA00519575_ERZ835051 | MGnify/ENA primary metagenome ERZ835051 (study PRJEB31850, sample SAMEA3708769) | human gut metagenome | biome: human gut; feature: human-associated habitat; material: faeces | place: China | collected 2014 ... | reverse complement strand
TACATGATATCTGTCATCGAACTGACGCTCAACGATTACGGAATCGCCTTCAACCTTTAAGTTCTGAGCGTAGCTGATAACCGGAATATCCAGATGCTCGGAAATCTGAGGACCAACCTGTGCGGTATCGCCGTCGATTGCCTGACGTCCGGTAATGATCAGATCATACTCCAGATTACGCAGTGCACCTGCAATTGTCTGGGAAGTAGCCCATGTATCAGCGCCGCCCAGGACTCTGTCTGTTACCAGAATGCCCTTGTCTGCGCCCATAGCCAGAGCCTCACGCAGAACTTCTTCTGCCTTGGGAAGACCCATGGTCAAAACGGTAACTTCTGCGCCATACTGATCTTTTAAGCGAAGAGCTGCCTCCAGACCAGCTTTATCATCCGGGTTCATGATTGTGAGCATAGCTGCTCTGTCAAGTGTTCCATCCGGTTTGAACTTTACGCCGCCCTTAGTATCCGGCACCTGTTTAATACAAACAACTACTTTCACTGTATTTCACTCCTTAATTATTCGTTTATTTTCCGGTTTTTTTCGTGCTGTCAGATCTTATTTTAACAGAGCGCTGGAGATTACCATTCTCTGAACTTCGCTGGTACCCTCATAGATCTCTGTGATCTTAGCATCACGCATCATACGCTCTACATCGTACTCTCTGATGTATCCATATCCACCGAATAACTGAACAACTTCTGTTGTAACAGCCATTGCTGTCTCTGCTGCGAATAATTTTGCTTTTGCAGCTTCTACAGAGTAAACTTTCTGGTTTGCTTTTGCCATTGCTGCTTTATAAACTAACATCTGAGCGGCTTCAATTCTTGTTGCCATATCAGCTAACTTGAACTGTGTATTCTGCTGCTGTGCGATAGAACGACCAAACTGCTTTCTTTCTTTTGTATAAGCAATTGCGCGCTCTAATGCACCTTCTGCAATACCAAGTGCCTGGGAAGCGATACCAATACGTCCACCATCTAATGTATGCATAGCGATTGGGAATCCTTTTCCTTCAGGTCCAAGTAACGCATCCTTTGGAATTCTGCAGTCTTCAAAAATTAACTCATAGGTAGAAGATCCACGGATACCCATCTTCTTCTCTTTTGTTCCGAAGGAGAATCCTGGAGCACCTTTTTCTACGATAAATGCGGAGAAGTTCTTTTTCTTTCTTCCTCTCTTGTCCTCTGTAATGCTTGTGATAGCGATTACAATATAAACATCTGCAACTTTACCATTGGTAATGAAGCATTTTGATCCGTTTAATACCCATTCGTCACCGTCTAAAACAGCTTTTGTCTGAGCACCCTGAGCATCTGTACCAGCACCTGGTTCTGTCAATGCGAAAGCACCAAGTTTCTCGCCTGTAGCAAGTGGTCTGACATATTTCTGTTTCTGTTCTTCTGTACCGTAAGTCATAATTGGATCAATGCAGAGAGAAGTATGTGCGGAAACAACAACACCTGTTGTAGCGCAAACTTTTGATAACTCTTCTACACACATAACATATGTTAATGGATCACATCCCTGTCCGCCGTACTCCTTTGGTACCGGGATTCCCATGAATCCATATTTTGCCATTTTCTTAACTGTCTCTGCTGGGAACTGTTCTGTCTCATCAGTTTCCTGTGCAAGAGGTTTTACTTCGTTTTCAGCGAATTCTCTGAACAGAGAACGCGCCATTTCATGTTTCTTGTCTAAAGTGAAATCCATGATTTCAAATCCTCCTAAACCTTAATATCTGTTAATTACTGAGCGTCAACTGGTGTTTTTGTGCGGTCAGCATTGTATACATAGAATCCTTTTCCGCTCTTAGCACCAAGGTTACCACCACGAACCATTTTGCGGATCAATGGGCATGCACGGTATTTGCTGTCGCCAGTCTCTTTGTAAAGAACATCCATAATAGCAAGGCAGATATCAAGACCGATGAAATCTCCTAACTCTAATGGTCCCATTGGATGGTTTGCGCCAAGTTTCATAGCTGCATCGATACCTGCGATATCAGATACACCTTCCATTTTGATGAATGCTGCTTCGTTGATCATTGGAATTAAAATACGGTTTACAACGAATCCTGCTGCTTCATTTACCTGTACAGGTGTTTTTCCGATCTCAACAGAGATTTTCTTAATAGCTTCAACAGTCTCATCCGGTGTATTTACACCAGCGATAACTTCGATTAATTTCATACGGTCTGCAGGGTTGAAGAAATGCATACCAACCATTGGACGTGTAAGACCATTTCCGATCTCTGTGATGGAAAGGCTTGATGTATTTGAAGCAAAGATACACTCTGGTTTTGCGATCTTATCTAATTCCTGGAATGTTGTTTTCTTTACTCCCATATCTTCGAATGCTGCTTCTACGATCAGATCGCAGTCTGCGCAAAGGTCTTCTTTTAATCCTGGAGTGATTTTAGCAAGGATAGCATCAACAGCTTCCTGTGTCATTTTTCCTTTTTCTACAAGTCTTGCATAACCTTTCTGGATTTTGGCTTTTCCGCCGTCAGCCCATTCCTGCTTAATATCGCAGAGAGCTACCTCATATCCTTCTACCTGAGCAAATGCTTTTGCAATACCCTGTCCCATGGTTCCTGCACCAATAACACCAACTTTCATGTTAGTACCTCCTGAATTCATTCTGAATTTTTAATATGTAATGGAAACGCCCGGAAAAGCAGTTACCCGCTTTCCGGACAGTTTTGTCTGATTAATTATCTCTCAACGATTGTAGAGCATCCCATTCCGCCACCGATACATAATGTAGCAAGACCTCTGTGGGAATCTCTCTTCTGCATCTCATGCAATAATGTTACAAGGATACGGCATCCGGAAGCTCCTACTGGATGTCCAAGTGCGATTGCACCACCATTAACGTTAACTTTGGACATATCGAAATGTAAATCTCTTGCAACTGCGATAGACTGAGCTGCGAAAGCTTCGTTTGCTTCGATCAGATCCATATCATCAATTGTAAGTCCTGTCTTAGCTAATACTTTCTTAGTGGAAGCAACAGGTCCAACACCCATGATCTCTGGTTCAACACCGCCAAGTGCTCCGGCTACCCATGTAGCCATTGGTGTAACACCAAGTTCTTTTGCTTTCTCTTCGCTCATAACAACGATTGCTGCTGCACCATCATTAATACCGGAAGCGTTACCTGCTGTAACAAGTCCACCCTCTTTACCAGAGCAGCATTTTAATTTTGCTAAAGACTCTGCTGTTGTACCTGCACGAGGTCCTTCATCTGTCACGAAATCTACGATCTCTTTTTTCACTTTAACCGGAACCGGAACGATCTCATCTGCAAATTTACCTTCAGCGATCGCTTTTTCACATTTCTGCTGGCTGTTTGCTGAGAACTCGTCTAATTCTTCTCTTGTGATTCCATATTTATCACATACGTTCTCTGCTGTGATCATCATATGATAATGATTGAATGCATCTGTTAATGCATCGTTAACCATTGTATCGATGATTGTTGCATTGTTCATACGATATCCGAAACGGGCTTTTGTCATAGCATATGGTGCCATTGACATATTTTCCATACCACCTGCAACAACGATATCAGCTTCTCCTGCCATGATCATGGTAGCTGCATCATTGACACATTTCAAACCAGAACCACATACAACGTTGATTGTGATTGCTGGAACTTCGATTGGGAGTCCTGCTTTGATAGAAGCCTGACGTGCAACGTTCTGTCCCTGAGCTGCCTGGATTACACAACCCATTTTAACTTCGTCAACCATCTCTGGTTTAACACCTGCTCTTCTTAATGCCTCTTTGATAACGATTGCACCTAAGTCTGCTGCTGGAGTATTGCTTAATGCTCCACCCATTTTACCAATTGCTGTACGGCATGCGCCTGCTAAAACTACTTTTCTTGCCATTTTGAATTCTCCCTTCGGTTTTGTGGTACAAAACACCGCTCATAATATGCAGTATATTTTGTTTCCTTCATAATAAATCTGCCGAAAAACGTTGTTATTTTTTTAACAATCTTTTAGTAAAAAAAATAAATCTAAAATCTCTTCTTTTAAATTTAAATTTTCTTTTTCATGATTTTCTACGTTTTTATGTATTCGGCTTTTTTATTGGCTTTTCAGTACTTTCTCATGCTACCATATTTTATTTTCAAATGCAATAGCTTTCTTTTTTTTTCACACTTTTTTCAGTATTTAAATTTGGTTTTTACCTATTTTATATACTGTTTTTCGTTAAAAAATTATCATGCGCAACCGCTCAATTCCACAAAAAAGAGACGTTTTTTGTATATTTCTTACAAAAACGTCTCTTTTTCTATTTGGTTTCAAAAATGATTTTTATGTAATTTGCGCATTGACAGCCGTATTAGTAGAATATGTGATGTCCGATGATCGTTCCTTCCAATCCGTCGATCACAGTTCTGAAATAGAGACAGCTGTTTGTGATGTTCCCGTTAAGCACCTCCTGTGCCGCCTGCATACAGGTATTATTGACTCCCTGCTCGAGGCGGAGCGCATATCGTCCACTGGCTACCGGAGAAAACTGTCCGCTCTGATAAATCACACCGGATACGGTATTTGGGAAATAAGAGCTTCGCACACGGTTCATGACAACACTTCCGACTGCAAGCTTTCCCTCATATGGTTCACCGTCTGCCTCACACTGGATGATCGCACCTAACAGGTAAAGATCACTGTCACTTGGGACATAAGAAAATTCGCCGTTGTTCTCAGCCTCCTGACGCTTGATCTCCGCCATTCTCGCAGCGTCTTCTTTTGCCTTCTGGATCTCTAACTGTTTTTCCAGTTCTTCCATCTGTGCGATCTGACTGTTGATATCATTGACTTTTCCCTGGGCGCTGCTCAATTCAGAATTGGTCTGGCTGATATTTGCCTGTGTTGAACTGATAAGGCTGTTTACAGAATTCTGTTTTACCTTCATGTCATCCTGCATGGCGAGCAGTTCCTGCTGCTCACTCTCGAGATCCTTCTTCTGTTCTTCAAGAGAAGCTTCCTCTGCCGCAATCTGTTCCTGCACCTGGATAAACTCCTCTAATTTCTGTCTGTCATACGAATTGATCTCCGAAATATACTCCGTCCGGTTCAGAAAATCAGAAAAGGATGATGCCGATAACAGCATCTCAAGCATCGGTGTATTTCCATTTTCATACATATAGCGGATACGTATCTTCATATCCTCATACTGGCTGGCTGACTGCTGCTTTGCAGCTTCCAGATTATCCTGCGTCTGATTGATCTCATCCTCAAGATCTGACAGTTCTTTTTTCTTATCATTGATCTGTGACTCAAGGGCATTCATGGACGAAACAATGTTGGTCATCTGTCCATTTAAATTGTTCAGGTCGCTCTCTAGCTCGCCTTTTTTTCCATTGATATCATCGACCGCATCCTGTGCATCTTTCTGCTGGTTTTTCAGATTGTTGATCTGATTTTTTGCATTGTCAATATCTTCCTGCGTGACATCTGCATAAGCTGTTGTCACGGTAAGACAGCACACTAATGCTGCCGCTGCAAATATTCTTTTTAAGGGGATTTTTTTCATAGGTACCTCATTCTGTTGAAATATTCCTGTATCTGCTCTCAAAAAATTTCTTTCAAGAACCATGATAGCAGATTGTATTTAACCTTTCAATATGCTATATTTGGTATGTATCAGCTTGTTTTTATTTTATCATATTTGCATCAGGAAAGGTATGGGGGTATATGCAGTTTGTAAGATCACAGGATTTAAAGCCGGGAATGCGGCTGGCAAAACCCATTTACAATAAAATGGGGGTTTTATTATATGAGCGCAACACAAAATTAACACTTCAGAGTATAAACAGTATTGATAATTTCGGTCTGATCGGCATATTTATTCTGGAACCGGCGGAGCCTGTTCCTCCTCTTTCCAAAGAAGACCTTGAATTTGAGCAGTTCCAGACTATCTATATGTTCAAATTGAAAGACTGCATGGATAAGCTTCTCGCACAGAAAAATATTCCGGCAATCACGGAACTCGCACAGAATATATACACACATTATGGTGCATTAGACCACAAACTTAATTTCACACAGAACCTCAGAAGTTCTGCTGATTTTGTATACAAGCATTCGATCAGTGTTGCGATCCTCTCTGCGATGATCGCAAATGAGATGCATATTGAGCCGGAAGACTCCCAGTCGCTGATCGCAGCTTCCTTATTATATGATTTTGGTTATCTCTCCGTTCCAAAGAGTATTTTAGATAAGAATGAAGATCTCTCTGCTTCCGACCGGGATCTCATCCAGTTAAAATCAGAACATGGGTATGAGATCATCCGTCCGCATTTTGCAGAACTCGGCTTAAATGACACAAGTCTTGAGATCATCCAGAACATTATATTTGAAGATCATGCAACGATCAGCCCAAGACTTCCAAAACCACCGGTTCAGCTTCTGATCGATATATTGAAGGCTGCGGACAAATTTGACCGCCTGACTGCCATGAACATTAACCATGCACCAATGTCAGAGCTGGCTGCCATGACATTTTTTTACAGCCACATCTCAGAATATAACCGTTCTGTGATCACCGCTCTGGCGGACAGCATCCAGATTCTTCCTACAGGTGCATGTCTCGATTTTGCAAACGGAGAAAAAGGTCTGGTGCTTGCTGACAATCCGGCTGATTTTCTGCATCCTATGATCCTGAATTTCAAGGATAACCAGATTTATGATCTGAGCAATCCGGAAACCTCGGATCAGTTACAGATTGTAGATATTATGAAGACAATGGACAACCGTATCGCCATCGACAGCGATACGCTTAAGCAGTTTGTTGCAGATCCATATATTAAGGCGACCGCTGACCGCTTCCGTGCGCAAAAAGAAAAAATAAACCAGCGCAGGAATGCAGCATCTGCTGTTCTGCCCACAAAACAGCCAGTTATGGACAAACCTGTCCCGCCTGCGTCACCAGTTTCAGCCGTATCCATTGCTGCCAGAAATGAGGTGACACCTCCTGTAAAGAAACAGCGTCCGGCAAAGCGAAAAAAATTAATTTAATCTGCATAATAGAAAGAAAGCTGATACCTTCAGACGTTTCATCTTTTCCGTCTGAATGCATCAGCTTCTTTTTTACTGTGCACTTGTCAAATAACTCGATACACAATATAATGTCTGTCCATTATAGTCAACTCTTGACCATCCATAGTCTGTATTGATTCCGGTTCTCGTCACGGTCTCGCCATTTTTTAAAACCGCAACAACTGCTGCATCCGGGTTTGTGACACTCGGAAGTGTTCTTAAATTCACTTCGATCTTCGCTGTCACCACATCATTGCATGCAGTAAATTTTGTTTTCAATCCATCTCCTGAGCCTGAGCCGTCCGTTGTTGTTGTCTCTGCAGCCGTATTGGCTGCTGGTGCTGTATACCCAAGATCTGTCGTCAGATAGCTGGACACTGCATACAAAGTCTGTCCATTGTAGCTTACCCGCGACCATCCACTGCTGCTCACGCCGGTTCTTGTCGCTGTCTCGCCATTCTGCAGGGTTGCCACAACTGTTGCATCAGAACCCTGACTTGGAATGTTTCTGAGATTTGTGGACTGTTTTGCTGTAACCGTCTCATTTACATCAGAGAAATTCATCAACGCCTCCGCATCTGCACCGACTGTTTCCGGTGTCACATCACTTTTCGCATCTGCGGTTCCTGCATAACCGAAATAGGCAATATCGACATCGACCGGCTTACTGATTCCGGCTACCGTTCCCTGATTGGTGTACTGCCACATTGCATGTGTTCCAGTGTAATCGGACTGTGCGGTCTGTGGATATGGTACAGATGGATATTGGGACACCCAGATTTTATAAGTTTTTTCTATTCTTGAAGTATCCCATTTTGCATCGCCAAGCATCTCATTTTTTGCCGCATAAAACATTGGCGTGTAGCCGCGGTTATAGATCTCATTTAAAAATGCGATCGCCATGTCAGTTCTCTCCGACTGTGTCATAGCATACTGTCTGCTGTCTGCATTTTCAAATCCTTCACAGTTAAATGCAACCGGATAGGTGATCTGATACTGGGAAATATAATCTGCCACCCAGTCTGCCTCCTGCACCGCTTCATCCGTTGTGACGGCTGTTGAAAAGAAGTATGCCCCTATTTTTATCCCATTTGCCTGCGCTTCCTGCATGTTGTATTTTGCATTGGTATCCGCAACGATCTCGCCAGTCTTCTGCGTGCGGTATCCGACACGTATCATGGCAAACTGTACCCCGGAAGCCGCCACCTGGCTCCAGTCGATGGTGCCCTGATATCTTGCCACATCAATACCAAACGTTGTCTCGCCGGACTCTGCCACGCTGCCTGCGGATAACAGCGCCGTCACATCCACGCTCGCACCGGTCTCATTTCCCATATTGCTGCCCTGCGGATCATCTGCATCTGCCTCCTCTGCGCTCTCAGTTGCCTCAATCGTTCCCATCACTTCGGTGGTCTGTGTTTCTGTCTCTGTTGTCTCACTCTGCTCTGTAGACATTAAGTCAGCACTTGTGTCTTTATTTTTTCCTAATAAAACCAATGCCACGATCACAATGACAAGCAAAACCGCCACAACGATAATTGGTAATATAAAGCGGGTATCCCGTGGTTCGTCATTCAATGATTCAAACTCAAGATCGTCATCAAATTTCTTCATGCTTTTTCTCTCCTTTGTTGTTCTATCGTTTAACAGATATTTGCGAAACTCATCATAATCTACTTCACATTGTGAAAAATTAACAAAATTTTCGAAAACACTCTTCCGCTACGTGTCGCTGGTAACGGTACTAAGAAGCCAGTCACGACTTACGCCGCACCTGCCTTCTAAGTGCCAATCGAACTTGTTCGATTTCTGCTCCCCAGTGTTTTCTCAAGCTTTTGTCATTTTTTCACAATTCGATTTAGGTTTTCATGAGTTTCGCAATTACCTATTTATCGTTTCAATCTATCTCCGAATTAAGTTTAACACATCTGTGCAAATGGAACTACCGTTACCTGTTTACCAAGAAAAGTATGAGAAATGAAAAAATTCCTCCCACAGGTGCAAGTATTGTAACTGCTTTTTTTGTCTGATCTTTCAATAATAATTCCATGACTCTGAATAAACTTACACCGATCAGACCACCAACGGTATTTAAGATCACATCATCAATATCTGCTGATCCCACTGCAAAAATGTATTGTAAGACCTCAACAACCGCGCTTATCAATGCAACACATACGGTATTGACGAAGATGGATTTTCTTCTTATCAGCAACGGAAGGTAAACTCCCATCGGAATAAAAATAGCAATATTGCCCAATAAATTACTCAGCGCAAAAGCACGCGAAACCATGTCATCACTGAATAAATAGGCACCAATGGAATGAAACGGTATCAAATTTACCGATTGAAAAGATCCTGCTGCTTTTTTTCTGAAAAGAAGAAAAAATAAGAGTATAAAATAAATAATCATAACTCCATAAAATAAAATCTGATACAGAGCATTTCTGCAGTTTGCAATGGTATCCTGCTTCATAAATCCCCCTGTGCTTCTTCTATTATTTTTGCAATTACTTATTTGTATGATTATAAAGTCTAGCACATAGATGTAAAATTTTCTACCGATTTTTTTTCATAATTACGATTGGTCTTATTTCGTTTCTGTCTGCAAATCCAAAATCTGTTTTTCAAGTGTAGGATATAATGAGCGCAAGTGCGTCAAATACAAATTCATTTGTATTTGACGCACGGCGAAATAATTGAGTGATGAAATCACGAAATAATCTCAACTTTCACAGCCGATTCGGCACGAGATTCCATTTTGCTGAAAAATTCAATACATATGAATGTTCATGAGTACAATTTCCAACCTTGTATTTTCAACAGTAAAAATCATTTGTATGCATTGAAAAATACTAGACATTTTATTATCATAAAGTGAGAACATGACTGAACACAAACGATGAGAAAATCCAATGGTTCCCGGCGTTTGACGCAGCGCTACAGATTGAACTTGGAGAGGAAGCAAAGTATCTGGAGTTCCATAACGTAAATTGCAGATTTTGTGGTGCGGTTCATAACGTTGATTGGGCATGTATAAGCGTCCTCTCACAAGTCATCCATAACGTAAATGAAAGAAAAACGGTATGAACAAATATTATTTTCTTCGTGAGCTGTGGAGATGGGATTCTAAAAATCTTGGAAAGCCTCTTGCTTTCCAAGATTTTTGCTTAGAAGCCCATCGAAATGTCCAGCGAACAGAAACATAATATTTCGTTTGTACCATTTTTCTTTTTCATAAACATATAAAATTTTGACTTGTCAAAGGACGCTTATATCTGCCCTTCATAACCTACGAAAGCATCATAAAATCTGCTGCTCCACGGTAAGTTAAACTCCGGTTTACAGATTCTTCACAGTTGCAATATCGATTGGAGTGAGATCACTGGTTGCTGTCTCAAGGCTTCGTGCCAGTGCATTTGCTGTATCCATTGCTGTGATACAGTACACACCTGTCTCAATTGCATTACGGCGGATCAGGAATCCGTCACGGTTCTTATCACCATTACCCTGTGTAGGTGTATCAATGACAAGATCGATCTTATGACCAAGAATTAAGTCCATAACGTTCGGTGATTCCTGTGAGATCTTATTGATGCGGAGTGCATTTACACCGTGCTCCTGCAGATACTTTGCAGTACTTCTTGTCGCATAGATCTTGTAGCCTAATGCTTCAAATCTCTTGGCAACACCAACAGCTTCCGGCTTGTCTGCATCTTTTACTGTCATGATCATCTGTTTATATTTTGGAAGTTTTACACCAGCTCCTAAGAATGCTTTGTATAAAGCTTCGTTGAAGGTCTTGGCGATACCAAGACACTCACCGGTGGATTTCATCTCAGGTCCTAAGGAAATCTCAGCACCACGGAGTTTTTCAAATGAGAATACCGGCATTTTAATTGCGATGTAATCTGCAGTCGGAGCAAGTCCCGGTTCATAACCCATACCGCGGATGGTCTCGCCGATAATTACTTTTGTTGCCAGGTCAACAATCGGAATACCTGTTACTTTGCTGATATATGGCACAGTTCTGGAAGAACGCGGGTTAACCTCGATCACGTAAACCTGCTCGTCCATAACGATGAACTGGATGTTGATCAGACCAATAACATGTAATGCCTGTGCAAGACGTTTTGTGTATTCCACGATCATCTCTTTGACCGGTTCACTGATCGTTGGAGCCGGGTATACGGAAATACTGTCTCCGGAATGGATACCGGTACGCTCAATATGCTCCATAATACCAGGGATTAAAATATCCGTTCCATCGCATACGGCATCGACTTCGATCTCTTTTCCCTGCAAATATTTATCTACGAGGATTGGGTGATCCTGTGCAATACGGTTGATGATTCCAATGAACTCTTCAATCTCTTCATCATTGAATGCAATCTTCATGCCCTGTCCGCCTAAAACGTAGGAAGGACGGACTAATACAGGATATCCGAGACGGTTTGCAACCTCTTTTGCCTCCTCGGCAGTAAATACAGTTCCACCTGCCGCTCTTGGAATCTGTGTTTTTTCCAGAATCTCATCAAATAACTCACGGTCCTCTGCTGCATCAACATCTTCTGCCTTTGTACCAAGGATCTTAACTCCCATTTTCATAAGGCTTTCCGTTAACTTGATGGCTGTCTGTCCACCGAACTGTACGACTGCTCCGTCCGGTTTTTCAATCTTAACGATCGCTTCGACATCTTCCGGGGTTAATGGCTCAAAATAAAGTTTATCCGCAATATCAAAGTCAGTAGATACTGTCTCCGGATTGTTATTTACGATAACAGTCTCCCAGCCCTCTTTTGAAAATGCCCAGGTACTGTGAACAGAGCAGTAGTCAAACTCGATACCCTGTCCGATACGGATCGGACCGGAACCTAATACTAATACTTTTTTCTGTGGATGGCTTTCCTCTGCCTCATTCTCACTTCCAAATACGGAATAGTAATATGGAGTTGCAGCTTCGAACTCTGCTGCACAGGTATCTACCATCTTATATGCTGCAACGATTCCGTTCTCATAACGCATGTCGTGAATTTCTGCTTCTGTTTTACCAGTCAGTTTTGCGATCACATTATCCGGGAACTCAATACGTTTTGCTTCTTTTAATAATTCAACCGTCAATGGCTGTGTCTTTAAAGTCTCTTCCATCTCAACAATGATGGCAAGCTTGTCGATAAACCATTTATCAATCTTAGTGATGGCATGGATCTCATCATAACTGAAGTGACGGCGCAATGCCTCTGCAATCACCCAGATTCTTCTGTCGTCTACCACATTTAACTGTTCTCTTAATTCTGCATCGTTAAGTCCTGTAAAATCATAAGACATCAGACTGTCTACATGCTGCTCTAAGGAACGGATCGCCTTCATCAGAGCGCCTTCGAAGTTATTGCAGATACTCATAACCTCTCCGGTTGCCTTCATCTGAGTGGTAAGGGTTCTCTTTGCCGTAATAAATTTATCGAATGGCAGTCTTGGAATCTTTACAACGCAATAGTCAAGCATTGGCTCAAAACTTGCGTATGTTTTTCCTGTGATTGCGTTTTTAATCTCGTCTAAGGTGTAACCTAATGCGATCTTTGCTGCAACTTTTGCGATCGGGTATCCGGTCGCCTTGGATGCAAGTGCAGAAGAACGGGATACACGAGGGTTTACCTCGATCACACAGTACTCAAAAGATTCCGGGTGTAATGCATACTGCACATTACATCCACCTGTGATATTTAACTCTGAAATAATATTTAACGCAGAGGTACGGAGCATCTGATATTCTTTATCACCTAATGTCTGGGAAGGTGCAACTACGATCGAGTCACCTGTGTGGACACCGACCGGATCAATATTTTCCATATTACATACGGTAATGCAGTTTCCATTTGCATCACGCATTACTTCGTACTCTATCTCTTTCCATCCGGCGATGCAGCGCTCAACTAAAACTTCGCCGACACGGCTCAGACGCAGACCGTTTGTTAAAATATCTACTAATTCCTGCTCATTGTGGGCAATACCACCGCCGCTTCCGCCGAGGGTAAATGCCGGACGCAGAACGACCGGATATCCGATCGTATTTGTGAATTTGATACCATCCTGCACGTTATTTACAACCTGTGAAGCTGCACATGGCTCACCGATTTTCTCCATGGTATCTTTGAATGCCTGACGGTCCTCTGCCTTAAAAATTGTCTCAGCAGTTGTTCCGATCAGCTTTACACCGTATTTGTCAAGAACTCCCTGCTCAGCAAGCTCCATACCAAGGTTTAATCCTGCCTGTCCACCTAAGGTTGGGAGAACACTGTCCGGTTTCTCTTTTGCAATGATCTTCTCTAACACATCGACGGTCAATGGCTCGATATATACTTCATCTGCGATTTCTTTATCGGTCATAATGGTTGCCGGGTTGGAGTTTACAAGTACTACCTCTACCCCTTCCTCTTTCAAAGAACGGCATGCCTGTGTACCTGCATAGTCGAACTCTGCCGCCTGTCCAATGACGATCGGACCGGAACCAATTACTAATACTTTTTTAATGTCTTTATTTCTTGGCATACTCTCATTCTCCTTTATTTACTCATCATATCCAAAAATCTATCAAACAGATAACCGGAGTCCTGTGGTCCAGGGCATGCTTCCGGGTGGAACTGCACAGTGAAGATGTTCTTTCCAACATACTCAAGTCCTTCGTTTGTGCCGTCGTTGACGTTTACAAATGCCGGTTTTGCAATATTCGGATCCAAAGTATCTGTATCAACAACATATCCATGATTCTGGGATGAAATGTATACACGGTTTGTCTTCAGATCTTTGACCGGATGGTTACCGCCACGGTGTCCGTATTTCATTTTGTGGGTGTCAGCACCGGTTGCAAGTGCCATTAACTGATGACCTAAGCAGATCGCAAAAATAGGAGTATCGGAATCGTACAGTTTCTTGATCTCTTTGATAATATCGGTACATTCCTTTGGATCTCCAGGGCCATTGCTTAACATAATTCCGTCCGGATTTGTGCTTAAGATTTCTTCTGCGGTTGTGTGAGCCGGATAAATGATCACTTCACAGCCACGATTATTTAAAGACTGGGCAATATTATTTTTTGCGCCGAAATCCATGAGTGCAACACGTTTTCCTGCGCCGCTTAATACTCGTTTTTCCTCACAGGTTACTTTGTCTACGACATTTCCTGTTGTGTAAGCTTTTAATTTAGGAATAATTTCTTCTATATTATAGTTCTCGTTTGTTGTGATCATACCGTTCATCGTACCTTTTTCACGTAAGATCTTGGTAAGTGCACGTGTATCGATTCCTGCGATTCCAGGAATATCATTTTTTGTCAGGAAATCCTGGATTGTTCCCTCACAACGGAAGTTGCTTGGCATTCTGGATAACTCCCTTACAATGTATCCGTCCGGCCATGGTTTCTTTGACTCCATATCCGGTGTGATACCATAGTTACCAATTAATGGATATGTCATAACCACTGCCTGTCCTGCATAGGAAGGATCGGTCAATACCTCCAGATAACCAGTCATTGAAGTGTTAAAAACGATCTCACTGATGACTTCTCTGGTGGAACCAATGCTTGTTCCTGTAAATACATTCCCATCTTCGAGTATCAAAAAAGCTTTCATTTGTTTCCCTGTCCTTTCATCTTTTTTTCCCAAAAAAAAAAACGTTTCCGTTTTTTCCTTTTGCTCTACATGAACTATATATGGGCAGTCAAACCGGATATTGCTATCCGCTCCAAAACATACCTTTATTGTAAGCAAGGGAATGATATTGAAACATTCCCTTGCTTAAATTGTAATGAGTTTATCATATGTAGTTGTAATTTTCAACCTTTTTCATGGAATCCGAAGGAAAAATTTTTTTCCAACGCATTTCCTTCCTACATTATTTTATTCTTCTTCCTCTTCCGGTTCGTCTTTCGCCCAGCCGTAAGCGTATTTGACCGCTTTGTTCCAACCTTTCCGTTTTGCCTGACGATCCTCCTCGCTCATCTGTGGAGAGAATATCTGATCGATACTCTGATTTTTGATGACATCTTCCTTGCTCTTCCAGTAACCAACGGCAAGTCCGGCAAGATAGGCGGCGCCCATCGCAGTCGTCTCAATACAGCTTGGACGCTTGACCGGTGCATTGATCATGTCTGCCTGAAACTGCATCAAGAAGTTGTTGGCGCTTGCCCCGCCATCCACTTTCAACGATTTCAATTCTACACCGGCGTCTGCACGCATTGCATCGATGACATCACACACCTGAAGATCGATGGATTCCAGCGTGGCGCGGATGATATGGTTTTTGTTGGTGCCTCTTGTGATGCCAACGATCGTACCTCTCGCATACTGATCCCAATGTGGTGCGCCCAGTCCGGTAAATGCCGGAACGACATAACAGCCGTGGGTTCCGTGTACTTTTTTTGCCATGTACTCAGAGTCTGCGGAGGAATCGATCAGCCTCATATTGTCGCGAAGCCACTGGATTGCCGCTCCTGCAACGAAAATCGAACCTTCCAGCGCATAGTTTACTTTTCCGTCCAGTCCCCATGCAATGGTCGTCACAAGGCCATTTTTTGAAAATACCGGTTTTTCTCCCGTATTCATTAAAAGGAAACATCCGGTTCCGTATGTATTTTTTGCCTCTCCTGCATGGAAACAGGTCTGTCCAAAAAGTGCAGCCTGCTGGTCACCTGCCGCTCCTGCGATCGGTATCTCATCCCCTAAGAAGGACGGATCGGTGTAACCATAAATCTGGCTGGACGGCACCGGTGTCGGAAGCATGCTCTCAGGAATATCCAGTTCCTGTAAAATCTCCTTGTCCCAACACAGATCATTGATGTTAAAAAGCATGGTTCTCGAAGCATTGGAATAATCCGTCACATGCACCGCACCCTTTGTAAATTTCCAGATCAGCCATGTCTCCACGGTACCGAATAACAATTTGCCCTCGTTTGCCAGCTCTCTTGCACCTTTGACATTGTCTAAGATCCACTTGATCTTCGTCGCAGAGAAATATGCATCAATGATCAGTCCCGTCTTTTTCCGGTAAACTTCTTCCAGTCCTTTTTTCTTCAGTCCATCCGCAATATCAGATGTTCTGCGGCACTGCCATACGATCGCATTGTAGATCGGTTCTCCCGTCTCTTTATTCCACACGATGGAAGTCTCACGCTGGTTTGTGATACCGATCGCTGCAATATCGGAAGCCGCAGCTCCGATCATGTTCATCGCCTCCACCGAAACGCCAAGCATCGATGACCATATTTCATTTGCGTCATGCTCCACCCAGCCCGGATTCGGGAAAAACTGACGGAACTCTTTCTGCGCCATCGAGCAGATCTCTCCTTTTTCATTGAATAAAATACAACGGTTACTTGTTGTTCCCGCATCTAATGCCATTACATATTTTGCCATGCCTGTTTCTCCTTTCAATTCTGCTGCAAAATGCTCCCCTGTTCTTTTGAACTTTTACCATTTGACTGCACCATAAATCAGACATAAAAATGGGAGATGACACATCGAAAATATACTGCTGCACCCCACAGCAGTATTCCTTTGAATCATCTCCACTCTCTGATTTCTACTCATTTATTCAATTATGTCTGAACTTTTGCTTCCATTGATGGAATCATTATAGCACATATGCATAAAAAAGCAATGTTTTACCGAGAATTTTTATATATTTTTATTGTGCAGATACTGATTTTCTGCCAGGTTCTCCAACACCTCTTCAAAGTCACTTCAAAGTCAACTTCAAAGTCACTTCAATTAAATTTCATTTTACTTTGAAGTACAGTTCTATTCTTCCCATACCCTGGCAAATCCAATCCTATTTTCCGGTACCCCAGTAATAAAAATTTGACTATTTATGCTTTCTGTCAACATAAATAGTCAAATAATCTGTTTGTAAATATTACGCTCCCGCCTGTGCCGTCACATAATACTCCGCCTGTGTCTGATAAAGCTTCGCATAAATCCCGTTCTGTTCCAGAAGCTGCTCATGCGTCCCTTCCTCCGCAATCTCCCCATGATCAAGCACAACGATCCGGTCACAGAATTTACAGCTGCTCATGCGATGGGAAATGTAAACGGCTGTTTTCTCTCCCACAAGGGAGTCGAAGTTTTCATAGATTCCAGCTTCTGCAATTGGATCCAAAGCTGCGGTCGGCTCATCTAAAATGACAAACGGTGCATTTTTATACAGCGCTCTTGCAATCGCCACTTTCTGTGCCTCGCCGCCGGATGGTGTGACACCCTCTCCATTTTCCTGATACAAAAGTGTGCGTTTCTTCTGCGGCAGTCTCTCTGCAAATTCGTTTAGACCGATCTTAGTAAGCACCTGCTTTAAGCGCGCTTTATCAACCTGCTCCCCTGCTGCGATATTTTCGTCCAGTGGAAAAGCAAACAGCTTGAAATCCTGAAACACCACGGAAAAAATCTGCATGTATTCCTCATAATCATATTTTTCAATATTGATTCCATTGAGGCAGATTTCTCCCTCGGTCGGCTCATAAAGCCGTAAAAGCAGCTTGATGAGTGTCGTCTTTCCAGCTCCGTTCCTACCGACAAGCGCCATTTTCTGCCCAATTTTAAAATCCAGACTGACATTTTTCAGAATATAATCTTCTGTGCCCGGATAACAGAATGACACATTGCGGAAGGATAATTCATACTCGTTGTCGTCCCGCTTCTCGATTGGAAGTGTGCCGTCGTAATGCATGTTCGGGCGATTGATAAATTCTTCATACGTTTTCAGATACTCATTGCGGTAATTGATCTGGTTATACTGCATCAGGACATTCTGCACACCGGTCATCATGGTGATAATCGCCCCGGAGTACATGAGCACATCTCCGATCGTCACCGCACCGGACATCGCCATTACCGCCACATAGACATAGATATAACCAGCAAGAAGCTGTACAACAAATGAAAACTTTGCCTGATTTTTTCCCTCGAAAATCCCTTCTTCTGAAAAATAGGATGATGCATTGATACATGTCTCATTTTTTCCACAAAGATAATCCTGCATTCCATAAAGCCTGATATCCTTCGCCGCCGTCTCCGATGTAAAGATTTTAAACAGATAACCATATAAAAAATTGATACGCTCATTTTCATGATTGAGTTCCACCTGTTTTTTCCCAATGCGGTCAGAAACACGAACATTTACCCAGAAAGAAAAAGCAAACATCCCTGCCAGCAATGCAGTCATCAGGAATATTTTCCATGCTGCAACATGCTGCCCCTGCATAGACTGTACAATTAATATAAGAAGAAACACGAGCGCAAACAGAACTTTGACACATTCTGTAAAAAATTTATAAATGGAGTCCAACTGTGTTTCAATATCGCCAGCCCCATTCGCTCCGCCTCTGGTTCTCCGGAAGGCAATCTGATTTTCCTCTTTTTCAATCTCCTCAAACTCCATGGAAAATGCCTTCTCTGCTGTCCGTCTTTTGGTCTCATCGCGGCTTGGGCTTGCGTATTGTTCAAATATCTGATTGCACATTATGTAAACCATCCGTACGACAAGAACTGCTAATATCATGATCCAGACATAATGTACCGCTGTCGTATATTGTTCCAACAGCAGAGTGTCAATGATCCTCGCATAGAGAATGCTGTTGATATAAGAGATACCTGCGCCGCAGACCGCTCCAGCCACGATTGCAGCACCAAGCTGTCTGTATCCTTTCGTCTGGAAAATCAGATAGTTCCACATCTCCTTAATCGACATCTGCCGCACCTCCTTCTCCATAATATTTGCTCTGGACTAAAAACAGTTCGTAGTATTTTCCTTTTTGCTCCATCAGCTCCTCGTGGCTTCCACATTCTGCGATCCTTCCATCGGACAAAAGCAATATTTCTTCGCAGAAGCGTGTGGAAGCAAGCCTGTGTGAAATAAACAGCGCTGTGATATCCGCCAATGTCCGGTTATAGATCTCATAAATTTCGGACTCCGCCAGTGCGTCTAATGCTGCCGTCGGTTCGTCCAGCAGGATTATGGACGGATCACGATATAATGCCCTTGCCAAAAGCAGCTTCTGCGTCTCGCCACCGGAAAGGCGCACGCCATCCTGACTTAATTCTTTTCCAAGATTGGTAGAAAGCCCCTGCGGCAATGCTGTCACTTTCTGGGAAAGTCCTGCTTTTTCCAGACATTCCCATACTTTTTCCTCGTCCCACTGCTCGTTAAGTGCCACATTTTCTGCCACGGAATAGGCCAGAGTAAAGGTATCCTGAAAAACAGCTGACTCATGCCTGTAATAAACTTCCCGGTCTAATTCCCTTGTATCGATTCCATTGACATAAACCGTTCCCTTTGTCGGCAGATACAGACCTGATATTAATTTCACAAGCGTTGACTTTCCAGCACCATTTAATCCGACTAACGCCTTGTGTTCCCCACTCTTTAAAGAAAAAGAAATGTCATTTAACACCGGTTTTTCTGCACCTTTATAGCAGAAGGTCACATGGTCAAACACCACTTTCACTGTCTTAAACTGGTTTTGTGGAATCTTTTTCTCACCCGCATCCTCGCCCAGATTCAGAAAATTCCGAAAATTTGTGATATGGACACTACAGTATTTCATCTTCGCAAAACTGTCACTCACCTGTGCAAACCATGTAGAAAAGCCTCCGATGATTCCCAGATAGAATACAAACATCGTCAGGGACATTCCATTTTTCAACTGGCTGATCAGGTACAGATAGCAGATCAGATCCCGTCCCGCTGTCAGAATGGTTTCCAACGATTTTCCGGCAAATGCGATACTATTCTTCTTCGCATTGCGTCTTCTGGTATTTTTGATCGCGATTCCATATTTCCCGATGATCCATTTTTTCAACCCAAAAACACGGATATCCTTTCCGCTTATCGCATCATCAGAAAGCCGGTCGATATACTGCATCGTCATCTCATCCCTGGCATTCTCATCCCTGATTTTATTCTCATACCAGTCCGGCAGACTGTTACAAAATGCACCAATAACGGAGAGCCCGAATAATAGCAAGAGGATCACCGGATGAATGGAGCCTGCGATCACCATATAAACGAACAGACCAAGCACTCCGGTTCCAAATGCAGAGACCGCACGCAGCAAGCCCTCAACGCCTGCATTATTATAGCTGACTGCGTTACATGCTTTCTCCTGCAAAAGTTTCAGTTCCGGGTCTTCATACTGCTCTTGTGGTATCTCGCAGATTTTTTTTGTAAACTGCCTCATAAAAAGCTGGGAACGCACCTCTATGTGATGATAGACATGCTTTTGCCTGATATACGTATCCGCTGCATTCACAAGTGCATAACCCACAAATGCAGAGAGAATTGCTGCAATCACCGTTACTGCGGATAAGCTTTCTCCAAGTAATCCAACGACCAGTGCGCTTAACATGGAACCAATCACCGGCACGATCACTGACAGGATGATTCCGGTTATCATATCTCTTATATAGCTTCTTTTTTCTTTCCATACTGGAGTAAAAACGAATCTGAAATTGCTCCAGAGGGTGTATTTTTTTGTTTTGTACATGTTGCTTGCTCCCCAAACTTAATTTTGTTCTGTTTTTTCATTAAGATAAGACTAACATAGATTCCTCCGGTTACGCACAAAAAATGCACGGATTGCAAAAATCCGTGCACGAGTGGTAATAATAATTTCTACAACATTTTGCTTACAGCGGCAGCATAATCTCCGTCACAAAGACCCCTGCCTCATTTTTCCGATTGATAAAGCCATCATATTTTTCGACAATCAGATTAATCCGTTTCAAGCCATGTCCATGATTGCCCCGCTTGTGCGTAATATACTCCTCATCCAGTTTGCGCACGGTCTCATTAGTGGCATTGCTCACGGAAATATAAAGCTGCTCCTTGAACTGTCCTATATAAAGGCGGATGAACTGCTGCTCTTTTGGTACTTTCTCACACGATTCCACAGCATTATCGATCAGATTTCCGATCACAACACACAGATCAATGTCTGTCACTGTCGTTTTTTTCGGAACCGTTGCCTTGTAATCGACTGGGATGCCATTATGGATTGCCAGTGAGATTTTGGAATTCAAGATTGCATCCACACCGATATTTCCGGTGTCAAACAGGAGATTGATGTCATCTAAATCTGTCTCCAGCTTATCAAGGTACGCTCTTGCCTCACTGATGTCGTCCATCGCAAGATAGGCTTTTAACGACTGCATGTGGTTGTGATAGTCATGCCGCCAGCCACGCATGGTCATGTATACATTATTCACTTCTTCGATCTGATTTTTCATAAGCTTGTTCTGGTAGGCTTCCGTGCTCTTCTCATAGTAGGTTTTTATGACGAGGCGGAGCAGGATGGATGCGGCTGCCAGAAGTGCAACTGATGCGAGAAAAATCAGAAAAATATCTTTGATTTCCAATGTTTGTTTCCTCATTCTCTTCCAAGATGATACTTTATAAACGCTTCGTTTACTTCCTTATAGAAGCTCCGGCTGACCGGAACAACACTGCCATCCGTAAGTACACATTCCGTTCTTCCAATCCGGACAACTTTCTCGATATTCACTGCGTAACTTCGATGCATTGCGAGGACGATTCCTGATTTTTCCTGCATCTCCTGAAGTAACTCCGTGAAAACGGTTTTTATGTTCATGCTTTCCTGATCTTCCAGATATAGGTTTACATAATGTTTCTGTGCTTCTATATAAAGCATATCGTTTAAATCAACACGAACAGACTGGCCATCCTTTTTCACGAGAATATAATTCCCATTATCTTCCGCATTCTGCGTTCTGGCATAGTCGAGAATCTCCCACAGCTTCTTCTCATCCACCGGCTTCATCAGATAGCGGTACGCACCCACTTCATATCCATCGAACACATAACTTGCGTCCGATGTCACAAAAACAAGGATCACATCCTTCTCTTTCTCACGGATTTTTCTTGCAAGCTCCATGCCGTTCTGCCCTCTCATGGAAATGTCAAGGAAAATCACGTCATAGTAGTTCTGCTCTGCTTTGAACAGATATTCTTCCGCACTCTCAAACAGGTCTGCGTGAACTTCTATATTTTTATTTTTCGCCCACTGGTCAATTTTTATTGCAAAAGCTTTTGCCTGTGCGGATTCATCCTCACAATAGCAGATTGTCATTGTATGTTCCATAATTTTTCTCACTGGTTATATTACCCCACTGCAACTTCCACTCTTTTTCCGCAGAATGCCACACCATATTTATAAATCACTTCTACCCCGGCTGCCCTCAGTTCTGTATCATATTGTTTTTCCTGAATCTGTTTTAGTGCAGTCTCTGACAACTGTTTCAGGCTCTCTTCTGTACCATTTTTTTCTGCTTTCAATTCAATAATAATACCCGGAAGACCTTTCTTTACCGGTTTCAACTGGATATCATAGCGTCCTTCGCCAGACTCCCTGTTCGATGTGACAAAAAATCCTCCCAGCAATGCACAAAGTCCAAGCATAAATCCATGATAAAAATTTTCTCCGGCTGTATCAAACTAGCTTACCGATTCCATCAGCAATGTCTGTATCTGTGTCTTCAACTTTCTGTTATCTCCTGAAAAAATTGCTTCCTGTACTGCAATTGCAGTTGACTGCGGAATCATAGCTTCGAATTTCTGCAGGATTTCCTTGTGATACACAAGTGCTATCTCACGGTTTGGCAGTGAAATCTCACACATAAAATCCCCATTAAAGGATAATGTTGTTTTTACTGCTTTCAGATATCCTGTAACCAAAAGGAAACTGTAAATCGTTGACGGATTCTTTTTTATCTGTGGATAGATTACACCGGTATCGATATAAGTCGTAATCGTTTCCCCATTTACCAAGGATGCCAGACGATGATAGATTTCCTCATCTGCCTCCGCCAGAACCTCACCGATCACATCATTGCTTCCGGTAGATACCCAGAATGCCCGCGGTTCACATTCATTGCTGAAATAGTTCACAACTGACCACGGATTAAATATTTCTGTTTTTCCAAATCGATAGCCATCATACCATTCACAAATTTCATCATATTTATCGGATGCTCCATAATATGCTGCCATCTCTCGCACTTCATCCGGTGTGAAGCCAAAATAAGCACTGTATTTATGGTCTAAAACCGAATTAATGGACAGATTGTTCATTCCACTGAAAATACTTTCTTTTGCCACCCGCAGAATTCCGGTAAGAAAGCCGAATGCCAGATGCTTATTATCCTTAAATCCGCCCGAAAACAGGTTTCTCATAAACAGAGTGATTTCTTCATAATAACCTTTCATATATCCCTGCTGGATAGGCGTATCATACTCATCAATAATAATCACCGGAGCGGTTCCATGATGTTTATGAAGCATTGCCGAAAGATCCGCCAATGCACTTGAAAGTTCTACTTCCGTCACATTTCCTTCCGCTAGCCTTGCATATTTCCGCTCATCATATTCATCACACCGGTCACTCGTCCGAAGTTCTTCGTGTCTCTGCGTCTCTTTTGCAAAAATATCCCTGACTGCGGAAAATGTCTCCTCCCAGGTATTAAATTTCACATCTTTAAACGTCAGGAAAATAACCGGGTACTTGCCCTGATACGACCGGTATTTCTGACCGCATGCCCATATTTTCTTATCCTGAAAATATACCGATGTATCCTGCTCTGTTTTTTCAAAAAAAGTCCGCAGCATATCCATATTCAACGTTTTTCCAAATCTGCGTGGTCGTGTAAAAAGTGTTACCATCGGACGTTTATCAATGAAATCTTTTATCAGCATCGTCTTATCAACATAGTAATATTCCGCCTGTGCCAGCCGGAAATCTGACACACCGATTGGCAGAGGCAGACAGGACGATTTCTGATTTTTCCGGTAATAACCAGAGCGTATTCTTTTATCAGCTGGTTTTAATGCATCTGCAGGAATCTGCCAGTTGCGTCCTTGCCTCATGGCTCCCTTGATTCTTCCATTTCTGCAAAGTTCCGCTACTCTTCGCTCTGTGATGTTCCATTGTCTTGCAGCTTCTTTTACTGAAATCATTTTTATCATTTTGCACTTTCCCCACCATATTTATATATATAGTATATCCATATGTGCTTATTTCTGCAATATTTATCGGAATTATTCCGTATATTTTTCGATATTGTTCCGAGAATTTTTTTACATTATTCTGCTATTATCAGAACAAATAAAATATTTTTTTACTTTGCAGGCACAGAATTTTCTGTAAAGTAAAGGGACATGGAAAATGAGATAACCTCATAAATCCATGTCCTTTTCTTTTATAGTTATGTGAACCTATTTATTTTTGCTAATATCGATTGTGCAGCTCCAAATCTGTCCTGTTCTGCACCTATACATATTGTACGTATCCTACAATTCCACAATAAACTCTTCCACAAGTTTCGCACAATGCTCCGCCGCTTTTTTCTCAAAAGTAGGATAATCCATCTCCGCAGAGTTATCTGCCTTGTCAGAGATCGCACGCAGGATCACAAATGGGATTTCATTTAAGTATGCTGCCTGTCCGATCGCAGCCCCCTCCATCTCAGTGCAGAGTGGGTGGAAGTTCTCGACTAATTTGTCCTTCACTTCCTTATCACAGATAAACTGGTCGCCGCTTACGATCCTGCCGGAGAACACTTTCACTTCGGTGTTGACTTTCTCGCACACACTCTTTGCAAGGGATGCCATTCTCTCGTCCGCCGGAAAACTTAAAGTTCCAAGCTGTGGGATCTCGCCTAACGGATAACCGAATACACGCACATCCATGTCATGCTGAAGGACATCTGTGGAAACAACGATATCCCCGATATCGATCTGTGCGTCCAGAGAACCTGCGATACCGGTATTGATGATATGTGTCACGTCAAATAAATCTGCAAGGATCTGTGTGCAGATACCGGCATTTACTTTTCCAATACCACTGCGCACGATGACAACCTCGACACCGTTTAATGTTCCCTCGAAAAATTCCATATTTGCTTTTTTTGTTGTTTTTACAACATTCATTTTCGATTTTAAAGTTTCTACTTCAAGCTCCATGGCTCCGATAATTCCGATTTTTTTCATCTGTTTCTGCTCCATTCTTTTTTTCATACTGTTGATATTCTAACATAAAAATGGAAATTTCGCTTTATTTTTGCGAAATTTCCATTTGTATTTCTCTTTTTATTCACTTGCAGTTCACCAAATGCAAATAAATTTGTATTTCTATATCTTTACGCTACACGGATCTTCTGTAAAACATTTCCAAGTTCGGCTTCCTTCTTCTCGCAGTCGCCCTCGGAAATCTTCTCTGTCACAAAGCCAAGCTCTCCGGTCACGCCTTCTGCCTGTACATACGTAACAGTTCCAAATACTCTTTCTACAGCTGCTTTGTCTGCTGTTGTGCGGATGAAGAACCGGTTCTCCCACTCCTTGTAATCTACAAGTTCCAACTTCTGGGAGCTCCACTCGATTGGAATATTTTTGTCCAGATTTTTTGCCATCTCAACGACATCGGCAACCACTGCACTAGCTGTTGGGAGTTTTCCTGCACCACTGCCGTAAAACATTGCATCACCTAACACATTGCCATGTACAAAAATTGCATTGAACACGCCGTTTACTGCATAGAGCGGATGAGATGCCGGAAGTAAGAATGGAGCAACAATTGCTGTGTAACCTTTTGGTCCTTTTTTGCTGGTTGCGAGCAGTTTGATCGCTCTTCCCATCGCCTGTGCGTATTTGATATCCGTCGGTGTGATTTTAGTGATTCCCTCTGTGTGAATGTCCTCAAAGTCAACCTGCTGTCCGCATACTAAAGATGTTAAAATAGCAATCTTACGGCATGCATCATAACCTTCCACATCGGCAGTAGGATCTTTCTCTGCATACCCCTTTGCCTGCGCATCCTTTAAAACTTCATTAAAATCAGCACCCTTTTCTGTCATCTCAGTCATCATATAGTTCGTTGTACCGTTTACGATACCAGTGATCTCTTCGATCTCATCTGCAGTAAGACAGGAATTTAACGGACGGATGATCGGGATACCGCCGCCGCAGCTTGCCTCAAACAGATAGTTTGCGCCGTGCTCTTTTGCAATTGCAAGAAGCTCGGTACCGTGTCTTGCCACCAGCTCTTTGTTGGATGTGCAGACGCTCTTTCCAGCCTCCAGCGCACGTTTTGTGAAGGTGTAAGCCGGCTCAACGCCGCCCATGACCTCGACAACAATATCAACCTCCGGATCGTTTGCGATCACTTCGTAATCATGTACCAGCACTTTTTCCACTGGATCTCCCGGGAAATCTCTTAAATCCAGAACGTATTTGATATTAATCTCGTTCTCTGCTCTCTTGTTGATGCTGTCATGGTTCGTGTTGATGACTTCTACCACGCCGGAACCAACGGTGCCATATCCTAATACTGCAATCTGAATCATCTCTTTTGTCCCTCTCTTGCTTTTTCTTTTTCAGGACTCCTGTCCTAAGATTTTAAAATAATGAACTCCCTGTCTGGACTCAATCTCATTGATCATCTCCGAGGCATCTCCCCGGTCTTCCGCGATATCCACGCTGATTGTCAGTGACGCCACGCCGTTTAACGGAATCGTCTGATGAATGGTCAGAATGTTTCCGTGAAACTCGGCGATAATCTTCAGCACATCGGAAAGCAGTCCCGGCTCATCGTCCATCTGCAGAATAAATGTAATCGTTTTTCCTTTTGCATTGTCATGAAAAGGAAGAATATCATCTTTGTATTTGTAGAAAGAGCTTCTGCTGATTCCCGCTTTTTCCGTTGCCTGCTGCACGGTAAGCTCCTGCATATCCATCAGCCGTTTGG
>ERZ835051.1255-NODE-1255-length-26860-cov-4.302630_pt1 | contig 26860 bp, 18 predicted proteins | sample MGYA00519575_ERZ835051 | MGnify/ENA primary metagenome ERZ835051 (study PRJEB31850, sample SAMEA3708769) | human gut metagenome | biome: human gut; feature: human-associated habitat; material: faeces | place: China | collected 2014 ... | reverse complement strand
GTTCAAAAATAATTCTATAGCCTTTTATCGTATCCTGATTCAGCACATCTAATCCGAACTCATCCAGCACTTCCACATCGCCAGATACATCTCTCTGGTCTGCAAACATAGCCCGGACTGCCTCTTCATTACAAAGGAAGTCACCTTCATAATCTCTTTTATAAGTACCTTTCATCGGATCCGTCCCAATGTATACCGGTTTATCATGTCTGTCTGCTGCGGGAACATCAATTCTTAATATTCTCTTTTCTCCTACTGTTACTGGTCTGACATGATGATTCAGTAAAATATTCTTTGAAACTTTATTTCTATCATTCAATGTACTCCAGAAATCCTTCTGATATTTCACAATTTGCTTGTCAGTCAGTCCTTCAACTGTAAAAGAATCTCTATGTTCCTTAATACCAAGCAGAATCGTGCCACCATTTGTATTTGCAAAAGAAGAGTAAGTCTCCCATATGCTCTCAGGAAGTCCACCGGTTGCCAGCTTACATTCTCGCTCATGATTTTCTTTTATACTTAATTTCTCTAAAACATTTTCTTTCAATCGCCAAACCTCCTAACTAAATAGTATTAATATTGACATACAACATAATCATCCGAGTCTATCTTTGATGTATTTCATCATAATTGCTGTCATACTAACAATCATTTCTACATCCTCTACATCTAATGTATCATGATGTTTCACATTATCATTTTGATATTTTGTATAATGTGTCAGCATTGTTGTTATAAAGGAAATTGCCTGTGGTAAAACGCCTTTGTTTTTCAATGCAGCTCCAACCGGTTGTATCTGGTTTTCAAGTGTTTTAGTCGTCCCCATAATATTTCTAATTAGAGATTCTATAGAAAGACGCATATCATCTATGGCATTACGAGCATACTGTTTCTCAGATATCTTCTTTAAAGCTGCTCTATATGCTTTTGCTGCATCTGGATATTCATCAATCCACTCAAGAATCTCCTGCACATATGGTTCAGATACCACCCCGTCAATCTTTATAAACTTTCCTGCCAAAAACAAATAACCTACATCAAATCGTTTTAAATAATCATTTATTTTAGCCTCATACCTATCTTTTTTATCATCCAAAATAACATGATTATATGTTAACTCTATAAACGCAACTATGTCATCCCAATCAGAATCATTATACATAGCAATATTAAACGGAATTTCATCACCATAATATTCTCTATATAAATACGTCCAATCCACATTTAATCCATATTTCTCGTCTATATTATCACTAGCTACCAAATCAAAATCAAATTTATCACTCTGGATCCAACCCGAATATGCTCTCCAAAATTTCAAAACATTTTCTCTAAAATTATTATTCGGATCTCCAAACATTTTAACACTAACCATATGCAAAAACCTTTCTTTTATATCTTTGCCAATAAATCCACTTTCAATGCTTTCTTACCTTCCTGCGCCACTTCCACGCCTTGGAACTTCGCATAATTTACCTTGACACCATCGTCCAGATCAATCTCAATCCTCTGGTTTGCCACATGTGCAATCGCCTGATCGTATGTCTGCATCTCTGCCAGTTGCTTCGTATACTTTGATACTGCTTTCATTGCCTTGGACTTCTCAGATGCAACAGTTGTATTCTCAATCGTGTACTCCGCACTCTTCATCGCTGTTTCCACATAATTTTGTGCCCGGTGAAGATAATCCGTACGCACTCTTCCTACCGTATCTGCATCATAACGGTGCATATAGATCAGAGCTTTGAAGCCATTCTGTTTCCCACTGTCAAACAGCCAGTAAATCGGTCGCTTCTGATATACCTTCAAATGATCCTTATAAAAATCCTTGATAAAGTAATTGCGGATCACTTCACGGGAAGAATTTCCTTTGTTTCCAAGTGCCTGTGCAATAAAATCAAGATTTTCTTCCAGCGTATCTTTCCCATACACCGTTTCCACAAACTCTACAAATCTTCCAATAATATCATCAGAGAAATATTCCTCATCCGTAATTGGAATAATGTTGTCTCGATCCGGATTGTAAGTACATTGTTTCGTACCATCCTCAGTTTTGATATAAAACTCACCAGTCGGTACATAATCTCCCGGTGCACCGGCTACTCCTGTTCCCACTCTAGGCGCAGTTGCCTCAAAATAGACCGACTCAAATGGTTGTCCTGCAACCATTAATCCGTCCTTATCAAGAGAATAACGTCCAAACATACAACCAACCGCATAGGAGATGAAACTGCGGATGTCTCTGCCTAAATCCGCCCTTCGCACCGTAACATCTTTATCCTCGACCTCTGGAGTTAATTCATCCTGTAACCCATAAATATCAATAAAGATACGGTTGAGTTCCTCTTCGTTAGCTTTCAATTGTGCAAAACGATTGTCACATAGCTCTTGCCAAGTGTCAAAACATGCCTCAATATATAACCTTTGCGGCAAATTGTCTGTACCATTTTTCATTTCATCTGTATCCCAGACACCTCTGATATTTGGAATTAAAGGATGGCATTTGAAATCCCATGAGGTTTCAAACGAATCCCAGTCAATTTTTGAAAACCTGATACAATTTCCGACTTTTTCATCCACCATTCCATGTTTTTCTTCATCAAATATAACAGGAATTGTTTTGATGTGCCCCACTTCATAATTTAATGTTGGTGATACAATTTGGACAAATATAGAATTCACCTTACTATTCATAAGTCCCAAAATATATTCAATGATCTGATCCTCGCAAAACGCACTATATCCTCCTGATCCAAAAATGGCACCTTCATCTGACCACCTCACCGAAAAAGTTCCAGATGATAATGCAGACCATGTTAAGGACTTTTTAAAATAAAATTGAGTATTCTGTATCGTTCTGCTAGAACACCTATAAATAGAAATTGCATAATCCTTTATTTCAAGTCCATCATTCTCATAATTGATCACCCATTCGAGATTTCCATACCACTTTCTATAGGCTCCTCCCTTGTTCATTGGATACCACTTTTTAGTCCTATCCTGTTTCTTCCAAAGACTTGTTTTTTCAGATTCAACTTCATACCACATGCGTAAAAATCGTGCGTTATCCGAAGTTGCTAAACCATGTCTAGGTTGGGCTACTTCATTTAAATTCTTATTCTTATAAGCATTTAACACTGTTTCACTCACCCAATATGCCACCGGACTTCCTGGGATTTTTTCATACTGTTTTGCATACTGTTCATAGTAATATCCACAATCCAAGTTAGAAATTGCTTCTAATGTCTTTTGTCTCTGCACTTCCATACCGCCACGAAAATCTGTCAATCGTAAATAACATCCCTTTTTGTCGACATAGGAATTTTTCAGTACAAATGTACAAATCGGTACCGTTGCTTCCTCAAATGCAGAGTATTCAAACTGAATTAATTTCTCAATCGTAGCTTTTGTAAACAAATAATTTCTCAGCTTTTCATATGACTGGATAAACATCCATACATACGGAGTCAGGAAGCCCAAATAACCTGATATTTTCGTCATGTTGGTACACTTCACAATAAAAGCCGAAAAGAAATCAGATTTATAATCTGCGTAATGATCTTTGATAAACTTGCTGAGATCCGCATTCATATTGCTTGCCCCCATATATGGTGGATTCGTTACCACGGCATCATACTTCTGTCCCAGATTCTTTGCAACTTTAATAAGCAGTCTCAGACTTCTCTGCGTCTCTTCACTGCCGTAGCTTTCAAATGTAATCTGTCCGTCTGCATCCAGATCTTCCACATAGTCCTGCAGCAGCTTCCAGTCGCACTCTTCCACATTCAGGATAGAACCACACTCTCTTCCATCCTTGAAGGTGTCTAACAAATATTCCATCTGTTCTTTTGCAGTTTCTCTCCGTTTGGCTTCCATAGACTGTCCAAAGAGCGACAGATGGCTTCTTAAGATATCATTGCTTTCTGCAATCGCATATACCTTTGGCATCGGCTTCACATCATCTCTACCCCGGAAGAATCGTCTATTATATCCTCTTCCTTTCATCATGACAGCAAAATAAGCAAGCTGGTAGGCTCGCTGATCAATGTCTAATCCATGAATATTGTGTTCTACGATTTCAAAGGCTGCTTCTCTCTCACTGTATCCGGTACTGGTATAGATATCCATCAGTACATCAAACATAGCGATCAGGATATGTCCGCTTCCCATGCAAGGATCAATGCAGAGAATGTCCGTCGGTTTCAGATCTTTATAATTACTGCGTATCTCTGCCAGTTTCACATCGACAGACTCTTCCTGCTTTGCTTCCGGCAGATAATATTTCCAACCAAATTTCTCGGCGGTTTCTTTTTCATTGACCGATGGATCTAGTGCACGCAGATGGTCAATCCAGATTCTTCCGACAGAATTTTCCACCATATAACGGACGATCCAGTCTGGGGTAAAAAGCTGGGTAGCCGCAGGGATCCTCTCTTTGGTAATCTTGATGTTCTTCTTTAACTTGGCAAAGGTATCATCCTTTAACTCTGTATTGTAATACTGATACAGCCATCCGATAATCTCCACCTGTCCGGTTACTTCTCCCTGTTCATTGACTGATGTTACATTGAAGTCTGCCTCCGGAATGCCATCATCCTGATTGACCAACATGTAGATCACATCATCCTTATTCGCATAGGAGATATCAAGAAGCAATTCGGTATAATCCTGTGTTTCTTCAAAAAGCTCCGGCAGGATCTCATGAAGGGCATTACACTGCTTGATAAACAGTTTCTGAAACAATTCATCACTGGCAGCGGTCGTTCCCTTCATCTTCAGATCATAGATCTTCTCTTTTTCCTCCTCCGTAAAAGGAAGATCCACATCCGGTGCCATTGTCACAAGATCCGGCTCGTTCTTTCCATCCTTTTCTGAGGAAAGTACACGCACACGGCTCGGAAGATAATCATTGACTTCCATAAAACGGATTGCGCAGATACGGTTAAACCAGGTATATGCCACCTCTTCTACCACCGTATCAAAACCACGCTCCGCAATCTTATCTACCAGTTTCTTACGAAGCTCACACTGTGATTTATTCAAGGTTACTTCTGTTCCGGCTGCCGTCTGATATACCTTAAAGTCCGGTCCTGTTGTAACCGGACCACTGCATTCTTCCGGAGTAATGCCAAGCATTCCTGCCTTATCCGTCACAGAATTTCTTAACTTGTTTCTTGCCTCTATGGCAAACCGCTTTATTGCCGCCTTATTCATATGCTACTCTCCATTTCTACGCAGGTCTATGTCGTTAACTTAATGTAATTATCATATCATCTTCCAATTCTTCCATCAGCTTTGCCTTCATTTCAGCAAGGAATCGGTCAATATCCTGTTCATTCTCTAAAGAATAAGTCCTCGCCCCTGCCACACTGCTGATGGACACATTCTTTCGTTTCTTTTTCGGTGTGGCAGGCGGTTTTGGCATCGATGTTTCACCGGTTTCACCTTCTGCTCCGGAGTCTTCTTCCGGATGCTCCTCACCACCTGGCTCTATCGGTTGATGACTCCGTTCATAATCCTCTATCTCATCCAGCAGACGAAGTTTTAATGTATCACTTTCCAGCTTAATATTTTTCACCGCAGCAATCTCATTGGATGATTTTAACTTCTCCAACAACTCCTCAAAGCTTCTATTCACCCTACTTGTGAATTGATCCGCAAATATCTTACCTGCCAATACGTCCCGCACAATCTTAAAGTCTGCCTCTACGATCGGACGCATCTGCTCTACTTCTTTTTGCATCAATTCCACATAAACATCTGAGAACTGCTCATTCAATTCCGGCAATTTCTGTATCTGGCTGTACGGATTTCTGCCCTTGACAATCTCCGTCATCTTGGCAACTACATCCAATACCTTCTGATCTCTGACATAGGTCTTACTCTTGTCAAAAATACTTAGATACTTCTGTGTCTTTTCAAAGATCTTTTTCTGTTCACCCTTAAAGAAATCAAATACCGGTGTGGTATCCTCTGCATCATCTAACAGATCATCCCGCATTTCATCCACAGTCTTAAAAAACTCGACAGAATCTGTGATACTCATAACCACTTCCAGATTCTTCTTTGCTTTTTCCATCAGGGACTTCGATGGAAGATCCGGATTGATACGGTATTCTACCATAATATCATCAAAAAACTGCTTTTTATTCTTCGCAAAGTTCTTAAATGCTTTCATAAGTACATCATCATCTTCGCTGGATACACTACCTCCAAAGTAATCCTTGATCACTTCTTTTACCGAACGGATCTGACGATCTGTTGCACGCACACGAATATCTATCAACAGCTTCTCCACATACTCCCGCTTCGTGATATACTTTACCAATTCTTCATGGCTGTTTGACAGTAGTGACAGCGTCTGACTGTTAAGTATCATAGAGATTCGTCCCTGCTTAAACAACATTGCTACCAGCCACTGCACATCCTTCGGATCAAAACCGTATGGCACTGCTGCAAACTTATCTGATAAGGCTTTCAGCGAAGTCTTGATGTGTCTCTGATTATTAAGATCAATCACATTCAATACTTCTTCTAAAGCCAGCTTATTCGGTGTCGTATCTTCTACGCCAAGTGTGATCTGACCGCCATCATCCCGAAGAACGTGTGCAATATCCGAAAGCTCCGGTGCCGTCTCCATGTAGGTCAGCTTGTTATACTGCGTCTCGACCAGCTTACGCATGGCTTCATCAATTCTGGATGATGCCTCCTTTGCATTGATCACTGCCTTATCTCCATTGACATAAATATCCGCATTCTTTAATGCTTCCTCAATATAGATCCTGATACGATCTTTTTTCTCCAGTCGTTCATCTTCCTTGGCACGACGGATACTCTCGAAACTGTCCTGTGCACCGGAAGCATTTTTATTCAGATATTTATAAATCTGAATACTTCCACGGATCTCGTCAAGAAATGTCGTATCATTTGGCAGTTTCATAATCACGGACTGCTCCGAAGCAGACAGCAGCCGCAGTGCTGCATCGGTATATTCACTGCCATATGGTGTGATTATGGTAAGTCCGATACCATTGGACTGATTTCCCTTATAAAAGCGATCATCCACCTTTTGATTAAATGGGAACATGTAACGGTTGCTGTAACGGAATTTCTTCTCTTTGTAGATCTCCTCGAAAATTACCATGGAAACCTCTCCGATGATCTCTCCCAGTTCCACGGTTTCGCTATTGATTGCGTTGTTGATCTCCTGTTCTTCATTGGTCAGGAAGATATAGATCTCGCCATTCTTCTGTACCAATGTTTCGCCAATCAATCGTTTTAATGACTGCTCGACCTTTTTACGCACTTCCACTCTCTCGTCATAGATACTGGAGATCATCAATGTCGTAAGATTGTCCACATTTGCTTTGATCTCTTTCACATATTTGATCATAAAAAGGACTTTCAACAGTTCCACATCAAACGCATCCAGTTTACTATTATCCTCTGCGTCTGAGATTACCTGACTATGCTGATGATCAATGAATTTATGCAGCGTGTCATAGAAATAACTGAACGGTACCAATACGCCTTCTTCCTGATCCATTACACGCATTGCCGACTCCTGAAAAAGTGCCAGCATGGATCTGGACTGATCAGACAAATGCTTTCCGCTGGCTCCGTGAGTACGCACTGCTGTCAGCACCTGACCAAGCAGGTTGAATTGATATGGAATAAACGGATAACACTCTGCAAAATCTGTTTTATCCGCATATAGCTTCTTATCTGCTGTATCTTTCGTAAAGGTGATCAGGTTCTTAATGATAGACTCATTTTTCTCATAAAGCAGGCGAAGCGTCTGTTTTGCAGTCTCATTCTTCTCTAAAATACGTCTACGGATGACTTCATCTACGTTCGATGCTGATAACGAAAGCCTGGTATCAAATCGTCCCTGAATCTTAGAAAAGTCATTTCCCTTTGTCTTTGTGATCGAGTCAATATCCTCCTGGCTGGTCACGATAACCCATGCTTTTCCACGGCAGGCAGTTCCCAGATCTTCTACGATTGTCTGGAGGTTCAGCATAAGCTGTGTATCATCTGCAATATACTGACCAATCTCATCAACAAGGAAGATCACATGATGATTCGGTCCCTTCTTCGCACAGTATTCCTGCACCAAAGAAACAAACTTCTCAATGCTAAGATCATAATTACCTTTCGCATTCTTGCACCAGTTTCGTGCCGCCTCCTCACTCATAAAATCCATCTCGACAAGCGTCTTAACCACTTTATCCTGAATCACGGCAAATGCCTGTCTCTTCTTCTCCCATGGTGCTCCGGCAATCTGTTCAAACGTTTCCTTGAACTCCTCAAATCTGCCCTCACCATCCAACTGGCGTTCAAACTCCGCAAGATAAGGAATAGAACCGCAATACCCCTGCATCTCATTGAACACTTTCATAAAAACTTCCACGATTGCCTCTTTCCCGGAGCCAACCTTTGCAGAGCCTTTGGAATCAATATTAAACAACATAACATCGGATGAGATTGTGCCGGAATTAGTCATCTTTGCAATCAGCATCGGATCCTCGATTTTTTTCCCGTCCGTAAAGTATTCAATTGCTCGCTTTCCCTCTACAACACTGTTTTTTAACAGATATGACAAAATCTTCAAGAAGTGGGATTTACCACTTCCAAAGAAACCGGAGATCCACACACCCATCTTATCTGTGTATCCGTTAATGCCATTTTCATAGTTTTCGAAAAAGTCACGGAAATGTTTTAATAACTCTTTCGTGACAACATACTCATCCAATTCCTGATAAATATTTTCTTCATCCGATTGACCAACCTTGATAACTCCCTTAATATCACGGTCAATCTGTTTCTCAAACATCTTCTTAATCTGCATATTCATCCATGCCTTTCTCTACACAAGCTTGAATGCTCTGTAGTAATTACGCGAATCCATCGTTCCAAACAGCTTCAGATCCTGTCCACTATACTCACCCGGATAAAACATTACCACCGGTACACTGTCCAGCACCTGATGCAGATTGTTAAGGATATTGTGACTGGCAATGACCGGATGGCACTTGCCAACTCCCGTAAGAAATACCACACTGTCCGTCAGGTCCTGTTCCACAATCTTACTGATGATCAAATTTCTCTCATCTGTCTCATCCAGTCCCAATGTTTCCACCAAGCTGTCTGCCATATCAAAGAAACCATTCTCTCTCTCCAGATCAAAAAACGCTTCCAGATACCCTTCCTCTTCCAGTACCTGAATCATCAAGTGAAACAGATCAATCTCTATAATCCGAAACCCTAAGTTGCTCTCATTGATCCGGTTCTTCAGATACTGTATATGATTTCTCACATGAAGTTCTTCCCTCGGATCATAATCGAAGATATAATATCCGACTTCATTTCCTAGTCCTTTATTACTACGAAAGCTCTGATCCGATATTTTCTTCTCTATCTGATTCAGTCTTTCATCCAATGATAACTTTGCCATCAACGCACTCCCTTCACTGCATTCAGGTATGCTTCTAATCCATTTCTTTTCAATAATTCTTCTGTTCTATAGTCGATGTGTATCTGTCGTATCGTCCGAGGCTTTGCACTGTTTTCCAGTATGCCTGCCTCATACAACATCCGGCAAAAACATTGTTTTAATTTCTTTACTGCTGTATCGGTCCAGCCGGCAACTACATCACTCTGCATTGCCTTATCCGCAAAAAATACATTTAAGTCGCGGTCTGTAATCTCAGGCTCACCAATTCGAAGCTTTTCATCATACACTTCGTGCATAAATTCAAAAAACAGCCGACTATCCATAAGAATTGCGATTAAATTTAATACTTTGGCAGTCTCTACGTCACAAGTGGTAAATGCCTGAAGCACTGCTTCCGGTAATGCAGATATTCTGCGATAAGTACCATTCAACACTTCATATGCACGGTATTCTGCTTTAACCTGATAGATATTCTCTTCCCAGGCTAGCTTTCGGATATCCGCCTTGCTATATCCCTCCAAAATATAGCCTGCTGTCTTTCTGGACTCCTGCAGCCAGAACAGCTTGGAGGTTAATCCTGCACTGTATTCCATGATCATTCACCCTCCTCATCTTTCACATAGTGAACAATATCCCCAAAATCACAGTCCAGCTCCCGGCAAATCTTCTCAAGTATCCGCAAAGAAACCGCTTCGTTCTTTGTCATTTTTGCTATTGTGCTGCTGCTGATCTCTAATCTTTCAATCAGATCACCCTTCTTTAGGTTTTTGTCAATCAACAACTTCCATAATCCATTATACGAAATCGACATATGCTCTACCTCGCAATACTAAAAATCAAACCATCCCTTCGTTATTATCCAAATCTATCTGCATAAATAACAATAATTACGGTATGATAAATATAATACCACAAAGCAGAGCACAAATCAATGAAAACCAGAAAAAATTATTCGATTTCTCGAAGTTTTTCTTTAATTTTATTGCATAATATTTGCAACGCATTTATGTCATACTATTTATCTGTCTTTTTGCTGGTCGTATCCTTTCTCACTATACGTCACTGTCACCAAACTTCGATATGAAAACATCTCAATATCACTCTTTTTTGTTTCCCATTTGTAGGTTGTACCGTCCTTTTTATATTCTCCATACAGATCACAAAGGTGTTCTTTCACCTTACCCGGAATTTCCTCATCAACGATATCACTATCGTCCTGTGGTGACGGCATAAAAGTAATCTGATACAATTTTCCATCCTTGAAAGAGAAGTGTGTTAGCGCATCCACTCCCTCCATATAGGACTTCATGTTATATAGATAATACGTCTCATTATCTTTATCATCATCCTTCCCGTCCGTTCCCTTGGGATATTCCTTCTTAACCTGAGCCTCGCTGCTGCCCCATGCAATCTTATTATATAAACCACTGGTATCCGGTCGCTTTATAACTGCAATCACACCTGCAGCTACCACACATAACACCACAATAGTCAAAGCGATTCCCATCACCTTTTTACGTTTTATCCTTATGCTCTCTTGTGTAGCTTTGCGCTCCATTTCTATCATATCTTTTACCGGAAAGCCACAATTTGGACAACACTGTGCTTTATCACTTACCTGACTGTCACATTCCGGACATTTTATTAACGCCATCGTATTCTCTCCCTACTCTTCCAAATATACCTTCATCGCCTTATAACAGTTGGATGCATCGGTGTCTGCATCATTAAACGAAGTGGAATATGTCTGTAAACTTCCAGTAGGATCTGTAGCCAAGTTTGTCAATGCTATATATGCATCATAAAACTCCTGCATCTTTTCATATGCTTCTTTGTATTCCTCTGGTGGATTTTTCATTTTCTTCATCAATGTATTCACCGATTCCTGCTTATCAGACACACTCTTCACTTTTGCAGAAAAAGAAGAATCCGCAAACAAATTTCCCAGTGCATCATTGAAATCCGATACATAATAGCCATCCGGCTTCGTGTATTTGTCTGTTTCGTCATCACTCTCTTCGTAAATAGCGTTAGACCAGACACTTTTGATCAGATTGCCACATTCTTCAGCAGTACTACATGCATCAAGCATCGTATATGTAATCGTATTCAAGTTAGTAGCATACTCTTTTTTGGCTTTTTCCGCTTCATCGGCTGCTTTCTTTTTCTGAATTTGTCCAATGCCCAATATCATCGCCAAGATCAAAACAAATGCCGATCCCGCAATGAGTGCAATCTTCTTCATCTTCTTTGTCATGCGTACCCCTGTAACCTCTACCTGCTGCGGGGTATCCATGGTTACTCCCCCACTTGGGGCAACCGGACATCCACAGACCGGACATATTTCCATTCCTTCTTCCAACTCCGTTCCACATTCTTCGCAAACCCTTTTCTCCTCCGGTTGTAAAGATGCTCCGCAGTGCACACAACTCTTTGCCTTATCAGAAATCTGTTCCCCACAATTAGGGCATGTAATCATTGCCATAATATTGTCTCCTTTCAAATCTGCGTCTTCAATCTTACATTTGCTGATATAAAATAGGACGTAAACGGTTGTATATCAACAATCCATTTTGCTTTCCAAAGCGATGTAATGAATCTCTATAAATTTCTCGTTTATCATCCATCTTGCCAAGCAATTCCTGAATCTCACCTACTCTGTCAATGAATGGACTCTCTGAAAATACATTTTCTAATTCCCTCCTTATACGCATCCGCTCTTCATATCTTGCCTGAAACAAATCAAGGTCTACATTGCTTGTCAGCTTTCTTACCGCCTTTACTCGATTACTATTTATATTGCTCGATATAAAGCTTTTTTCAATGGATGGAGCTAATATAATCCTTTTAAGCGAGGGCATTCTAGCATTCCAATAATCACGAACTGCTCTATAGCCTTGATCTTTACTGATAATAGCAACCTGCGTAGTCTTGATTCCTGCTCCATAAAACTCTCCTACACGTGTCGCAATATAAAAGTCCAAACCATTTTTTCCTGTTCTTGCCAGCTTACATGTATCAAAAGAGCAACCGGAATCGACAATCTCCTTAAGATAACGACTTTCACAAACATGTGCCGCTTGGCTAAAAAACAAAGTCAGAGAATCACTCTTTTTTAAAAACTCTACTCCCCGTAACCCTTCGCTGTGTACATTTTCAAAATCTACTAAGAAATACATAGGCTACCTTCCCTTCTTTTTTTGTGACTCCTCATGATACTTCACGATGTCATCCTTCCAGTCATCAGTCAGAAAATCCAATGTTGCCTCACATGTTACCGCTTTGCTAAGAGCTCGTCCTACCGCTTCAAAATTAACAGCAATTCCTTCCGAATCATTTTCATATGTTACAGAACGATTTCTATTAATTCCTATTTTTTCAGCCTCCTTCCCAGCATCAATATTAGCTCCTAAAAATAAAAACTCCCATCCGCATTCTTTCTTTGCCTCGATTTTTCTTCTGATCTGTTCGTAACTGTACTCCGTACTGGAATTTTCCAATCCATCTGTCGTAATTACAAAAATGACTTTCCCGGCTTTGTGCTGCTCCGGCAGATGTTTTTGAATATTATCCATTTTGTCAATCCCAGCACCAACCGCATCTAGTAACGCTGTACACCCCCGCACGAAATATTCTTTTTCCGTTAATGGCTCGATAATTCCAATAGGAAAACGATCATGAATCACTTCAACTTCATCATCAAATAAAATCGTTGTGATATTAACTTCTTTTTCTTCTTTCTTCTGCAGATCAATCATTCCGTTGAAACCACCTATGGTGTCACTCTCTAACCCCCCCATAGAACCACTTCTATCCAAAATAAAAACCAGCTCTGTTAAGTCCATATTCATGTGAATTACCTCCTTCGTTTTATGGTAATCACATTATATCTACTGAACTCACAAAGCTGGTCGCATAATAGGCGACATATTCTTTTTTCTCACCAATTCATTCAAAAACTGGCTGTTCATAAGCATATAATACATCATTAATTTCAAACATATCATATATTTTATTTTGCAAAAAATATGCTACAATAATGTCCATTTTAGAACTTCTCGACAGTGCATATCCTGCAGAAGCAAGTAAATCTTTGGCTTCATCCAAAGATAATTCCAACGCGATCGTAAAAGCAAGCACTGTCTTCTTATTTGGTGTATAGTTCACATCTTTTCTAATTTTAGAAAAATGCCTGCGATCTACATTGGCTTTTGTATAAACTTCCGAATCCTTAAGATCTCTTTCATCTATCATTCGTAATAGTCGTTGTGAAAATGTTTCCTCCATTTGAGCCATCAAATCATCTATATTCCGGTTAGTAGATATTGTAGAAGGCATCCCCGTCGTGATCTTCTTTTTCTCCATGCTGGCAACATCAAAGTTCATATCTTCCGTGCCAAGATCACAGCCGACATAGGTTTCATCTGTTTCCGGTTCTTTCAAATCTTCTACATTCTTTTTTGCAACTCTTTTCTCTCGAAAAGAAGTAATGCGATCAAAAATAGTACGCATCTCTTTATCCAGTTTAATATCATCATTATCCGGCACATAATACTTTGCAATATATGCCCCTACTTCATCAATTCTTTTTTTACCTGCCATATATAAATGCCCTTCCTCATTGAATTCATCTCTAAATCATTATACTATCTTTCACCTCTCAATTTCAAATACAACATCGTCCACATCAACGACAGATCTCCTCCGAATCCAGCATCACCGTAAATGGTCCGTCATTCAGCAAAGACACCTTCATATCCGCACCAAACACACCGGCACCCACTTCGAAGCCCCTGTCCCGCAGGCTTGCAAGCACATATTCGTACAGCTCGTTTGCAAGCTGTGGATTGCCCGCATTCGTAAAAGACGGACGGTTTCCTTTTCGGCAGTCCGCATACAAAGTAAACTGGGATACCACGAGAAAGTTTCCACCGACATCAGCGATAGATTTGTTGGTTTTGCCGTTTTCATCCTCGAAAATCCGGAGCTTTACCATTTTGTCAATCATCTTGTCTGCAATCTCTGTCGTATCCTCTTCTGCTACACCGACAAATACCAGAAATCCATGGTCGACACGTCCGGTGATCTCTCCACCCACTTCCACTGATGCTTCTCTTACTCTCTGAATCAATAATTTCATGATCTATAAATCCTCCTGCAACTTTTTTTCAATCATATACATTTTCCGGTCATAATGCAATCCCCCACAGGCATAATGCTTTTAACTTGTTTTTGCTTGTTTCATCTGTTTTTCAACAAAAATAGGGAACTTTCGCACCGACTTATTGGATGTGAAAGCTCCCTGTATCAATTATATGTTTACTTATCTTTACAATTTTTTTAAAAACTTCTCTTCAGAAAATTAACAAGTCCGTTTTTCCAGACCTTTTCCTCATGGGTTCCACCCGGATACAGATACCACATATGATCAACCTTGTTCTCTGTAAGTCTCTTATGATAATCCTTCGGATTATTTCCTATCGTGCTGTCTGCATCACCACTGCAAAGCAAAACGGTATGTGGAGTTGTTGTCCAGCCATCCAGATTTAGAATACTTTGATCCAGACTCGGAGCTGCCGAAAAAGATCCTATATAATTAAAATGGTCCTTAATAACAAATCCAAGACGAAGCGCCTCCATTCCTCCCATAGAAAGACCACATACTCCTGTGTTCTCTCTTTTTGTTGATACCGCATAATTCTTCTGAATATACGGTTCCAGATCAGTCAGAAATTCCTTTTCAAACACGGTAAAGGCACCAATGTTGTCACTCGAAAAAGTGTTTTGATCCAATCCATTTTTCGGTACAACACTCGGAAGAACTGCCACCAACGGCTGAAGTTCACCACGATTGATCATGTTACTTAAAATCTCGTTCAACGACATATAACGCCACTGTCCCCGGTCACATCCGATTCCATGCAACATATAAAGTACCGGATATTCTTTATTCTCATCATAATTCGGCGGCAGGTATACATATGCCTCTCTGTCCGCTCCAACAACATCTGAATGATATGTCACATCCTTAAATTTTCCCTGCGGCATATCCTTCTGACGTTTGGTATACTGCTTCATTTCCGGATTAAAATACAATTCAAAATCTTCTTTTGTTCCACTCTTCTTACCTGCTTCCCAAGCTGCCCCCTGTTCAATATTCGGCGTTGGTACCGGCGTTGGCGTTACCGGAGCTGCCGTTGCCGGCAATGGTGTGGATGTCGGCTGTACAGACGGCGACGGTGCAACTGGCTGTGTCGCTGTTACATCCGGCTGCGGAATTACCGTTGGTTGATTCTGTATCGGTTCACTGGTCTGCGGCGACTGTGTCGGTTTTACTGTCACTCTGCACACATACTTTTTCTTCTGAACACGTGCGATGATCTTTGTTTTTCCAATCCTTTTTCCACAAACCTCTCCTCTTTGTGTCACGGTAGCTATCTTCTTATCATTGGAGATCCACTTAACTTTTTTCTTTGTATTTTTGATTCGCAGCTTTTTCTTTTCTCCGACCTTTAATTCCAGATTTTTCCGGTTTAATTTCGGCTTTGTTTTTGCCGACGCTATTATTCCGGAGATCCCCATCACCAACAATCCAACGATCACACAGGTAATCATTGCATTTCTGGCAGCATGTAATCTTTTCATTCTCATTCCTCCTTACCAAACAAGGTTTCTCTTGACAATTCCGTAAACTAAGAATAGCATAATATGTACAAATATAAAATATCTATTTCCGACCATGATATATATTATAGCGACTTTTTTAAAACAATGTACCCTTTATAACTGATTATAATAAATGATTGAATATTACAGAATTTCGAAAGGAGTTCCCTTATGGAATTACTACCTTATATTTCCGGTTTTTCAAACTCTCTCCCGATTTTTTTACTGTCCGGTGTTGTTCACGTTCCATCTCCCAATAAGCATTTTCAGAGGATTTCACAAAATTGGATCATCTATATCATTACGGATGGCATTATGCAAATTATGGAAAATGGGAATCAATACACTCTCACTGCCGGTGATATTATGATCTTTTCTCCCGGCAAATGCCACTATGGGCTACTCACAAATGAACATATTGACTATTATTACATTCATTTTGATTGGAATTGTCTGCAGGACATAACAATGACATCCGATGAATATCTTCAGCAAAAAGTAGGCGGACATCCATTTTTTCCAACGCCCTCCTCTACCGTCCAAAACACTTTTTTACTGCCAAAATACTTTCATCCGACACGCTCTGACTTTGAAAAAATCATCCGTCAAATGCAACATCTGACAAATTTCAATTCGACAAACGGACTTCATCAGCAATCAATCAATGATGCACTTTTATTCGTGCTTTTGTTACAAATGTCCCGTTCAGAACTGTCTCATATTTTACACACGGAACAGAAAAATCTTTCTCTTCCGTTTCGTATCTGTGACTATTTAAAAAATAATTATTCACACAAAATCACCGGCTCTATGTTGGAAGATATTTTTCACCATAATTTCGACTATATGAACCGCCGATTCAAACAGCATACCGGCACGACCATTTTTGCCTTTTTAGAAAATTTAAGAATCGAACAAGGAAAAAAACTTTTAAAAAGCCGACAGTTTACTATATCAGAAACAGCAGAGGCTCTGGGCTTTTGTAACGCTTTTTACTTTAGCAGGGTTTTCAAGAAACACGAAGCCATTACCCCAAGCGAATATCAACAAAAACATAGCGTCTGATCAAATAACACTATTGCTTTCATCCAAGCAGTGTGATAATAAACATCTACCAACTAATCACTACCGGATACTTATCAGATATTTGTATCCGATAAAAGATTACATCAACGACAGATCTCCTCCGAATCCAGCATCACCGTAAATGGTCCGTCATTCAGCAAAGACACCTTCATATCCGCACCAAACACACCGGCACCCACTTCGAAGCCCCTGTCCCGCAGGCTTGCAAGCACATATTCGTACAGCTCGTTTGCAAGCTGTGGATTGCCCGCATTCGTAAAAGACGGACGGTTTCCTTTTCGGCAGTCCGCATACAAAGTAAACTGGGATACCACGAGAAAGTTTCCACCGACATCAGCGATAGATTTGTTGGTTTTGCCGTTTTCATCCTCGAAAATCCGGAGCTTTACCATTTTGTCAATCATCTTGTCTGCAATCTCTGTCGTATCCTCTTCTGCTACACCGACAAATACCAGAAATCCATGGTCGACACGTCCGGTGATCTCTCCACCCACTTCCACTGATGCTTCTCTTACTCTCTGAATCAATAATTTCATGATCTGTAAATCCTCCTGCAGCTTTTTTTCAATCATATACATTTTCGGATCATAATGCAATCCCCCACAGGCATAATCACCGACGCTAACGAAAGCTGCAAAAAAGCAAAGCACGATGTGTCCCATTTTTCGTACACACCGTGCCTCGGTTTCTCCCACGCTTATTTCATATTCGTCTGATATTTTTTTCTCAATCCGCAGCTAAAATTTATTTTATAATAAATCCCGCATCTGCGTATTTCCACATCAACATCAATCCAGATTCGTATATCCCATCAGGAATTTATCGACTTCTTTTGCCACATGGCGTCCCTCGTTGATGCCCCATACGACCAGTGACTGACCTCTGTGCATATCTCCTGCCGTAAATACCTTGTCAACGCTTGTCTTGAACTCACCCGGATCTGTCTCGACGTTGGTACGTGCATTGAGCTTCACGCCAAATGCCTTTGCCACATACTCCTGTGCGCCAAGGAAGCCTGCTGCGATCAGGACAACATCTGCCGGCATCTCAAATTCACTTCCGGCGATCTCTGTCATATTCATACGACCGGTCTTTGGATCCTTCTTTGCCTCCAGCTTCACAAGCTTCACCTTCTTGAGCTTGCCGTTCTTGTCTGCGATAAACTCTTTTACGGTTGTCTGATAGATTCGCGGATCATGTCCGAATACCGCAATCGCTTCTTCCTGGCCGTAATCGGTCTTGCAGACTCTCGGCCACTCCGGCCAAGGATTGGATGCTGCTCTCTCATCCGGAAGCTTTGGCATCATCTCAAGCTGCGTTACGGATTTTGCGCCCTGACGGACTGCTGTTCCGACACAGTCGTTTCCGGTATCACCGCCACCGATGACGATAACATGTTTGCCCTTTGTATCAACCCAGCCCTCTTTCTTGCCGGTAAGGACATGCTTGGTGGAGCGCGTCAGAAAATCTACCGCAAAATAGATTCCCTCTGCTTCTCTACCCTTTGCCTTGATATCACGCGGATTGGATGCGCCACAGGCGAGGATCACACTGTCGTATTCCTTCATCAGATCTGCTGCCTTAACGTCTTTTCCGACATCTGCGTTGACAACAAACTTCACGCCCTCTTCTTCCATAACCTTCTGCTTGCGGTCGATAACCCACTTCTCCAGCTTCATGTTCGGAATACCGTACATCAGAAGACCTCCGATATGATCATTTCTCTCATATACCGTAACGGAATGACCACGGCGGTTAAGCTGATCGGCTGCTGCCAGTCCGGAAGGACCGGAACCGATGACTGCAACCTTTTTGCCGGTCCGATTCTTTGGAGGCTGCGCCCCCATCAGGTCGTTGGCATAACCGTACTCGATGATCGCATTCTCATTTGCCTTGCAGGTAACCGGTGTATCGTTCAGACCACAGGTGCAGGCTGCCTCACAGAGTGCCGGGCATACTCTGGAGGTAAACTCCGGAAAGTTATTTGTCTGACGCAGCATCTGCAGTGCCTTTTTGTAATTACCATGATATAAAAGATCATTCCACTCCGGCACCAGGTTGTTCAGAGGACAACCGGAAGCCATTCCTCCGATCATCATACCGGACTGGCAGAACGGCACGCCACAGTTCATGCATCTTGCCGCCTGCTCTCTACGATCCTTTTCGCGCATTGGTGTGTGAAACTCGTTAAAGTTCTTGATTCGCTCTAACGGCTCCACTGCCTGATTATTTTTCCGCTCATATTCTAAAAATCCCGTTGGTTTACCCATGTTGATTCTCCTTTCCAATCAAAGCTTATTTATTTTTATGCTCGTAAAATGCTTCAATCTGTGCCTGCTCATAACTCAGACCGTGCTCCTCCATCTGGGCGATCAGCTGTAGCATATGAGCATAGTCATAAGAAATAATCTTCTTGAATTTTGGAAGATATTCACTGAAATCGTCAAGGATCATCTTACCCTTCTTAGAGCCTGTTGCTGCAACGTGCTCCTCGATCATCTCTTTGAGTTCCAGTACATCGTATTTATCGGTGATCGGCTCTGAGGATACCAGCTCCTTATTCAGCTTCAGGTAAAGGTTGCTGTCCTCATCCAGTACATAGGCAACACCGCCGCTCATACCGGCTGCGAAGTTCTTTCCGGTCGGTCCGAGAACAACAACACGACCTCCTGTCATGTACTCGCATCCATGATCGCCGACACCCTCTACAACCGCATAAGCACCGGAGTTTCTTACACAGAAACGCTCACCGGCAATACCATTGATGAATGCCTTACCGCTTGTGGCACCATAGAGAGCAACGTTACCAACGATAATATTTTCTTCTGCCTTGAACCGGCTGTTTGCAGGCGGATATACCACGATCTTACCACCGGAAAGACCTTTTCCGAGGTAATCATTGGAATCACCCTCCAGCTCTAAGGTAAGTCCCTTCGGGATAAATGCACCGAAACTCTGTCCACCGCTTCCGTCACACTTCACTGTGATCGTATCCTCCTCGAGAGTGTCACCAAACTTCTTGGTAACCTCGGAACCAAGGATCGTTCCGAGAGAACGGTTAATATTGTCAACTTTTACCTCGATCCGCGATTTCTCACCGGTTTCAAGAGACTTCTTCAGTTTCGGAAGGAATACCTTCTCATCGATCGTCTTTTCCAGCTCGAAATCATATTTATCCTTCGGATTAAACTTGTTGTCCTTACGCATACCTGCAAAGGTAGGGTCCAAAATTTTGGACAGATCAACACGCTTTGCATACTCTGCTGCCTCACCGGTCAGTTCCTTTCTCTGAAGAAGATCAACTCGACCGATCAGATCATCGAGCTTACGAACGCCAAGTGCTGCCATATATTCACGAAGCTCACTTGCGATGAAACGCATAAAGTTCTCAACATACTCCGGCTTACCGCGGAATCTCTTACGCAGCTCCGGATTCTGTGTTGCAACACCGACCGGACAGGTATCCAGATTGCAGACACGCATCATAACACAGCCCATTGTGATCAGCGGAGCCGTAGCAAAGCCAAACTCCTCTGCACCAAGCATTGCAGCGATCGCTACATCACGACCGGTCATTAACTTACCGTCTGTCTCGATGCGGACACGGGAACGAAGTCCGTTCATGATCAATGTCTGATGAGTCTCGGCAAGACCAAGTTCCCAAGGAAGACCTGCGTTGTAGATAGAGCTCTTCGGTGCCGCACCGGTACCTCCATCGTATCCGGAGATCAGGATAACGGCTGCACCGGCCTTTGCAACACCGGCTGCGACAGTTCCGACACCAGCCTCGGAAACAAGCTTTACGGAAATTCTTGCATCTTTATTACTGTTTTTCAGATCGTAGATCAGCTGAGCCAGATCCTCAATAGAGTAAATATCATGATGCGGTGGTGGGGAGATCAGGCTGACACCCGGTGTGGAATGACGGGTCTTTGCAACCCAAGGATAAACCTTTCCACCCGGAAGATGACCACCCTCACCAGGCTTTGCACCCTGCGCCATCTTAATCTGGATCTCCTTGGCACTGACAAGGTAACGGGAGGTTACACCAAAACGTCCGGATGCCACCTGCTTGATTGCAGAACAGCGATCCACTTCGGATCCGGCAGTTTCCAGTCTCTCAAGACTCTCACCACCCTCACCGCTGTTTGACTTACCATGGAGACGGTTCATTGCGATCGCCAGTGTCTCATGCGCCTCCTGCGAAATAGATCCATAAGACATTGCACCGGTCTTAAATCTCTGTACGATCTCATCCACACTCTCAACCTGATCAATGTCGATACCCTTCTTCGGATATTTGAAATCAAGAAGACTTCTTAAATTAATCTGCTTCTCTTTCTCATCTATACACTTTGAATACTGCTTAAACAGCTCATAATTACCGGTCCAGGTTGCCTGCTGCAGAAGATGGATCGTCTCCGGATTGTACAGATGCTCCTCCTGATGGCCACGTTCCTTGTGCTGTCCGCGGTTCTCTAAGTTCAGATCAACCGTCAGATCCAGCGGATCAAATGCACGGCTGTGCTGCTCGTCGATCTGCTTCTCAATATCCTCAAGAGTAACACCACCCACACGGCTTACCGTATCCGGGAAGTAAGTCTCGATGACTTCCTTGGAGATACCGATTGCCTCGAAAATCTTGGATCCCTGATAAGACTGGATCGTAGAAATTCCCATCTTGGAAGCGATCTTTACGATGCCATGAAGAACAGCGTTATCATAATCACTGACTGCTGCATAATAATCCTTGTCCAGCATTCCGTTACTGATCAGCTCACGGATCGTCTCATGTGCCAGATATGGATTGACCGCACTTGCACCGTATCCGAGAAGTGTTGCAAAATGATGAACCTCTCTCGGCTCTGCCGTCTCAAGAATGACTGACATGCTTGTTCTTCTCTTTGTTGTTACCAGATGCTGCTGCAGGGTAGAAACCGCAAGCAGGGATGGAATCGGCATATGGAACTCATCCACATCACGGTCACTTAAGATCAGGATGTTGCAGCCTTCCTTATGCGCACGGTCTGCCTCAAGGCACAGATGATCCAGTGCTTTCTTTAAGGATGTGTTCTTATAATAAGTAATCGGAAGAACCTCACACTTAAAACCATCCTTATCCATGTTCTTAATCTTTAAAAGATCGGTATCATTCAGGATCGGATTGTGGATCTTTAATACCTTGCAGTTCTCTCCCTTCTCCTCGAGAAGGTTTCCGTCCTCACCGATGTAAACGCTTGTTGATGTAACGATCTCCTCACGGATCGCATCGATCGGAGGGTTTGTTACCTGTGCAAACATCTGCTTGAAATAGTTAAACAGCGGCTGTACCTTACGGGAAAGCATTGGAAGCGGTGTATCGGTACCCATGGATGCGATCGGCTCACTTCCGTTCTGCGCCATCGGCAGGATAGAGTTCTTATATTCCTCAAAGGTATAACCGAATGCCTTCTGCATTCTTGCTCTCTCTTCATCCGTGTACTCCGGTACCTTATGGTTTGGAATATGAAGCTCTGCCAGAGTGACGAGATTACTGTTTAACCACTCACCGTACGGCTGACGGGATGCATATTTCTCTTTCAGGTCCGCATCATCGATCAGCTCACCCTTCACGGTGTCCACCAGAAGCATACGGCCCGGTCTTAAACGATCCTTCTTCACGATCTTCTCCGGAGGAAGTTCAAATACACCAACCTCGGACGAAAGGATCAGCTGATCGTCTGTTGTAATATAGTAACGGGAAGGTCTGAGACCATTACGGTCAAGGACAGCTCCCATATAATCACCATCGGAGAACAGGATAGATGCCGGACCATCCCATGGCTCCATCATTGTTGCATAATACTGATAAAAGTCTCTCTTCTTCTGGCTGATGCTCATATCATTTTCCCATGGCTCAGGGATCGTGATCATCACGGCAAGCGGCAGCTCCATACCACTCATTACCAGAAATTCCAGCGTATTATCAAGACGTGCGGAGTCGGAACCGTTTGGATCGACAACCGGCAGGATCTTATGGAAATCGCTGGACAGATATGGTGTCTCCATCGTCTCCTCGCGGGCAAGCATCTTATCTGCATTACCTACGATCGTATTGATCTCACCATTGTGTACGATGAAGCGGTTTGGATGAGCACGCATCCAGCTTGGATTTGTGTTAGTACTGAATCTGGAATGCACAATTGCAATTGCAGAAACATAATCCTCATCCTGCAGATCCATAAAGAAGGAACGAAGCTGTCCAACCAAGAACATTCCTTTATAAACGATCGTACGGCTGGAACAGGAAACAACATAAGTATCCTCGCTGCTCTGCTGCTCAAACACACGGCGTGCCACATACAGCTTACGGTCAAAGTCAAGTCCTTTCTGAACATCATCCGGTCTCTTTACAAAGCCCTGCATAATATAAGGCATGCACTCCAACGCCTTGTGACCGAGAATGTCCGGCTTGATCGGAACCTCTCTCCAGCCGAGGAACTTCATGCCTTCCTTCTCTGTGATCACCTCAAACATACGCTTTGCCTGATTGCGCTTTAACTCATCCTGCGGAAAGAAGAACATACCCACACCATAATCGCGCTCTCCTCCAAGCTCAATACCAAGCGGCTCTGTTGCTTTCTTAAAAAACTGGTGCGAAATCTGAAGCATGATACCTACTCCATCACCGGTCTTACCTTCTGCATCTTTACCGGCACGATGTTCCAGCTTTTCCACAATCTCCAGTGCTCCGGATACTGTGTCATGGGTTTTGTTACCCTTAATGTTGACGATGGCACCAATACCACAGTTGTCATGCTCAAAATGCGGATCATATAAGCCCTTTGTCTCATGATCAATACATTTTGAAGCCTGTACTGCACTCTCATTCATTGCTTCCTGATTAACCATTCCATGTTCCTCCATTCAATTATTGATATCGCGGTATCCGCTTAAATTTACTTGTTTTGACTGCGGATACCTAAAAAAAGAAAAAGGGGTCAACAAGTAAAACCTGTCGAACCCCTTTGTTCTTCAAATTGAAGCTATTATAATATATATTCTCAATAATTGCAACACATTTTTAAGTTTTATCAATAATTTCTTTGAATAATATAGCATTTTCCCGTTTTGATTTATTTTCTTCTGTTTAATATGCTCTGTTTCGTCCAAAAACACCACTTGCTTAAGAAAATATACTGTCCCTTGCGAAATTGCCTGTTTCATGCTAAACTTATCAACATTAAAACACTCAAAAAAGGGCGTTTTTCAACGCTTTGTGCCTTTCGCACAGAGAAGCATTCTATTCAGAAAGGAATCGAAACCATGAATTTTTTAGAAGAACGTATTATGAAGGACGGCATTGTAAAGGAGGGGAATGTCTTAAAGGTCGACAGCTTTCTCAACCATCAGATGGATATCCGTCTCTTTGACGAGATGGGTGCCGAGTGGAAACGCCGCTTTGCAGACAAGCCGATCAACAAGATCCTGACCATCGAGGCTTCCGGTATCGGTATCGCCTGCGTGGCTGCCAGACATTTTGATGTACCGGTCGTCTTTGCCAAGAAGTCCAAAAGCATCAATATTGAGGGAGACATGTATGTAGCCGAGGTGGAGTCCTTCACCCACAAGTGCAAAAATCAGGTCATTGTCTCCAAGAAGTTTCTAAGTCCGGAGGATCATGTACTCATCATTGATGATTTTCTGGCAAATGGCTGTGCTCTGCAGGGACTGATCTCCATCATCACCGAAGCCGGTGCAACTGTTGAAGGAATCGGCATTGCCGTTGAGAAGGGCTTCCAGGTCGGCGGTCGTATGATCCGCAACCTCGGTTTCCAGTTAGAGTCTCTGGCGATCGTGGATGCCATGGACGCCTCAACCGGCGAGATCACCTTCCGCGAGCAGTAACCCCCGGCACATCCATTGGGGACAAAGTAGTTTCTGCCCCCCGTCATCTTTTAAATGATTTTCTTTATAATAAGAAATAATACATCGACGGTCCTGTTACCGGGATCGTTATTTTACCAATCGAAAAGGAAAGGAATTTACATGAAATGAGTAACAAAAATAACAGTTCAGTAAGCAACATCTATCAATTAGAGGGACGGGTTCCCGTATCCCGCGCCATTCCGTTTGGTCTTCAGCACATTCTTGCAATGTTCGTAGCCAATATTTCACCGATCATCATTGTTGCCAGTGCCTCCGGTGTCTCCGGCAAACAGCTTGCCATGTTGATCCAGAGTGCCATGCTGATCGCCGGTATCGGTACACTGATCCAGCTTTTCCCGCTCTGGCGGATCGGCTCCGGTCTTCCGATCGTTATGGGTATCAGCTTTACGTTCGTATCGATCATGTGTTACATCGGCACAAACTACGGCTACGGCACGATCATGGGAGCCGTACTGATCGGCGGTCTGATCGAGGGCTGTCTTGGTCTTTTCGCCAAATACTGGATGAAGATCATCTCTCCGATCGTATCCGCCAGCGTGGTTACGGCGATCGGATTTTCCCTTCTCTCTGTAGGCTCCACCTCCTTCGGCGGTGGCAGCGGCAGCGAAAACTTTGGTTCTGTCGAGAACTGGATCCTCGGTACGATCACACTGCTTTGCTGTATCTTATTTAATATATTTGCAAAGTCCTACTGGAAGCAATTGTCCGTCCTTTTCGGACTCGTTGTCGGATACCTTGTCGCAATCCCGATGGGACTTGTCGATTTCTCCTCTCTGGCAGGCACCAGCGTCATTGCTCTTCCACATCTGATGCCATTTAAAATGGAATTTCATTTGAATGCGATCATTTCTGTAGCATTGATTTTCTTAGTATCTGCCACAGAGACAATCGGAGATACGCAGGCACTTGCCAATTCCGGCTTAAACCGCAGCGCTACCACAAAGGAGATCTCCGGATCCCTTGCCTGTGATGGTTTTATCAGCTCCCTGTCCTCTCTGTTTGGCTGTATGCCGATCACATCCTTCAGCCAGAACGTCGGTCTTGTCGCAATGACAAAGGTTGTCAACCGCTTCACGATCGCTACAGGCGCGCTGATCATGATCCTTGCCGGTATCTTCCCAATCTTTGGTGCTGTGCTTGCCACACTGCCGGATGCCGTTTTGGGCGGATGTACGATCATGATGTTTGGAACGATCGTTGTCAGTGGTCTGCAGATGATCGGTAAATGCGGTTATTCACAGAGAAACATCACTATCGTGGCACTTTCCTTAAGTATCGGTATTGGCTTTACCCAGGTGCCGGAGCTGTTCTCTGTATTTCCAAAGATCATCGAGACAGTCTTCGCAGAGAACTGTGTAGCCGTGGTATTTCTGGTAGCGGTTATCTTAAACCTGATCCTTCCGCAGAATATGGAAACATTTGAGGAAAAGAAAGCTGCAAACGAGCAGTAAATGATCCTTATTACGGCTTCCGCCGCAGTACAAACATATCATAACGAAAGAAGAGACATGCTCTATATGACATAGAACATGTCTCTTCTTTTCGTTTATCAAAACGTTTTCCTAAGACTTCCCATTCCCCCAATTGATGTATGCCCATAATATTTCTTATGTCTGATTATTTAGAAGTCACATTTTGCCTGCCAATGTATAAAAATCCGTGAGCTATCACTAAAAAATTGTCTTGTCACTGACGGATTTCGAAAAATCTAATTGCTTTGCT
>ERZ835051.1247-NODE-1247-length-26990-cov-6.134732_pt1 | contig 26990 bp, 38 predicted proteins | sample MGYA00519575_ERZ835051 | MGnify/ENA primary metagenome ERZ835051 (study PRJEB31850, sample SAMEA3708769) | human gut metagenome | biome: human gut; feature: human-associated habitat; material: faeces | place: China | collected 2014 ... | reverse complement strand
GCAACCTATGACATAGACGACGCGGCGCGGGAAAAGATACGGTTTACGGAGGGCGAAGCACCTTCCACACTTTGTTTTGAAACCTCCGACCAGACGGAGAGCGAGGCAAAGTGTGATGGAATGACAATCGGCTACGGCGGGGATATACTCCGTCCGGTGCATACGGAGCAGGGCGTAATGTTTATAAACGAGAAATATCTTGCGCCGTTTGCGGGCGATGACGCTGATATATACGTCCGATACATGGAAGGCGGCACGCCGTATTTTGCAGTAAAGCGCGGGTTTATGCTTTACGGGATAATAATGCCGACGGCGGCAGGTGAAAACTTTGCGGACGAGCTGAAACAGCTCGCAAGGGAAATTGAGGTGAATAGAGAGAATGAATAACAGATACATATTCAGAGGAAAGCGAAAAGATAACGGCGAGTTGATATATGGTGATTTAATCATTGACCAATATGGTAAGTATTACATACACCCTAACGCAAATGCATTTTCTGTTAATGAGTACAATTTAGCAAAATGCATACAGATGATTGAAGTTATCCCCGAAACAGTCGAGCAATGCTCGGGAGTTCCCGACAGGAACGGCAAGCTGATGTACACGGGCGATATTATAAACGCATTGTTTGATTTCGGAATGCCGATAAAATCAGTATGCGGTTTTAAAAATGGGTCATTTGGGTTATTGGCAAAGCAACACGGTGCCGAACATTTTCACGCATTTATCTCACTATGGAACGTCAAATATGAAGTAATCGGCAATATTTACGACAATCCCGAATTGTTGGAGGTGGAGAGATGAACGCGCAAGAAGTAATTGACATTATGAAAATAGCTATTGCCGAGGTTGAGTGGAATTACCCTTTAGATTATGCTATTGCTTTCGAAGAAGCGATAAAAGCTCTTGAAAAACAGATACCGAAAAAGGGAATTATGATAGGTGACAATTATTCAAGCGTACTGTCCTGTCCCAACTGTCGCGAGCCGATAGTAAACGTTTGGAACATTGCTAAATATGAACCGAACTATTGTCATTATTGCGGACAAGCTTTAGATTGGAGTGATACAGAATGACAGATGAACAGATTATAAAGGTTTTTGAGGAGCGTGAATATGTATGAGTTATTCAATGTGTGACGACTGTAAATATGTCAAATATTCTTTTGACGGTGGGAGTACAAAGTGCGGTTATCGTGGGAAAAAAGATTGTAATTTCACCCCAAGAGAAAAGAAAGATTTAGCAAAAGATAAGGTGAGGAACAAAAATGACAGATAATGAAATTATAAAAGCTATGCAGTGTGTTATAGGAAATGGTGTAAGTTGCTCCGAATGCGAATATCAGAAAGCTCTACCTTATCAACCGCCAAAAGTTAGATATTGAGAGCCTAAAACAGATAATTGACGAACAAGATAAAGAAATCATCAAATTGCAAAAACGGATTATATTCTGGCGAGAGGATTTGAACTATCAACCCGAAAAGATAAAATCCGAAGCAATAAAAGAGTTTGCAGAGAGATTGAAAAGCATATCGATAGGTCTTGAAATAGGGGACGACAAAAAATTTAAAATGACGGTAGTAAGCACCGTTGCAATCGACAAAATTGCAAAAGAAATGACGGAGGTACAGAAATGATTGATATATACATTGATGACATTAAATTAAAATTGCCGTTTGGATATGACGGTGACAAAAATAAATTAGCCGTTGAAAGCGGCGAAAACAAAGCCTTACTGATATTTGACGATGATGTGCTTTTTCAGCTATACGTTTTGACAAAAAACAGATGTGAAATGAAAGGACTGACCCCAATTTATAATACAGGGCGCGGCACACATGGGAAACAGACAACAAATTGCAGCTTCGGAAGAAAAGAATACAAAGTAAAGGAGCAAGAAAATGAAAAATAGCAAAGATAACACATTGGTAGTAAAGCCTTGTCCATTCTGCGGCGGATATCCGCTTATCTATAATGCCTCGGGGGTATATATCGAATGTGCAGAGTGCGGCACAAGCACAATGCAGAAAGAAACCCAGCGCGAGGCTGTGGAGCTTTGGAATACGCGACTTGTGTTCGGCGAGGATAGCGGAACGGACAGCGCGGAAAACGGAGCAAACGGCGATGAATAAGTACATATTTCCGATACTGCTGATAATTTTAGACATTGGCGCGGCGGTTATATATGCCGCCTGCGGCGATATGAAAAAAGCCGTATACTGGATTGCGGCGGCGGTACTGAATATAACGGTTACATTTTGAGGAGGGAAACATAGATGAGAGTATTGATTGCGTGTGAAGAAAGTCAGAGGGTATGCAGTGCATTTAGAAAACGAGGGCATGAGGCATACAGTTGTGATGTTATAGACCAAAGCGGAGGACGTCCCGAATGGCATATAATGCAAGATGTGTTACCGTTGCTTAATGGGCATTGTGAATTTAAAACCCGTGATGGTATTAAACACAGCATAGACAGCAAATGGGATTTAATTATCGCACACCCGCCGTGTACATATTTAAGTAATGCCGGAGCAAGACATTTATGGAAGGGACACAAGCTAAATACAGAACGGTATGAAAAAGGATTAAGCGCAAAAGAGTTTTTCTTAAATTTTATTAACGCTGACTGCAGCCGAGTTTGTGTTGAAAATCCGATACCGTCAAAAGTTTATGAGTTACCGCCGTACTCACAAACCATTCAACCGTATCAATATGGTCATCCATACACAAAGAGGACTTGTTTATGGCTTAAAGGTTTAAACAAATTAAAGCCAACAAATATCGTTGATGTTGTCGGCACATTTTGTCCAAGTGGTTCGTACAGCAATAAACACGGCGAACAACATAAAGGTTTATTTACTAAAAACAGAGCAAAGGAACGCAGTAAGACATTTCCCGGTATTGCCGAAGCTATGGCGGAACAGTGGGGATAATTAAATCAAGGGGGCGAGGATTTGACGGTAAAGGAATTCTTGAAAAGAGGGCGGCTGCTCAACAGAGAAATACTGGAGCTTACGGAGGCACGGACGAGGGCGTTTAATGCGGCGTGCGGCGGCGCGGTTGATACAAGTGCGGAAAGAGTACAGACAACACCCGCGAACGGCTCGGAGGGCAAATTTTTAGCCTATGCGGCATACGGTGCAGAGATAGAAGAACGCATCCGCGAGCTGAACGGGTACCGTCAGCGTATGCTTGAAATCATTAACAGGGTGGAAAACACTACATATCGCTCCCTTCTTATTGCCTATTATATCAACTGCAAGACGTGGGAGCAGGTCGCGGAGGATATAGGCTACGATTCGAGATATGTGTATAAATTACACGGCCGCGCTTTAAAAGAATGCACTTTTCCACAAAGAGGACATTAAAAGACAGGGTTGACCTGTGCTATAATGTAAACTGATGAAAGAATACCCAAGAGGCGGGCGCGCAGGCGTTCGCCTTTTGTAATGCAAAGAGAGGTGGTGAGCGGTGGCAAAAAAACTGACGGACGAACAGATAAAGAACATTATAGCCGAACGTGCGGAAGGCATGAGCTTTCGGACTATTGCGAAAAAGCATAAGGTTTCGGAAAGTACGGTGCGTAATTACTGTGCGGATTCGGATAATGAGAAATTTGCGGAAATTTGCGCACAAAAAAATGAGCAAAACGCGCAGAGCGTTCTCGCATACATGGAAACCAAGAAGGACGTTGTATGCGAGATTATAGACGGCTGCCTGAACGAGATGACGGACGTGGACAGGCTGAGTGCCGCGAGCCTTAAAGAGCTTGCCACGGTTATGGGAATCGTGATTGACAAGTTTACAAAGACGGAAAGCAGCGCGGGAGCAAACGGCGAAAACCAGGCAAGCCTGCTTGAAGCAATAGAGAAGGCGGTAAAGAATGCGGATTGATACCTTTTCACCTAAACAAGCGGAAATATTAAAATTTGCATATTCGGACGATGAAACCCTTATATGTGATGGAGCTGTCCGCAGCGGTAAAACTATCGTAATGACCCTTGCGTTTGTGTTGTGGGCGATGTCGAATTTTGACCGCACAAACTTTGCCATATGCGGCAAGACGGTATCAAATGCCGAGCGGAATATCCTACGGCCGTTTGAACAGCTTGAAAATCTACCGTTTACGCTCCAATACCGAATATCAAACAGAATGCTTACGGTGCGCTGCGGTGATAAAGAGAATTGGTTTTATTTGTTTGGCGGCAAGGACGAGAGCAGCTATGCGCTTATACAGGGTTTAACTCTTGCCGGAGTTTTGTTTGATGAAGTAGCGCTCATGCCGAAATCGTTTGTTGACCAGGCTATAGCAAGAACGCTGTCCTTCAAGAATGCGAAATTGTGGTTTAACTGTAACCCGGAAAGTCCAAGCCATTGGTTTTACACTGATTGGATAACAAACAAAGAGAAAACGTACAAACACCTACACTTTTTGATGAACGATAACCCGATACTGGGCGAGGATGAAATCAAACGAGCCGAAAGCCTTTTTACGGGAGTGTTCTATGAGCGGTACATACTCGGTCGGTGGGTACGTGCGGAAGGTATTGTATTTGAGGACTTTGCAAATAACCCCGAAAAATATATCGTTAAACGCGAGGACGTTCCGATGAATTTCAAGTGGCTTGAAATCGGATTTGATATAGGCGGTAACGGCTCGGCATATGCGATGACGGCAAGCGGCGTTGACTATGACAACAATGTATACATACTGAAATCGCGAAAAAAACAGGCACAGGAGCTGCCCATGGCAAAGGTTGAGGAATTTGCTCTTGCTTTTGTTGATGAGGTAGAACGGCAGCATAACAGACACATACGCACGGTAAATACCGACCATTCGGATGTGGTTATAAACACACTTAACGAAAAGCGGTATATATTCGGCAAGACATATAAACCACCGCTTGAGGACAGAACATTTCTTGTCAATCTGTTAATGGCACAAGGGCGGCTAAAGTTTATCGAGGGCGAATGTAACGACCTTGTAGACGAGCTGCAAAACCTAGTGTATGATGATAAAAACGAAAAGCCGATAGTGCTTGATGACGGAACAATGCAAATAGACAGCTGGGACAGCATGGTCTATTCGCTTGCGGGTAACTGGCATTATTTGAGCGATAAAGGATAGGAGGAAAAAATGAAGGAGTTTTTGAAAAACTTTTGGAAAAACCTGCTGACAATGCTTGACGGCAAAATCAATCAATGGCTGAATAGGTCGGGCGGTACCGTTGAAACAACAGACGCGGGCGATGATACGATTATAAACTTCTTTGCAATGGTTCTGCGAAAGGTGCTGAACCGTGCGCTTATGGGCGCTGAGTTTGATGTTATATCTGACAGTACACAGGCAGAGCCGCTGAAAGAGTTGTGCGGGGATTTAAACCGTAACGCGTACAAAATAACGGCGAATATGTTGGGCGGACATACACGGTCGGAATGTTGGGTTGTGCCGTCCTTTATTACCGTAGCCGGTCAGCAGAAACTCGTTCATTCGTATGCCGACGGTGAGCGCATATGTATAACGGCGCTTAAAGAGGACGGGCAGATAAGCGAGTGCTATATAATTCTGAATGCGGTAAAACGCAGAAACAGGATATATTTTCTTTGCCGCAAGCATGCGCTTGACGATAACGGAAATCTGACAATATCGTATTTTACGGCGGATGAAAATGCACGGGAGGTGTCGGCGAACATTCCCGAATGGAACGGACTGCGCGAAACCGAGATTACATATCCGGGAGCTAACCATATAGGCTTTGGACGGTATAAATCGCCGGTGATTCCGCTTAATGATGATACGGTTTACGGTGTGCCGCTGAATTACCGCTGTGGATTTATCGAGCAGCGGCTGCAGGAAGCGGCGGACATGATAGCGCACGAGATGAAAGCGTCAAAAAAGATGCTTTTTCCCGACTGGAGCATTGTTAAGGAGGACAAGCGCGGTAGTGTACACAGTCTCGGCTATGCCATAGACGGATACATTTATCCGCAGAAGAAAAAAGCGGGAGTTGACGGCAACTTAATTGATGAGTATTGCCCGAATATCCGAAATACGGAATTTGCAGCATATCTGACAGACCTTCTGTGCCAGTATCAGGCGCAAATGGGGGTGCGTGACCTTATAACGCATACCGAGAACACGGGCGGCGCAACGGCAACCGAGATAAAAAGCAAAAATGCCGACAATATGGCGCTTGAACAGTCTGTGCGCAAGGCGCTGCGGGCGGGTAACATAATGACATTGGAGGCGGACAGCATATACCTCGGTATTCCGCGCGATTTGTGGGAGTATGACGAGGATTTTAAGGATATTTACGAGGACGAACAGCAGACATTGAATAACCTCATGACACTGTACGACAAAGGCGCGGTTGAGCTTGAGGATATAGTCAGATATTGGTTCCCGACATTTGACGATGAGCAGATAGCCGAGAAGGTGGCAAGAATAAACTCGGCAAAGGAAAGCGGCGTAAATAAAGGCTTGGAAGATATGCTGAAAATGTGAGGTGCGGAAAATGGGATATACAAACACGCGGTTTTGCGAAAATATGAATTATCCTCAGTTTGAGACGGAGGGCGAATTTGATATACCGATATTGGAACCGTACAAATATCAGCCGGCGGAGTTTGTCGGATTCAACTACGCAAGAACGACGGAACACAAAGCCGAAAAAGGACTGCACTTTTTCCTTGACGATTATCAGTTTGAAAGACTGTGGCGCAGTCCTATGAATTACATAGACTTATTAGAGCAATACCAATGCGTAATGACACCCGATTTCAGCTTGTATATGGACTATCCGAAGGCTTTGCGGATATATAACCACTGGCGTAAGCATTTTAACGGAAAAACATATTATAAAAAGATAAAAAATTCAACTACTTGGTACGTAAAGTAGAGGTATAGCAAATGTACAACCCCGAAAAAATAGAAAAATATGCCGAGGCGGTATTTGACCGACTTAATTATTTTAACGATTACACGCTTAGAACGATTGCGCGGCGGATAAAAGCAGTCGGGCAGCTGTCAGCGGCAGACCAACAGGCGTTAAAGAATATATCGGACATCACAGGGGACATGAAGGCGATTACACAGAAACTCGCGGATATTACCCGAATGAATGTGGCGGACGTTGAAAAAATGTATACGGAAACCGTCACGGATGGCGTAAACACTTACAAGCCTTTGTACGATTTGAAAAACCTTCCCTTTGTTCCGTTTGAGCAAAACGAGTATGCACAGCAGCTTGTACGCAACTGGGCAATGCAGACGGCGGGCGAGATGATAAATTTAAGCCGCACAACCGCGCTTGGATTTGATAAATATGACGCGTTCGGAAACGTAATCGGACATACACCGCTTGAAGGTGCATTTGAAAAGGCAATATCAGGTGCGGTTGCTGCGGTATCGAGCAGTACAACCGATTTTAACACAGCAATGTCAAAAACTGTTGAGGAACTCGGCGGCAGTAGTGTAAAAGTCACATACGGCAGCGGTATAAACCGCTCGCTTTCGGCAATGGTGCGTCAAAATATTCTGTACGGTGCGAAACAATCCGCACAGGCATATGATGACTATATATCCGCCGAGCTTGCGCTTGACGGCGTGGAAATTGACGCACATCCCGGCTGCAGGCCGACCCACCTCGTTATGCAGGGCGGTATATATGCGCTGAGCGATAAAACGGTAACCGTTGACGGCGTGGAGTATAAGGGACTTTATGAGGATATAGGCTGCGAGGACATGAAGGAAACCGGCACGGTGCAAGGCTTGCTTGAAGATTACGGCTGTCTGCACTTTAAAACAGGGGTTATGCTCGGAGTGTCGGAGCCGAGATATTCGAAGGAGGAGCTTGAACAGATACGGCGGGAAAGTACGGAGCTTTTGGAGTATGACGGCAAGAAAAAAACGCTTTTTGAGTGGAAACAGACGCAGCGGCGGCTTGAACGTGCAGCACGCGAAAAGCAGACACAGGCGGATATGTTCCGCGAGGCGGGAAATATTCCAAAGGCGAGGGAAAAGGAAAAAGCAGTTGCCGCATACCGCGCAAAATATGACGATATGTGTGAAAAGCTGGGACTTACACCAAAGCTCGAACGCATGAGAACGTATAAGGGAAGTTTGGACAAAACGGTTGACAAAGGCGGCAAAAGTGGTATAATGGGTAATGTAAAAAATAAATCGGGAGTAACGGACGTGCATTACATAGGTAAAATTGATAGGGAAATATATCAAGGTGTTTCTGAAAACAGAATACTTTCTGATGATGTTATTATTACAGATAACAGAATTCAGCACATAATAGAGCGCAGAGGGCAAGCGTTTTACGAAAAGTATAAAATGAGATTTTCGGATATTATAAGCGACCCCGATTATATATTTGCAGACAAGATGATTAACACTGCGATTGTTTCTAAAACATTTAAAGAGGATGGCGTTTCCGTGAATGTTGTACTCAGAGTGATAGTTGAGGGTGAAAACCCCAATTATAAAAACTCAATTATTACGGCGATAAAAGAGAATGACAAGCGTTTTGAACAGAGATTGCGAAACAATAAGTTTCTGTATAAACGACTTGACAATTCGGAATAAATGTGATACAATTAACGTACAATAAGAATGGTTATTCGAGGTGGTAAATTTCGTAGCGACCACACGCCGATGGTAACGACAAGGGGAAACCCTGAGAGATGCAGGAGAGTGCTACGCCTGCCGAATAACCGACCACAAAGGGATTGCTTCGGCAGTCCCTTTTAATATGCCTAAAATTCAATAATTCAAGCGTTTACTTCAAAAAGAGGTAAGCGCTTTTATTATACCTAAAATTTTGTCAGTTGATTAGACGTAAAACAGTCGAGCCGAGTGGAGCAACCACGTAAAAAAGCGTAGGCAGAAAGGAACAGAAATGAAAAGAGAGGAAATCAAGGCGATATTCGACGAGGCAACAGACGAGCAGCTTAAAAGAATTATGGATTTGAACGGAGCTGACGTTGAAAAGGTCAAGGGAAGGGTCACAGCGCTTGAAACTGAATTAAAAGAGAAAAACACAGCCCTTGAAAACCTTAACGGCGAGTTTGAAAAGCTCAACCGGAGCAGTGCAACCGCGGAGGACTACAAATCCAAGTTTGAAACGCTGCAAAACGAGATTGCCGAAAGAGAACAGGCGCGCGAGGCGGAGGAACGCGAAATCGCGGAACGTGCGGAATTTGATAAGTATTTCGCAGACAATAACAGGGAGTGGAGCAACCCATTTATTGCAGACGGATATTTCGGAAAATTCAAAGAAGCAAAGAAAGCGCCCGAAAACAGCGGCAAAATGTCGGCGGATATTCTGCATGAGCTGACAAAGGACGATAAAACCGCGTTCAAGGGCGTTACGGCAGAGGTTAAGCTTCCGGGCGTGCAGCCGCTCAGCGGTGTTGACGCCGATGCCGAAACCGCAAAGGCAAGGGCGGTAATGGGGTTGGCTTAAACCCCCGAAATAATAAACAATAAAAGCAAAGGAGATTATTTATGGCAAATTCAATTACACTATTCAAAAAGTACATAGACCTTTTGGACGAGGTCTACAAGAACGCTGCGAAAACAGCAATTCTTGACGGTGACAACTCGCTTGTCCAGGCGGGGTCGAACACGCACGAGATTGTTATCCCGAAAATCTCTATGGACGGTCTCGGTAATTATTCGCGCAACGGCGGATATGTTGACGGCGACGTGACCCTCACAAACGAAACGGTTGCGTTTAACTTTGACCGCGGCCGCGCGTTCACGGTTGACGCTATGGACAACGAGGAAACTGCGGGCGTTGCTTTCGGCAAGCTGGCAAGCGAGTTTATCCGTACAAAGGTTGTCCCCGAAATGGACGCTTTCCGTTTTGCACAGTATGCGGGAACAAGCGGAATTTCAAAGGTATCTGCGGGCGCAACACTATCGACAGGCGCGGACGTGATTTCGGCGCTCCGCGTGGGTACTACCAAAATGGACGAGGACGAGGTACCTATGGAGGACAGGCATTTGTTTATCACTCCCACGCTCCACGGACTTATTCAGGATATGGACACAACCAAGAGCCGTGAGGTTATGAGCAGATTCGCAAATGTGGTACTTGTACCGCAGAGCCGTTTCTATACCGCAATCGACCTTTATGACGGCACAACCGACACATCAAGCCAGTCGGGCGGGGTAAATCAGAAACCGGGCGGCTTTGTGAAAGCAACTGCGGGCAAGGACATCAACTTTATGATTATCCACAAACCCGCGCTTTTGCAGTACACCAAACACACGGTAAGCAAGGTTATCACGCCCGAGGAAAATCAGACAGCGGACGCGTACAAATTCCCTTACCGCGCATACGGACTTGCGGACGTTTACGAAAACAAGGTTGCGGGTATCTATCTGCACCACAAGGCATAAGGGGGCGAGAGCATGAGAACGGTAGGACTTCAGATATTCGATGAGCCTAAAACTGAAAAGCCAAAGGCAACAGACAAGCCTAAAACTGAAAAGCCAAAGGCAAGCACCGAAAAATAGCCGAAAGGGGCGGTTTTGCAATGTATCTGACATATATAGAATATAACCTTATGGGCGGTACTCTTGACGAGACCGCCTTCAATACTCTTAACCGCAGGGCGCAGCGCCTTATAAACGCACAGGCGGGCGGAAAGACAGGTGAAAGAATAGGTAAGCTGGCGGAGCTTCCGCAGGCAGTTTTAGACTGCGTTTTTGACCTTATAGCGCACCTGTCCGAAAACTCGTTCGGCGGTCAGACCGTGCAGAGTGAGAGCCAGTCTCTCGGCGGTCAGAGCGAAAGCTACACCTATGCGCGGCTTACAAAGGACGAGACAGACGCGGAAACAGAGAGTATAATATTTGATTATCTCTATCCTGTCAAGATTGACGGTGTTTCAATTCTTTATCGGGGGGCGGACGCATGAAAATACGATTTGACGTAAAATGGGGTACAAACGTAATCGATGTACCGATATGCACCGAGCCGCAGAACGGAAACGGCGGATTGAGCAATCTGAAGGACAAAACCTTTACAGTAATAAACCGCATACCGGCCGCGGCGGGCAGTTCGCAGATTGAAAAATGGCTAAAAAATACATTGAGGTGCTGCGACAGGCTTGACGGTATTTATGACAGGACAAACGGAACAATGGTGCGTGCGGCGGACACATGGACGGCGTGGCTCGGTGACTGGCAGAGCTTTAAAACGCCCGACTGGCTCGATGACGGATATTATACGCTGACAGACGATGAAAAGGCGCGTTTTTATACCGCTAATGTCGGCGATTTACTGATTTTTAACGAAATCCCCGATTCAGCGCCGACCGATGAACGCGGATTCCGCGCACTTATTGACAAGTACAAAAGTATGGGCGGTATCATCACGGGCGTTAAGGCATACATCAACTACAAGCCAAACGGCGCACCGTGGCGCACCAACCATATAGAGCTTACAAGGGGGTAGAACATGGGAAAAACAAAGGCAATAACGGACTGGCTTATGCAATGCCCGGAGCTTTGCGCGCTGTGGAACATTTCCGCAGAGGAAACGGACGGAGCAAACGTCATACTTCCGAGCGGCACAAGCTACAGGCGGAATATCGATGACCGTATCGACATAACGGGAGCGTATGAGGCGGATATAACCCCGTTGCCGTCCGTGTATGAGGAATTTCAGATTAACTGCTATAAAGCGTTCACAAACAACAATAACGAGTATAACGTAATGAATTTCGAGGACGTTGAAAAGGTTATTGAATGGATACAGAGCATGGACGAGGCGCAGAGCTTCCCCGATATTGACGGCAAAAAGGTCGTTGCAGTTGACTGCTTTCCGTTTCAGCCGCAGATACGCGCGATAAATTCCGAGGAAAATATCGTGTGCTATTATGTAACGCTGCGTATTACATATGTGAACACCGCGAGAGGGCGGTCGGTCGGATGGGAAATGTAAAAGCCGAGATTGACGTAAGAGGAATTACCGAGGCGACATACAACAAGCTGCATGACCCGTCATTCGGTTTGTTTATGGCTCATGAGTGGCATGACCTGATAAAACCGTTTACTCCGCACAGGGAAGGTTTTCTTGAAAACAACGTCACATATGAGCCGTTTCTGATACATTACAACGAGGAATACGCGCATTATATGTACGGCGGTATCGTCTATGTTGACCCGGTATACAAGGCGGGCGGCTTTACAAATGACGGCGGGGTTAATTGGTTTAGCCGGAAGGGTGTAAAGAAAATACCTTCGGGAAGGACATTCAATTACATCAAAGACCCGAACAAACAGGCTACGCACCATTGGGACAAAGCGGCAGAGCTTGCGGGACAAAAAGACAAGCTGATTACAGCCTCAAACAGGTATTTACGGAGGTTAGGCTGATATGGCGGCAAGAAAGACAAAAAATATTTTATTGGGAGGAAAAAACACTATGGCGGCAGCAACAGATTTTAATGTAGGCGCGAACGTAAAGGCGGCGCGCAAGCTCCTTATTACACTTGTGGATGTTTCGGACAGCGAAACGCCCGAGTGGGAGGTGGTAGGCAGAGGGGTAGAGGACAGCTCGATAGAGCTTAACCCCGATACGGAAACAAAAACGGATATACTCGGCATAACCGACACGGCGGTAAACAAATGGGAGCCGTCGCAGTCGCTTGAGCCGAACACGGTGAGGGGCGGATCAAAGCTGAATTTCAAGCTGCACAGGATATGGCAGGACAAGAAACCGGAGCTTCTCTCGCAGTTTAACGTGATGATTGTGTATGCGTACATAGACGGCGCAACAACCGGCACGTTCGAGGCAGAGGTGCAGAAAAACTGCACGATTAACATCACATCAATCGGCGGCGACGCTCATGTTGATATGCCGATTGAAATTTCGTACTCCAACGACAGCACAAAGGGTACGGCAACAAAGACAGACGGCAGCTGGGCATTTACCGCAGCGGCATAAGTCAAAAATCAATACAAAGGGCGGTTTTTGCATACCGCCCTTTAGTTTTAAGGAGGATAAGACATGGCGGGTATTACACTTAAAAAGGGACTTGAACCGTTTGAGATATATTTTGAGGACGCGGACGTGACCGAAACAATATACTTTAACCCTTCGGACAGCAACCTTCCCAAACGGCTTATCGAGTGCCGCGCACTGATTGAGGAAAAGTCGAAAAAGATTAAACCGTATGAGAAAAACGGGGACGGAACGCCTGCGGACGCAGACGGCGCACTGGAGTATCTCAACGAAACCAACAGCGTTGTATATGACGCGCTTGATTACGCTTTCGGCAATAAGGTCAGCGATACCATTTTCAAGCATTGCGGACCGTTTTCGGTGATTGACGGCGGATATTACATACTGAACTTTTTGGATGCGGTTGCGCCGGAGCTTGAAAAGCTCATAAAAGCACATCAGAAGTCGGCAAACACCAAAGCCGAAAAGTATTTGAAGAAATACGGGCGGTAGTCTATGGAAAACAGGCGGCTGACAACGGAAATCAAGATACTTGGGAAAATATATCCCATAAACCGCAAGGGCGATTATGACATGGTTTTGGACGTTATAGAGGTGTTGAACGACAAAGAGCTGACGGACAATGAACGCGGCGCGGTTGCACTCGGGATATTTTATGACTTTAATCTGCCCGAAACGGCAGAGGGGATGAAGATTGCCGCGGACGAAATGGTAAAATTCATCAACTGTGGCGAGGAGCCGACCCCGAACAATCAAAAGCCGATAATGGACTGGAATAAGGATTTTCCTGTGCTTGTAGCGCCGATAAACCGTGTTTTGGGGTTTGAGCTACGTGAGCCGGGGCGGTATGTTCACTGGTGGACATTTGTGTCGGCGTACATGGAAATCGGCGAATGTACGTTTCAGACAATTATTGGCATACGCAACAAAAAGCGCAAGGGCAAAAAGCTCGATAAAGGAGAAGAGGAATTTTACAGGAACAATCGCACAAAGGTTGACCTTCCTGTTGAATACTCAACCGAGGAGGAGCAGCTTTTCCGCAAGCTGCTCGGCGATGATTATGTATAGGAAGGAGGAAAGCTATGGCAGACGGAAAAATAACACTTAAAGTCGGTTTGGACACGAAGGATTTAGGCGCCGAGGTAAAAAAGTTGGCTAACCGCTTTGACGCGGCAACACAGTCGGTTGAAAAACAGACAAAAAAGGTTGATGAGCTTAAAGCGCACCTTGCGGAGCTTAATAAAGGCACTGCGGATATTAAGGACAGCGGGGTTGCAAGGCTGCAAACACAGCTTGACAAAGCAAACGCTAGCATTGAAAGAACAACTGCGGAGATTGCGCAGTTGAATGCACAGTCGGAGGCTATAGCGGCGGGCGCGTTAAAAACGCCGTCGGGCGCGACGCTTTTTTCAAAGGGTGAAGAACAGCAGCTTGACGCGATTGTGCAGAAATTAGACACTCTTGAGCCGAAACTAAATGCCGATAAGCAGAGAGCCGCAGAACTCGGCGAACAGCTTAAAGGCGCGGTGGGGGCGGCTACACAGTCGGAAATCGAAGCAACGAATCAAAAGCTCGCAGAGGCGGAAACAAAGCTCGAAGGCTTGAAGGTCAAAGCGGAGGACGCGGGCAACAGGCTGAGCACAAAAATGGAAGAAACCCACAAAGCGACAAGCGAGGTTGCAAGCGGATTTGAAAAGCTCGGCAACAGGCTGAGAGGAATGGTAAAGCGGGTATTTTTGTTTTCTTTGCTTACAAAGGCGTTGCGTGGTGTTCGTGAAACAATAGGTAATGTACTTATGTCGGATACCGAACTGCAAAGCGCGCTTTATCAGCTGCAAGCGGCGTTTTGGGCGGCGTTTGCGCCGATATTTTCATATGTCGTTCCCGCGCTTAAAACATTGGTAAACTGGATGACCGCGGCGGTGGTCGCAGTCGGAAAGCTGATAGCGGCGCTTACCGGCAAATCATACAGTGCAATGCTTGAACAGGGCAAAGCGATTAAGGAACGCGCCGCAGCGTACGGAAAGAGCGCAAGCGGGGCGAAAAAGGACACAAAAGCCGTAAAGGATAATACAAAGGCTCTGCAAAAACAGCTTGCCGCGTTTGATGAACTGAATATTTTGCAGGAGGACAAAGGCGACACAAGCGCGGGCGCAGGCGGAGACGCGGGCGCAGGCGGAGACGCGGGCGCGGGCGGACTTGCGGGGGCGGCGACAGAAGGCGCAGGTTTTGATACATCAAAAATTACAGCAGACCTATCCGCTCTAATGATGGCTATTGGCGGTGCATTGGCGGCAGTTGGTCTTATATTACTTTTTGCGGGTCATATAGGAATCGGACTTGGGTTTATAATCGCCGGAGCTTCTGCCTTTTCTGTAGGACTTATAAGTTGGAGAGAAAATGATTATGGAGGAAAAATAAGCCAACGGTTATCCACCATAATGGTGATTGCTGCTTCTGCATTAGCTGCAATAGGTTTAGTTGTATTATTTAGCGGTAATATCGCGCTTGGCTTAGGATTTATTGCTGCCGGGGCGGCTATATTTGGAGTTCAGCAACTTTCGACAAGTAAGTATGACGGAAAGGACATAAGCGCGCAGTTAATGATTATATTAAATGCCGCGTCATATTATATTTTATGTATCGGATTGCTTGTCATGCTTATACCCGGTACGTTTTTAGTGGGCTTAGGTATGGTAGTTGCGGGATTGGCACTCTTAAAGTACACAGAAGCAACCATCGGAAGTGGGGAAGCACACAGCGCAATAGATAACTTCTTTAAAAACAATCTTAAACTTGTTATGGGAGTTGGCACGGCGCTCTTGCTTATTGGCTTGCTTTTGTGCGTTTGTGCGCCGGCGTTTCCGCTTGGATTAGCTCTTATTTTTGCAGGTGCCGGTCTAATATGGAAAGCGGCAGTATTAAGTAATACAGACGCAAAGAACGCGCTTGTTAAATTTTTTGCTGATAATCAAATGCTGTTCATAGGTATAGGCGCAGCTATGATGGTTATAGGGTTCATGATAATGTTCATATCAGGAGGCGCGGCAATGATGCTCGGTTTGGGCATATTGTTTGAAGGTGCGGCGCTTGTGTATTCTGCGGCAAATGCAGACTGGAACCAAATGAGAAACAGGGTAACAACCGCCGTGGATGCGGTTGGCAGTTGGCTAAAAACATGGGGATTACTTGCGCTTGGTGCTATACTGGCGTTCAGTGGAATAGGCGGTGCTTTAGGAATAAGTCTTATGAGAAAAGCGGGCGCAAATCTCACAAAGGCACAAGACCCCGTGTGGAGTACAATAACAAATAAAATAAAAGAGGTTTGTGGCGATATTAAGACCTATTGGGACGGTCATATCGCAAAATATTTTACTGCTGAATGGTGGGGCAACCTTGCAAAAACAGCGGTTAACGGGTTTGTAAAGTTTTTTATAAACGGTTTAAATACGTTAATAAGTAAGATAAATTCGTTTGGCTTCAATATGCCCGAAGTTTTAGGCGGTAAGCACATTGGTTTTAATATTCCCAAAATCAGCGTTCCCGCCCTTGCGCGTGGCGCGGTCATACCTCCGAATCGTGAATTTATGGCGGTACTCGGCGACCAGAAGCACGGCACGAATATTGAAGCTCCGCTTGATACAATCAAGCAGGCTGTCCGCGAGGTGCTGGCGAGTGAGGAACGCTCCGGCGGCGGAAATCAGACAATAATTCTTGAACTTGACGGCAGAGAGGTCGGACGCACCTTCGGAAAAGCCATAGACCGCGAGAAAAACCGAACAGGCAGCAGCTTTGTTAAAACAAAATTGGTGTTTGGGTAAGGCTTGAAAAAAAATAAAAACTGCATATTGACAAAACAGAGCAAAGGCGATATAATAAAAACAGATAAAGGGTTTACCGTTTCGAACGGTCGACCGCAGGTTTAGACTAAATAGCCGTGACCTTTGGCAGGGGGGACGGCTGTTTTACTTTTATAGTAAAAGCGATTAAAAACAAAATTATAAGAAATATTGTTCTTATGTATTGTTTCATCGGCGCCACCTCCTTTTTGGAGATGCGGTCAACCGTCCTCGATAACCCAGTATCTGCGTGAATATTATATACAAAAGCGAATTATCTGTCAAGACATCCGAAAGGGTGTCTTTTTTGTTGCGGTTTTGAGAGGAGGAAAAAATGGACTATGCAAAAATAGGCGGTCGCAAATGGAAGGTCAAAATACTGGAAATTACCGAAAATTTCAACATCATGGACACGGACAACGCGGGCAGGGTAATTGCCGAGGGCGCTATGACACTCGACCGAATAGGCACGTTTTTCGGACATAAGGTGACGTTTGCACGGCGCGGGAATGAGCTTTCGGAATACGACGAGCTTTTCGATTACCTCGCACAGCCGCGAAACAACGGCATAAATGTGGATATGGTTCACGGTCAGACAACGATAAACTACAACGCGTACGTTTCAAGCGGTGAAAGAAAGCTGATCCGCATAGACACCGGAGACGATGCGGTATATTGGGACACGTTTTCCGCAAACTTTATCCCGATGAAAGCGCAGGTGATTCCGAAATGACGCTTGAAGGTGTAAAAATCAGATACGGAGACGTTGCCCCGGAGGCGAAAGAGAATTTTGTGCCGACCGTAACCGACAAGGCGGATTTTGTTGACCTTTCGCAGCTGCAAAAATATAATATGGACTTCCCGAACTTTGGAAATCCGTGCGAGTATGGCTCTGTATTGCTTGACAGCAGCGCGGAGCCTTTTTCGTCTTACCCGGAAAGCGAAAATATGGGTCTTTGGAGTAATCAGATAAGCGGCGCGGACGGTACCTTTGAAACGCCGATAACACTGACACTTACCGCGGAGGGGCAGTATTCCTCACAGGGTTTTACACTGACGTTTGACACATACAACAACATATTCTGCAATGACCTGACCGTGACGTGGTACAGGGCAGATACACAGCTCGAAACGGCGGATTTTACGCCGAACAGCGCGTTTTATTTCTGCCGCAAGAAGGTCGAGAACTTTGACAAGGTGGTAATGGTATTTAAAAAGCTGAATATGCCGTATAACCGCCTAAAGCTGCGCGTAATCGATTACGGCTACGGCACATTTTTCAAGGGTGCAGAACTGCGGAGTGTAAATGTTATACAGGAGCTTGACCCCATATCTGCCGAACTGAGTATTGACACAGTGGACTTCACTCTTGACAGTAAGACGGATATGGAATATTCCTTCCAGTCAAAGCAGCCGCTTAGCGTGTATTTTAACGGTCGGCTGCGGGCAACCACATTCGTGAGCCGTTCGACAAGACAGTCCAAAAACGTATGGAGAATCGAGAGCGAGGACTACATAGGACAGCTGACACGTTTAACATTCCTCGGCGATATTTACACGGAAAAGAACGCAAAGGAGCTGCTTGAAAGTATATTTAGCCAAGCAAAAATACCCGTTGAAATCGCCGACAGTTTGGCGGAAAAAACCGTAACCGGGCATATACCTGTTTGTGACTGCCGCGAGGCGGTAAGACAGATATGCTACGCAATAGGCGCAGTGGTAAGCACCGCAAACAGTGACACCGTAAAAATTTTTGAGCTGAGCAATGATGTAACACAGATTATACCACTTACGCGAATACGGCAGGGACAGTCTTTTGATGAGGATGACAGGGTTACCGCAGTGCGGGTGGTAAGTCACAGTTATGCGAAGTCAGAGGAAAGCACAGAGGTATACAATTCGGATAAGAGCGGAATGGGTGACGAAATTCTTGTGCAATTCTCCGAGCCGTTTCACGATTTGAGCATAACAAACGGCGAGATTTTGAAGAATGAGGACAATACTCCGAAAAGCTCGGCGAACTATGCGATTATCAAAGCAAATACAGGGTGTGTTTTGACCGGGAAAAAGTATGTTGACACTACGGCGGCATACACCAAACAAAACCCGATTGTTTCGGCGAGTGACCTTGAAAACATTGTCGAGGTGACGGACGCGACCCTTGTCAGTCCCGCAAATGTGAGTGATGTTCTCGAAAAAACATACAATAACGCGATAAAGAGGACAACTACACAGTTGAAAATCAACGAGGGTTATGACCATGTAAAATGGGGTGACGCAAAGTGGGGTGCATTTAAGTGGAACGGCAAACGGTTTGATACGGTTATAGAGCCGGGCGATGTGGTTACGTCGGAAACCGAATACCTTGGCAACGTAACCGGGCGGATCGTTTCCGAGCGGTATAATTGCAACGGATATATTCTTGTGAAGGAGTGTGAACTGAAATGAGCCTTAGTATGATAACGGACAGAACGGCTGCGGACATTTCGGCGGCAAATGTCCTCCGTCTGAAAATACAGTCAGGACTGACGCTGACAACAACGGAAGCAGCTGCTTTTGAGCGCGGCGCGTGTACCACGTCAATGCTGAACAGGATAGAAAATGCGCAAAAAACGCTTGCGGAGGCTCTGTGCGGCAGCGGGTACAGGGTAAGCATAGAGAATAAGACAAATTGGACTGTGACCGACATATTCAGGAACGCTGATTACAAACGGCTGCTTGAAAATATTGTCCTTCTCCGAAATGCTTTTTACACCTATTCATCTACACCCGATACACCCGGATATATCTATGGCTGGAACGAGGCGAACGATATTGAAAAGATTTTAAAGGATATTGACGACATGATTGCGGATATGAAGTCGCGTTACAGAGAATGCGGAACATTCAGCTGCGGAGAGGAGAATGATTTATGATAGAATTTACGGACAAAACGGCAACGGCGGCGGGAACGCCGATAAACCGCTCAAACCTTATGGCGCTGCAGGGGTTTCAGGCACAGACAACCACATTTTTGAAGGACGGCAGTATACTCCAAACCAACGCAGCGGGGCATACGCTGAAAACAAAGTTTAATTCTGACGGCAGCATCACCGAGGAATTTACAGGTGAAAAGAAAATAACCAAAACGACTACGTTCAATGCCGATGGCAGCATAACGGAGGTGATTTCATGAGTATATGGACGGACATGATGATTTATCAGTATAAAAATTTGGAGTTTTGTACTTCAGAGAATTCAGCAAATAAGAATTACTCGCTTTTCCCCGTTTCGGAGACGATTCCGATAAAGGAAGATACAACCGCAAGCCTTACAGAGAAGAAAATTGCAGAATTTCAGCCAAAACTTGATGGGCGGGTAACCGTTTATGTGTCTCCGACATATCATTCCGTTGACGAAACGGCAAGAATATATAATACGGTAATTATACGCGACAGCACAAATGCGGAAATTGCAAGAGCAAGAGCTGAGTGCTATCATAGCACTTCCGGCTCCTACGAGGTTGTGAAGGTTACATTTAACATAGATGTGAAAGCGTTTGAGACATATTCAATATCATATTTTGCGAATAGTACAACAAACAACGTTACACCACAGAAGGCTTCATTCTATGCGTATGTAAAACCCAAAAATTATAACAATTTTCTAATATCAAAGGAGGTCGATTAGAATGGCACAAAGCAAATATTTTCCCAATTTATCAAACGGAGTTGACGATGCCGATGTCGAACAGATAGAGGCGGCTTTTGCAGCGGTTGAAGATGACATGAGTGAAACACTTTCGGCGGCGAAGTCATATGCAGATACAAAAGCAAGCGCAGCGGAAACAGCGGCAAAAAGCTATGCCGACAGTAAATCAAACACGGCAGAGGAAAACGCAAAGGAATATGCGGACAGTATCAAACCTACAAAGGTATCACAGCTTGAAAATGACAGCGGATATTTACTCTCTGCAAATGCAGTGGGTAAAAAGGGAACTGGCGAAGGCGCGGAAATATTTAATGATTATACTAATAATCAAGCTACAGGACAATTTTCTCACGCTGAAGGTTATGGTGCAAAGGCTGAAGGGGACGCATCTCACGCGGAAGGTATGGACACGGTAGCAACAGGTCAAGGTGCGCACGCGGAAGGACTTGGAACAACCGCAAGCAGCGGCCGAGCGCACGCGGAGGGATATTCAACGGTAGCGAGCGGCGTGCAGGCTCATGCAGAGGGTTCCACGACAAAAGCTTCGGCTGAATCATCTCACGCAGAAGGCACAGGTACAACAGCATCGTCAACAGACCAACACGTTCAAGGCAGATGGAACATAGAGGACAAAAACAATAAATATGCTCATATTGTCGGTAATGGTCATCAATATGCCGCAGACCCCGCTGTGTTTTCCAACGCTCACACACTTGACTGGAACGGCGTAGGCTGGTTTGCGGGCGGTTTAAAGGTCGGCGGCAGCGGGCAGGATGATGAGCTGGCAAAGGATGTTGCGACAGAGGAATATGTTGACACAAAGCTTGCGGAAAAGGCTGACGCTTATACAATAACAACAGCCATCGAGAACAACACCCTTCTGCTTGCCGATAAGAGCGATACGCAACTTTTGTCCGCAGCGGCAGCTGCGCTTACGCTCACACTCCCCGAAACCGTTACCTCTGGTTATGAGTGCTTTTTCAGCTTTAAGTCGGGCGCGACCGCAACAACCCTCACCGTGCCGAGCGGCATAACGTGGACGGGCACGGACTGCAATTCGGGCAAGGAATTTGTACCGCTTGCAAACACCGTCTATGAGGTCGGTATCCGCTGCATTGGCTTTTCATCGGACGGCACTCCGTACCTTTCCGCGAGAGTAGGTGCGTGCTGATGAGAAAACGGTTTAACCTCCTCCCGACCTATCACTTCGAGGAAAACACAAACGGACAAATACGCGGCGCAGCGGAGCGCGTCCTCCGCGACTGCACGATTTACGGTAATTGCGGGAAAAATCTGATACCTTATCCATACGACAAAACAACAGAAGTAAGAAATGGAGTTACATTTACAGATAACGGTGACGGAACAATCACGGTAAACGGAACGGCCACGTCCAACACATATTTTATCTTTAATGATAAATTAAAAAATATTATTGATATTTCTAAAAAATATATTTTATCAGGAAGTTCCGGTATTCCAGTATATATTGCATTGTATCAAGACAATATCTGGAAAAAAGCCATTAATTCTACTAATGGTAAACCTGCTATACTTGATTTCCCAAACTATACTAATATCGAATATAATAGAATACTTGTTGCTACGTATGTGCCATCGGGGAAAACAGTAAATAATGCTATAGTTAAACCAATGCTTGAACTCGGTGAAACTGCAACCGATTACGAGCCGTACAAAGAGGTCGGAGATTCAGACGCAGAAAGCGGAAAATACATACTTCCCGTTACGGTAAGCGGGAAAAACGTATTCAATTGGGACGCTGTGTCCACAGTCCAAGATGTTATTGCTCCGAACACTTCGAGTCTTATAATATTGGATAATGGCGCTATTATAAAAGGACTAAGTAACCCGACACAGAACCTGGCTGTCGCATACTCAAATGGCTGGTTTAGACCGGGTGCCCCATATGACACTCACAATCGTGGAAACTTTTATGTTAAAAAAGGATGTTCTGTCCAGATTACGGCTGATGTAAGGTTAATAGAGTTGTCTGAGAATTATACCGATAATAACTATACGAATATCTATTTATACGGCACAGAAAGCCATACATCGGGAAATTCTTCAGTAACTTTACCGACCGATGGAACAGTAAAAAGGGTAAGCGCGACACACGAGGTTAAAACGAGCGGAATGTATTATCCGGTTTTCACTCTAAATTCGAATACGTTAGAGATAATGAATATTCAATGCACCATTAAACACACTGATGGTACTTGGGACTCGGAGGATTACGAGCCCTACACCGCGCCGAAAACAACAAACCTTTTGCTTGACGCACCGCTCGGACCGGGTGAGAGCATAAGCTGCCGTGAAAAAGGTCTTTTGGTGCCGGAACTTGCAACAATCGACCCAAACATCACAAACTATATCACCTTCGGCTCGGAGGTCAAGCCGAGCAGTGCAAAGTATGACTACTACAAATATTAAGGAGGACAGGAAAATGAAAAATGAGAAAACATCAACCACGGAAACACCCCGTAAAACCGTACATCATAGCGGCGCACAGCGTGTCGGCGCTCCCGGCGGAATAATCAGCGAAAACCCCTCGATAAGGCTTTACGACTTTGAAACGGCGGTCGGCGCGGCAAGCGGTGACTTCCCCGAACGGTTTACCCTTCCGCGCACTGCGGAGGTCAAAAATCAGGGCGCGACCAACTCCTGTTGCGGCTGTGCAATGGCTACGATTGCGGAATACATATGGGAAAAGGAATTTTCCGAGGGCTGGAGCTACGCAAAATTCAGAACGCACTCGGGCGAGGGTCTGTATATGCAAAAGGCTCTTGATATGTGGAAGAAAATCGGCGCACTGCCGTCAGCGGACTTCGGCGCGTTGTGCGAGATGCCCGAGATACGCGAGCTTGCCGAAAAGCACCCCGAGCTTTCGGAAATCGCCGCAAAATATAAAATCCGCGGCTATGCAGGCCTTAACTACGCAATGCGCGACAAACGCGACAAGGCAATCAAACAGGCGCTTATGTCGGGAATCCCCGTGCTTGCGGCAATCACCTACATGGGCGGCGGTCACGCGGTTGCGCTTGACGGCTGGGACGATAAAAAGGACTGCTACACAATTCAGAACTCCTACGGACGCGTTTGGGGCGAGAACGGCTACGGCGAGATAAAAAAGTCGGCTCTTGACGATGTGTATGCAATCCTCTGTGATGAGCCGACACTGCCGTTTGAGGACGTAGCGCCCGACAGATGGTCGTACTCCGCGATAAAGCATATGTATATGAGCGGACTTTTGAAGGGAGTTTCGGACACCTCGTTCGAGCCTGAACGCGCAGTAACCCGCGAGGAGCTTGTGGCTGTGCTTGACAGGCTGTGCGAGAAAACGGACGAGCGGCTCGCGCGTATCTACGACATTATGAACAGTATGTCGGGAAAGGTATAGGTGGCGAAAATGCTTAACGAGGGAATTTGGATTGCGCTGATCGGGTTTGTAGGAACTGCAATAGGCACGTTCGGCGGCATTTTAGCGTCGGCAAAGCTGACAAATTACAGGCTGTCGCGGCTTGAAGAGAAGGTGGACAAGCACAACACGGTTATCGAGCGCACGTTTATTTTGGAGGAACAGATGAAGGTTGCAAACCACCGCATTGCGGATTTGGAGCATTTGAATTAAGAAAGGGGTAAGAGAAAATGAAAATCAAAACAGGGACGATAGTAAGAACGGTTGTACTGATACTCACGCTTGCGAATACGGTGCTTTCGGGCATGGGTAAAAATCCGCTGCCGTGGAGCGAGGACGAGCTTTACAGCGGAGTATCGGCAGCGGCTACGGTATGCGCCGCGCTGTGGAGCTGGTGGAAAAACAACTCTTTCACACAGGCGGCGATTATGGCGGATGATTACAAGGACGGCTTGAAGGGGCAGAGTACAAAATGAAGATAACCGAGGTAGCCTACAAATGGCACGGCGCGCTGAAAATGCGCGCCGCAACAAAGTATATAGTGCTGCATCACAGAGCGGGCAGCGGCACAGTCGAGAGCATACACGCAGAGCATATTGCGCGCGGCTGGGCGGGGATAGGTTATCACTTCTACGTCAGAAGGGACGGGAGTATATACCGCGGCAGACCGCTCGGCACATGGGGCGCGCACTGCGAGAAGTGTAATTCTACCGCGGTTGCGGTATGCTTTGAGGGAAACTTTGAGGCTGAGCAAATGCCCGCGGCACAGATAAGAGCGGGACGGGAGCTTGTTTCATATCTGAAAGGAATATACCCGAACGCTGCGGTAAAGCGGCATAAGGATTTTGACGCGACCGCGTGTCCGGGCAGAAATTTTCCGTTTGAGGAAATCAAAAAGGGGGCGGGATATGTGAAAACAGAGCTGACAAGCGCGAACGATATAATCTGGGAGCTTATGCACGGAAAGCTGAAGGTTAATATTACCGAGGTAGACCGCGCGGTAAGAGCGCTTGACAAAGCGCGCCAAAACGCGGAGTATTCCTCGCTTTACTGGATTTTGAGAAAAATTGTGAATGGGTAAAATTTGTAGTCTACTTGTAGGCTATGATTATATTTTATTCAGTGCATTTTTAAGGAAATCAACATCAACGTGAGTATATGTGTCCGCGGTAAACGCATAGTTTGAATGACCTAAAATTTGTTTTATCGCATTTATGTCTGCTCCGCTTTCGGCAAGAAGCGTGGCTGTTGTATGCCGTGTACAGTGAATATTTTTCCGTGTAATGCCGAGCTTTTCCAAAAGCGGGTAATAAATGTATTTTCGGTAATAATGGTCTGTTATCGGCGAAATTCCGTCTCTGGTGAACAGCCTGTCGGTTGCTTTATCGTATCGGTTAAGAATATATTTTTTTATTTTGGGGTGTATAGGTATAACGCGGTTTTTGCCTGCATCCGTTTTTAACCCTCCTGTAATGGTGTCGTTTTCTATATCAATATCGTTTTTTGTCAACGGCAGCATTTCATTTATTCGCATTCCTGTATATAGCAGTATTAAAATTGTATCAACATTTTCTACGCTGTCATTTTCAAAAAGGATTTTTATTTCCTCCTTTGTGAAAGTTTCCTTTTCCTTCTTCTCTCCTTTTTCAAGTTTTATAAATTGCGCATAATTTTTATTACAAATGTCATTTTGCATGGCGTACTTATATAAAAGTCCGCATAATATTTTAACTTTATTTTTACTTGAATAGGAAAGAGGTATTCCGTTATGCTCCAGTCCGTCAATCACTCTTTCAAGATGAACGGTCCTTATACTGTTAAATGTGGTTTGGTAAAGCGGACTTAGGTGATTATATGCCGCGTCATAGTTGTACTGTGTATTTTTTGATATATCCTTATATGCTTTGGTTTGCTTCCATTCCTCGAATAGTTCGGCAAGTGTTATTTTCGCTTTAGGCGATGTAGGGGATATTTGTTCCCTTGCAAGAGCTTCAAGCGCTTCCTTTTTTGTTTCGTGAAAAGAAATATACCTCCGCACTTGTTTACCGTCAACAATGTTTTCGGTTACTCTGATTGCCCACGGTTTACGTCGCCTACCGTTTAATTTTACTATGCTGCCGTATCCGTTCGGCTTTTTTAATTCCTTCGCCTTTTCGGTTTTTATTTGTTTTTTACCGCAATATTTACAATAGATACTGTCATCGTCAATACTTTGTTTGCATTTTAGACATTCCATATGATGTACCTCTTTTTGTTAAATTAAAGCTTTATTGTTTTTGAGTCAAAACGTGGGCGTGTTTTGGCGAACTTCTCTGTAAGCCTACATGCTCGAAAGTTATATTTAAACGCAATGCACTGTACTGTATCATCCTTATCGTAAGTTATAACCAGTGCCTTTTGTACGGTATTATAGGTTTTCATGCGCGTTCTGCCGCCGATGGCAGCTCCTAATGCGCCGAATGCAATAGCCCCTGCAAGCGCACCTCCTGTACTGGAAACGGCTTGACGGTACTGTTCGACATTTTTTTGAACGGATATATCACGCAATTTTTCCTTGTCGATAATAAAATCAACACTTTGACCGTTAATTCTAATGCTTCCGTCCTCCAAAAAAATTGTACAACGTGCGCCTTCTACGAGGGGAAGTCCGAAAAGATGTGTAAAACTGCCTTTAAAGGAATAAGGCAATCCAAACGTGTCGCTCCACTCCCCAAGCGAAAAATTTATTTTTGGCATAACAAATTTTTTGTCGACTTTAGAAATCCGATTAGTAAAGTTTTTAAGTAAAATACTCGCAATAAGCATAACAACAAGTCCAAAAATAGCCATACTTGTAACTTTTTCAGTACTGCCAACAACAAAAAACAAAAGACCGATAAGCACAACCAAGAAAGACAGTACCGTTCCTATAATATACATTATGTTTTTAAACATTTTCATCCTCTTTTCTATCTTATAAATTACCAATATTTACATAAAGATTTTTTTGTGTCGCTCATTTATAATTAAAATGAGGTGACATATATGAATTATTCAAA
>ERZ835051.1243-NODE-1243-length-27020-cov-3.626219_pt1 | contig 27020 bp, 18 predicted proteins | sample MGYA00519575_ERZ835051 | MGnify/ENA primary metagenome ERZ835051 (study PRJEB31850, sample SAMEA3708769) | human gut metagenome | biome: human gut; feature: human-associated habitat; material: faeces | place: China | collected 2014 ... | reverse complement strand
GCTGGCCTCCCGCCGCTGCGCGGAAGGTATCCGCTGCCGCAAGCACGACCTTTTTCCCCTGGTCCTTGAGCTTTCCCGCCAGCTTTCCAACGGATGTGGTCTTGCCCACGCCGTTGACACCGATCACGAGGACCACGGATTTCTCCGTCTCAAAGCGATATGCCGTCTCGCCGACATCCATCTGCTCCTTGATGCTGTTAATCAGAAGTTCCTTGCACTCTGCCGGATCTTTGATGTGATTCTCCTTCACTTTTTCCTTGAGACTCTCAATGATCGACTCAGTCGCATTGACGCCGATGTCTCCCATAATCAGAATCTCCTCGATCTCCTCATAGAAATCATCGTCAATGCTGGAAAATCCACTGAAAATGGAATCTATGCCGGATACGATATTATCTCTCGTCTTGCTGAGGCCCTCGACCAGACGTCCCCAGAAGCCTTTCTTTTCCTCGCCCATAATGTACTCATTCCTCCTGCTATTTGTCGAGATCGCCCTCGATCAGATTCACGGATACCAGGGTGGATACACCCTTTTCCTGCATGGTAATACCATACAGACGGTCTGCCGCCGCCATCGTGCCGCGCCTGTGCGTAATCACAATGAACTGCGTGCTCTTCGTCAGCTTATGTAAATACTTTGCAAAACGTCCGACGTTGGAATCGTCGAGCGCCGCCTCGATCTCGTCGAGCAGACAGAACGGGGACGGCTTTAAGTTCTGGATGGCGAACAACAGTGAAATCGCCGTCAGGGACTTTTCTCCACCGGACATCTGCATCATATTCTGCAGTTTCTTTCCCGGTGGCTGCGCGATAATGCGGATGCCGCACTCCAGAATATCCTCGTCCTCGACCAGTTCCAGCGTTCCTTTTCCACCGCCGAACAGCTCCTTGAATACCTTGTCAAACTCGGTCTGGATCTCCGCGAACTTCTCCAGGAACTGCTTGCGCATGCCGGTATCGAGTTCCTCAATAATGCCGACCAGCGTCTTCTCCGCCTCGACCAGATCGTCATGCTGTGTTTTCAAAAATCCGTAGCGCTCCGAGATCTCCTTATAATCCTCGATCGCGTTGACATTGACATCGCCCAGCTTGCGGATCTCATCCTTGATGGACGCGATCATCTTCTTCATCGCCGCAAGATCCGTATATTCTTCGTTGCGGAGCTCCATCGCCGCATGCAGGGTCAGTTCATACTCCTCCCACATGTAATTGTTCTGGTACTCGTGCGCCTCCTCCAGCTTTTCACGCTGGCTGTTCAGACGGAAAATCTCCTTGTCCAGATCGGAGATCTTCTTGGAAATGTCTTCACGCTTCTGGAAAAATCCCTTGTATTCCGAGGACATTTCTTCCCTGCGCGCCGTGTGCTCCTTCAGCGCCTGCTCCAGCTGCTCGGAATTGTCCTTTGACGCCAGGATCGTCTTTTTGATCTCCTCAATATCGTGGCGCTTCTTCTCCGCATCCGCCTTCGCTTCCTTCGCTTCCGTGACGAATCCCTCGCGCTCTTCCTCGTAACGTCTTATCTCACCGTTCACACGCTCGAGATTCTGCAGAACAAACTCTAACTTCTGACGCACACCGGCTTCCTTTAACTGTACATCGGACACCGCCTTCTGGGCTTCTTCCTCTCTGCCCGCATTCTCATCCAGAATCTTCTGGAATCCGGCGCTCTCCTCCTCGATCTGTGCCTCCCGCTCCTTTGCCGACTGCAGTTCCTCTGCAATCTTGTCCTTGTTCTCCGCAATCTCACGGAGCTGGCTCTCAATCTCACGGTTCTCCATCTGTAAGCCTGCAAACACGTTCTCGCTCTCGTTCTTCTGCTCCATCGCGCGCTCCACGTTCATCTTCGCGGTATTCTGCGCAATGTACGCCTCCTGCAGGCTCGCCTTATTGCTCTCGACGTCCTCCGCAAGCAGGCTCTGCGCCGTCTTGATGTCCTCAAGACGGTTTTTAAGCTCTGCAATCTGTTTATCCAGATCTTTTACGTTCTTCTCGAGTTCTTCAATCTCGCGGTTTCTTGCGAGCAGATTGCTGCTGTTCTTAAATGCTCCACCTGTCATGGAACCGCCCGGGCTTAAATATTCTCCCTCCAGCGTCACAATATGTAACGAGTAGCGGTTCTTTTTCGCCAGCTTGATCGCATAGTCGATATTCTCCGTCACGATCACTCTGCCAAGCAGATAAGCGGTCACTCCAGCATATTTTTCCTCCGTCTTCACGAGGGTATTGGCAAGACCGATGACTCCCGGCTCCTTTAAGGCATCCGTGTTTTTAAAGTTGCCCTTGCCGTCCACACTCGTCAGCGGCAGAAACGTCGCCCGTCCGTACCGGTTCTGCTTTAAGTAGGAGATCATCTGTTTTGCCGTCTCCTCGTCCTCGGTCACGATGTTCTGGATATTTCCGCCAAGCGCTGTCTCAATCGCCGTCTCGTACTTTTTGTCCACCTGGATCAGATCGGAAACAACACCAAGGATTCCCGCGTTGCGGCTCTTCTGCTCCATGACGCGGCGGATGCTGTTGCCGTAGCCGTCATAGCGCTCCGCAATATTTTTCAAAGACTCCAGACGGGACTGCTGCTTATGGTACTGTGCAACCGCGCTCTCCAGCTTCTGATTGGCTTCCAGGGACTTGCGCTTCCACTCCCGGTTCTGCTCATCCATTCCGGCAGCGTTTTTCTTCAGTTCTGCGATCGACGCGTTCACCGCATCGAGCTCCTTCTGATAGCTTTCCAGAACGGAGGTAAGATCCGCCTCCTCGGTCTTGCGCGCAAGCAGACGCTGCGTCAGCTGCGCCTTGCGGATGTTCACCTGCTCCATCATCGTGTCGTAGCGCTGCTGTCTCGCCTTGACGGATGCCTTGCGGTTCAACAGTTCGATAATCTCGTTCTTGCCCTTTTCAATGCCCTCGGTGCAGCGCGCGATCTCCTCCTGAATGTTCCGCAGCTGCTCTGCCGCCGTCTCCTTTTCCGTCGCCGCCGTTACAAGCTCTGTGTCGAGTTCCTGCTTTTCCGCTTCGTATGTACCGCGCGACTCGATGCGCTCCTGCTTTTCCCGATCGATCGAGTCCAGACGGCTCTTTAAATGCTCATCGGTCATCTCCGCCGTGTGGATCTGCTCATTTAAGACATTGATCTGTCCTTCCAGCTTTCCCTTGGTCACGGTGGACTGGCTCATCTCCTCACGAATGGATGCAATCTTGTCATCCATGGAAGCCATGTCCTGTTCCAGCTTCTCGTATTCACTCTTGATATTCTCGTAAGACTGGCTGGCTTCCTTCGATTCCTCGTCCGCGATGTGATATTTTCCTTCTACTTCCTTAAGCTGCGCCTCAATGCGCTCCACTTCCAGAAGGAACATATTCACATCATATTCTTTTAATTCTTCTTTTTTCTTCAGGTAGATGCGGGCTTTCTCCGCCTGACGCTCCAACGGCCCGACCTGGCGCTCCAGCTCGGCTAAAATATCATTCACACGAACCAGATTCTCGCGCTCATTCTCCAGCTTTTTCTGTGCTGTCGCCTTGCGCTTTTTATATTTTACAATGCCGGCCGCCTCGTCGAACAGCTCTCTGCGCTCCTCCGGCTTACCGCTTAAGATGCGCTCGATCTGTCCCTGTCCGATGATGGAGTAACCCTCCTTGCCGATACCGGTATCGTAAAAAAGCTCCGTCACATCCTTGAGTCTGCACGGACTTCCGTTGATCAGATACTCGCTCTCGCCGGAGCGGTACACACGCCGCGCCACGGTGACTTCCTCAAAATCAATGGCAAGCTGATGATCCGAATTGTCCATGGTAATCGCCACATAGGCATAACTTAACGGCTTGCGGTTCTCCGTACCCGCGAAGATGACGTCCTGCATGCTGGCGCCGCGAAGCTGCTTGGCACTCTGCTCTCCGAGCACCCAGCGCACAGCGTCCGCGACATTACTTTTTCCACTGCCGTTCGGTCCGACAATTCCCGTAATTCCGTTATGAAAATCAAATACGATCTTGTTCGCAAATGATTTGAATCCCTGCACTTCAATGCTCTTAAGATACATATAAACCTCTCTCTTTCATCCAGAGCAATGCCTGATATGCCGCCTCCTGCTCCGCTGCCTTCTTGGTATGTCCGCTTCCCTTGCCAATTGTCGTATTCCCGATCACCGCCTCCACCAGGAAACGTTTGTCGTGATCCGGTCCCTCCTCGCCGATGAGTTCATAGTGAAGCGGTTCCTCGTAATGCCCCTGTACCACTTCCTGCAGAATTGTCTTGCTGTCATAGAACAGCTTCTTGTGTTCAATATCCGTCAGAATGAAGCGGTGGATAAAAGCTTTTGCCGGCTCAAAACCGCCGTCCAGATAGATCGCACCGATCACGGCTTCCAGCGCATCCGAAAGAATCGACTTGCGTCCTCTTCCGCCGGTCAGGTTCTCCCCCTTGCCCAGATACAGATACTTTCCAAGGTCAATCTCCCTGGTGCACAGCGCAAGCGTCGGCTCACAGACGATGCTCGCGCGCAGCTTTGTCAGATCGCCCTCCGGGAGATCTGTATGCTCCTTGTAGAGGAACTCACTCGACACGACCTCTAAGACCGCGTCTCCCAAAAACTCCAGCCTCTCATTATCCGAAAGCTTCTTCATGTGCTTCTCATTTGCAAAAGAACTGTGTGTCAGTGCCTGCTGCAACAGTCTCTGCTCGTTAAACTCATAACCAATCACTTGTTCCAGTTCTGTCAGTTTTGACATTTCATTATCCTCCTCGTCTCTTTCGGAGGTCTTTTCTTGCCCTACAGCCCTTGTATAGAGTAAGAAAAAGCCTCAAAATCTCTGTGCCCCGCGGCAACGCCGCCGTACGGGTTCCTCTTATCAACAAAAGCCCTTGCTTTCCGGACAAGGGCTTTATGACGCATCATCAAATTGTCTCTTATGAGTTTAAAGCATTCTTGATCTCTTCTACTGCATCTGATACGGTCACAATATGTTCTGCATCTTCATTTGCAATCTCAATGTCAAATTCCTCTTCAATCCCCATAATGATCTGAAAAATATCGAGGGAATCTGCTCCGAGATCATCTACGAATGTGGTCTCCATCGTAATCTCCTCTTCATCCACATTCAAAACCTCTGCAATGATTTTTTTCAGCTTTTCAAATTCCATAACCTACATTCCTTCCTGTTCCGCAGAACTTACTATATTTTTCCTGATCTTTCCATTGATGTCCTCTTCCTTGAACGTCACACACTGGAAAATAGAATTCGTAATCTCTTTTGCTTTTGCACTTCCGTGCGTCTTGACCACAAGACCATTCAGTCCCAGAAGCGGCGCACCGCCGTACTGTGTTGCATCGAAAGTCTTTAACGTAGACTTTAATGCCGGCAATGCAAGTGCTGCACCAATTTTACTCTTCAACGTGCTCATCATGCCTTTCTTGATGGCACCGATTAACGTACTGCTGAGTCCTTCGTACAGCTTTAAGATGACATTTCCAACGAAAGCCTCGCAGACAATCACGTCCGCCTCTCCCTTTGGAATCTCTCTCGCCTCAATGCTTCCCACAAAATTGATGTCTTCACACGCCTTCAGCAGAGGAAATGTCTCCTTCACAAGGGCATTGCCCTTCTCCTCCTCTGCGCCGATATTGACAATCGCCACTCTCGGCTTCTTCACTCCGAGAACATTCTCCATATAAATGGAACCCATCTTCGCAAACTGCACCAGATGCGAAGCTCTCGCATCCACATTCGCTCCACAGTCAATCAGAAGAGAGACTCCCTTCTCCGTCGGAATCAAAGGTGCAAGCGGCGGTCTCTCAATGCCTTTGATGCGGCCGACAATCACCTGTCCGCCGACTAAGATCGCACCGGAACTTCCCGCTGACACAAATGCGTCTGCTTCCTTCTGCTTTACCATATTCATTCCAATGACAATGGATGACTGCTTCTTCCTGCGGATTGCATTCACCGGCGGCTCTGCAGTCTCTATCACCTCTTCTGCATGTACCACCTGAATCTGATCTCCGGGGTACGTATACTTTGCCAGTTCTTCCCGAACGACATCCTCCTGTCCTACCAGGAGCACCTGAATATCCGACCGTGCGTTCACGGCATCCACTGCGCCCTTGACCGGCTCCGCCGGTGCGTAGTCTCCGCCCATCGCATCCAATACGATTCTTGTCCTCACAGCCCCGCTGCTCTGCTGCATACTCCATCTCCCATCTGTCCTGCCGGAGTCTAGTTCTCCACGCCTACTAAAGAATATACTATAACTCTTTCTATAAATCAATAATAAAAAATACGCTTATTTCTAATTGTAAAATTCCTGATTTCGTTCCTGCTCCGCCTCCAGATCTTCCGCCGACATATACTTGCGGAAAATGCGCTCCAGGATAAAATTCGCCACCAGGATGTAGACTGCCGGAAGCAGTATCATAAGCCACGGAAGCATCCACAAGCCAAAGGCGCTCGCTGCCAGAAGCACCAGAAGAAGCAGCGACCACGGAAGATTCGCCACCGCAATCAGCGCCGCGTTCTTAAACGACTGCCCCAGACTGTTCTCAAAGCGCGCCATGTAGGCAAACAGATATACCGCCAGCATCACGACAAGCACAATCAGTACCAGGAAAACCACATACAGCACGCCGCTCTTTTGTCCCTGCGCAGCAAACTGATACATAATATAGCAGTCCAGTCCCAGAAATAGAACCACTCCTGTCAGAATCAGCGCTGCGAGCGCCGCCTGCTTAAAGTTGCTCTTAAACGCATGCCAGTATTCTTTCCACAGATAGCTTCTTCCGTGCCGGATTACCTTATTGACCGCATAATAGAGCGCCGTCGTTGCCGGTCCCGCCAGAAACGATGTCAGCCAGCACAGAATCCATCCGAATACCGATGCGCTCTGCCATGCCAGGAAAAATGTCGTTGCCATCGGGATGCAGCAGAACACCCACAGCACGCTTAAGATCACACAGTCAACCACCTTACTGAGTCCCTGAAAAAACTTATTGTCCAAATTAAAAAAATCACCCATATGAATCCCTCTTTCTGTCTCCTATGTTTCTCCTGTTATTTTCTCATAACATGACACGATCGCCCGAAGCGGGACGCCCCAGTCACGCTCGCCTCCGGCGTCCTGTGAACATCCGAATATCATGCTGACCAGCTTTCCGTTTTCATCAAAAACCGCCGATCCGGAATCCCCGTCGGTAATCGCCATGCGCACTTCCGTCTCCTTCTCTCCCCGTCCCCACAGGAATTCCGTCTCTTTCCGAAGAAGACTTCCCGTCAGCATGTGGAGCACATTGCCTTCCTGTCCGATGCGCACGATTCCGACCGGCAACTCTGCATTGCCAAGTTCTTCCCAACTCGCAAGATCATACGCCACCGCCTTTAGCTTTTCCTGCACTTTCTTTGGAATCGCCGTCCGGTCAACCGCCACAACGCCCACATCATAAACATCGTCGGTACCCGCTTTGCTTCCCGTAACGCAGGTTCCATCATAAAAATACACATCCCAGTCGTCGTACTTTGCTATGACATGGCGGTTCGTACACAGATACACCGTATCTTCCGTCATTTCCATAATAAAACCGGAACCCGCGGTATGTCCTCCCTCCGGCGTCCCGTGATAAATCTGTACCACCGACGGCAATGCCTGCTCCAACACCGCTTCCATAGTGTCTTCCGCGCCGTCCGTCTCCACCCCGGTTCCTTCACTGCTCTGTACCGCTTGTTCCGTTCCCATCCCGGTCTGCCCGCTGCCCGGTGCCATTTGTTCTGTTTCCGCTCCACTCTGTCCGCTGTCTTGCGGCATCTGTTCCGTGCTCTGCGGTATCTGCTCCGTTGTCCTGCTCTCTTCCCCGGCAGCATCCTGTGTCTGTTCTGCACAGCCTCCCAGTCCCAGTAAAAGCCCTATACCCCAAAGCGTCAGCACTGCCTTCATCCTGCATCTATGCACTCTACGCATTTCTTCTTCAATCCGTTTCCATCAGTTTTTCTCTTGTACCATATTCATTTATTATAGCTTTCCATAACGCCCCGGTCAAGGAACAAAAGGCGCAGCACAAAGTGTTTTCCTATAAAGAAAAAACAGCCGCGTCTCCGCGGCTGTTTTTCCCTAAAGAATCATTTTAGTAATTGTACTCGGATGCATACTCACCATACATTGTGGTCTCATCTGCATTGTAGTTGTTGATGTCAACAACGCTTCCGTTCTCAATCTTAAATACATTCCAGATGGTACCTGCCTGATTCAGAGGTACATTGTACTCTTTCACAAGAACAGATCCCTGGTATACCTTTACGTTTGCGCCAGACTCAGACATCTTTGTGGATGTAGCGTCATAACGATCTGTAAAGTCTTTTACAGAGTAATAGTAAGTAGCATCTGTACGTGCATTTACGATGGTTACCGTCTCCGGTCCGTAGGAGCTTACATCATCCACATCCAGGGATGCGATCACGTTACCGTCCGTATCTCTCTCTACCTTATTGTAGTAAGCGATGTGGAATACAGAGTTGGCATCATCTAATCCAACCAGGTGGGAATCGAGATCTCTCGGTGTCTCACCCCAGGTAAGAACGATTCTGAATTCTGTGCTGGTAACCTCGCTTGTGCTGGTCGGGCTTAATACGCCTTCGCATGCACCAATTGCATTGGAGCTTGCTACGTTTACAAAAGTGGATACGAATCCGTCTCTTGCGAACTCAAGGGTGTAGTAACCTCTCTCAAGAGAGAAGCTGTAGCTGCCATCTGCATCTGTGGTAGTCGTAGCGATCACATCGCCGGACTGATTGTTCCAGTTCGCACGTACATTTACGGTTACACCTTCAATACCAAGACCTGTGGTTGCATTCTTTGCAACGCCTGCAACGGTATTCACACCGCTCATATCAGAGCTCAACAGCTGGAATGTTGGCAATGTGAAGCTTCCATTGTCAGCGTTGATGCTGATGGAGTTCACTGTCAAGGTTAAGTAACCAACAGCTGCTGCCTGAACGGAGTATACACCCGGTACGAATTCCGGAATCTCATAGTAACCGTCTGCGTCTGTGGTAATCTCATAGTAACCATCGCCTACAACCAGACCATTCTCCGGCTCCTCTGTCTCCTCTGTAGACTCTGTTGCCTCCGTAGACTCTGTTGTCTCTGTAGCTTCTGTAGACTCTGTGGCTTCTGTAGACTCTGTTGTCTCTGTAGACTCTGTTGTCTCGACAGTCTCTGTGGACTCTGTCGTCTCAGCCGTTGTCTCAACAGACTCTGTAGCTGCTTCTGCTTCCTCTGCTGTTGCATTGAAGCTTGTCAGTCTGAATGTAACTGTTGCGCCTGCAACCGGTGCACCTGTCTCCGGGTTTGTCAGACGGCCGTTTGTTCTGATCGGTGCTGTGTTGGTAGAAGTATTGTTGCCGTTGTCAGCACTTCCTGTATTAGAAGATCCGCTGTAAGAAGACTCTGTGTAGCTGGATGTTGCTGCTACAGCTGCGCTTGCATCTCTTCCCTCTGCTCTACCGAACTTTAAGTAATGCTTGTAAAGCGCAAGCACATCGTAACCGAATGCTGCCTTTAAGTCCGGATATCTGTCTGCGTATGCTCTTGCATCAAAGGTGCCGAAAGAATTTCTTCCCTCATTAAAGCCGTATTTGATGTAGTGATTCACATATGCATCCCAGTTATCGCCGAATGCCGCATCCAGATCCGGGTACGCTGCTCTGTATTTCTGTACGTCGATAAGTGCGGTACTTGTTCTGCCCTCTTTCTTACCGAATGTCTTATAATGCTTGTACAATACTGTCTGGTTCGTGCCGAATGTATCCTTGAGATCGCTGTAGGTCTCAGAATAATACTGTGCATCAAATACATCTCTCAATGTTGCCGCAGATACGGTTGCCGTACCTCCGAATGTCAGCACACCTGCAAGAACCAGTGCTGTAATTCTGCGAGCCATTCCGTTTCTCTTAGCGGAACGTTTCGTTTCTGTCTCGTTTAATTCCTTCTTCACTAACATTTCCTCCTTGTTGTTGTGACGTTACAGATATTATTGTAAATATCTGGAATAAAAAATGCAGCCACTTTTTAGCATTTTCTTAATACTTTTGCTCTTTAACGAGATAAAGAGCAAAATGCGCGCATCCCCGCGAAGTGTTTTTGTGTAATTAGGAAACTTCCTTCCTATTACACAAAAAAGAGACCCGGAAATCCGGATCTCTTCTGTACCGCTGGAATTAGTCCTGCGGAATGATTTCTTTTTTGTTGTAAGAGCCACAGTTCTTGCATACTCTGTGAGGCATCATCAGCTCTCCACACTTGCTGCATTTTACTAATGCAGGAGCAGTCATTTTCCAGTTTGCTCTTCTTTTATCTCTTCTTCCTTTGGAAGATTTATTTTTTGGACAAATTGACATTTACTTACACCTCCTTAAATTTGTTAAAGACATCTTGGATTGCTGCCATTCTTGGATCCAGTTCTGTTCTCTGGCAATCGCAGTTCCCCTTATTCAGGTTCATTCCGCACACCTTGCAAATTCCTTTGCAATCTTCTCTGCACAGAACTTTCATCGGCCAGTTCACCAAAATCTCTCCATAGATAAGCTTATCTATATCCAGATTTAATCCAATCAGGTAGTCTGTTTCTTCCATTTCATCATCCACAACTTCCGTTCCGTCCATGCGGAGCTTCTTGTCGATGACAATGTGGATGTCCGTCGGAACTTCCGTAAGACATCTGCTGCACGGGATTGATACTGTAAGATCTGTCTCCCCGCTCAAAAGCAGTTCACTGCCCTCGCGGTTCGCAATCTTAAGATCAAACGGCGCGCTCTCTGTGATCGGGAACTCACCAAGCCTCGATACAAACGTATCCTGCTCGATATGAACCTTCTCGGTAACTTCTCTGTTCTCACAAGATACAATCTCTGAAATATCGATCTGCATGGTTTACTCCTTCGCCTCATATATATGAGGTTTTCACACCTAACCAATTATACATAGACGCCCCTGGTTTGTCAATCACTTTTTTGCTTTTTTGTCAAGGATTTTTCCTTGACAGCAAAAACTATTTTACAAGCGCTACCGTCTCTCTTGCAATCGCAAGCTCCTCGTTGGTCGGGATCACACATACCTTTACCTTGGAATCCGCGGTAGAGATGATCGCCTCATCGCCATGGGTTGCATCGTTCACTGCCTGGTCTACCGTCACGCCGAGATAACCGAGATAAGACATTACCTTCTCGCGAACCAGGTTCACGTTCTCACCGATACCTGCGGTAAATGCGATGGCATCTACGCCGTTCATTGCTGCAACATAGGAGCCGATGTATTTTGCCACACGATAGCTGAACACCTCGATCGCATTGGTTGCAAGCTCGTTGCCTGCCTCGTGTCCTGCCTGCAGGTCACGGAAGTCAGAGGAGAGACCGGACATTCCCTGTACACCGGACTTCTTATTTAATACATTCATGATACCCTCGATATCAAGGTTCTCTTTCTTTGCGATGAACTCCATGATCGCCGGATCAATATCTCCGGAACGTGTTCCCATGACAAGTCCCTCAAGCGGTGTCAGACCCATGGAGGTATCTACACACTCACCGTTTAATACCGCACTGATGGATGCGCCGTTGCCGAGATGTGCCACGATGATCTTGGAATTTTTAAGATTCATGCCAAGGAACTCTGCGGTACGCTTGGATACAAAGCTGTGGCTTGTTCCGTGGAAACCGTATCTTCTGACCTTGTATTTCTCATAATACTCATGAGGCAGACCGTAAAGATATGCTTTCTTCGGCATTGTCTGATGGAAAGCGGTATCGAATACGCCAACCATCGGCACGTTCGGCATCAGTTCCTTGCAGGCATCGATACCGATCAGGTTTGCCGGGTTGTGAAGCGGTGCAAGATCGTTGCATTCTTCGATTCCCTTTAATACCTCCGGTGTCAGAAGTGTGGATGCTGCGAACTTCTCTCCGCCGTGTACGACACGATGTCCGACAGCATCGATCTCGGAAAGGCTTGCGATTGCGCCGGTCTTCGGATTCACCAGTGCATCTAAAACCATCTGGATTGCCTGCTTGTGTGTCGGCATTGCAGCTTCTGTAATCTCTTTGTCCAGTCCGGTCTTCTGGTATACCAGTCTTCCGTCGATTCCGATTCTCTCACAGAGACCTTTTGCCAGTACCGCTTCGCTCTCAGAATCGATGAGCTGATATTTTAATGAAGAGCTTCCACAGTTGATAACTAATACGTTCATAATATCCTCCTTGTTTTGCGAAGCAAAATCCGAACCCTCTGGTGAGGAGAGGATCTGCCTCCTTGTTTTGCGAAGGTCTGTCTCTCACAGACCGCATATAATTTTAGTATACGCTTGTCACGCCCACGAAACAAGCCAGTAATTGCCAGTTTTCTTGTACAAAATGAAAAACAGCCTGACAAAAATTTAACAGTCACATTCCGCTTTCGTGTTCATCAACCCGCACCGCGTGCACCACAAACCGCAGCCCGTCGCCCGAGCAGGTGGACAGTGTCAGAACCTTGTCATCCTTTCCCACCGCAACGCCCGTATCCTTGTAGGAGGACTTAAGCAGTTCTGTGAGGAACCCGTCAAAAGTCTCATCCGGCAGATATCCGGTCGTATAGACATCCGAATCTTCCGGGACATCACTGTACGCAAAAATCTGATAGCGGTAGGCTGCATCCTCCGTAAACACGGTAAAATACGCATTTTTTTCATAAAAGCCGTCGTTTTTATATTGTTTCAGCGAACCGAACATGCTTCCGTTTTTCATGTTGTGCCCGTACAGAATCGTGTGACAGTCGTTAAAATCGGGGACGTTGTTCCCCTCCATAAAAATGCAGCCGGATTTCGACGCATTTCCATAGAGATCGGTATGCAGGTAGGTCTCGTCATCCCCGGAATACAGAATGGGATAATTGATCTGCTCTATATTGTCAAAATAAACCCAGCCGATCACATCCGGATTTGCTTCCTTTAGCGTCTCAAAATCCACCTGCAATGCCTCATACCATGCCGGCAGCTCCTCTCCCTCCTCCGCCGGATCATCCGAAGATGTCCCCGGCTGTCCGGTCACATAAGCCTCGCGCAGCGCCTCGTAGGTATCGTCCGCCCGCTTGTACGCGAGCAACGCCGGGATCAGTTCATAAAGGGCTGCCGCAATCAGCAAAAGCCCTGCCGCAATCAGAAGAATCGATCCAATGTTTCTGTTTCTCTTCACGTGAAATGCTCCTTTTTCTTTTTTTCTATTTCACAGTATGCTATGATAGCTACAGTTTTTATTACATTGCAGTACGGGAGGATCCGCCATGAACGTCATTGGCATTATCGCAGAATACAACCCATTCCACAACGGGCACGCCTATCAGATCGCGCATGTCAGAAAAAATCTTCACGCCGACTATATCGTTGTCGCCACAAGCGGCGACTATGTACAGCGCGGAGAGCCCGCCCTTCTGGACAAATACACCCGTGCCCGCATGGCGCTCTCCTCGGGTGCAGATCTCGTGCTCGAGCTTCCCGTACTCTGGTCCACCGCTTCCGCAGAGCTTTTCGCGGACGCCGGAATCTCCCTCTTTGAGAAAACGGGCTGCGTAAACGGCATCTGTTTTGGCGCTGAGAGCGGCGACCTTGCCCTCCTTCGCCGCATTGCGGACGTTCTCGCGGATGAACCGACGGATTTAAAGGCTTCCCTGAAGTACAACCTAAAATCCGGCAGTACATTCCCAAAGGCAAGGGAAGCTGCCCTGCTCTCGTATTTTTCCGGCTCCGCCGGTCAGGATGGCGCCCTGCCCGTATCCGCAGAGGCGCTCTCCTCCCTGCTCGCCTCCCCGAACAACATACTGGCTCTGGAATACTTAAAAGCGCTGCGCCGCCGCGCGTCTTCGATCACGCCCTATCTGCTAAAGCGGGAGGGCGCCGCATACCACGAAACGTCCATCCTCTCCGGTGCATCTGCCATCCCGGCCTCGGCATCCGCGATCCGGCATACACTCTTCGCCGACGCTACCGGAGCATGTGGGAATTCTGCCGACAGGGCATCTGAAGATTCTGCCGACGGGATTCTGCGTCATGCCATGCCGCAGGAAGCACTGGCCATCCTGCAGGACTACCGGGCAGATTTTCCGCTGCTGTGCGCCGATGACTTTTCCGGCATCCTGGGGTATCTGTTGTTAAGCAGTTCTGCCACGCAGCTCGCCCGGACCGCCGATTCCTCCCCGGAGTTTGCCAACCGCATGCAAAACCAGCTTCCTTATTATACCTCTTTTTCCTCCTTCGCGTCACGGTTAAAAAGCAAAGAAATGACGCTCACGCGCATCAACCGCATTTTGCTGCACTCCATCCTTGGCATTACTTCTTCTGATTACGCATGCGGCAATGCACTGGATAAAATTCCCTACCTGCGCATTCTCGGCTTTCGGAAAAGCGCCGCTCCCCTGCTTGCCGCGTTAAAGGCATCCGCTGCGGTTCCGCTTATCACCCGGTCGTCACAGGCTTTAAAGCTTTTGTCCCCGGATGCCATGCGGGTATTTGAGCACGATGTGTTTGCCGGAAATCTCTATCTGCAGATGCGCAATCAAAAAGGCGGCACGCCTCTGCGCGCCGCCCGTATGCAGGAGCATGACGTTCCCCCCGCCTCCGAATATCAGCGGCAGATCATCATCCTGCCATAGTGCAGTCTCATTTTTTTGTCTTTTTTCCAAATACGGCGGCGGACAGCAGTGCTACCAGCGGAACCGTGCACACGATACCCACGCTTCCCGCAATGCACTGGATGATCTCGATCGCCACAAAGTCCGTATTCATCAGCTGCTGAAAGCTGACGTCATAGGAGTAGATCATCAACATCATATTCAGCGATGTCCCGGCGACTGCCAGGATTAGCGTATTCGCCATGGTTCCCATCGCATCTCTTCCGATATTCATCCCGGAGGCAAACAACTTCGCCATGCCAAGCGACCGGTCCACCTGATGGATCTCCGCCACCGCGGAACAAATACTCATCGCCACATCCATCACGGCTCCCATACACGAAATCAGAATACCGCACAAAAACAGATCCCGGATCTTCAGTTCCGTGGTGCTTGTGATCAGAAGCAGTGTCTCCGCCTCATCCATCTGGTAGGTCGTAATCGACATGGCATTCTGCGCGATCAGTGCAAACACTGCTCCCGCAAGCACACCCAGCATGCTTCCGATTGCCGCCACAACCGTCTTGGTCGAGATGCCGTCTATCAGGAAGAAGCTGACGAAATTGCAGACCAGAATGAGCAGGATAGTGACCGCCAGCGGCGAGTAACCCTTCAGCGCAAGCGGCAGTAAAATCCAGAGGATACATACCACGGTAAACGCCAGCCCCGCCACAGATTTTGCACCTTTTTTCCCTCCGATCAATACGAGAAGCAGCACAAACGCCACGATGCAGCCAATCATCTGCGGAACGCGGTAATAATTGTAGACCGAGACCTGATATTCGTCCTCCCCCGTCGTGTCGATGCGGATAGAGACTTTATCCCCCGCCGCCACCCTGACGTTGTACAGGGAGCTGAAATAATTTTCCACAATAGCCGTGTCGCCCTTGTAACGTCCGGTAAGGATCTCGACCTCCAGCGTCATACTTCCCCGCCAGATTCCGTCCAGCTCCTCATCCACCGTCTTGTGATCCTCCACAACCCGCAGGACTCTTCCGACCTCATAGTCCGTCCCCGCCATGTTGCTACTCCGGTAAACCGGTCTGTCTTTATTCGCGAACCAGATCAGTCCGCAAAAAGCAACGGCAGCCAGTGCCAGAAGCACCAGGCTGCGTATCTTGCTCTTTTTGAAATTCATGTTTTAACCACCCTTATTTCAAAAATATCCTTTTTTTGCGTGCTGCCGCTGCAAGCAGAACCATACCTGCAAGAAGCATCATCACTGCTGCTGCAAGCGGAGTGTCATCTCCCGTCTGCACTGCAGGCATCTGATCCAGCACCACCACATAATCGGATGCATGTACAAAGGTAAGCTCCACATTTCCGTTTGCATCTACTTTTCCGGAAGATGCCAGTTCCAGCCGTCCCTTTGCTTCATTGTAATAATATAACTTTGCATACATGCCCGCATACTGTGTTCCCACCGGCAACGTCATCACTGCGGTAAAACCGAATGCGCCGTCATGGTTTAAGCTGATCTGGAAATAAGTTCTTCCCGCCGCGGTCTGTCTCGCAAGCGCATCCGGCACGGCATGGCTGTTGATCGTCACGCCAAAGTCCATATCCGGAACCGTATCCGATGTCACGTTTCTTCCGTCAATCGTCCACACGATTCCATTTGCCAGCCTAAATACCAGACGTACATCCCTTCCGCGCACTGCCGCAATGACATCTCCCGGCACAGAAACACCGTCTGCAAGGAGAACCGTGACTGTGCTGCCGGCGGATGCCGCTGTCACTCTGTTTCTGACCGAATCCCAGTCATTCTGCGAAGCAACCGTCACCGCATCTGTCGTCTGTCCGTCCGATACAGTCACGCTGCCGCTTACACTTCCGCCGTTTCCATTTCCGTCCGCGCTGTCATTTCCGCCGTCTGACGAATCTGTTCCCGGTGTCTCGGTATCCGGTGTCTCGGTATCTCCCGGTGTCTCCGTATCATCCGGCGTCTCCCCGGACGTCACTTCCACGATCTCATCGCAGTTTCTTACACGCAGACAGGTCACTGCCTCATCCGAGGTTCCCTCCGGATGCGCGTAGACCACACCGACCGCCGATACGCGTTCTCCTGTCGCCACAACCGATGCGAGTTCATTCTTTCCTGTCGTAGCCGATAAGATATAGCCGTCGATGAAAATATTGGCATTAACACCACTGCCATCGTCCAGCCAGAACTGTGATACACCGGTGCCCGCCGCATCATAGAGGACATCCGTTACCGTTCCTTCCACCTGTACCAGCTTACCGCCGGACTTTTCATAGTCCATGGCATCTTTTGCCGACAGTTTCTCCGGCGCAATCACCTTCGGCTCTTCATCGAGAATCCGGCTGCTGATTATCTTAAGTTCCTTGTCGCCCTGGTAGGCATCTACATATCCGGTAATCTCCACCTTGGTTCCGATGGCAAGTCCACTCTCCGCATAAGGGAAGATATCAATTCCCGCAGTGTCATCCTGGATATAGATCGTATCAAAGAAGGTGTTGCCCTCCACGGCTGTTCCTGCGGTCACATAGCCTTCCACGCGGTAGACATCGCCCGCCGTACCGTTCTTACGCACTTCCGCAATCGTAGACAGCGGAAGCTCCACTTTCACTTCATCTAAAATATTTTCTGCAATCGTGCGATTTAAGTATGGCAGATCCCAGATATTGTCCAGCTCCGCCTTCACCTCAAAGTCGGAAATAAATACGGTTCCCGCAACAAAGACATTTGCACCGCTTCCCAGTGTCTCATGTGCGAGTGCTACCATATTGCCTTTTTCCACATACGTCGGGCTTCCGGTAACTCTGTTTCCCGCATCATCCTTGCAGTCGATCGAATACGTTGTATCATATCCGCTCACAAGCGCTTCCGCACGTCCGGCTGTCACCGCATCCGCATCCAGCGCCACGGTACATCCGCTGTACGCACTGTACTCCTGCTCCTCGCTTGCGCCGCGCAGATATCTGGAATCCTTGTTATAGGTTCCTTTCAGATATAAGCGGTACGGCTGTCCGCCGTTGTTCGTCTCGTCGTACGCCTCGTCGCTGTTTAATCTGGTCGATGCCCCGATCGCAGCCAAAAGCTTATTCATCTCTGTCGCTGTCTGTCCCGAAGTAGAATCCTGATAATCGGCAATACCGCAGGTAATCAGCGTACCGCCATTGTCGGTATAGTCTTTTACCATCTGGATAAAGCTGTCTTCAAAATGCGACACGGTGTAATCTCCGGCATTTGCTGTCCCGGATTTCTTCGCCGGTGCCGAGATCACAAGCAACGCACAGTTTGCAAGCATCTCCGGCGTAATCTCGTCTGTGACCACTTCCACCTTGACGTTCTTTGCTCCCGCAATCGCCGTAAAGTTTCCGACGTTACCGCCATAGTAACCGGTCACATAATCGTTGTAATGGGTTCCGTCGATGATAACCTTTGTCACCATCTCCGGTGTCGCGTAGCTTAATTTTAAGACGCTCTTGTATACCTTCTGCACGCCGTTCATCGTCGCATGCACAACTGCTGTCATCTCCATGCTGCCGACGCCGTCATAGGTATAGTCAAAGCTGTAGCTTCCCGTGCTCATGGATGCGACGCTTCCCAATCCTGCTGCGGCAAGATCCGCCTCATGTACGGTCTCTCCGCCCACCTCAAACGTTATGGAATCAATCGCGAGCTCGCTGTTTTCATTATTATAGAGTCCAAGGTTCACCGTCAGCGGCTCTCCCCTTACCGGAAGCACCTCGTCCGTGGAAAAGCTGTCAATTCCTGCCGCCTCCACAGAGCCTACCCATACCGGTGCCGTCACGGCGATATCACTGTCCGCTTCCACAACCTTAATATAGTAATAGGAATAATCATTTTTCACATCAAAGGTAACCGTCTCCTCGTTTCCGGAAACATTTTTCTCGGCAAGCACCAGTCCTCCGTTTGTGATGACCTGTACTTTACCGATGGACGCATCCGTCGGATCACTTAAGTCAACGGAAAGATGTACGGTATCTCCGGTCGCTCCATCCTCTAAAATGGAACCCATGATGTAGCCGTCCAGCGTGTAATAGATGCTGAGGTCGTTATCCTCTGTCGCATACACGCGGTAATTGCGCATGGCATCGTAAATATTTTCCTGCGTCAGGCTGTCCACAAGGACAACGGAACGCGCCGTGTTTGCATCGCCCCACAAGCCCTTATGGTTATCCTGGTTGTTGGTCGGAGCAAGATGCCAGCCCTTGTCCAGCGCGCGCTGGTAATACTCGTAGGACGGGAAGTAACCCGAACTTCCGATCGCACCCTCGCCGTTTCCGACCTCGATCGTCGTAATCAGCTTGTCGATCTCCTCGTCATAGTATGCGAAATCGCTGAAATCACCGAACGTCGTTCCCGGGTGGTTAAACTGGCTGATGGAATCCGGCTGTGTCTTTAAGGTCGCGTAATAATTCTGCAATGCCGTGCTGTAAGTCTTGTACTCATTCTGGGTACGGCTCTGGAAGCCTTCGGTGTTAAACGTATTGATGTGTCCAAGTCCGTTCGACCAGGTCATCTCAAACCCATAGATGCACACAAATCCGCTTGTCGTATACTGCGTGGCAAGCGCATGGCCTTCCTTCCATTCCTCACTCATCGAGCCGTCCGAGATGGACGCGCTGTCCGCATTGTCAAACGAGTTGGAGTGATCTGTCACCGCAACAAAATCCAGATTGTCAACGTTCGTTGCATGCTGGTATGCATCCTCACAGCTTCCCGCACCGTCCGAATAGGAAGTGTGGGAATGTAACTGTCCAAAGTAAATCTGATATTTTTCGTTTGTGCGCTCGGTAAAGGAAAGTGTGAGCACACTGCTGTCCAAGTAACCGTCTTTGACGGCTTTCACCTTATAGGTAACCGGAAGCTCTGTCAGGACGAGCTTTTCGGTATAATCCTGCCAGGTTGCACCGTCGTCCGCGGAATACTGAATCGTCGCACCCTCGGTCTCACAGGTGAGGTTCACCGCGGTATTTTTCACCACGCTGCCGCCGTTCGGCGTTGCTTTTACCGTTGCCACCTGTGCCTGCTGATAAGAGAATGTACGGCGGATGCTGTCCTTATAGCCGTCCTTTGTCGCATAGGCAGTCACAACTGCCGGAAGGTCTGCAAGCTTTGGCTTCGCCGACGCATCATAGATCTGCTCCGCGCCGCCGTTTACACTGTAATGGATTGTCACACCCTCCGTGGCGCTTGTCAGTGTCAGTTCACTGCCCACAGCTACCACGCCGCTCTGCGGTTCTGCTGCCACATATCCGCAGAGATCTGAGGCGATCAGCGGATTGCCGGTCACTGTCACCGTGTCCATACGGATCACTCCGCCCGCTGCCGGTGCCTTATCTCCCTTGGCAGAAAGGCTGCCCGGAACCATGCGGATGTAGAGACGGTCTGCATTCGCCGCCTCGTTCGGAATATCAAACGTGAACGAAATATAGTTTGCCGGCGCAAGGCTTGTCTTTGCCACACCGTCGGTAATTTTCTCCGCGGCGCTCACTTCCTGCGGCTCACCGCCCACGTATTTCGTGTACTTATAAGCATAGGTTCCTGTGGAAAGGTTTTTAAAATCCACACCGTCCGTAGAATACTGCATCTGGAAGGAACCTGCTCCAGTGTTGCTTGCGCGAAGCCGGAATGCGAGCACCATGTTGGCATAGCCCGTTGTCGGCATCACAAACTGCGCATAGTCATTGCTTCCGCTTCCAATGCCCTTTCCTCCCATATAATAGGAAGTCGAACCGGTGGAAGTGCTTGTGGCCTCGGTATACGGTGCCACTGCCACTCCATTTACCACCGCCGAATATGCGGCATCCGTATCCAGCAGATCATTTGCATTGAGAGAATCTCCTGCAATTCCGGTGTCTGCCGTCACACCTGCCGTCTTGTAATCTGCCGTTCCGGACCACTGTGCCACATTTTCCGTGACGGACTCATCCGCGCGGACATGAATGGACGGTGTTCCCTCATCGATCAGATAAAAATAGAATACATACGCCGCATCCGAAGATGATTTGTAGCTGTATGTCGTAAATCCGTTATAATATTCCAGATACTGCTCCGCGGTATTATTGTATTTTGCGTTGGCGTTGATCACATAGTATCCGCCGTTCTCATTTGCCTTCTGCAGCTTCCAGAGACTGTAATCTCCCGCCGCGTCCGCAAACGTCACGGAGCTGCCCGTTGCGCCGGATGTCAGATATTTATCACCGCTCACAAAGGTATAATAACCGTTCTCATCCACGGAAACCTTAAGTTCCGCCGTATCCTCCGGAATGGCAAGCGCGCCGTCCGCTGCAGTTGCCGACACACCCTTTAACTTCTTGCCGCTTGCGGTCTGGGAGAGCACGCTTCCGGTTCCGTTGTTCTCGTAATAGAGGGCAACCATATTTCCGTCCGAAAGCGTGGTGGCAAGTGCCGCCTCCTTGCTCTTTGCTCCCTGTTTTACCGCGTAGGCAAATTCTGCCGTCTCACTCGTCTCATAGCCTTCAAGTTCAGCTGTCGCATAGATCGTCACATCTTCCTCGATCACAAGTGCTTCGGTGTATGTCTTGTCTGCACTGTCCAGATCGGTATGGTATGTGATCGTTGCTCCCTCCATCGCACAGGAGAGCTCCACCTTCGTACCGGCTTCCACATCTCCCGGCTCCACGGAAGCTTTGACTTTGGAACAGACCGTTCCGTCTGTCGCCGCCTCGCCCTGTGTTCCGGTGACTACAATGTTGTTGATGCTGGTCACACCGTTCGTGCCGACTGTACTCTGGTTCACACTCGTGTTTCCCTGCATTGTCACACGCAGTGTAAACGCTTTTCCGGACAGTGCCGCCGGGAGTACCGTCTGCTGATACACCGGGGCAAGATCCGTACTTAAGGTCACATCCGTTCCGCTAATCTTTGTCCAGCTTGCTCCGTCAATGGAATATTCCAGTGCAAAGTTGGCAGGACCGGTTCCGCTGGAGCGCATGTCTGCAGAAAATTTTAAATCTGTGTAACCTGCAGCATTGACCGCAACCGTAAAGCCCGCTCCCTCGCTCCATCCTTTTGCTGCGATTCCCTTGCTGAATCCGCTGTAAGATGCTCCGCTTACGTCAAGCGTTCCGCTGCCCGCTGTCGCTGCTGTCGGAAGTCCCGCTTCCGGTGCCGCCGTATAACTGAAGGCCGCAAGGCTTTCTGCACCCGCCGTCTGGATGAGCGCCGTATTCTGGTCTGCCCCAGACTCCGTATTCTGTACCGCATCCGCCTGCGCTGCACCATCTGTCTGCGCTGCATCCGTCTGCACTGCACCCTCTGTCTGCGCTGCGTCCGTCTGACCGGCGTTCCCTGTCTGCGCCGCACTTTCTTGATTTATTGTGTTCTGTGCACCTTCCGTGCTGTCTGCTCCGCTCTCCTCTGCCGGTGACGGATTTTCCGCCGCTTCACTTCCGGCCGCTGTCTGCACCTCTGCTGCATACGCCGTAACAAAAGACGCATCTCCTGCTACCGTCGAAAACACCATGCAGAATGCGAAGAAAAGCGCACATATGTTTTTCCAATGATTCTTTTTCTTCATTTTCACAACTGTTCCTCTCATTTTTTTGTATGTAAAATAAACTGTAACGTTTATGAATCTTCTCTTCTACCCTTGTCCGGTAAAACCTTGTAAAAAAAGTGTAAAAAAGGGCTGATGCACCCTGCATACATCAGCCCTCTTTGGCTCTTCCTAGTGATGGAACAGGCGGATGCCCGTAAATGCCATCGCCATATGATATTTATTGCAAGTCTCAATCACATGATCGTCGCGGATGGAACCGCCCGGCTGTGCCACATACGCAACGCCGCTTCTGTGTGCGCGCTCGATGTTGTCGCCAAACGGGAAGAACGCATCCGATCCAAGAGATACCTCTGTGTTCTTATCCAGCCATGCCCGCTTCTCCTCTGCGGTAAAAACAGGCGGCTTCTCTGTAAAAATATTCTGCCATGCACCTTCCGCCAGCACGTCCATATAGTCCTCTCCAATGTAGAGGTCAATGGCGTTGTCCCGGTCTGCACGCTTGATGCCCGGCTTAAACGGAAGGGAAAGTACCTGCGGTGACTGACGCAGCCACCAGTTGTCCGCCTTGGAACCGGCAAGTCTCGTGCAGTGGATTCTGGACTGTTGCCCCGCTCCGATGCCGATCGCCTGTCCATCCTTGACATAACATACGGAATTTGACTGCGTATATTTTAAGGTGATCATCGCAATGGCAAGATCTCTCTTCGCTGCCTCCGGAATCTCCTTGTTCTCCGTCACAACGTTATCGAAAAAATGTTCATCGATCACCAGTTCATTTCTTCCCTGCTCAAATGTGATTCCGAACACTTCCTTATGCTCGATCGGCGCCGGCATATAATCCGGATCGATCTCGATGACATTGTAATTGCCGTTTTTCTTCGCTTTTAAGATCGCAAGCGCCTCATCAGTGTAACCCGGGGCAATAACGCCGTCCGATACCTCCCTCTTAATGACAAGCGCTGTCTCCTTGTCGCAGACATCCGACAGAGAGATAAAATCGCCGAACGAGGACATGCGGTCCGCGCCGCGCGCACGAATATAGGCATTGGCAAGCGGTGTAAACTCCACATCCATGTCATCCACCCAGTAGATCTTGCGTTCCACCTCGGAAAGCGGAAGTCCGACTGCCGCACCCGCCGGTGACACATGCTTAAAGGAGGTTGCTGCCGGAAGACCGGTTGCCTTTTTTAACTCGGACACGAGCTGCCAGCCGTTGAATGCATCCAGGAAATTGATATAACCCGGTCTGCCACAAAGCACCTTGATCGGCAGTTCGCCGTTCTCCATATAGATTCTGGACGGCTTCTGGTTCGGGTTGCAGCCATATTTTAATTCTAATTCTTTCATGATCCTATTCTCCTCACACGTTCTTGTTGATGATTCTCGTCTCGTATTTTCCGGTCTCAATCTCAATGTAACGCACAAACAAAGATACTTTATTGTCTGCGTTTAAGTTCTCCCAGACCGTGTTTGTGAAGATGTCGATGTCTCCCTCAATGCCGACAAGCTTCGGCTCTCCCTCAAAACTCGGCAGCGGATTGCCGTCTCCCATGTATGTATGGATAAAATGTCCCTCGCCGGCCACCGGATTCTGGTATGCAAACGTATAGCGGTTGCAGGCTTCCGGATTGCCATTGTTGCTCTTTAAAATGGACATCGCGTAGTTGTAGGTATTGTTCTCGATGTGCATGATACCGGAAATCCGCGGTGTATAGTTCGGTGCGTCCGGCTCAAACTCTCTGGTGCGCAGCGCCTGCTCGAACGTCTGCTGCTTGTCCATCAGTTCGTAAATCGTATCGGTCTGATCGCCGTTTGTCACGATCGTCTTGTTGCCAAGCACGCGGACCGGTGCATAAATGATGAGGCTCGGATCTGTCAGCTTGGACGGATCAAATGCCTGTGTGCGGATTCCTTCACCATCCTCCACAAAGACCCTGTTGCGGCTGTTCTCGCTTCTTCCCATAATAAAGTAAGCGGTTACCGCATATTTTCCATCCCCGGATCTGCCAATCACAATTCCTCTTCCCGGATATGTATTGGACGAAAGTTCCTTCGCAAGTGACATCATCTTCATGATTTTCCTCCTTCACATCACACATTGCTGCATTGATTGCCTTCTTCCATCTTATCATGCGGATTTTCTTTTTACAAGGAATGCGCTGTCATTAGTATCATGAATTTATTTACTGAATTCTATTAGTTTTACTTATCTATATTGCGAAGTGCCTGCATCAGAAGCCCGGCGCGGTTCTTCCACCTGTGCTGCTCCGCTGCCATCCGATATCCCCGCTCCGCCAGCTCTGCCATCCGCACCGGATCCTCAAGCAGGCTTACCACCTGATCCGGAAGCTGTTCTAACGCCCTCAGGGAGTAAAAGCAGATATTTTCCCCGTCCCGGCACTCTTCCCGCAGATACCGGCTGTCGTCCGTGAGCGCCACCGTTCCCTGCAGCATCGCCGTAAAGACGCGGTCATGCGCTCCGTCTTTGAACCAGGGCATCACGTTTAACGCGATCCTGGCATCACGCATCGCCTGCACACACGCCGCCGAGTTCACTTTTCCGCCGCTCGTCCGCACGTTCTGCGGCTTTTTGCAGTGAATTTTCTCCCAGTCTGCTCCGAATACCCGCACTATGATACCGGCATCCGCGAGCGTCTGCACTACTTTTTCCCGGAAATAGCTGCGGACAAACAGATCAATCCAGATCATCCCAGACATCGCTGCGCAAAGCTGCTCTTCCGGCACTGCCCCAAGCTCGTTGCGGATGTGCCGCTCCATAACCGCATCTACGGACTGCGTGGGATCCGCGATCAGATCTTCCGTGATCCGCCGGTAAAAGATCCGATAATCGTCATCCAGCGCCTTTACTTTTTCCTCCAACATCTCCATCGACACATAGTTGGCCGCAAATACAAGGTCAAAGGTTCTCTGCCCATACAGCACAGGCTCTGGCACATCCTCGCAGTGCGTTCTGTGTATTCCGTGTTCTCCGTCTTTCTGTGAAACAAAAAGTTCATTGCCCGCCAGCGGCAGGAACTCCACCTTCACCCCCGGGTAAAACCGTCTGACATAGCCGACGTGCTCTCTGTCCACACAGAATACCCGCATCCGCTCCCCGGCTTCCTTCAGGCAGCTGTGATAGTAGAGCGGATGATCCACCAAAATATTCAGGACCGGAAGATTCTCCTCCTGCCAGATACTGCGTCCGCTCTCCGTCTGAAACACAGCCTCGCCGCGGAGCCCGATGAAATTAAAGGTGACAAGTGCCGTCTCTTCCCTGTCCATGAAATGCAGCATCGCATCCATCGACTCATACATCCGCTCATAGTCGATAAAGCAGGTCTCGTATCCGTTCCTCTCCAATTCTAATGCAATCTGCTCGGAAAAATATCCCAGCGTCTCCACCGCATTTTTTATGAAAATGATTTTTTATAATGTTGATCTTTGACTGCTCTTAACTCAAATATTGTATCTTAACTCAAAAAAAGTTATAATACAGAAAAAGAGTTAAGAATGCAGGTGATGACATGGAATATCTCGATAAAGTTCTTGGAGTCAAGGTTACCTATGAGGACGTAGAGTTTAAGCATTTGCCCAATTTTATAGCCACAAGGTATCGCTTACAGATGGTGTCTATGAATGAACAGAAGATGATTTTTCTTTATCCTAAGACAGAACTGGAGCAGATTGAAGTACTGAAAAAACATATTGCTCGGATACAGAAAAATGAGAACCTACCCGTTGTGCTGGTGCTAAAAGAACTTAGCTTTCGCCAGAAAGAATATTTGATTCGTGAGAAGATTCCATTTATTGTAGATGGAAAGCAAATTTATTTGCCCTTTATGGCAGTGTATTTGCAGGAACGGTGCAGCGCCGAAAAAAAGACAAGGGAAGAAATACTTCCATCGGCGCAGATGCTTCTACTGCATTTCATTTATGGAGGCGCACAGGAACTATCTACAAGTCAAGCCGCGAAAGACTTGGAACTGACACCTACTTCTATATCAAGGGCATCGAAACAGCTTGAAGAAATGGGATTGCTGCATATCAGAAAAGTCGGTGTGCAGAGGATCATGCAATCTGAGGATTCTCCGAAAACACTGTTCCAAAAAGCAGGAGATAAGTTGCTGAATCCAATAAAACGAACGGTTTATATTCCGAAAGAATTGGTGGGAACAGAGCTGTTGGAAAGTGGATATTCGGCGTTGGCAGAGTATTCTATGCTGAACACACCGAATGTCAGATGTTATGCGGCAGAAAGAATCTCTCAATGGAAAGATGTTATGACCAATAGCTTGCAGAATTCGTTGGTGCAAGTGGCCGTAGAGATGTGGAGATACAATCCACGAAAATTGTCCACGCGAAACATTGTAGATGAGCTTTCGCTGGCATTGGCATTGAGAGAAGATGCAGATGAACGGGTTGAAGAAGCAGTAGAAGAAATGTTGAATGAACTGTGGAGGAAGATAGATGGTTACAGGAATTGATAGTTTTAAGGAATGGTTCAAGGGCAGTGAAGAACAATATGCCATCATTGGAGGAAGAATGATGTTTTCCGTCTGACGGAATTGATTGATCCCACGGTCAAGATAGCGGCTCCCCAAGGAGTTTATGCCGATATTCAAGAGTTTGTCCAGCGTATGAAAAATGAAAACGTGGATATTAAGCAACTGGGAGTGGTTGGCAGAACAAAGGAGAAGATTCTGGAAGAATTAAAAGCAATGTACGAGACACTTTAATATAGATATTTGAACAGACAAGGGCGTGTCAGTAAGGATTCGATTGACTTGACCAATAACAATCAGAGAATAAAAACGGAAAAACTGTTT
>ERZ835051.1239-NODE-1239-length-27055-cov-4.267741_pt1 | contig 27055 bp, 15 predicted proteins | sample MGYA00519575_ERZ835051 | MGnify/ENA primary metagenome ERZ835051 (study PRJEB31850, sample SAMEA3708769) | human gut metagenome | biome: human gut; feature: human-associated habitat; material: faeces | place: China | collected 2014 ... | reverse complement strand
CACAGAAAGCTTTTGAGAGCAAGTATTCATGGAAGGAGTCTCGCACGATATAGCCAAGAAGATTCAGGACGAAATGACCTATCCCGGTCAGGTGAAGATCACCGTCATCCGCGAAACCCGCGCCGTTTCGTACGCGAAATAACCGGATGTCGGCGGGACAGCTCCTACCGGCCATTCCGACACTCTTCCCCAAATCCCTCCTTACCAAAGGAGGGATTTTTTTATCCCCGGTCCGGTGAAGACCTTCGGGCGGCCGGCATTATCCGGCCATTCCGGCGAGCTGCTGCCAGATGGTCGCGGCGAAAAAGACGCCGAGTCCCGAACACATCGCCAGAAGCAGCATATTCATCACCCGCAGATCGGGTTTGGCGTTGCGGCGGAAATTGACGTCGATATACTCCTTGAAAAAGAGATAGAGCGCCGGCACCAGCGCGCTCGCCAAAAGCAGGTCTTCGGGAATGCCGAAAAAGTAAACCTTCGAAAAGCCGATCAGCGACCAATGACACAGAAAGAGCACGACGAACAGATTGATCCGCTTCGAGAACGAGAGCATCAGTCCTATGGTGAAGATCGCCACCGTGCAGGGCATGACGGGCGAGGTGGTCATCGGGAAATCCAGTCCCCGCAGATGGGATATCAGCGGATAGAGGAACGGCATCAGGTAGAGCGCAAAAGCGAATTTGTCGTGTTTGTACGTCCGTTCGAACGTCGTGTAACCGACGACCGCGTCATAAATCCACACGGCGGCCATGACGCCCCAGAAAAACGCCATGACTCCGCTGTAAGCCCGCGCATCGCACGACACGAGGTAATAGGCGACGGCGATCCACGCATTGAGAAACGCCAGAAAACATTTCATTGCGGTTTTCACCCGGAGAGTCGGGCGCAGATAGAGACGCGCCGTCAGGACGACGGCCGCCAGCACGATGAGCGCCTGCACGGGCCAAGTCATCGTATTGTAGTCTGCGATAGTTTGCCAAAAGAGTTCCATAATCAGCTGTGAATCTGTTTTTTATTGCGTGTCAGCGAATGTGCGCGTTTGTTGAAGAGGAAAATCGGCGCGGCGGCTCCCGCAGCCAGCATGAAAATCACGCTGAAAGTAACGAATCCGTTGCGGACGATGGCCGCCAGATACCCCGCGGCAGAGGGATCGTCGAGATTCTGCATGAACATAATCATCGAAAAGACCGTCTTGTAGGCATACATGCCGGGGATCATCGGCAGCAGCGCGGGGATGAACAGCACCGTCATCGGACAGTGGATGCGGCCTCCCAGCAGCAGGCTTCCGATACCGATCGCCACAGAAGCGCACAGCGACGCCGAAGCGATATCCACGCCTGTGTCCATCAGGCAGAAACGCAGGGCATGCCCCACAGCGGCCAGCAGGGCGATCGCCGGAAAGGCCCGCATCGGAGGATCGGACACGGCTCCGAATCCGACGGCCGCCACCGCGGCGAAAAATCCGTCCGAAAGAATGGCGAGCAGCGTCATAGCAATCCGTTTTTAACGATCATCAGGGTACATGACAATCCGACGGCGATGCAGACGATCAGCATCAGCGCCGACGTCAGGCGGGCGATACCGTTCAGCACATGCCCCTCGACGATGTCGATCACGCCGTTGATAAGCGGCACCCCCGGAATCAGGTAAAGCACGCTCGTGGCGATGGCGACCTCCGAAGTCGTATCGAAAATCATCGCCACCGAAGCGTACATAGAAGCCGCGAAGGCCGATACGATGAAAATGACATAGTGATTGAATCCCTTGGCCTGCATCCGCTGCTTGAGGTAGAATCCGAGCAGCGTGGCGGTAAAGACGATGCCTACCGCACACCACTCCCCGCCGAAAAGCCGGCAGAAGGATGCGTTGGCCAGTCCGACGAGAATCAGTGTGAAAATCGGGTCCAGACGAGGCCGGGCGACGATCTCGTCATAGCGGCGCCGAATCTCGGCAAGGGACAGGCGGAGGTCGCAGGCGTCCCAGCTCAGGGCGCTGAGCTCCGAGTTCAGCTCGAAGCTGATCGGCAGCGGCGGAATGTCAGCCACCTCGCTGTAAACCCGTCCGCTCTCGTCGTCATAAACCGAGAAAGTAACCACTTTCTGAAAGGCCGACACCATGACGCGCACGCCGAGCGCCTCGCCCAGACGTTTCGTATTGCGCACCACGCGCGAGGTATGCACTCCGGACCCCATCAGCCGGGTGGCATACTCCGCAACGAACTGCGTGACAGCCTTCAATTCCGCTTCCGACTTCATTTTCCCTAACTTTACCGATGCAAAGATAGTGAAAAGCCCGAACAAAACTAAAAATTTTTAATATCTTTCCGATGCCGCACTTCCCGCCAAATGCTTATTTTTGCACCATGCAACCATCCGAAGAGCTGAGAATCTATATCGAAACGGAGATCATCCCCCGTTACGAATCCTTCGACGCGGCGCACGGCACGGACCACGTCCGCACGGTCATCGCCCAGAGTCTCGATCTGGCGCGGCATTACGACGTCGATGCGGACATGATCTACGCCGTCGCCGCCTATCACGACACGGGGCTGGCCCGCGGTCGGGAGCTGCACCACATCCATTCGGGCGAAATCCTGCTCGCCGACACGGAGCTGCGGCGCTGGTTCACCGCAGAGCAGCTGGCCGTCATGCGCGACGCCGTCGAGGACCACCGGGCCTCGTCCGACCATGCTCCCCGCACGATCTACGGACGCATCGTCGCCGAGGCCGACCGCTGCATCGACCCCGCGACAGTGCTCCGCCGTACGGTGCAGTACGGTCTGTCCCACTGCCCCGCACTCGACCGCGAGGGACACTTCGAACGCTGTCTTGCACACCTGCGGAAAAAGTACGCCGAAAGCGGTTACCTCCGGCTCTGGATTCCCGAATCGGACAACGCCCGCAAACAGGAGGAGCTGCGGGCGCTGATCCGCGACGAAGCCCGCCTGCGCGCAGCCTTCGATGCGGTCTTCGACCAAGAGACCGCCCGATAAACCGCCCCGCACTGCGCGCTCCCGCGGCCCTTTTATATATAAAAATAGGTATCTTCGGGGAATTGTTGCAGCGCCGTTAAAATTCGGCGACCGGGGTGTTAATTCCCCGGATTGCCGCTTGTTTTTCGAAAGATTATGCTTATCTTCGTCATAGCATCTTCCGCACCCACCCTCTTTCTTCAGAGCAGATCCGAGTGTTGCAGGAAAAGACATGCTGTTTCCGGAACGTAGTCCCGACAATGAAAGAATCCGTCTATAAATCCTTCGTCAGTGGTGATCCGCATGAAGAGGAGCTGCTCAGGCAGCTCATCCGCGGCGACATCGCGGGTTACGAGGTGCTGTTCCACAAATACTACCCGACGTTCTTCGCCTTCATCAAGGGCATGACCAAGGAGACCGTCGTGGCGGAGGACATCACGCAGAATATCTTCATGAAAGTATGGCTGAACCGCGAAAGGCTGGATGCGGCCAAATCCATCCGCAACTACCTTTTCGTACTGGCCAAACACGAGATATACAACTACTTCCGCACCAAGAGCCGCACGTTCACCACACTTAAGGAGGCTATCGCGCAGGCCGAAAGCAAGGGGGGGGGGAATTCAGCCTCCGAGAAACGAAATCGAGGAGAAGCTCGATCTGGCGGAGACCGCCGAGCAGGTCGAGACCATCGTCGGAAAGATGCCCCCGCAGCGGCAGCAGATTTTCCGCATGTCGCGTTTCGAGCACATGCCGAGCCGGGAGATCGCCGAACAGCTGAATCTGTCGGTACGCACCGTGGACAAGCATCTTGAGCTGGCGCTGAAGGAGCTGCGCAAATACCTCAACATCATTCCGGCCATCATCGTCTTTCTGGACATCCTGCCCTGAAATTTCCCCGATAAATCTTCCGGCCCCGTTACGTAGTGCGGGGCTTTCGTTTGTTCTTTATGTAGTAACCGGCAGCATCGGGCTGCCGATAAAACGCATGAAGAGATGAACAAACCGACATTAGATAAAGTCCGGGACTACTTCTACGGCCGCTGCAACGACGGCGAGGAGGTCCGTCTCCAGCAATGGTTCGCCGACAACGGCAATTCGTCCGAAGCCGACCGGCTGCTCGGCACCCTGCTCGACGAGGTGCGGAGCGAAAACCCCGCGCTGGCGCAGGCGGCGTTCGAAGAGTTCTGCCGCCGCATCGGCCATTCCGTTCCGGCGCGCACCGCACCGCGCCGTCTGACGACCGTCGTCCGGTGGACGCAGCGGATCGCCGCCGTGCTGATCGTCCCGCTGCTGATCGCCGTCTCGCTCCTCTACACCAAGACCGCACACACTCCCGAATGGGAGGAGGTGCTCGTGCCGGCGGGCCAGCGCAGCGAACTGCGCCTTGCCGACGGAACGCTCCTGTGGCTCAACTCCGGCACCCGCGTAACCTATCCGACCCACTTCAACGGCCGCCAGCGCAAAATCTTCGTGGACGGCGAGGTCTACGCCGAAGTCATGCACGACAAGCGGCATCCCTTCGTCATTTCGGCCGGCGACGTCGAGGTCGAAGTCCTCGGCACCAAATTCAACATGCGGGCCTACAACAGCGACCAGCTGGTCGAAGTGGCGCTGGTCGAGGGCAGCGTGCGTTTCGACGTGAACAGCGACAAATGCAACGACGAGGTCGTCATGGTCCGCAACGACGTCGCGCAGTACGACCGCCTGACGGGAGCGCTGGAAATGCCCTCTTTCCAAAGCGAAAACTATAAATCGCGCGCCACGGGCGGCGGCTTCTACTTCTTCAACGAGTCGCTCGACGGCATCACCGCACAGCTGGCCCGCTGCTTCGACCAGAAAATCATCATCACCGATCCCGAACTGGCCGGCGTGCGCTTCTACGCCTTCTTCACCAACAACGAGTCGCTGCTCAAGATCCTCGGCACGCTCAACACCGACAAATCGATGTCCATCCGCGAACGCAACGACGTGATCTACATATCCCGAAAGAAATAACCGCGAAACAGCAACAAAAAACTACAACATTAAAACTTCAACCTATGAAAAAACTTTACAATCGAACCGCACTTTTCCATGCGCGTGCGATCGTGGGTTTGTTCGCACTCTGCCTGCTGGCGCTTCCCAGCCCGGCTCTGGCGCAGGCGATCGACCTCAAACTCACGAATGTAACGGTCAAGGAGGCCATCGAAGCCCTCAATCAGCGGGAGAACTACTCCGTGGCCATCAAATCGGCCGGCGTCGACATGCAGCGCCGCGTCAGCATCTCGGCGCAGAACGCGTCGATCGACGAGGTTCTGGCCCAGATCTTCGCCGATCAGGACATCACCTACACGATTACGGGCAAAAGCATCTCCGTAACCAAGGCCGCGCCGAAGAGCCTCGCCGCGGATAAGAACCAGCTCAAAGGCGTGGTGAAAGACAATCTGGGGCTGCCCGTTCCGGGCGCCACGATCATCGTGGACGGCACCAACAACGGCACCACGACCATGAGCAACGGCGACTTCTCGCTGGAGAACGTCAAGCTTCCGGCGAAGCTCGTCATCTCGTTCATCGGCTACCAGCCCCGGACGGTCGAAGCCAACTCCTACGCCGCCATCGACATTACCCTCGTGGAAAGCTCGGCGGCCATCGACGAGGTGGTCGTGGTCGGCTACGGCCAGCAGAAGCGCGTGAACGTCACGGGCGCCGTGGGCACCATCAGCGGCAAGGACCTCAACAACCGTCCCGTGACCAATACGGCCGCAGCCCTACAGGGTGCCGATCCGTCGCTGTTGCTGACGCTCGGCAGCGGCTCGATCGAAGGCAAGAACTACGACGTCAAGATCCGCGGCGCAGTATCGCTCAACAGCGGCAGCCCGCTGGTGCTCGTCGACGGCATCGAAGCATCGCTGGCGCAGGTCAACCCCAACGACATCGAATCGGTATCGGTGCTCAAGGACGCTTCGGCCTGCTCGATCTACGGCGCCAAGGCTTCGGCCGGCGTGGTGCTCATCACCACCAAGAGCGGTAAGGCCGGCACGCTGAAAGTCAATTACAACGGTCGCTACGGCGTATCGTGGAACACCACCTCGACCGACTTCATCACGTCGGGATACGACTACGTGAAACTCACCAACGAATTCTGCTACCCGTCGAAAGGCTATGTGGGCTGGAACTACACGGACGAGGAGATGCAGATGCTCTACGACCGCCGCAACGACAAGACCGAGCATCCCGACCGCCCGTGGGTCATCACCGACAGCAACGGCAAATACCGCTATCTGGGCAACTTCGACTGGTACGACTACATGTTCAAGCGCAGCCGTCCCGAAACCGAGCACAACATTTCGCTCACGGGCGGCAACGACAAGATCAACTACTACGTCAGCGGCCGCTACCTCTACCGTGAAGGCCTGTTCAACCATGGCGCCGAGGATATCTACAACGGCTACTCGTTCCGCACGAAGATCGCCGCCGAAGTAACGCCGTGGATGCACTACTCGAACAACATCAGCATGGAGGTGACCGACTACAAATACGGCGGTTACTGGGAGCAGGACGGTTCCGAAGAGCTCAACTCCAACGGCATCCTCTTCAACGTGGCCAACAACATCAGCCCGACGTTCGTTCCGGTCAACCCCGACGGCACCACGTTCGTTTATTCCAACGGCATCCAGTTCGCCAACTCGCCGATCGCCAGCGGACGCGGCGGCGTATTCGCCGACGGACGCAACAAGAACTCGCGCAAGAACAACTACTACATCATCACCAACCGGGTGACGTTCGACCTCACGCGCAACAAGGATCTGAAACTCAACGCCGACTACACCTACCGCCGCCGCGACAACCTCGGAGCCTACCGCTCCTATCCGACGGCCAACACATGGAACGCGACGCAGACCGCCGTAGTCGATTTCACCAACGGTTCGATCTACGACTTCTATCAGGAGGACCGCTACTACTATAACGGCCATGTGGTCAACGCCTACCTCGATTACGGCCACTCGTGGGGCAAGCACAACTTCTCGGCCGTAGCCGGCGGCAACTTCGAGGACTTCCGCTCGTCGAAACTGAGCGTCCGCCAGAAAGGGTCGCTGAGCGAGAAGCTGAGCTTCATCAACATGGCGCAGGGCGAGATCGAACGCTGCGTCGAGTCGAATACGGCCTACCGGACGCTGGGTTATTTCGCCCGTGCGAACTACGACTACGCCGGCAAGTACCTTTTCGAAGTGTCGGCACGCTACGACGGTTCGTCGCGCTTCGCCGCCAACGACCGCTGGGGCTTCTTCCCCTCGGCATCGGCCGGATGGCGCATCTCGGAGGAGAAATTCTGGGAGCCGATGCGCAACTGGTGGGACAACGCCAAGGTGCGCTTCTCGTACGGCTCGCTCGGCAACCAGCAGGTGTCGAACTACTACTACATCGAAACGATCTCGACCGGCCAGCTGGGCTACACCTTCAACGGCACGGAAAAGGCCAATTACGCCTCGGCGTCGAACCCCATCAGCGACGGACTTACGTGGGAGACGGTCGTAACCTACAACCTCGGTTTCGATCTGGGCTTCCTCAAAAACCGCCTCAACGTCACGGCCGACCTCTACATCCGCGACACCAAGGACATGCTCACCACGTCGCTCACGCTGCCCGACGTCTTCGGAGCGCCCTCGCCCAAGGAGAACTGCGCCGACCTGCGCACCAAGGGCTACGAAATCACCGTCAGCTGGCGCGACCGCCACATGGTGGCCGGCAAACCCTTCTCCTACGGCATTTCGGCATCGCTGGGCGACTACAAGTCCAAGATCACCAAGTATAAGAACGACGACATGCTGCTCACCGACCATTACGTGGGCGAGACGCTCGGCGAACTCTGGGGCTACCGCACCGACGGCCTGTTCAAGACCGACGAGGAGGCGGCACGCTATCAGGCGCAGATCAACGACAAGGCGGTCAACAACCGCGTCTACACCAGCTCCGACGCTTCGGCAGCGCACCTCATGGCGGGCGACGTCCGTTTCCGCGACCTCGACGGCAACAACATCATCAACAACGGCGACGGTACGGTCAAGAATCCGGGCGACATGCGCGTCATCGGCAACAGCCTGCCGCGTTACACCTACTCGATCCGCGGCGACCTGAACTGGAACGGCTTCGACTTCGCGGTCTTCTTCCAAGGCGTCGGCAAGATCGACTGGATGCCCAGCGCCAACTGCTACTATTTCTGGGGTCCCTACAGCTTCCCGACCACCACGTTCATCGCCAAGGACTTCGAACGGCTGGCGTGGAGCGAAGACAACCGCAACACCTACTTCCCCCGCCGGCGCAGCTACCAGACTTCGAGCGCAGGTTCGATGAACGTCAAAACCGACCGCTACCTGCAGGACGCCTCGTACATCCGCCTGAAGAACATCACGCTGGGTTACACCATCCCGATCAACAAGCGCATCCTCGAAAAGGTCCGCGTATATGTATCGGGCGAGAACCTCGCCTACTGGTCGCCCCTGAAGCGCTACAGCAAGACGGTCGATCCCGAAGTAGCCACGACCAGCGCCACCAACGACTGTCTGTATCCCTATTCGCGGACCTTCTCCGTAGGCGTGGACATCACCTTCTAAACTAACCGGAAAGCATTATTTCGATCAACCATGAAAACTATCAGCAAAATATTGATATTCGTTTCGATGAGTCTGGCGCTGTCGGGCTGCGACGACTTCCTGACCAAGGAGCCGGAAACGAACCTTTCGCCCAATACGTTCTTTTCGAGCGAAGCGGAGCTGGAGCTTTGGACCAACCGCTTCTACAGTCTCTTCGCAGGTCCCGACACCGATGCCATTCAGGTCTCCGACATCCAGATCGCCAAGAACCTCAGCTCCGTACAGCAGGGCACGCGCTCCCCGGCCACCGAAAACTGGGGCACAAGCGCATGGGCCTACCTGCGTTACATCAACTACTACCTCGAACGTTCGGGCAACTGCTCTGACGAGACTGTCCGCCAGCGCTACGACGGCGTCGCCTATTTCTTCCGCGCGCTGTTCTACTTCGAAAAGGTGCGCAAATACGGCGACATCCCCTATTACGACTTCGTGATTCCGTCGAACGACTGGGCTTCGCTCAAACGGCCGCGCGACAGCCGCGGATTCGTGATGAAGAAGGTCATGGAGGACCTCGACCGCGCCATCACGGACCTGCCCGACAACTGGCCGAGCGACGCGCTCTACCGCCTGAGCAAAAACGCCGCCCGCGCCATGAAGGCCCGCGCCGCGCTCTACGAAGGCACCTTCCGCAAATACCACGGCATCGCCGACGAGACGATCGACGGGGTGACCATCTCGGCCGACTATTTCCTCCAACTGGCCGCCGACGCCGCATGGGCCATCATGGAGCAAAACAAATATTCGCTCTACAAAGGCAATACGCTCAAACTCGACGCCCCCTACCGCGAATATTTCATCCTCGAAGACGGCGACGCCAAGGAGACGATCCTCTCGATGCGCTTCAACGCCGACATCCTCGTGCGCCACGGCATCCAGTTCACGTTCCGCAACATGCGCCACAGCGCCACCCAGCGGCTGGTGAACCACTACCTGATGGCCGACGGCTCGAAGATTCAGGACCAGCCCGGATACGAGACTATGACCTACAACCAGCAGTTCCAGAACCGCGACCCGCGCATGGCGCAGACGCTCATGGCTCCGGGATATGTCGATCTGAACGGCATCGACGAGGTGATCGAGGACTGCAAGAGCTACGACATGACGGGTTACCGCTTCATCAAGTTCGTGAGCGACGACACGCATAACGGCGCCACCACCTCGACCACCGACTGGCCGGTATTCCGCTATCCGGAAATCCTGCTCACCTACGCCGAGGCCAAGGCCGAGCTGGGCACGCTGACCCCGGAAGACATCGCCCTGACCGTGGACGTCGTCCGCGACCGCGTGGGCATGCCGGTCCTCGACATGGCGGCCGCCAACAACAATCCCGATCCCCTGATGGCCAGCTACTACCCCAACGTCAATTCCGGAGCGAACAAAGGCGTGATCCTCGAAATCCGCCGCGAACGCACCGTCGAACTTCCCTGCGAAGGCCTGCGCCAGTGGGATATGCTCCGCTGGAAGGAGGGCGCCCAGCTGGTTCCCTCGTCGAACGGACTCGACGGCTTCCTCGGCTGCTACTTCCCCTCGCTGGGCGAATACGACATGAACGGCGACGGCAAGATGGACCTCTGCCTCTGGAGCGGCACCAAGCCCGCCACGACCTGCGACGCGATGCTCGAAATCGGCGAAGGCAAGGACGCCCAGCTGACCGAAGGCACGAGCGGCTATATCGTCTGCTTCCGGGGCCGCACCTACAAATGGGAGGAGGGCCGCGACTATCTGTGGCCGATCCCGACCGACCAGCGCGTGGCCACGGGCGGCGCACTGAGCCAGAATCCGGGCTATGAAGACGGACTGAGCTTCTGACGCCCCTTTGCTCCGCGACACAAAGAAGAGGTATTCCGGTGACCGGGATACCTCTTCTTCGAAAAAACAGACTCACCAAAACCATCAAGACCATGAAAAAACTGCTTTTGCTGCTCTTTGCGGCGGCTCTCTCCCTCTCCGCTTCCGAACCTGCGCGGGCGTGGGGCCGCGAAGGCCACGAAACGATCGCCAAGATCGCCGAACGCAACCTCACCAAACGGGCCAAGAAACGGATCGAGAAGTATCTCGGCGGGCACTCCGTCGTCTACTACGCCAAATGGATGGACGAATACCGCCAGACGCCCGAATACGCCTTCACCAACGACTGGCACACGGCGCCCGTGGGCGCGGACCTGCGCTACGGCGACGAACTGCTCAAGCCGGGAAAGGGCAACGCCGTTTACGGGCTTGAGCTGGCGATCCGCAACCTCAGGGATTACCGCAACCTGACCGACTCGGCCGTAGCGGTCAATCTGAAATACGTCATCCATCTGGTCGGCGACATGCACTGCCCTGCGCATATCAAATACACGACTCACAACACCAAGTACGACGTGCTGTTCGAAGACAAGTACCACAAGCCGCACAAGTATTACGTCCACCATGTCTGGGACAACGAGATCATCACCACGACCCGTATCTGGTCCGTCACCGAGTGGGCCGGCGAGCTGGACCGCGCATCGAAGCGGGAGAAGGCCGCCGTGCAGGCCGGCACGCCGCGCGACTGGCTGCACGACAGCGCCGTGACCTGCGAAGTGCAGTTCGAGTGGGCCAAGCCCGACGAGCGGCTGGGACAGGACTTCCTGAACAAGGCCCTGCCGCTGGTCGAACACCAGATCCGCAACGCCGGTTACCGGCTGGCGGCCGTCCTGAACGAGCTTTTCGACTGACGCGGCCGGAGCAGCGAATAAAAGAGCCGTCACTCGCAGCGAGTGACGGCTCTTTTCATAACGGGGCGATCCCTCTTCCGAGACCCCTCGCCGGTGCGGCGTCAGTCGTGCCGCCCCTGCGAACGCAGGTAGGAGATCAGCAGCTCCGGACGGTCGGTCTGAATCATCGTCGCGCCCATGTCGAGCAGCTTGCCGTAAACCGAGCCGGGATCGCCGCTCTCCCACGCCGCATCGTCGCACAAGCCGCCGCAGAGCGACTCCCACAACGAATTGACCCAGAGTTTCGAGCCGCTCTCCACCACCTTTTCCATGCAATCCTTCACTTCGGGCGTATACTCGTCCCAGCACACCTCGTAGGCCAGCGGCACGATACCCTTCGACATATATTCACCGAAAAGCTTCTGTCCCTGCGGTTTGAGGATGTCGATGATCGGCATATACATCATGTTGTGCTCGTATTCGCCGAATTTGGCGGCGACGGCCTCCGCCGGACGCTTGCCCTTGATGAGCATCTGCTCCGTCACGCCAAGCTCCTCGCTGATCTTCAGCGCCATGTCGTAAAACTCATATCCTTGGTCGATATTCACCACGATACGGTCCTTGCAGACCTCCAGCGCTTCGCGCAGGGTCGGCATCTTCCGGGGCGTACGCACGCCGTGCGCCGTACGCAGGAAGCAGCGCTGAATCGAATCATAGGTGATGTCGCACACACGTCCCCGCCCGGTAGTGGTCCGGTCGATGGTATGGTCGTGGCAGAGCACCAACACGCTGTCCTTCGTCAGTTTGAGGTCCAGCTCCATGATATCGACGCCCATGCGGATCACCGACTCGATGGCGGGAATCGAATTCTCCGGATAGTTGCGCCAGTCTCCGCGGTGCGAAGCCACCACGACGTATTTCGACGCGGGATCGTGAATCTCGGCCACGATTTTCGCCGCATGCGTCGGGTATTCCGGAGCGGCGGTTTTAGGTCCGGCGCATCCCCACAACAATGCGGGGATGGCCAGAATACAGCTGACAAGTCTCTTCATAAAAGTTTATGCAATTTGGTTTATCGTTCGATAAAATAGTCGCCCTCGTTACCCAGCACGATCTGCTCGGCCACCGAACGCAGGTAGGCCGCCTTGTCGGGATTCAATCCGCAGTCGGCCGGATCTGCGCCGAACCGCTCGCCGAAAAGCACCAGATAATTGACGCAGGCCTTCAGGTAGGCGCCGTACTCCGACTGATGCTTGCTGTCCGAGTAGTAGAGGTTGATGCCCGAACCGCCTTCGCGCACCTGCCTGAAGGCGGGACCGATCGGCGACACCCAAGTCCCGGCGGCCTTTGCCATGGCTTTGGCCCCGGCGTCGTTATAGGTCTCGAAGGTCGGGAAATCGGTAAATCCGCCGTAGGACGCCGACGAGAAGGTCCACGTCTCCTCCAGAATCACCTTGCACGAAGGCGACGCGGCGCGCACCTTGTCGGCCAAGGTCGTAAGGCCCGTGAGGATCGACGCCGTGGCGTCGCGGCCATAGTTGGCGGGATTCTGGCTCTGGTCCTGCAGGAAAGCGAAATCGTAACCGCCCTGTTCGATGACGTCGGTCGAGAAACCCAGCGACAGATGCTGGGTCAGCGTCTGCGACCCTTTGAAGTGAGCCTTGATGTTGAGAGCATGCCCTTCGCGCCATGCGATCTCCTTGAGCATCCACGCAGGATTGCTGTAATAGGAGAACGAGTTGCCCAGACACAGCACCTTCTTGGTGTCGCGGGGCGTCGCCGTGCCGAAGTTCTGCACGTAGCTGCCCGTAAATCCGTAGGGAGGAATGGAGCTGGCGGCGTTGGTCGCCGTGATGTTCTGCGTACCGCCCGCGCAGGTGTAGGGACCCACGGCGCGGCAGCGGATTTTCACTTCGCCGTCGGTCACGGCGTTTTCGAAGCGCATCGTCTGCATGACGGTCGCGTGCTGATACGAGGACCCGGTGGCAGTGCCCGAACACTTGTAGGTATAGCGGACCGCCGGGTTTTCCGGAGCCGTGAGCAGATCGGCCTCGACGCTCTTCCAGACTCCGCCGTCGAGGTATTCGACGATGAAGTATTTGGGCGAATTGGCTTCGCCCGCCATCGTGGCGTTGAAATCGACGACCGATCCGGCGGCGAGATTCTCCACCGGGAAGGTATAGAGCCAGTAGTCGCCCTCGACCATCGTCGAAACCGCAGGACGGTTCGTAACGACGCTCCGCTTGAAAGCGGCCGAAGCGTTCGCATCGCCGCGCACGACCGAAATGAAGCCCGCCGCGCCCGACGTCGCGGGAATGACGTTGTCGTCGGTCCACGACGAGCCGTAAAGCGGCAGCGTCGAAGCTTGGAACACCCACTTGCTGGGGAACGCTTCGCCCCGCGCCTGCTGATCGACCTTCACCGTCGCGCTCTTCGCGCCGTCGGTCGAAGCGAACGTGACGACAGCCGACCGCGGCGCAGTCTTCGTGTTGGCGCCGGCCCCGATCTTGATATACTGCACGCCGGAGTCCCTGACACCCGAAACGACGGGTGCGTCCGAAAGATCCGTAACATGCACCCAATCCCCGTCGGCGCTCACCGTCCAGTCGTAATCGACCGACGAAAGCTGTACGACGGCGGCATTGCTGCCCTGCGCATTCAGCTCGACCGACGAAAGGTTCACGCCGAATTCCGGCTCGGCGGGCACCTGCGAACCGTTGGGATAATAGAGAATGTTCTGGCTGTTCACATGCACGGCCGATGCATTGTGGTCGCCGATGTAGGACATGTAATTCGTGTAGTTCACGCCGACCAGCGCATAGGAGCCGTCCTCGTAAGCGCCCAGATCGCCCTGCGCGATGCAATCGCTGAATCTGGCCGCCTTGTTGCACTGCCCGAAGAGCGTGCCCTTGTAACTGGCGCGGTCGGTAATCACCAGCCCGTAATTTTCGCAGCCGACGAATGCGTTGCCGTCGTCATTGACCAGACAGACGACGCCGCCCGCCGCGCCGCTCGTCTTGCAGATCACATTGCCGCGGTTGACGGTATTGGTGATCTTGCTCCCGGCGGCCGTAATGCAGGTAATGTTGCCGATGCGGGCGCTATTTACCGTGGCAAAGGCATTGACGTTGTCGCCTTCGTTCACGCAGTTCTCGATCTCGGTGTAGCGGTTCGCAGCTGCCACGATACCCGAAGCGCGGGCTACCTGCGTGTCGAGGTCCCCGTAATTGGTGCACTCGGCGATCGTCACCACGGCCGTCGTGTTGCTCTTGTTCGAGCTGAAGCCGACGATGCCGCCCACGTGAATGCCCGTCGCGCCGTTCTTGGTGTTGCCGCCCGACGTGGCCGTCAGAGCGCCGTGGTTGACCAGTTTTTCGAGCCGCGCCCCGTTTTTGTCGGCGAAGGCGAGTCCCACCATGCCGATGGTCATGCGGATATTATCGGGAGCCGCCCCGTCGAAGGCGATCGAAGCCTTATTGACTACGTTGCGCACGGTGGCTTCGTAAACCAGACCGGCCACCACACCGCAGTCGGTGCCCGCCGTCGCCTTGTCTTCGAGCGAGCAGCTCGCGTCGAAAATCAGGTTCTCCACCACGGCCCCGTCGGCCACGGCTCCGAAGAATCCCCACGCCGAGGTCGCCTGTGCGGCCTTGCAGACCATCTTCAGGTTGCGGATCGTATGGCCCTGTCCGTCGAAATACCCCGTAAAAGGTCTTCCCGAAGTGATCGAAAGCGCATTGTTCGCCAGCTTGGACGTAGCCGCGCCGATCGGCGTCCACTCCGTCACCTCGGCCAGATCGATGTCGTCCAGCAGCACCACGACGCCCTTGTCGTCCTGCCACGGAGCGAGCGTCTCGCCCGCATTCACGGCCGCCGCGAACTCGATCAGGTCGTCGGCCGTGCTGATGCCGCCCTGCGGCGCGAAGGCGTAAAGCGCCTTGGCCATATGCTTGGCGCGGAATACGCCGCCCTGCTCGGCATAGGAGGTGATGCCGGTCTTGTAGATATTCTTCGAATAACTCTTGCCGTCGGCCGTGCCGAGCGTAAGCCGCAGCCCCGCTTCGGACCTGAAACGCCCGACGGGGAATTTGATCGTCTGGGGCTTGGTCAGATCCACGCCCTCGGCGAAGTTGAAAATCAAGCTGTTGCCCGTACCGTTCTCGGCGGGTGTCAGCGCCAGCGTTTCGGGGTCTACCGTCCCTTCGAACGACAGAAAACCTTCGAAAGCCGCTTCGTCGGCCGGCTCAACGGTCAGCGACTGCGCCGCACTCGCCAACTCCCCTGCGTCGATACGCAGTTCGATGACCGAGAAGATATTGCGGAAGGTCACCTCCAGCGCACCTTCGGCAAGATTCCCCGAAGTGGGCAGTCCCACGAGCGGCGCCCGCGCCGGATTGCTCTGCGACTCCGCGTCGAGCGCAATCGTCCGCTCGGCCTCCACGGCGACCACCCCTTCGGCAGTCGTTGCGGGATAGTAGGCCGTCAAAGGCTTCGAAGCGTCGTAGTCAGCGATGCCGGCTTCGCTCGTGAAAGCGGTCGTCGGTCCCGCTTCCGCGGCCGTGTATTCATAGGCCGCGCCGTCGTAAACGACCGTGATGCGGTCGCCCGCCTCCCAAATCGATTTACCCTCTTCGATGTCCGTGCGGGTCGCGGGCGGACAGGCGGCCACGATCACCAGCCCGTCGGCATTCTCATATCCGCCTCCCCGCACCGGCTCCGCCAGTTCGGGAGAGTGCGCGCACCCCGCCGCGAAGAAAATCGCGGCGAATAACCATGCAAATATCTGTTTCATTGGATTACTGCTTTACTCTTTGTTCGAATCGTTTTCAAAATCGGTGTCCTCGATCCCGTTGCCGGGCGTCTGGGTGCCGGACGACATGTCGGTCACGGCAAAGGGCGTTGCAAGGGCGTAGCGCGCCGCCTGCAGCGCAACCGGCTGATTGTCGTCGGTCACGGGCGTCGTATAAGTGCCGTCCGTCGTACTCGACACGTTGTAGCGGAAGCTGTTGCCGTCGAGTTTCTTGCCGCCGAACGAAGGCGAGATGATCGACTCGAAGACGGCGCAGGCCGCGGCATAGCGGCTCAGGCCGTAATCCATGTGATAGCCGTCGCGCGTGAGGTCCATGTCGTTGTTGAGCGACGAGGTGCGCAGGTTCTGCAGCACCGTTCCGGTGGGTATGATCTGCTCCACGTCGGTCTGGTCGAGCACCTTGCGGGCCTGCGCCACGATCACGTCGAACATCTCGTCCTGCGTCGTGAAATTCTTGTAGGGCCGCTGCGCCGTACCGATCTTGTCCATGTTGAAATAGGCCTGCGACATGATATAGACGAACTTGGGCGTATGTCCGTTCTGGTCGGCCCTGATGTCGGCGATCAACCCCTGAATGGCGTTTTTCTCGGTATCGTTCCATATCCAGCCGCAGCTGTTGCCCGTATGTTCCTGCAGGCAGACGATGTCCCACGTATCCGACTTGACGATCTGCTGAATGTTGTATCCGGTGTAGGAGAGCCAGAGCGAAGTGCCGGGGTTGTACTTGTAGCAGGTATAGTCGGACTTGGTCGCATAGCCGTCGGCATATTCGGGAATCGTACGACCGCCGTAATAGAGATGGACCATCTTCAGCGTCGGGATGTCGGCGGCTGAGACCATCTTCGGGAGGTGTTCGACGGCGTCCTTGGTAAAGCTGTTGCCAATGAAGAGGATGCGCAGCGTCGGCTCTATATCGTCACCGCCGCCCGAACCGCCCGAACTCGAACCGATCATGTAGGTAATGTTGTCCGCGTTGATCGGATCGGTAGATTTCTGCACGCCCAGATAACGCACCTGCTCGTTTTCGCCGTACGAATCGTAAACCGCGGTTCCGCCGTTGTAAACCCCGACCTTGCCGCCCGCGATGCAGTTGATCCAGCTGGTCGCATAGGCGCTGTAGCCGAAGAACACGCCGCGGTTGGCGTCGTCGGTGAGGATCTCGCCGTAATTGGCGCACCCGCTGAACGAGTTGGTCGCATGGTTGGCCAGACTGAGCAGACCGCCGCAGCGGGCGCCGCCCGTCGAGACGAGATTGCCGTTGTTGATGCAGTCGGTCATCGAGCATCCCGTACCCGTGATGCAGGTGATGTTGCCCAGACGGCCCGTCGTACCGCACGAATTGAGCTGGTTGCCGTGGTTCACGCAGGAGTTGATCCGCGTGTAGTTATTCGCCGCGGCGACGATGCCCGAAGAGCGCGCCGAGTTAGAGGTGATATTGCCGTAATTGTCGCAGTAAGCGATGTCGTTGCAGATCTTGTTGGTCGCGTTGCCCGTCGCAAAGCCGCAAATGCCCGCCATGTGGATCGCCGCGCCGGCTCCGTTGGCCGAATTGCCGTGGGTATCGGCCTCCACCGCGCCGTAATTCTGCAGGCGTTCGAGCTTCGTGCCCTCCGTTTCGCTGAAGATGAAGCCCACCATCGCCGCCGAAACACGCGCGGCGCTGGTGCCGTCGTATTCGATCTTCGCATAATTGACGCAGTCGGAGACGTTCGCATCGCGGCATACGCCGGCGATCACGCCCACCTCGGCCGTGCCACCCGAAGCGGTGACTTTCAATGCGCTCGCATCGCCCAATGCCGCGCCGACCGTCAGGTTGCGCACCGTCGCGCCGTCCAGCACGCCGAACAGTCCGTAAGCCGTATTGGCCGCACTGCCCCCGTAGGCGAGTTTCAGGTTTTTCAGCGCATATCCCTGCCCGTCGAAGGTGCCCTTGAAGGCGTTGCCCTCGATAGTCAGCAGGTTCTTTTCCCATTTATAGGAGGCGTTGCCGATCGGCGTCCAGCCGGCGACGTCCTTCATGTCGATATCGCCGAGCAGCGACACCACGCCGCCGGCATCCTCCCACTGCGCCGTACTTTCGCCCGCATTGACCGCGTCGCGAAAAGCCGTCAGGTCCTCGACCGTCGCAATGCCCGGCTTGGCGGGTCCGCCCGAAAAGCTGTTGTTCTCCAGCGTCGGCACGCCGCCGCCCGTGAGCGTGAAGTAGATATACTGTTCGAAATTCTGCTCCGTAATCTCCGTCGCGCCCTGCTGGCCGTCCGAGAAGGGACCTATCCGGCCGCCGATCTTGCAGTTGCGGATCGCGATGGTCTTCTTGTTGGTGTTGGCGCAGACGATGCCGATGTACTTGTTCGCCGCGGCATTGATGATGTCGGAGAGTACGGCGCCGTAGTTCTCGCAGCCGTCGATGGCCGTATTGTTGTCGTTGGTCTGGCCGGCGATGCCCGCGGCATAGCCGTGCGTCGTATCGCCCGCAACGGCGAAAGCGACCGTGCCGTTATTGACGCACGATGTGAGGTAGGTGTGGCCGCCCATGGCCGACACGATGCCTGCCACGCGGCTGTTCGAAGCCGTCACGTCGCTGCAGGTCACCGCCGCATTGTTCGCGCAGTTTTCGAGCTTCGTGTATTTGTTCATCGTGGCGACGACACCCGCCGTACGGGTCGCCTGCGCATCTATCGCTCCTTCGTTGACACACCCCACGACGTTGTTGTAGCGTTCGGTGGCCGTCGAAGCGTCGGCGAAACCGACGATGCCGCCGATCGAGAAGCCCGTGGCTCCGTTCTTGGTGTTCACGCTGTTCTTCGACGTGATCTTGCCGTAATTGGTGCAGGAGAGGATATGACTGTCATTTTCGTTGGCGCAGATCGCGCCGACGATGCCGCCAGCCGATTCGCGTACGTTGTCCCCGCCGCCCTGAATGTCGATCGCCGCACGGTTCTCGCAATTCTCGATCGTGGCTTCATAGGCATATCCGGCCACGGCTCCCACGGCCGTCATCGCGGCCGCGGTCGAAACGACCGACGAGCCTTCGCCGATGGCAAGGTTCCTGACCGTGGCGCCCTTCAGCACGCCGAAGAGTCCCCAAGCCGAACCCGCCGCAGCGTCGGCCGGAACGACGATCTTCAGATTCCTGACCGCATGGCCCTGTCCGTCGAAGGTGCCCTGAAACGCCGGTCCCGTCATCGCGTTGGCCGTCGTATAGGCGCCGTTTCCGATCGGGGTCCACGCCACGTCCTTCATGTCGATATCCTGCGTCAGCACGGCTTTGGCGGCCGCCTCCTCGCCGCCGGCATTGACCGCCGCGGCGAAAGCGACCAGCTGGTCGGGCGTCGAAATGGCGACCGTACCGAGCGTCGCGGCCTTGTAGAAGAGCGGCTTCACGATCACGTTGTCGGCCAGATCGTAGGCCATGACGATAACCGTACCGCGCGAGAACGAAGCGTCGAACGAAACCGTCACCGTCTTCGCGTCGCGGTCGATCACGGCGTCAAGCCCCTCGGCCTTGGCGACGGCCACGATGGCCGTCTCCTTAGCCTCGCCCGAAAGCTCGTAGGATACCGTAATGCTCTTCGAAGGGTCTGCGACGGTGGTAACCGGCATCGCGTCCAGCTTGAGGTTGAGCGAGTTGAAAACCCGCAGGGTGATCGTGCTTCCGTCGCCGAGCGTCAGGCTGAAATTGCCGTCGCCATCCAGCTCCGCCGAGCGGAATACCGACGTGGCGTCGGTCGTGGCCTTGATCGGGTTGCCCGAAGCGTCGAGTATCTGCACGCCGTCCACGGTCCAGCAGCCGTCGGCATCGACCGAAATCGTCGGCGTGTAGCCGCTCACGGGGAACTTCTCCCCGTCGTCGTCGGTCAGCCACGTGATTTCGCCGTCGATGCACTTGGTCCAGTAATAGACGCCGTTCTCGTCGAGCTTCACGCCGATGATCGGCACGTCGACGATGTCGTCCATCGTCGCCAGCACGACCGTATGTTCGACGTCCTTGTTGTCCTTGTAGGTGACGACGTATTTCCCGTCGGCGTCCTGCGACACGGTGGTGATGACGTTGCCGTTGGTCAGATAGCTCAGGTCCGCGAGCTGCTTGCCGAGCGTCTCGGCCTTGGCTTTCAGGGCTTCGATCCGGTTTTTGTAGCCGTCGATCCGGCCGCGCAGCTCCGAATCGTCGAAGTCGCTGCAACCGCAGAAGACCACGGCCGCAAATAGTATGATGATATTCAGTATCTTTTTCATTGTCGTTCCGTTTTTCTGGATTACAGCCTTTTAGTTGTTTATCGTCGGATCGTAGTACTCGTCGTTCTTGTACGAGAACGCATTGTGAACGGTCGCGGCAGGCGCCGAAGTCGGATTGTCCTTGTAGGTGGTGTAGCTGCCCACGTATCCGCCCATCGTACAGCTGCTGACGTTGACCCACTCGCCGCTCGACTGGCCCGAATATCCGCAGGCCCATGCCGGACCGTGGTCGGAATTGTAGACGTCGCCCAGAATGGCGCCCTGATTCGCGCAGCCGATGATCCGGATGTTGGAGTGGCCGATGAATCCGCCCGTGCGGCAGCCGATATGGGTGAACACGTTACCGTAGTTGGTACAGCTCTCCACGGTCGCCGTCAGCACCTTCTTCAGGTCGTCCGTACCGCCGATCAGGCCGCCCATACGCTTGCTGTTGTAGGAATTCTGCGCAGCCGCTCCCTCGAACTTGCCGACGATGTCGTCCTCGACCGTACCGCGGTTGTCCGAATTCTTCACGTTGCCGTTCATCAGCGTAGCGACCAGACCGCCCGTGCGGCCCGTCGGGCAGCTGATGTGTCCGTAATTGACGCAGAACTGAATCAGGTTGCCTTCGTCCTTGGCCATGAAGCCGCAGATACCGGCCGTCTGCATGCCGTTGCCGCCGTTGCCGTTGTTGGTGATCTTGCCCGTGCGTACGAACCCGTAATTCGCGCATCCCAGCGACTTGGCGCGGCCGCCGATGGTCGAGTTCTTCATCACGCCGACCAGACCCGAAGCCACGCAGAGCACTTCGGAACCGCTGTCTCCGGCGAAGTCGATGTTGTAGTAGTTGGTGCACGATTCGATCGTCGAGTTGACCGCATAGACGGCCAGCGACGCGACGCTCGTCGCCTTCGGGGCGTCGCTCGTGAAGGTCCACGTGATGTCGGTGTCGGGATCGCCCAGCGTCAGGTTGCGGACCGTAGCCCCGTCGAGCGAGCCGAAGAACGCGTAGCCCCACTTGCCGGTGGACATGTCGGCCGTATAGTTCAGGTTCTTGACGGCGAAGCCCTGACCGTCGAAGGTGCCCTTGAAGGGATTGACCGTCTTGTAGGGAGTCGTCGTATTGTACTCGCTGGCATCCACGCCGCCGATCGGCGTCCACGACTCGACGGCCGCCATGTCGATATCGTTCAGCAGCACGACTTCGCCCGCTTCGTTCTCCCAGCGTGCGGTGCTGGCTCCGGCATTGACCGCCGCGGCGAAGCCCATGAGGTCGGCCGCGGTCGAGATGCCGCCTCCGCCGCCTTCGGGAATCTTGGGCGACTGCTTGACGACGATTGCCGCCGAGATGTCGTAAAGCGCATTCGAGAAGCGGATTTCGCCCGTGCGGAGCGCGCCGCTCGCATCCTCGTAGTAATCGGCCGTGAAGACGTGCGTAAGGGTCGTCATCGCGCGGGTCGAGTTGTATATGAGCCACTTGGACGCCGACTCCTCGACCGTCACTTCATAGTCGATGCTGGCCGAAACCTTGACTTCGAACTGCGTCATGTCGCCTTCGAGCACGATGTCGGCCGTCGAGCCGTTGTAAACCGGGTCCTGAATCTCGGCCGTGCCGTAGGTGAAGAAAAGCGGTTTGAGAATCGTATTGCCCCCGGCGTGCGCCATGACGAGGATATTGCCCTCTTGGGCGCCCTCCTTGAGCGAGACGGTGATCGTCGATATGGATTCGTCGATCTCGGCGTCGACGTTATAGGCGGTGAAGATATCCACCAGCGCGCCTTCCGCCTGCGAACCGCCGACGGTGTATCTGATCTTCACTTTCGAGGCATAGTCCGGAACGGCCGTGTAGGTCGGCGAGTCGAACGAAACGGACAGCGCCTCGAACATCTGCAGGCGCAGTTCGGTGCCGTCGGCGAGAATGAAGACGGCTTCGCCGGTCTTTTCGTCCACGTAAGCCTCTTTGAAGAGGATGTTGCTGACGTCGTCGGCCAGCACCTTGTTGCCCTTGGCGTCGGTGATCGGCTTGCCGTTCACCGTCCAGAAGCCCTCAGCGTCGATGCCCACTTCGGGTTTCTCACCGCCTGCGGGAACCTTCTCGCCGTCCACGAGTATCCATTCGTAGGTCTCGCCGTTGTCGGAGGTCTGGCGCCAGTACCACACGCCGTCCTCGTCCTTGGCGATGCCGACGATCGGCAGGGTGACGACCTCTTTCTGGGTGGCGAGGGTAAGCGTGCGGCTCTCCCCGCCGCGGTCGATGTAGGTGATGACGTAGTTGCCTTCGGCATCGGTCGAGATGAGCGACACGAACGAGCTGTTTATCAGCTGCGTGAGCGCGTCCATCTGCGTACGAAGTCCGTCCACGGCCTGTTCCAGTTCATCGAGAATCTGTCCCACGTCGTCGAGGTCCTTCTTGATACGGGTATCGTCGTATCCGTCGCTGCATGCCGCTGCAAACAGGAATGTAGCGAGGAAGATCGTATTCAATATCTTTTTCATCGTTCTGTTCATTTAGTCGTTTATGGGTTCCTTGCTACTTGATCCTGACATGCATGTAGTTCATGCAGCTGCGCTCGCCCTTCGAGTCGCAGGGCCTGTTGGCGATCGCGCCGGCGCCGTTCTCCCATTTCCACAACGTCGTGGAGCCGCCGCCGTCGAAACGGATCGCATTGTGAAGCCCCAGTTTCTTCATGGTCATGTAAAGCTGCCAGTAGTTCATGCCGGTGTCGATGCTCGTGCGGCCGTCCACGCAGACCAGCTTGACGGTCGTGCCGGCCTGATCGGCTCCGATGCAGGTGGCCGGCATGAGCGTCGCGTCGTTCACCGCATTCCAGTTGCCGCCGTTCAGGAAGCGGTACATGCTGGAGTTGTGCATGATAATCTGTTTGGAGACGCTGCCGATAGACACATTGGCGTTGATCCGGACAGCGTCGCCCACCTTGAGCGCCGCAGCCAGCGCCGCAGCCTTTTCGCCCGTCACCTGAAGCACCCAGTCGGTCTTTTCGCTCACGAACGGCACCTCGACCGAGGCTCCGTTGCGGCCGTCCACGATCGCCGTGACCGTCGCGTCGAACCAGCCGTCGTTGACGGTCATCTGCTGCGAGCAGCGGCCCACGACGAAGAGCGCATCGCTGCCCACCGGATTGTAGATGCCCGGATGCGGCTCCTTTCGGAAGCGCGAAGTATAGAGATTGGCGTCGTAACCGTCGGTGTTGTTGAGCCGGACGATCGTATCGTTCACCGAGTAGTATTCATAGTCCGTATCGTTCACCTTGAGATAGCCCGTGAAGCTGCGGTTGTCGAAGCTGACGGTACGGTCCTCGAAGAAGGTGAAGCCGGGACGGTGGTTCGAAAGCGACTGGCGCACGGTCGGGTTGTTGATGAAGACCGGTTCGCCGTATTCGATGTGGAATCCGCGCGGGAAACCGTCGTGCGAATTGAAGAAGCCCGTGTTGATGCCGGCAACGATGTTGCGGCCCTCGGCGCGGCGGCGCGTACAGGTCTCGGAGAGCGTTTCGCGCAGTTTCTTGCCGTTGTTCGAGTTGTTGTTGGCATTGGGGTTGAGACAGAGTTCGTCGGCCATGACCGTTTCGAACACCACGTTGGGATTGGTCAGGTCGGCCTCGACGACATAGACGTTCTGGGCGAAATTCTTCATCGCGTAGTGGTAGAACTTCACGCCCTCGGCCAGCTGCGTCTCCGCCTTCACCTCCCAGTCGTAGAACTCCTCGTACTGGTCGCTCAGGCCGTTGAGCGTCGGATCGAATTTTCCGTGTACGATCGCCATGGCATAGGTCGCTTCGGGAGCCGACTGCGGATTGTCCTTGTATGCGGTATAGTCGCCCACGCGGCCGCCGACCACACATTCGGTAATCAGGTCGGCGCTCTTGTTGTAGCCTGCCGCCCAACCCGAACCGTGGTAATTGGTCCCCGACAGCGTGTGGTCCGAAAGGATGACGCCCTTGTTCTCGCACTTGGTGATCTTGGCCTCGTTATGGCCGACGAAGCCGCCCGTGCGGCAGCCCAGCTGCGAGAAGACGTCGCCGTTGTTGACGCACGAAGTGAACGCGGCGTCGGCCGAAGCGCCGCCGGTGAGTCCGCCCATGCGCTTATAGCCCGGATTGGCGCCGAAAATACCGTTCACGTCGTCCTGCACCTTCCCGTTGTTGACGCATGCGGTCACTTGACCGCTGGTAGCCACGGCCACGATGCCGCCGCCGCGTCCCGACGGAGCGCTCAGGGCGCCGTTGTTGGTGCATTCGGTCAGGGACGAGGTCTTCATGTAACCGACGATGCCGCCCTGATGGAATCCCGAATTGGAGCCGTTGCCCGTGTTGGCGATCGTGCCGCAGGTCAGCGCGCCGTCGTTGACGCACTGCGTCAGCGTCGCGTTCTGGACATATCCGGCGATGCCGCCCAGACATACCGAGATGTTGGCGGCGTCGCTGCCCGCGAATGCGATCGCGGCCTTATTGGTGCAGGAGGTGATTTTGCCTTCGGCATAGCCGGCGAAAGCGCCGATCGCCGCACCCTGCGGAGCCGCGCCAGTCAGACGGATGACGCCTTCGATGGTGAGGTTCTTGATTTCGCCTTCGGCGCCGAGGGCCGAGAAGAGGCCGTGGGCGACGTTGCCGTCCGCAAGGTCGAAGGTCCAATCGACGTTCTTCAGCGCGAAATTCTTGCCGTTGAACACTTTATCGAAGACATTTTCACCCATTGCATAGGTGACTGCCTTGTTCGCATCGGCGGTGCTGGGAGTTACGACTCCGCCGATCACATAATCGCTCCAGTCCGTGCCTGCCATGTCGATGTCGTTCATCAGGCAGACTTCGCCGTCGATCGTATATTTGGCCAGACTCTTGCCGGCATTGACCGCCGAGGCGAAAGCCTTGAGATCGTCGGCGTTGCGAATGCCCGTCGGCGCGCCCTCCATCGTCGTAAAGATCAGCGGCTTGATAATCACGTTGTCCGCGCCGTCGTAGAACATCACGACCAAACGGCCCTCCTCGAAGCCGTCGGGGAAGGTCACGGTAATGGTTTTGGCCTGTTCATCGAGTTTGGCCGCGAGTCCTTCGGCCTTCTCGACGGTCAGCACCGAAGTTTCGGTCTCGCCCACGAGCGTATAGGTGATCACGAGCGGCTGCGCGACGTCGGTCACCACGGTCCGGGGTTCGACGCTCAGCAGCACGTTGAAGCCGTTCTGCACCTGCGCCGTGACCTGCACGCCGTCGCCCAGCGTGAAGACCACCGTGCCGTCGTCCTTCATTTCGACCTTGGTGATCACCGAAGCGCTCTTGCCCTCGGCCTTCACCGGATTGCCCGACGCATCGGTTATCCGCTTGCCGAAGAACGTCCAGTAGCCCTGATCGTCTACGCCGATTTCGGGCGTACGGCCCGTAACGGGAATTTTGGCGCCGTCGGTATCGAGCAGCCACGAGGTCTTGCCGCCCGTGGTGACGGTCCAATAGTAGATTTCGCCGTCGGCCTTCATGCCGATGATCGGCTGGGTATTGGCGTCGTCCATGGTCGCGATGTCGATCGTGTGCTCCACGTTGTCGGCATCCTTGTAGCTGAGGACATAGTGCCCGTCGGCATCCTGCGTGATCGAGGTGACGGCACCGCCGCTGACGACTGCGGCCAGCGCGTCGAGCTGCTGCTGCATCGTCGTGACCTGAGCCTTGAGTTCGTTGAGGCTCTTGTACATCCCGTCGATGTCCTTCCACAGGGCCGAATCGTCGAAGTTGTCGCTGCATCCGTAAGCGAAAACGGTCGCAGCGGCGAACATCAGAGTCAAGATTCTTTTCATTCGTTTTAATTTTAAGGTTTGTTGAGTTTCGGTCGGTTCAGGGGCGCCGCCGTAACGACGCCTATATTAAGAACACATATCCGGCTCCGAATACGTAACCCGCAAAAGATGTTTTTGCCTGACGAATGAAAAAATCCGCTCCGCATGCCCCGGCGGCGGGAACGGCCCGAAAAGAGACGTCCCGGAGACCGCAACGGTCTCCGGGACGCACCTCCTCAGATCGGTTCCGCGCGCCGCTATTCGGCGTCGTGCGGGAAATATTTCATGTATTGAACGCGCTGGTAGACGTCGCTTTCGGCATTGCCGTAATTCATCTTCCCGCGGAACTCGGCCAGCGACTCGAAGCCGTGGCGTTCGGCCCACAGGTCGATGAAGCGGTTGATGTCCACGATCACGCCGTAGCCCTTCTCGTGGATCGCCGAGCAGATCTGCACGGCGTTCGCGCCGCACAACAGCGCCTTCACGGCCGCTTCGCCGTCGTGCACGCCCGTCGATACGGAGACGTCGAGCTGCGGCACGGCCGTCGTGCAGAGCGCCACGCTGCGCAGTACGTTGCGCAGTTCGGCCGGCTCGCTGAACGGATCGCCGTTCACGAAGGTCATGCGCTCCACGTCGATATCGGGTTCGAAGAAGCGGTTGAACATCACCACGCCGCGGGCGCCGCGCGCCAGCAGCGAATCGGCCACGGCCAGCACGTTGGTCAGGCGCATGGGAAGCTTCACCGACACGGGAATCTTCACGGCCTCGGCCACGCGGCGTACGACGTCGGCGTACTCCTGTTCCAGCTCCTGCGCCGAACGGTGACGGTCGGTCGGCTGCAGGAAGATGTTCAGCTCCAGCGCCGCGGCGCCGGCCTGCTCCATCGAGACGGCATAGTCGGTCCACGCTTCGGCCGAAGCGATGCAGTTGATGCTGGCGATGACGGGCACGCCCGTCGTGCGCGCATCG
>ERZ835051.1235-NODE-1235-length-27206-cov-3.192479_pt1 | contig 27206 bp, 10 predicted proteins | sample MGYA00519575_ERZ835051 | MGnify/ENA primary metagenome ERZ835051 (study PRJEB31850, sample SAMEA3708769) | human gut metagenome | biome: human gut; feature: human-associated habitat; material: faeces | place: China | collected 2014 ... | reverse complement strand
ACGGAAAGTTTTAAGACATATGGATGAGGAAATTCAAAAAGGCGCGGATGGACGTATTATTATGAAAATGAATTCTGTAACGGATATGGATTTTATCCGAAAAGTACAGGAAGCGTCTGCAGCAGGGGTAAAAGTGGATCTGATCGTACGCGGAATCTGCTGTATATTGCCGGGAGTGAAAGAAAATACGGAAAATCTGCGGGTTACGAGCATTGTAGGAAGGTATCTGGAACATCCGAGAGTGTTTGTGTTCGGAACAGGAGAAACGGCGAAAGTTTATATCGGATCGGCAGATATGATGACGAGAAATACAGAGAAACGTGTGGAGGTTGCATGTCCGATTTATGACGATGCAATTAAGAGACGCCTGATCCATGATCTGAAAGTGATGCTTGCAGACAATGTAAAAGCGCGTATTATGACAAGTGACGGTACATATAAGAAAAAAGAAAGAAAAGGATTAATAGAAAATAATTATAATCCTATATTATCAGAAGAATCTAATTTAGAAGCAAAATGTACTATTAAAGAATTATCTACAGAAAAATATCGTTTTGATGTAGATCAAGATCCCACCAATGGAATAATCTATCTTAATGTAGGATATGATGATTTAAAAGATATCGATTCTCCAGTATATTTAAATTATAAAGATGCTTTCGAATTAGCAAAAATATTATTACACTATTGCAATATTGCTAGTACTAATGATGCTAACGGATATATGACTAGAGAATTCGTTAAAGATCTTAAAATGAATCTTATGAATAATAATATCAAATGGCTATCAGTATATCCTATACGTAAAGCTAATCAAGATTATTTTCATGGAGCTATACTTTTAGATATTAAATATTATACTTATGATAATATTAAACCTAAATTTTCTGTATATAAAACATTTAAAGGTAATAAAAAATATAAGAATTCAATTAAATATTCTGCAAGAATATTATCTTGTGATTTTATTAAAGAAACTGATAAATGCTTAACCAAAGAACTTGAAGAGAAATTAAAGAACCAATTTAATATTGAAAAAATTAATTTACATACTGATCAATTTGATTTTGTTAAATCTACTTTTAAGAAAAGATAAAATTATATAGAGGTACTTAACAGTACCTCTTATTTTTTAATTATATAGCAAATCTGTCTTGATCATTTCTGATCAAGACCCTGGGAGATATGATTTTTTTGCCTTATGGCAAAAAAATATAGGGTAGCTTTTTTTAAAAACATCGAAACATTTTTTTACTTGGTTTTAATTCCTACTGTGTTGACGATCTTGTGCTTCCGCACTAGCGTATTATCCCGTATTATTAAAACCAAGTAATCAATTACTACACTGCACACAGTGTAGTAATTGATTTTCTTTTCCTTGTTCCTTTTAAAACATTTTTAAGTAGATGTTTTGTGGAAATATTTTCCTACAAGCATGCAACTCTGTTTAATCCTGATAGTATATATAAAGTGGTTTAATTATAGTACACCTGTTCTGGTATAATTAGAACAGGTTTAACATTTTGTAACACTTTTGTAATATTTGAATAATAAAAAATATAAAAATATATTATATTTTTGACCATAAAATAAATATAATACTTAAAAGGAGGAATAAAATATGGGATTAAAAGGATATTTTAAAGGATTGATACGAAGGTTATCTAATCCAAAACCAATCAAACAAAATATAAAAACAAGCAAACCTGAATTTGCAATAAAAATGATTGGTGCAAATGAAGTATTTGGCAAAGGATATGCATATGGGTATTACGTATTTCGCATAAGAGTATATAATGATCCAGATGGAGCTATATATGATTTGACAGATGAAATACTGGCAACTGATATGAAATGTATAGTTGATAGGAATAATTCTAAATATGTAGATTTGTATATTTCTGGTACTAACGAAGATATTGGAGAATTTATATGGTCATTATGGTATGAAACTATTCATCCATTATTATTATTTGATAAAAGTGTTGTAGATTATTTAGAAGGATTTTCTGCGATATATTTTTATAAAAACGATAATCTTGATGGGTGGGTTGCAAGTACATTAGAAGCTCAAAATGATAATATTAAAATTAAAGGGCCAATAACTGAGTTATTGCTAATAGATAAAGATGATTCTAAAATAATTCCGAAAGAAGTTGAAAGAAAATTATTTGGATATATTCTTAATATAAAAGATCATTATGAGTTTTTATCTTATGACGAATTGAGTATAGCATATACAGTAGAAAAGAACTATATAAATGGTAGATATCAGTGGATAATTGATATTATAGAGCAGCATCCAGAAGTTATTAAAAAATTATCTATCTATAACAATATAGTACAAGATAGCGATACTGAATCATATGATTTTGATCCAGATATCGACGAAATAATATAATATCTATAAAGGAGATAGGACAATGGATAAAAAAGCATTTAAACAGAAAATTGAATCTAACAGAAACAAAGCATTTGGAGAAGAAAAAAGAGAAAAGAAAACTTATGCTCCAAAAACTAATAAGCCAAAACCTACTACATATGAAGCTAAATTTATGGATGTTAAATATGCATTATCAAATGTATATAATGTATCATCAGAATTAAAAGATTTCATCGATCATATTTACGATTTAAATAATCCTATAACTGAGAATTGGTTTGATGATATGCTCCATAAAGTTGGAGAGTATATGCTGAAGAGATCACCTCAGCTTCAGCAAAAAAGAAATATCCATGCTAAATATTCTATCTCTGTAAATGGTTTTTCAATTAAGCTTGAAAATAATATTGGGTTTGATTTAAGTGCCAAATATAATGTAGTTAATGGTGTTGCTCAAATTGGTGAAGTATATTGTGCTATTACAGTATATGGAAAAGTTAACCCATCTACTATTGTAATGCTTAATGAATCTGATATGTGGAACAAAAAAGAATTTAAAAAGCCTATTAACAAAAAACCATATAATAAAAACAGAAATAATAATTATCATAAATCATATACTAGAGATGATAATAAAAAACCGGCATGTAGTAAGTAATATAAATATCCCTGTAGCAATTGCTACAGGGATATTTTTTATTTTTTTATGAAATTAAATTATCATCATACGGAATACCAGCCATATCTTTACATTTTCTAGACAATTCAATCAAGAATTTATTAATTCCAGTGGTAATTAATACGGATGTAACCATACGAGCATTAATAGAACCGATACTAAGTAATGCATGAATCTTTTCATCTTTACGATATTCTGAATAAGGTTCTTCACCTTTTGGGAAAATATCTTTACATACACCTTTTACAGCTGTACCGTAAATTAATTTATCTCCAGTGGAAAACTTATCATGATATTTAAGATAAATAGTGATTCTGATTCCATCTGCTGCATTTTTAAGAGAACCTATTGCTGGTAAAGCTTTAGTATCTCTTAAGATTTTATTTGTGTCTTCAATTCCATATTGCTTCATAGTTTGTTTTCTTTTATTAATTCCACTTTCATAATCTTTAACAATTTTCTTTAAAGATGGGGAAAGTTCATCTAATTCTACAGTACGGTCAATGACAATATCTTGTACCCAACCAGTAACTTCTGACTTAATAGTTTTTCTACCTAACTCGGTTACATTATCAGAATCAACTGATAAGTTTCTAAGAATAGTGGTTAAATCTTCTTCATCGTAAGAATTCTGGATTACCAATAAAGTATCACCCTCATTAACAGCCTGACCTTTTTTACACATATTAAAAACATTAGTGTTTTTATCAAGAATCAGAGATACTTCTTTTACAATATCTGAAGCCATTCCTTCTGATAATGCATCTGATATGATAGCAGAATCTTCATATCCTTCATCTGTATTTAGAATAGCATATTTAGCAAGTGTACCAATATTGTATGCAATATTATCATCTGCTCCCATTTCACTGCTAAATGCTTTTTTATCGTATGCTACAATATCACCAGATTTAACTTTTTTACCAACTTTTAAATCTGTATCAAGTTTAAGTGTTATAAAGAAACCGGAAGATGAGTTCTTTTGAACTTCTTCTTGAAGATTTACATATTCATATGTGGGTTTCCCACCTTTTTCTTTTGCTGGATGCTCAATAATCATATGATCATCAGTAACTTCTTTTACAATACCATCTTCTTTAGTTTTATATGCAAATGTATTTGAAATTAAATATGGTAATGCTTCATCAGCGCCAGAAGTAATTAATAACGGGTCTGATTTTTCAACTCTCATACCATGTTTTGAAGTCTGTCCAAATCCCATTGCAAGACGCATTGGGTCATCTCGGGTGGATGCAAATGGAGTTAATGATTCAGTCATACATAATGATTTAACTGAATTTATTTCTTCATTTTTACTAGGATCATTGTAAATATATCCTCTAGTACCTTCGATATCTGGATCTATAGTTGCTTGTCTAGATATACCAACATTTCCTGCAAATCCTGTTGATGCTGATAATACATTTACCATTGAATCATCAAATGAACGTTTATCGAGAGAATATGCACGATCTTCATTCATTCCTGTAGGTCCTTTAGGAGATACCGCAAAGTATGATTCATATTCTCCGATTGGATTTAATATAGATTGGTTTTCTGTTGTATTCATTACAAGAATTCTATCTATTAATGCTGATTGTTTAATAGAAAATCCTATATTTTTACCATGTTTAATTCCTGTACTATATGCACCATATGCACTAGATAGTGTTTCGTATAATAAGTGAGCAATTTGCTCCATTTTTCGTAAACGGCGAGTAGATCTAATATCTCCATGCTTTACAAATTTATTGTCGGAAAGTAATGAGTTACCGTATAATAAAATATTAAGGTAATCTTTTGGCAATTTATAATGTGAAAGAACTTCTGATGTAATAGGATCAACCATACAATCAGCAAAGTTATCCAAACCATCTGCTTTGATTCTTCCACCAAACATTTCCAAAAAGTCAAGATACATTAATCTTGAATTTACCATAGTCATTGAATAATCTTCTGTGTTACATTGTTTTAATCCATTCATTAATAAAGATGATGAATAAGATATTTTGTATAATAACCAAGCATCTTTGAATTTAATAACATCATACGTTAATGGATCATATTTAGGTTTAGAAGAGCTAAATGAATATTTGATTTTTGCCTTTCTCATAGTTTCTTCAAGTCCAAATCCTAATCCACAAATTACTACAAGAGGAATTTGAGAATCTAATACAGAAGCTCTACTGTAAGTATATCTTACAGAAGTAGCAGCATTCTGGAATATTTTATCAAAATCTTCTTTTTCTTGCCCAGATAAATCAGCCGAAATTCTGAAATATAAATCGTAAGCTAAAAATATCGGTTCATTTGGATTTGATACAAAATAAATTGGTTCTTTAGATTTTTTACTATATCCAATGCATAAACCTTTTGTATCATCTACTTTAATTTCTTTTCTTAATACATCTTGGTTAAACATATACACATTATTTGGAGTTTCTATTTTTGAATAATTTGATGCGATATCAATATAATCTACAGGAAGTTCGTACTTAGAACAAATCTTAGTATTTTGACCTGTAGTAAGTTTTATACTCTTGAAATCGCCTTTATTTAAAGTTTTGAGCAATTTATCAGCAGCAATATTAGATTTTCCTGTAGATCCAAATCTTCTAATAAAAATTTTCTTGTAACAGGAAATAATCTGTACTGCATCTTCCGCAGTTTTAATAATAGGCATTAAGAATAACTGAATAGGAATATTCCATCTATTTCCTCTCAGCATCATATATTTATTATCAATAATTTTAGGAATATCAACTTTAATTGTGAATCTTTCACCTCTAGCAGATTCATATTTGCAGGTGTAAGTTTCCATTAAGTTTCCTGTAGTAGAATTATCTTCTTTTTTAAGTTCTCTAACTACCAATGGATTTGATTTATTAGCAAAACATTGGAATATTTTAACTATATCAGAATCTAAATCGTATGATTCGATAGTTTTAGCAAACGTTAAGTTTTTCCATTCTGGATTTACAGAATCAATATCAAGAGATATAGGATCTGGTGCTGGAATATCATCTGCTGACGTGTTTACAATATCACTTATTTTCTTTCCTTCAAATTCAGAATCAAGGAAATCTTTTTCAAGTTTCAACATACGTGATGCTCTAGCACCGCTAATATCCGAACCTTTATCAGGACTGGTTTGTAAATCTGAGATAAGTTCTTTTAATCTTTCGGAATCTTCTTCATTATTATCAATAGATTTTAATGCATCTTCTTCATTATTACTTGTAGCAACATTCTTTTCGATAGTTTTTACAATTTCCATCTTCTTCTTATCTTCAGTTGTTGCATTTTTTGCAACAAGTAAAGCATCACTAGAGATTGCTGGAATATCACTTTTTGTGATATCCTCAATTTTATCTATAAGAGTCATCTTAATAGCTTTTGGAGAGGATTTTTCTTTTTCATCGCCAATATTATTAGTTTGAACAGCATCATCTTCTACAAAAGTATTAGACATAACTTTATTAAGCATTCTCAAAAACATATTTGCTTTTATAGTATTTTCATCCACTTTTTTATTTTTTGATGTAATATCTTCAGATACTTCTATTTTCTTAGAGAAATTAATTTTAAAATAAGAATTACCTCCTAAGAAAAGTACATCTTTATTTCCAAAAATAGATTGTAATTTTTGCGTATCTTTATAAAGCAGAGCATAATAAATACAAGAAAATACATTGATCGATTCATTAATTAAATGAAAACTTTTATTATCATTTAATACTGATTTCCATGTTTCGATAGGAACAATAATACATTCTTTCGAGTATCCAGCATTTTTATATCTTGGATCATTTAATAACCTGGATAATAATTCGGTATAAGCATCATATCCCCGTTTCTTAGAAAATCTTGAATTGGTTAAATATGATTGATTATAAGAACCAAGATCAACAAATAAATTGAACCCTTTATATTTATCAAGTTTGTTAAACATGTATTTCATCTGAGGGCATTTCTGCTTTACAGATTGATAGAAATTCGTTAATTCTTTATTATTTCTAATTCTATCTTTGAATAAAATACGTTTAAATTGTGTATTATAAGATTTATCTTCCAGTATAATTCCAACATTAGAAGAAATTTGTGCTCCTTCTCTAAAATCATATAACGGGATATCTGCTGATCGATCTACATAATATAGATTCACATTTGATCTAAAAGATTTATCTCCTTGTAAAATAGTTTCTTTGGAGGCATTATCTTTGATATAGTTGATATATCTACCTTCATTATTTTTATATTTTACTTTTAATCCATATAATAAAGCAACTGGTTCTTTTAAATCTTTATTAAAAGGCCAGCCTAACCATGCCTTTTTATCAGTACAATATCTTTCTGCTAAACCAGATTCGCAAAATGCTACACTTAAACATAATGAATCATTCATTCCTGGATAGATATTTTGCATAATCCATAGCCATGCAGTAAATGAACAATAAATATCATATTTAAAGAAATGGCTTTCGTTATAATACGATTTTGGTAATACACTTATATAACTTGTACTTTTGTAATTCCAATTATCTTCGCATTTTATTTTTATTTTATCTGGAGTTTTCTCATCAAATTTTTCAAATGCAGTATTAAAAAAATCCGATGTTAAGATACTTTTTATTTCTTTATTTTGGGAACTCCATCCTGTTACAGAAACTTTAGGATTTGATTCATTATATAAACTAGTTTCTGTAATTAATTCTTCTTCAGGAAATTCTTCAAATTCATTTTCGTGATTAATATAATACATTACAGCCCGTTCCATATAATAACCACGAAAATATCTTGGAATGAGGATATTGTTATTCATTATATCTAATAATCCATCTACTTGTTTTGGAGAAAGTATATAAGCTAAAGATCCGTGATTCTTATCTTTATCATCGATAGGTAATAAAACTCTTCGCCTATATAGTTTCATGTCTTGTAATTCATCTAAGAAATACATAGATATTCCTCCTCTTCTATCAATTAATATACTGTTCTGGTGGTCTCTGGTTAAATTATACACACCTAGTAACTACATTGTAATGACAGGAGGATGGTAATATGTCATCAAAGAAACCAAATTACAATCATGTAAAAAATAACTTTTTAGAGTCTTTACTAAGTATGGATAGAGAACAAATATCTAACTTCGTAGCTCAGAAAGGAAGGGAACCTAAACTAATTAAACCTATTATATGCTTAAAAGATCTAAATCAAAAAGAATCAAAATAACCACAAAATAATCAATTACACCATTATATCTATCAAGGAGGAAATAAAAATGGCAATCGAAGTTAAAGAATTAATGAAAGAGATCAAAGAATCTAGAAAACAGACTTCTGCATCTCAGAAAGACGAAGTTAGAGTTATGCAGGCTATGCTTAACGATACAACGTATGAAGTTGGTGTGTATACCAAAAAAGGTAAAGTTGATACCTATAATCCAGCAAAAGATTTTAGAGCAATGCAGACTAATATTTTAAGTTCAGCTGCCAAAACAACTAAAGCAGAAGCTGCTGAGCTCATTGCTAAATATGAAGTAACTAAATCTGATGCATCTACAATGGTTAATGTATCTAAAGAATTTGTTAACACTTATCTTAATTGTGGAAGAAAACTTCCTCTTGGTGGAAGAGAGACCAGTAATTTCTCATTATCTGTTAAAGATACACCTAAGACAGAAAAAGTATATCAGAGAAGAACAGTTGCAGAAGATGGATCAGTATCTTGGGTTCCAGGATCTAAAATTATTCCAGCTCACAAGACTCTTAAAGCTAAAAGTTCTTGTCCAAGTTGGGTTGAATAATATATTTAGTCCCTCTACCGAAATTCGGTAGAGGGACTTCTTTTGTCCTTAAATAGGGTACTCCACAACATAAAGTAAGAAATATTTTCGAAAATATGTTGGAAAGGAGTAACTGACAATGGCCAAAAGTAGTTACCTTTCAAATGTGCTTAAATCTATAAAATATGCTACGATAGATACAGTTGCAGAGATGAATCCTGTAATTGTAGAACAATATTCTAGTGCTAAGGATTTTGTTCAAGATACTATAGATGAGATAAAAGAAAAAGCATCAGATAAAAATCCAACTGCTTCAATTAAAGGTACAATATCAAAAACGTATAGAAATTTAAAAGAAGATTTAGCTAGTGGTAATTTTTATAATAAAACACGTATTGAAGAAGAAGAAAATAAAGCTATGGAAAAAGTTTTTGGAATAGACTTTAGTAGCTTTGATTCTTTAGATGATGCATTTAATGAAAATGATAGTTCTGATGATGGATTTAATATGGATTCATTTGGAGATTTTGACTCTGATTCTGATGATGAAATTTCATCATCAGATAAGTATACTGCAAATGTAATGGCATTAGCTATGGGAAAAACTTCAAATGCAATAAAAAAATCTAATTCTAAATCTACAAGAGCTATTGGCGGACTTATGGTAGAGACATCAAAATTTAATGCTGATGTAATAATGGCCTCTACAGAAAGAATGATTACCGGAATAAGTGCAGCGAGTGGTATTGTTCATAATGATCTAACAGCAATGAATGCAAACTTAGGCAAAGTCGTTGAATTTACAAATGATGCATTGCGTACGCATATTGAAAATTCTACAACATTTTTCGAAACACAAAAGCAACAGATGCAAGAACAAACTAATTTACTTAAAGAAATTAGAGATATGCAAGCTGAAATAAAAAATGGTAAGCAGCAACCTGATGATGATAAGGTAAATATATCGGATTTATTTGGATCTGAAGGGTCCTTAGATTTATCTTCTTATAAAAAGTATTTAAAGCAAAATAAAGGTGGATTAGAAAATACAGAATTTGGTATGTTAACAATGATACCCCAATTTGCACCTTTACTTATGGCTGGAATAACCGGATCTCCATTATCTGTTCCTATGAAAGCTATGATTAAAAAAGCTATACCAACTGCTGTGAAAGATGCATTTGAATCGATTAATGATACGATTTCAGGAGCTATTTCTACAGCATTAGTAAATTTAACACAGGCTAAAAGTGGCAAAAACGGAGGATTCTTTCAATTTTTAGGTGATATGTTTGGATTAACAGTTCCCGATCTAAAAATGGATTTATCTAAATATAATAAAGAAGCTATGTCTTGGACTGGTAAAGATCATAAAGCATTAACTGAAGTAATACCTACGTGGTTAAGCAAAATCTATAGCGGTATTACTGGAAGAGAAGAGCAACGCTTTGATTATAATAAAGGACAATTTATATCAGCATCACAGATAAAGAAAAAATATGATAATTCATATAATGCCGCTGTAGCTGATGCTAATTACTCTATAAACGAAGAATTAGAAAAGAATATAGATAAAATACGATTTTCTAATGAAAAAGATAGAAAAGATATATTAGATGCTATAGATAAAATTGAAAAATATAATTTCAAAAATATGAAAAACTTTAATCCAAATAGTAAACGCGCTCAGGATTTGGATCCAAAAACATATGGTATAAGTGGTCCAAATGCAGATAAGATAATGCAAATTGTGCGAGTATTATATAAAAATGTAGATAAGCGAACACAATTGAAAGGGTCGAACGAATTACTTAATGCAATATCTTCTTATAATGAAGATATACGGGATGCGGAAACTACAGGAGATAGTGTATATAACGCGTTGTTTAATGGCTCTATGGATGAATCCAAATTAATGGATACTCCTATTATGGCTAGTGCAAAGCGATTAGATACTACAAATTCGCTTCTTGAGGATATATTACATGCTATAAATAACCCTGGTTCAAAAACTACTACAACTACTGTTAAAAGTGATATTAGTACAGTAACTGGTGGTAAAAATTCTACATCAAAAACTGCAACTAATATTGATGGAACTAAAAAGAAAATTGATCCGAATAGTTTTGATATAGATACAGATGATCCTGAGAAAATAAATAAGATACTTGAAGAAGCAGAACCTGAAGAAATAACGGAGACTTATATTAGTCAAATTCAGAAAGCTGATCGTGCTTCTGAAAAATTAAAAGCGTTTTTTAATGGGTTTGCATTACTCACAAAGAAACCGGCAGAGTTTTTAAAAAATACAATAAATACAGTTGATGTTTATGCGTATGATTTATTCTTTGGTAATGGCGAAGAAGATGTGCATAGCATATCTCAGAAACTTGCTAAAGGATTTGATGATGTATTTGCTAAAATAAAAGAAAAAACAAGTAGCACCTTTAAAGCAATAAAAGATGAGTTAGCTAAAGAAGGTGGAACAACAGCAAATGGCATATTTAAAGCGCTTTTTGGGATTGATATGAATCAATTTTCAAAAGATTTTAAACGTGCAATGTTTGGTGATGAAAGTAAACCATTTTTTCAAGGTATGGGTGAAACTATACGAAAAGGTTTTGGGGAAATCGTAGATGATATCTTTGGACCTGTTAAAAAATATTTTGGAAAAAATAAAGATAAAGATGCAGATTTGCTTGGTGATATTAAAAAAGCAGCTGGAGCTGGTGTTGACAAGCTGTCAGATAAATATGCAGATAGTAAAAAGAAACAAAAAGAAAAAGAAGAACTTGCTAAAAATATTGCTGAAGGAAATTTTGAAGGTGGTATTGTTGGTACAGGTTCTACAATCGGTAAATTGAAGAAAGATGAAAAGAAAAACAAAAAATTTAAACCTCCTATTCAAAATGCGGCTGCTGGATTAAAAGTTACTAAAACTGGTTTGGTTGCTGTATCAGAAGGTGAAAGAATTGTTCCTGATTATATGGATGAAGCATCTATAGCTGGAAGACAAATTAAAGAGAACTCAGCTATAAATAAATTTAGACATGCAATGGGATTAGGTGACGTTAAAATTGAATCTTTTGCCAAAGGTGGAAAACGCCAGCAAAAGAAAAATGCTAAGAAAGCTGCTAATAGTGGCGGCATTCAGTACAGTCCTGATATGTCATATAAGCAGTTTAATAAATTCTATAATACGCTTTTAAGTGAAGAAGAAAAACAAGAATACAGAGCAAGATTTGCTAAAGATTATGCTGATCGTCTTATAGAAAACGCAAAGCAAAAAGGAGCAAAAACAGCACAAGATGCGATCAATATGGCTCAAAGCGCTATAGATTCTGCGGCTAAAAAGAATCCTGCTTTGGCTGATGCTATCAAAGACCAAGTTAATACTATCGCAAAAAGTACTTTTGTTAGTAATATACGAAAAGGATTTAGAGCTGCAAAAGGTTATGTTGGACAACTTAAAGAAGAAGCTATTAATACAGGTAAAGCTGCTAAAGAAGCTTTCTTCTCTGATGAGGACGAGTTAACTAAATCTGTTAAATATTTAGCTGAAAGATTTGCTGTTGGAAAAGAAGGAAAAGAAGCAGCAGCAGATGTTGCTAAAAATTGGAAAAATTATTTACCTAAATCATTAGCTGGAGCAGGTATAGGTGCAGGGTTATCAATATTATTTGGATTAGCTGGAGGTCCTATTCTTGGTGCAGCTGTTGGTGCAGCTACAGCATTAACAAGCAAATCAAATGCTGTGCAGAAATTACTTTTTGGTGAAAAAGAAGTAGATAAAGAAGGAAATGTAATAGGTAGAAAAGGTAATCTGTTCTCTAAGCAGATTTCTACAGCAGTTCAAAAATATGCTCCTGATATGGCTAAATCTGGTGCATTAGGCGGATTGATTGCAAGTCTTCCGTTTATGCCAGGTGGTCCTGTAACAGGTATTATGGTTGGTTCTGCTATCGGATTTGCAAAAAACAATGAACAAATTAAAGAAACATTATTTGGAAAAGATTCTATATTAAAAAATGCTCCGCAGATTATTAAAAAGAAACTTCCTAAGATGGGATTAGGTGCATTAACAGGTGCTTTACTGGGACCGTTTGGTTTAACTACAAACCTTATGATTGGCTCTGCTCTTGGATTTGCATCTGACAATGAGAAATTTAAAGGATTATTATTAGGAACAAAAGGTATTGATGGTAAATATGGTGGTGGACTTATAGGATTTATTAAAAATTCTTTATCAATTCCAGTAAAAGGTCTTGGAGATCTTATTGATGAAACTAGAGAGTTCTTTAATAAAGAAATATTTGAGCCACTTAAAAGAGCTGGAAAAGTATTTTTTAGACAATTCCAAAATATATTCTATTGGATTGGTGATAAGGTTGCAGATGCATTTACAACACATGTATGGAAACCTATCGGAAATCTTATAGCATTGAAACTTATTCAACCATTAGAAAAAGTTGCAGGGGCATTGTTTAATATTCCTAAATTCTTAGGAAAAAGTATGATAAAGATAGCAATGTCTCCTATTAAAATGATATCAGATAGATTAGAAGCTCGCCAATTAAGCAAGGTTGGTGCAGCTGGAGGGACAGCTCAAGATCGTATTGCTCAACGTCAAATGATGCTTGATAGATACCAAGAAAATGTTGATAAGACAAGGCGTGGACCTTTAAAAGGTTTAAGAAAAGCAAGAGCTCAAAGAAAATATGATAAATTACAAGAGAAATTAACTAATTCTGAAGCTAATAGGCAAGATGTATTTATGGCTAATCCTAATATGGATATTGATCAAATGCGTCAGATGCTTTTAGTTAACGAATCGTTAGGAAAACTCGGCGGAGTTAAAAATAAACAAAAAGCTATCAAGAAATATGCAAAAGGTATTTTATCTCATACAAATTTGAATGAGATTTTAAATAGTCATGTTGCAAGAGATCAGATAGCAGAACAACAAAGAAAATTGATTATAAAAGAAGTAGCTAAAGGAGAATATAAAAAATCTACAGAACAAATTATGCAATATACTGATCTACCAGAAGAAAATAAATTTGCATTATGTGCAAAGATTAAAGAAGTTGCATTAAAAGTTAAAAAAGGAATCGAGATTGCTGAAAAAGCAACAGAAACAAGAGATGAATGGAAAAGTAAGTTTGGTATTAATATTGGTGGAGCTGCACAGCGAAGACAATTAGAGCGCCAAATTGAATCGATGGAGTTAAAAGAACAAAAGGCTATGCCAGATCCTGAAAAAATTACCGAAGGGTTGACACCAGAAACAACTAGCGAAAAATACTTGTTTGGAATTTCATCAGATGTGCACACAATCGCTAAAGCTTTTATAAATAGGCATGATGCATTGCGCAATGCACAAGAACAAGCGGATCAAATAAGGCAGAATGCTGGTGTATTAGCATTACCTGGTCCAACTATAGATAATCAATATGAACTTACTGAAAATGGCATGGTTAAAATGAAGAGAAACGATCAAGGAGAACTAGAACCTGATGAACAGGACTCTCAAACTAGAGAAACATTAAAGAGAAGAGATGAACAAGATGAAACACAAAAAGGCATTCTTGGAAAACTTACTGGAATTGGTACGTCGGTATTAGAATTCTTTGGTAAGGATAAAGAAGAAAAGAAACCTAATGTATTTGAAAAGATTCTTTCTACACTTGGGATTGGATTTTCTCTTCTTAGTGGTGGAACAAAAATCGGCACAGTTTTAAAAGCTGCTGGATTGTTAGCAGGAACAGCATATTTATTTGGAAAGAAAATACCTGAAAAAGATAGTGAAGGAAATCCTGTTTATGATGAATATGGAAATCCTGTATATAAATCTATAGCTAATATAATTTGGGATAAAGTTTCTCCGATCTTTGGAAAAATAAAAGATTGGTTGACAGAAACTGCATGGCCAGCAATTAAAACTTTTACAATTAAAGAAGTTTTACCTGCAATAGGTAATGGATTAAAAACTATTTGGGATGGTCTTGATACTATTGGTGATAAGGTACTTGATTGGACATTTGATAAATTAATACCTGGAATTATAGATAATTTACCTACAATATTAGAAAAAGTTGCTGGTAAAGCAAAAGATCTTATATGCAAAATATTAGGAATTAAAACATCAGACATTGAAGATGCTACAAGTACATCTGATAATGAACAAACAACAAAAGATTTAGGATATAGTAAAGCTGATAATGGTTCTGCTGTAGTGATGAATCCTACTACTGCTGTAAACAAGAAAAATCAATTTAAATCTTCTAATGCTGCAACCACAACAAATAATTTAGATGGTACAAGTACAAAGATAACTTCAGCTGCTCAAGTTACTGAAATACTCAAATCTACTGAAGGATATAAGAACATTGAAAGCGATGCAGTAGAAAAGAAAATTACAAATTCTAAAGATATTGCTAAAAACTGGAACAAAGCTTATACATTGCCTGATGGAACTACCCATACATTATCAGAAGTATTAACTACTCCTGGTTATAAAGTAGGAACTTCTAAGAGTGGAGACGTATATTCAGAAGATTTACTTGCAAATCCAAACTTATTAAATGCGTTTACAGATGGTGATGTTGCTGATGTATTAAGCACAAATCAAGAATTAGAAGATAATTCTACACATTACGAAACAACCCCGTTTGAAAGATTACCAAAAGCTTTCTTAATTCAAGCAATCACAAAAGGTCAATTACCTAATACTGGATTAAAAGTTGCAGAGACATTCAATAGAGCATATCATAAAGTAACTCAAGCTGGAATAGGATTAATGCCGTCAATAATACCTAAAACTGCAAAAATGCTTGCTATTGGAGCTGATAGGTTAGTTGAAGCTGGTACCAATATACCGTTAATGGTAGCGCAAAAATCAAATACATTCTTTAAAAATAAAGCTAATGGAATGACTACTAAAGAAGCATTATCTAATGCTTTAAAGAATTCTTCTAAGAAAAAAGAAAAAGAAGCTGCAAAGAAAGCAGCTACAAAAACTGTAACTAATAAAATCAATCAAGCAGCAATAGATAAAGTTTATTTAAATACGAGTGACGTATTAGGAGATACAACTATAGGGAAAATTACTAAGTGGCTTAGTAGTAAATTATCTGACTCTAAGATACTTAACAAGATTAAAGAAAAAATTAATAATGCAGTTTGCAAAGCAACTAACTTTAAAGACATTACAAATCAAAAATTAGCTAGCCTTATGACAGAGGTAGCTAAAAAGATAAGTATGTTTATTTTAGGAAGTGCTGATAAAGATACTATTATTATGAAAGCAGGAGAACACATTGCTGAAGCTGCTGGTACCGCTGGTACACAAATTATAGCAACAGCCGTAATAGCATTAGTTGATGGTATGCTTTCTGCTCATGGATATTTTGAAGTAAAAGAGGCAAATCTAGCAGAAGTAATTATTGGTGGTCTTGCTAACGTTATTTCGCAAACACTTCTATTTGGGTTAATTGAGCCACAGGATATTATACCTACTATATGCGATGTACTTGCAAATAGTGGATATATAGATCTAGAAGATTTAAAGAAACGTCAAGAGCAAGTAGAAATTGCTGTAGCAGAATATAATGCTAAGAATCAAACTAAGCTTAGTGCGTACGACTATTTAATGAAAGATACTATCAAAGGAAAAATTAATGAATTTGTAAAAAATACAAGTATAGGTCAAGTTTTAAGCAGTGATGTTGATATTGCAACTGATGCTGCAGGTTCGATTCCAAATGCTGCAAAACTTGCAGGAAAAGGATTTTTTTCATATCTTACAGAGGTAATTCCAGGCACATTAGAAGATACTGGTTATCAGGGAGGAAATTTCCTTGCTAATCTTACAAATAGAACACAAATGTGGAAAGATGAACTAGCAAATTCTTCAGAGGCAAATTCATTAAAAGAAACTTTTACAGAAGCATATTCTAAACGTTCAGAAATGTGGAATAAAGTACTTAACAAGAAAGAAACAAATACCACTGGTTATAATGCACTTGCCGATGTTGCAGGTATACCAAATTCTGCAAATCAGTATTCTTTCGATAGTTTAATGATAAATGGACTTACTCCTGCTGATAAATCATTAGATGTAGTCTCTAGTGCATATGGTTTATCTACAACTGATTTTACTGGTGAGACTAGTGACTATAAAGAACAGGCTAATAAAAATAGAGAAACAGTAGCAAACTTTACAGGTACATGGAATAAAATTGATAAAGAAACAGCTCCATTCTTTAATTCTTTATCCGATGCAATGACTGTAGCACAAAAAGCATTATCTAAAAACATTGCTGTAGCTTTAGGTCTTGCTGATGCTAATGATGAAGATGTAGATTTTATTAAGCTTGTTAATGATAAAAAATACATGGATAAACGTACTCAGACTATTCAAGATAACTCTACTATTGCAAGTTTGTTTGCTGGATATACAGGATCAAACTCCAATAGTACAAAGAAACAAACTGAAGCTGCACTTAAAGTTTCGCAAAAAGCTAAAAATGGTAATTCTTTAAGATCTAGTAAAGATTCTGCTATTACTGGTGTAACAAAATCTTTAATTCAATCTAATTTTAAGAATTCCAATGCAAATACTAACGTTAATGTTAAAGTTTCTTCTACACCTTCTAATGCAGCTGCATTTGGATCTGGTATTAAAGGAAATGATCTTAAAGAACCTATAGCAAATGCTCAGCCAGCTGAAAACGAATTCGTTTCTCAGAAATATGGCAAATATGCTAATAAGACATTTGGAATCGGAACACAAAAAGAAAAAGTATCTGATGCTGGTTGTGCACCTAGTACGGCAGTAATGTCTATTAATAGTAACTTAGGTAATAAATCTAGATTAACTATGGAAGATGCTCTTAAACATGCTTCTGGATATATTGCAGATAATGGCGGTGTTACACCAGATTACTTTGCAGATGAATTTAGAAGATATGGATTTAAGGCAGCTTATGTGGCTAAATCTGATAATAAACAGAAAGACGTAATGAAACATCAATTGATGAATGGTAAATCCATTGTATTAATGGGTAGAAATACTTCTAATAGATCTAAGAAGAAATCTCCATTCGGACCAAACTATCACTACGTGGTAGCAACAGGAATGAGTGGCGATGGTAAATACGTATATATCAGCGATCCGGAGGCTAAGACTCCTAACGTTAAATATGCAGTAGATGAAATCTTTAATAACACTGATCTTTCTATTATTCCAGTAGCAGCTAATGGTAGAATTGCAGATCTTGCTGGAAGACTTAGAACTAATCTCAAACAGCTTTCTGGAAAGAAAACTTCTGGTATAATCTTTGTAGGTGATTCTAGAACAGAAGGTATGAGAGATGCTATTGGAGAAAATGATAAAACCAAATTCATCTGTAAGAGTAGTATGGGATTATCATGGCTTAAAGGTACAGCTTATAAACAACTTAAAGAACTTTGTGATAAATATCCTGATTATTATGTGGTATTTAACTTCGGCATTAATGATCTTGGAGTAGATAGCTATATTAGTTATTACAAAGATACAATTTCTAAAAATATTAAAAATAAAATAGTTCATATGTCGATTAATCCGATAGATGAATCTAAGGCCAAGAAAAATAGATATGAAGTTACAACAACTGAAATTGAATCTTTTAATAAAAAATATAAAGAATACGCAGGAAATTCTTATTTAGATACATATACCTATCTTAAATCTAATGGGTTCAATGCTACTGATGGTATCCATTATGATAATAACACATATAAGAAAATTTATAATAAGACAGTAGACTTTATTAATGGAAATGGTGGAAAGATTACTGCTGGAATAGCTTCAGCTACAGATACTGTTAATGGTACTGCTGAAAGTGGTGGAATCACTACAAGTTCAGGAAAACATATTAAATCATTCTCTGATTTAATATCAGCGATTGGAAGTATACTCTCTGGTAGTTGGGGATTGTCTAGTTCAGAATCTTCTGACTTAAGTGGAAATAGTTCATCTTCATTAAGTGGAACTTCTACTATAAGTACTGATGGTATTTCTGGACGAGTATCTTCAGATTCTAAAGTTGCTAAATTACAGAAACAATTAGTTGCGCAGATGAAGAGTGTAGAAGGAACACTTAGATATGCACAGGGTAATGATAAATATCCTGGATCAAGAAATCCGGAAGATGGAAGTGGAGATTGCTCATCTACAGTTCAATGGGCATATCAAAAAGTCACAGGAAAAGATATCGGAAGTTGGACTGGAGCACAAAATACAAGTACAGAAACTACACCTGTAGATGAGCCTCATTTAAGCCGTGCTTGGGACGAGAGCAAGTTACAGCTAGGAGATATTCTATTATATGGAAATGATGCTGAAAGGCATGTTGAGATGTACTATGGTGATGGTAAGATAATCGGCCATGGTAATCCATCAAAACTTGGTCCTACAGTAAAGAATATTGGAGATATTTCTAATGACTGGTCAGCTAAACGTCTTAATGAGTTTATGCCGAGTGGTAAAGGTACAGGATTATTTATATCTCAGAAAGATTCTAAATATAGAAGTAAGAGGATTGGAGATGAAACTGTTGAGCAAGCTGGTTGTGCACCTGCTGTTGCAACAATGGCTATCGATAATACTAAAGAATACAATATGGATAAAGCTATCAAAGATGCAAAGCAATATAAATCTAGTGGAGATGGTGTAACAGCTGATTACTTCATCAATACATTCAAAAAACAAGGTTATAATACAATTGTATTAACTAGCAAAAAGAAAATTATTAATGCACTTAAACAAGGAAACAATGCTGTTCTTATTGGACAAGATTCTAAGAATAGTTCCAAGAAGAGATCTCCATTTGGACCTAATTCACATTATGTTCTTGCTACTGGAGTTTCTAGAGATGAAAAGATTATATATATTAACGATCCAGAAAATAATCAACCAAATATTCAGTATAATACAAATATAGTATTAAATGCTGTTAAAGTAGCTATTATACCAGTACACTCTAAAGGTGGAAAATTAAATAGATACAATGAACAGCTTTCTAAAGCATTAAAGAATTATAAAGGTAAAGCTGTTAATGTGGCTCAAAGTCCACTCACTACACAGCTTAAGAATATGGAAAGCTTAAGAGCTTCTGATGTCAGAAAGAAGAAAATTTGGAGATACACTCCTAGTTCTAGTTCTATTTCTAGCACATTTAGTGGAGAAAGAAGAGCTACAGCTACAACTTATAGAACTAATGGTCCTTTCCTTGTTCTGTGGGCGTTAAGAAAAGCTAATATTATTAAATCTGATACTGGAGATTTATATGTTAGTGGAGGAGACTTAGCAGGATCTGCTGCATCAGCAGTTAAAGAAAAATGTAATGCATATAAATATTCAAATAACCAATACGTCTATAATCTTATAAGTGATAATAAGATTAAAGAAGGAGATATTGTTATTCTTGGCTCTAGAATATTAGTATATGCTGGAGGAGAAAATTGGTATTGCGCTGATAATATTGGTGCTACAGTATCAAATAATATATATAAGACATGGCTTTTAAAAGAATCATTTAAGAGGTCTAAACCTTCTGTGGTATATAGATTAAAATCTGTTGATACTTCTATAGCTAATAAAAATAACGCTGCAAATAATAAATCATCAGTAACCGATGGGGTTAGTACTGGAACAGATACAATTGATGGAACAAGTTCTGATAGCACAACAGCAGGATCAGAAGATACATTCTTAGATAAATTAGTAAATTCATTTGCATTACTTGCAGAAGGTTGGGGATTAACATCAGGAAATACTGAAACTACAGATGTTTCTAGTAGTTCATCTTCGTCATCTTCTACTTCTGTCAGAGGAGATACAGTTAAAGCTAAAATTTGGAATTACTTTAAAGATAAAGGTATACCAGATAATGGTATTGCTGGTGCAATGGGTAATATACAATCCGAATCTGATTTTACATTAGATGCTATCGAAAGTTGTTATAAACCTGATATACAGAAAGCATATGCTGATGACGTAAGTAGTGGAAAAATATCAAGAAGCGGATTCCTTGGAAATGCTACATATAATGGAAGTACATATGGCCCTGGATACGGATTAGTTCAATGGACTGACGATGATCGTAAAGGTGGTATGTATGATGGCACAGTTGGAAAAGGAATGCGTATTGATAGTGCTCAAGGACAGTTAGACGTTCTTTGGAGTGAATTAAATAATTACTATAAACCAAGCTTAAATGCGATGAAGACTGGATCGGTAAGAGAAGCAACTGAAAAGTTTATGACTGATTATGAACGTCCTGATAATCAATCTCAATCTGCTAAAGATGGAAGAGTTGCAAATGCTGAAGCTATACTTAAAGAAATGACTGGAAAAGGATCTGGATTAAGATCTATTGGTATTGGAACAAAAGCAAATAGCGCTATATCTTCTATTAATACTGCTAATTCGGTAAATAAAGCTAAAGATAAAGCTAGACTTAGTAAGCTTCTTAAATCTAATTCTGGATTAACTTCTATTGGAGTAAATGGTAGAGCAGGTAATGCGATTACATCTATCAATAGAAACGAAAGTAAATCATACACACCTAATTTAAGATTTGATGATCTTGTTGGTAAAGGCTCTGGCGTCGATCTTAAATCTACAGTTAAATCTGTATCTTCAAATAAAGTAGCTCGTTCTTACAGTATTGATAATTCTTCTAGTAATGACGTTAATACTTTATTAGGTGCTATTATTAAATTGCTTTCACAAGCAGTTGATAATACAGCATCTATTCAGAGTATTGCTGATGCAGTAGTAACTTTAGTTGATACTAAGGCTGCTAATGTAACAGATGTTGAGACTAAGAAGCAGTTATTGGATACAAAAGCGCAGATGCTCAATTTGATTAGACAACAGAATACCAGTAATGCAAGTACATCCTTAAGTGATTTAATCACAGATATGGAAGCAATTACATCTAGATAAAAATGATGATGGGTTGGAGTAGGATTATCCTACTCCAACCATATATTAATATTTCCTTGAATATAGAAAGGGTGAAATAAAATGGCTACTAGTGTCATATTAGTTGTTAATGTAAAAAAAGATGGTAATTATAAATTATTTAAATCTTCTAATATTAAGAATGAAACAAAACCAGAAGAAAGATTTATAAAAAAATCTACAAATTTGAATATTACAAAAGCTTCTGGAAAATTATATTATATTTCCGATTTAAAAAGATGGATACAGAAATCTGATGTAGAACAAAATAAAAAGAAAACAAAAGCAGAAGTAACTAAAAATTCTGTTAAAGCTAAATTTAAAAATAAAGATGCAATGATTGTTGCATATAAAACAGAAAAATCTCAAACTCCAATTGAAAATCATAAAGCTGGTAATCAGACTTATACTATAACACAGTATTCGTCTAATGGAAGAGTTTATATAAAAGAATGGGAACAATGGGTAAGAGCTTCTTTATTAGATACAGCAACTATTACTGGAGTTTCTAAAAATCAAAAAACTGCAAAACAAAAAGTTACAGATTATACAAATACTGTTAAGAAAAGTGAAGCTTCTGCTATCAAAGGATTAACTGATTTTATTTCTACACCTGATACATTAGCTGATAATCTACCTGTAAAAACTCCAATTGGGATATATGGTATACCATATCAGTTTTCGGAGAATGTTGATTCTAAACTTGACGGAACTACATTTGGCCAATACTATGCAGATAGAGTAATTTCTCGTATGCCTCTATTAGTATTATCTCCAGGAAAAGTATCTTTTATGAAAGCTTCGAGTGATAGCGATAGAGCTACAGTTATTCAGCAATTAGTTAACAGTTTTAATGGGGCTGATAGTGACTTAACTTCATTCTTAACAACTCCAGGAAAATACTATACATTTGAATATAATGCAGACGATTATTGGGAATATGTGAATACTATGAACCAAGCATGTGCAACATATTTAGGAATTCAGGATGTAAAAATAAAAATAAACAATTATGAAGCAAAATTAGCATCTTTTAAATGGGAAAAAGCTGTTAGTAGTGATTTTGGGTCATGGTTACAAAGTAAAGAAGATTTTGTTACATTTTATGCCGATTCTGATTCTACTACAGGAGAGGATTTTTCTAATACAACAACTCAATCTATGATTGCTGGTACATTGAATAAATCTTCTGATATTGGAAAAGAAATTAGATTTTTGATGGGTGAACATGGTGTAGTAAATGATTTTGTTAATGGCGAGACTATTAATAAAGCATTAGATCAGATTGATCAGTTAGCTGGATCTCTGACCGGATCTGAATCTAATATAATAAGTCAGTTATCAAAAGAATTTGCTGTTATTGCTACAGGAGGTAAATTAATATTTCCTGAGATTTGGGATGATAGTTCATTTACTAAAGATTTTGATTGTAAAATTAAATTACGTTGTCCATGTCCTAACCCATTAGGATGGTTTTTGGATATATGTGTTCCTTTAAATCACCTTTTAGCATTTACTATGCCTAGAACTCCACACGGAAACGATATAGCAGGGCAACTTTTATCAAGCGATGTTACTGCAAATGGATACTTTTCTCCATTTCTTGTAAGAGGGTTTTACAAAGGGATAGCTAGTGTTGATATGGGGATTGTAACTTCATTAAGAATCGATAAAGGTAAAGAAGGATCATGGACTGTTGATGGATTACCAACAGAAGTAGATGTTTCTATGACTATAAAAGATTTATATACTGCAATGGCAATGACACCATATAAACGACATGCTGATTTATTAAATAATACTCAGTATTTAAGTTATTTAGCTTTTAATTGCGGGGTTGCACTGAATCAACCTGATGTATATAAATCTGTTAAATTATATGGTTCTGTTTGGAATACAGATATATATAAAAATATTATTAAAGATACTCTTACCGGATACAATTTCTGGAGAAGAGCAAAGCAAAATGTTCAAAATAAACTAACAGCTTTTTGGAGAGGAAACAGTTTTCTGTAAAAATCTAATTAACCAAAAACACACAAGTATAGAAAATCTATACTTGTGTGATCTTTTGTGAGGTAATTATGAGTGTAAAGAAAAATAGAAAACAAAAATCTAAAGAATACGAACAGAAGTATGGTCATATACCTGTTGAATATAATGAGCGATTAAGTTGGATGGTTGATTATTATAAATTATCTCCATCTAAAATGCAAGAAATACTTATAAAAAGGCAAACTATGCTAGAGAACTTATTCTATTATGATTATAATGTAATAGAATTACTAGAAGAACCTGAAGGGGCCTCTAGACCTAAAGTACGTATACTAAAATCAAATTACAATAAATTAGCAAAATCAGATCCAACTATGGTACATATTTATGTACCAGGTGCAGGAGATGATAGAAATTACATGCAGCGTCTTATAAATGGAAATATGATAGACATGCTAGATAATTTGATATATACACCATGCCAGATAGAATATAATATGTATATTAAAACACCATCTTATTTTAATGCAACAGATACTTTTTTAGCAGAAATAGGATTAATACGAGCACCTAAAAAGCCAGATTGGGATAATGCTGGAAAGAAATATTGTGATATGTTTAATTATAATATTTGGACTGATGATGCACTAGTAATAGATGCATCTGTACATAAATATTATTCTATTCTTCCAAGAGTTGAAATTAAACTTAGATATTTAAATGCATTATATAATAAAAATATGTATAATTCTATTATAAAAAGTAAAGAATATGAAAAAATAAATTGTCCATTAATATATCTTGATAGTAAAGGAGAACTTAAAAATGAATAATGAATATTTAGATAAACTTCCAAATGATAAATTTACAATTGAAGCTTCTAGAGCAGTTTCTGATGCTAGATTTAAAATAAGAGAAGTATGTACAAAAGCAGAAGCGCAAAATTTTATTAAAGATACTTTAGAAAAATCCCAAAACGCTCTGCAATAATTTAACCTAACAAATAAAGATATGGCGTACAAACTATTCATACCAGGTCCGATTGAAGTGTCGGAAAAAACATACAAGGCAATGTCGCAAGCCATTGTCGGCCACCGCAGCAAGGATTTTTCCGCATTGGTCGGCAGAATTATGCCCGACTTGCAGAACTTGTTTTACACAAAAGACCCCGTCTATTTGAGCACATCAAGCTCTTGGGGCGTTATGGAAGGCTCTTTGCGCAATGTCGTTCAAAAGGGAGTTCTAAACTGCGGCAACGGTGCGTTTTCCGACAAGTGGTACGACGTGTCGAAACGCTGCGGGCTGAACGCCGAAATGCTGCAGTTCGACTGGGGCAAGCCCGTTGATCCCGAAGCGATCAGAAAAGCCCTTTCAACAGGCAAATTCGATGCCATAACCATCATACACAACGAAACTTCCACAGGCACGATGAGCGACATCAAGGCTCTCATGGAAGTAATCCGCGAATTCCCCGACGTTGTCTCCATTATCGACACGGTAAGCTCTTTTTCGGGCATGCCGATAAAAAAAGACGAACTCGGCATCGACGTAATGATGGCGGGTTGCCAGAAGGCGATGGCAATCCCCCCGGGCTTGGCGTTCCTCTCCGTTTCGCAAAAAGCCATGGAAAGGGCAAAGAAAACCGAAGGCAGAGGCTACTACTTCGACTTTTTGGAATTCCAGAAGTTCTGGGAAAAGAACCAGACTCCGTCAACTCCCGTAATCTCTTTGATTTACGCCCTCGAAAGCAAGCTTGAAGACATCAAGAACGAAGGTCTTGAAAAACGCTATGCCCGCCATTTGGAAAACAACAAGATTGTCCGCGAATGGGGCTACGGATACGGCTTTGAATTGTTCCCCGAAGAAAAGTACGGCTCGATAACCTTGAACTGCTTCAAGAACAATCTCGACATCGACATAGCCGCGGTCAACGAAGAGCTTAAAAAACGCTTCAACATGATGTTCAACTGCGGCTACGGCAAAATCAAGGGCAAGACTTTCCGCATTTCAAACATGGGCGACGAAACGCCCGAAACAATGCGCGAACTCCTGGGCAATCTCGATACAATTCTTCCCGAATTTATCAAGAAATAAGCCCTTTTTACAAAGATGAAGAAGCTTGTCATAGCGGAAAAGCCGAGCGTTGCGGCGGATATTGCCCGCACGCTCGGAAAGGCGAAAAAAAATGGCGACTATTACGAAAACGAAGAGTTCGTAATATCGTCCGCGCTCGGGCATTTGATAGAATTGCCAATGCCTGCCGATATCGACAAGAAGTACGCCCGCTGGTCTCTCGCAAACCTTCCGATACTGCCTGAAAAGTTCACCCCTAAGCCCATTGAAAAGACGAAGAAAAAATTCGCCGAACTCAAAAAGCTGATGGGGCGCAAAGACTTGGACGGCATAATAAACGCCTGCGACGCGGGCAGAGAGGGCGAACTCATCTTTACTTACATTTACGAGGCGGCAAAATGCAAGCTTCCGCGCCAAAGGCTCTGGATGTCAAGCATGACGCCCGAATCGATAAGGCAGGCGTTCGCCTCTCTTCGCAGTCAGGAAGAAATGGTGTCGCTTCAAGACGCCGCGCGGTGCCGCAGCGAATCCGACTGGATTGTCGGAATAAACGGCACGCGCGCAATCACTTCCCGAATGTTCGGGGCGCGCCAAAAGGCGGTCGCAAGCGTCGGAAGGGTTCAGACGCCCACGCTTGCAATGATTGTCGAAAGAGAGCGCGAAATCGCGAACTTCAAGCCCAAGCCGTATTGGAAAATAACGGCAAAATTCGGCATTGAAAACGGCGAGTATTCGGGAACTTATCAAAAGCCCGACTTTAAGGCGAAAGACAAGGCTTCGGGCGACGCGGCAGACAGGATTTGGGACGAAGAAGCGGCGAAAAAAATTCTTGAAGAGGTAAAAAACGCCCCGTTTGCCGAAGTTTCGGAAAAGAAGACCCAATCAAAACAAATTGCGCCAAAACTTTACGACCTCACAACCTTGCAGCGCGAGGCAAACAACCGCTTTTCATTCTCCGCCGCGCGCACGCTTTCCATAACCCAGTCGCTCTATGAAAAGCATAAAATGGTGACTTATCCGCGCACGGACTCCCGCGCGCTTCCCGAAGACTATCGCGGAGTCTGCATCGACACTCTGAACCGCCTTGACGGCAAATACGGCGTTTTCGGCAAAAAAGCGGCGGAAGAAGGCTATGTGCAAAAAGCCACAAAAAGAATTTTTAACAACGCCCAGGTCAGCGACCACTTTGCAATCATTCCGACAGGCGTTAACTCTTCAAAGTTAAACGCCGACGAATTGAAGATTTACGACATGATTGCGCGCAGGTTCATCGCCG
>ERZ835051.1219-NODE-1219-length-27362-cov-4.541876_pt1 | contig 27362 bp, 21 predicted proteins | sample MGYA00519575_ERZ835051 | MGnify/ENA primary metagenome ERZ835051 (study PRJEB31850, sample SAMEA3708769) | human gut metagenome | biome: human gut; feature: human-associated habitat; material: faeces | place: China | collected 2014 ... | reverse complement strand
CTTTCTCTTTTTAGACATAACAAAACCCCGAAAGTTTTTTGTCCAACTTTCGGGGTTCATGTCAACTAATTCCGGCTTCTTTATGTTTTGTAAGTTTTTTATTTAATCGTCATCATCTGTGGTAAGAATGGCTTTAAGTTTTTCCCGGTCGAGGATAGTAATCTCACGAGTCGAGTAATCGATGATGCCGTCTTCTTTCAATTCGTTTAGTGCATTCATAAAAACAGAACGTTGTACTCCGAAAAATGTGTACAAATCTTTTTGTTTGCATATTACCCTTACGTCTATCGACTTGCGCTGTGTAAAGCAGAGTACCCAAAATGCCAAGCGTTCTTTTACATTTCCGGAAGAAAGTGCGAGAAATGTTTCGACACTTTTCTGGGAACGCCTCGATATGATGTTCAACAGGTTTATAAGGATAATCGATTCATCCTGCATGATGCGGATAAATGTTTGCTTATCGATTTGCATGATCCCTGTTTCTTCTACAGCATAGAGATCGGATGGATAATTTGTATTCCTGCCGAATAGGTGATTGGGTGACAATACGTTCGGAGCGCAAAGGACTTCCGAAACACGAATCTTTCCGCTTTTGTTGACCATTTCTGAACGTACGCATCCAGATATCAGGAATTTCAAGTGTGTACACTCTTCTCCCTTTGATACGATTTGTTCTCCCGATTTATATTTGAGAAAATGAAATTTTGTTTTCTCGATAAGCTCTGAAATTTTTGCTCTGCTGACTCCCTGAAATAACGGAAGTTGCAGCAAAACGTCATACATGCTGTCCATCGAATCCATATTTTGTTTATTCAAAAGTATAAATAAAAATCTAACCTTCAATTTGTAAACATAAAATCGATACAATTGTTTAGAAACTATTGATTTATTTTTTTTTTGTTAACTTTGCTCCTGTAAAAACTTAAACCTATGGATAATCTATTGCATTTTGACATTCAGGAGGTAATCAGTGCCTTTGTCGTTTTATTTGCTGTGATTGATATAACGGGGCTGGTTCCTATTATTATCGATTTAAAAGAAAAAGGGAATGAAATTAATGCAGGCAAGGCTGCATTTTATTCTTTGTTTTCTTTTATTGTTTTTCTTTTTATGGGAAACATGATGTTACAACTTTTTCATGTAGATATATCTTCCTTTGCCATTGCCGGTTCGTTAGTGATTTTCGTAATGGCTATAGAGATGATTTTTGGCGTGGAGATTTTTAAGATGGACGGGCCTGCTGGTTCTGCGACAATAGTTCCGATTGTTTTTCCGTTGATTGCCGGGGCAGGTTCTTTTACGACATTGCTTTCTTTGCGGGCGTTGTATAGCTTGCTTGATATAATAATAGCATTGGTCCTTAATATTTTAATAATTTATATTGTAATAAAGCGAGTCAATATTATCGAGAAGCTGTTGGGTAAGGGAGGCGTTTATGTACTTCGAAAATTCTTTGGGATTATTCTATTGGCTATTTCTGTAAGAATGTTTATCGACAATCTCACCAAACTATTATCCACTCTTTTATAACTCATGACCGTATCTTTTTCCCATATACGGTTATTTACGGCATTTGTTCCTGCGTTATTGACTTTATTCTTGTTATCGGTTGTCGCAGTAAAAGTTCCAGGCCTATTTTTAGGTGAAAGGTTTTTTAGGGGCGGATGTTGGCTACAAGTAGTATTGGCTGCGGCTTATGCTTTTTTGTTATGCTGGAAAATGCAGGATATTTGTTTGAGAGCTCGTTGGAGAAGATATAGTTGGCTGATATTCTCTTTTTCCTTTTTCGGGCAACTTTTGTTGGGGATTATGTGCGACTCTATATTTCTTTTGTCCGGAGAGTTGCATTTTCCTATCCCGATGATGATAATCGGAGGGGCTGTTTATCGTTGGGAATTTGGGTTTATGCCTCTTTTACTTATTCTTACTATCTTGTTGTCAGGACCGGCATGGTGCAGTCATCTTTGTTATTTCGGTGCATTAGATAATATGGCTGCAGGACATTTATCATTACCCCCAAAACCTTATAAATTTCTTCTGCCGGCACGATATACTATATTGGTATTGACTGTTATTGTGGCTTTGGTTGCCAAATGGAGCGGATTATCGTATGTGGCGATATCCGGAATAGTTGTTTTATTCGGTATTACAGTTTTTTTTGTTATGATCCTCTCCTATAAAAGACATATGATGGTGCACTGTTCTGGCTATTGTCCGGTCGGTGCTTTGGTATCTTTAGGAAAATATATTTCTCCTTTTCGTTTCAAGATAAATAAAGAAGCTTGCACTTTGTGTGGGGCTTGTATCTGTAGGTGTCGTTATGGGGCATTATCGAAAGCGCAAATAAAAACCGGCAAACCGGGAATAAATTGTTCTTACTGTGGAGATTGTATTTCTGCGTGCAATCATGGAGCTTTACAGTATGCTTTTCTGAATATGAATGCAGATCATTCTCAAAGAATATGGCTGATGATAGTGATTACTTTGCAATCTTGCTTTTTAGCTATAGCCCGGGTATAGATCACATTTAAAATACAAATTTGTTTAAAGATAAAAATAAAAAAAGAAAATGACAACGAAAATTTCTTTTTCTTTTTTAAGTTGAAAATTTTTATTGAGAAAGACGTCTTTTTACTAAATAAATTGATTAAATGTTTGGCTTTTCTGATAACAATTTTTATATTCGTGAAAACTAATATCAAGTATTAAAGCACAAGATTTGACCGTTAACCGATTTTTTTAATTAACAATAAATATGAGTTATCTGAAGTTTGACAAAAGTTTGATGATTAACTTAGAACAGTCTCTTCCTAAAGAGATGTTACGTACAAACAAATCGGGAGCTTATCATTGTACGACGATTGTTGATTGTAACACTCGAAAACAACACGGATTATTGGTAATTCCTATTCCGGAGATGGATAATGACTCTCATGTTCTTTTATCATCATTCGATGAAACCGTGATACAACACGGTGCTCCTTTTAATTTAGGTTTACATAAATATCAGGGAGATTGTTTCAGCCCTAACGGACATAAATATATCCGTGAGTTCGATTGTGAATCAGTTCCCAAAACTGTATATCGGGTGGGGGGTGTAATTTTAAGTAAGGAAAAAGTTTTTATTTCGCATGAAAACCGGATTTTGATTAAATACACATTGTTAGATGCCCATTCTGAAACGACGTTACAGTTCCGTCCTTTTCTTGCTTTTAGAAATGCGAATGCTCTTTGTATTGAAAACGACAGGATCAACCGTCATTATGAACAGGCTTTGAATGGTGTTAGCTTTTGTCTTTATGAAGGGTATCCGGCATTGTATTTACAGTTCAATAAAGAGGTTAGTTTCGTCAGTGATCCATATTGGAATAAGGGCATTGAATATGTTAAAGATCAGGAACGAGGATATGATTATAAAGAAGATTTATATGTTCCCGGATATTTTGAATTACCTATAAAGAAAGGCGAAAGTATTATATTTTCCGCTGGAGTAGGAGAGATAAAACCTCGATCTTTGAGCATGATGTATAATAAGGAAATGAAGTTACGGACTTATCGTAACAGTTTCTTTAATTGCCTGAAAAATTCTGCACAACAATTTTATCTGAAAAAACAGAAAGATAATTATCTGTTGGCGGGTTATCCTTGGTTTGGTGTTCGGGCTAGAGATCTGTTTATCGCTCTTCCCGGATGTACATTGGCTGTAGGGGATGTAGAAACATTCGACTCTATCATGCATACTGCGATGCGGGCGTTAAAAGCCTTTATGGAGAAAGGTGTTCGGAGTGAAGTAATTCAAGGAATAGACTATCCCGATATTCTTTTATGGGCAGTATGGTCATTGCAACAATATGCCAAGGAAACATCTCTTGAACATTGTACGGCAAAATACGGAACTTTAATTACCGAAATTGTCGATTATATAATCAAAAGCAAGCATCCGAATCTTTTTTTGCATGAAAACGGATTATTATACAGTAATGGACATGACGTTCCTATTTCATGGATGGATGCGGTAGCCTATGGAAAACCTATTATACCGCGTAGCGGTTATTTGGTCGAATTTAATGCATTGTGGTATAATATACTACGTTTTTCAACCTCATTGATTGCGGATAAGCCGGAACAGAGGGTTATTGTGGATCGGTTGAATGCTTTGGGTGATAAGCTCGCTTTGTCATTTAAAGATATGTTTTTAAATGATTATGGGTATTTGTTCGATTATGTCGATGGAAATTTTGCAGATTGGAGTGTTCGTCCCAACATGCTGTTCGCTCTTTCGCTCGATTATTCTCCATTAGATAAAAAAGAACGGAAAAAAGCGTTGGATGTAGTTACCCGAGAACTGTTGACTCCGAAAGGTATTCGTACATTAAGCCCTAAAAGTCATGGATATTCTCCTACTTATTTGGGGAATGAAGCAGAACGGGAGAATGCTTATTATCAAGGTCCGGCCCGACCATGGTTGATGGGAGCTTATGCAGAGGCGTATCTCAAGATATTCGGGTTGAGCGGAGTTTCATTTTTGGAACGGATGTTGATCGGCTATGAAGAGGAGATGTCTAATAATTGTATCGGAACGATTTCCGAGTTATTTGACGGAAATCCTCCTTACATGGGACGTGGGGCTATCAGTTTTGCGGCGAATGTAGGAGAGATATTGAGAGTATTGAGTTTATTAAAGAAATACAACCATTTTTAAAACCGAAGTTGTATGAAAGCACTCATGTTCGGGTGGGAATTTCCACCGCATATTCTCGGAGGCTTGGGAACTGCCAGCTATGGACTTACAAAAGGTATGTCTGAATGCGGAAATATGGATATCACGTTTGTTATACCCAAGCCGTGGGGAGATGAAGATAAAAGTTTTGCCCATATTATAGGAGCATGTAATACGCCGATTGTTTGGCGTGATGTTTCTTGGGAACAAGTACGAGATCGGTTAGGACGATATATGGATCCTCAAGAATATTTTAATCTGAGGGATCATATTTATGCAGATTTCAATTATATGCATCTTAATGATTTGGGATGTATAGAATTTTCGGGTCGATATCCTGATAACCTGTTGGAAGAAATCAATAATTATTCTATTGTTGCCGGAGTGATTGCCAGAACCTATCCTTGTGATGTAATTCATTCTCATGACTGGCTTACTTATCCGGCAGGGATTCATGCTAAACAAGTGACCGGAAAGCCGTTGGTGATACATGTACATGCGACAGATTTCGATCGGAGTCGGGGAAATGTAAATCCTACGGTCTATGCCATAGAAAAGGATGGTATGAATCAGGCAGATCATATTATTACTGTAAGTAATTTGACACGTAAGACGGTTATTGAAAAATATAATATCGATCCGGCCAAGGTAACAACCGTTCATAATGCCGTCGAGCCGTTGAGTGAGGAAATCAAGGCTATTAATATACCTCGCAATACAAAAGAAAAAGTCGTAACGTTCTTAGGGCGCATTACGATGCAGAAAGGTCCTGAATATTTTGTTGAGGCTGCGGCTCAGGTATTGAGGAAAAATAATAATGTACGTTTTGTTATGGCGGGAAGCGGGGATATGATGAATAAAATGATACGCCTCGCCGCTCAACGCAATATTTCGGATCATTTTCATTTTACAGGTTTCCTTAAAGGAAAGCAGGTTTATGAAATGTTGAAAGCGAGCGATGTTTATGTAATGCCTTCTGTCTCTGAACCGTTCGGGATATCTCCTCTTGAAGCCATGCAAGTGGGAGTTCCCTCTATTATCTCGAAACAGTCGGGGTGTGCGGAAATTTTGACGAATGCAATAAAGACCGATTATTGGGATGTTGATGCGATGGCAGATGCCATTTACTCGATAATTACCTATCCTGCAATGTATCAGCAATTAAAGATTGAAGGGAAAAAAGAGGTCGATGAGATCAAATGGGTGTATGCCGGTCAAAAAGTAATTGACATTTATAATAAAGTAATTCACCGGTAGATAGGCCTTATGTTTTAATTAATCAGAAATAAAAAATAACATGATATGAAAACCATCTGTTTTTATTTTCAAATTCATCAGCCGTTCCGTCTGAAACGTTATCGTTTCTTTGATATAGGCAACGATCATTATTACTATGACGATTTTAATAATGAAGAGATTATGAGCCGTATAGCTCACCGTTCTTATATTCCTGCAAACTATACTTTGCTGGAAATGATTAAGAACTCGAACGGGAAATTTAAAGCCGCGTTTTCGATTTCCGGAGTTGCATTGGAACAGTTCGAGATTTATGTACCGGAATTTATAGATAGTATGAGGGACTTGGCAAAGACAGGATGCGTAGAGTTCCTTTCCGAAACGTATGCACACTCTTTGGCTTCCCTTAAAGATCCGGAAGAATTTGTCGATCAGGTCAAAATGCACGATGATAAAATCGAAATGTTGTTCGGTCAACGGCCTAAAGTATTTCGCAATACCGAGTTGATCTATTCCGATGAAATAGCCGGGATGGTTGCATCTATGGGATTTAAAGGGTGTATTACGGAGGGAGCTAAGCATATTTTAGGATGGAAAAGCCCGAATTATTTGTACAGTTCGGCTGCTGCCCCGAAACTGAAGCTGCTTCTTAAAAATTCTAAATTGAGCGATGATATTTCTTTTCGATTTTCGAACTATGAGTGGAATGAATATCCGTTGACTGCCGATAAGTTTATAAACTGGATTACAGCTCTTCCTGAAACAGAACAGATTATAAATCTGTTTATGAATTATGAAACATTAGGAGAACTGCAACCCCGGGAAACCGGTATTTTTGAGTTTATGAAGGCTCTTCCCCGTTTTGCCGAAGAGAAAGGTATCTCATTTTCTACTCCTACTGAGATTATTTCTAAGTTGAAACCGGTAGATTCTTTATCTGTTACTTATCCCATATCTTGGGCTGATGAGGAACGGGATACCAGCGCTTGGTTAGGGAATTTGCTTCAGAACGAAGCTTTCGAAAAGTTGTATTCTATGGCAGAACGGGTGCGGCTGTGCAATGACCGTCGGTTAAAACAAGATTGGAATTATTTGCAGGCGAGCGACCATTTTTATTATATGTGTACTAAGCATTTTTCCGATGGTGCGGTACATAGTCATTATAGTCCTTATGATTCGCCTTATGAAGCATTTACCAACTATATGAATGTTTTGAGCGATTTTATTGTGCGGGTAAAAGCTCAATATCCTGATTCGATTGAAAATGAAGAATTGAACTCTTTGATTACTACTATTCGTAATCAGGCGTCCGAGATAGAGTTATTGCGTAAAGAATTAAAGTCTGCAAAGGCGGAAAAGGTTGCTCGGGTGAAAGCAGAAAAAGCTGTAGCCGGAGAAAGTAAAACTAAATCTGCAACGAAAAAGACGGTAGTAAAGGAGAAATAAGTTCTTTGAATAATTCGCTTTTGTGTGAATGTTTATTATAAAAACCACACCCTGATTGGTTATCAATCAGGGTGTGGTTTTTATAATACTTTTAATGGCCTCAGATAAAGATTTAAAATATAAAAGTCTTCTTTCCATTTTTTCTGTTTGTGATCCCCGTTTTATTAAGAAAAAATTTTACCGGAATATTTTTTTATTGAAAGATGCAATAAGAATTGCATATACATCGACCGTAGAAATCATATATATACTGTACCATTGAATCATTTTTCAAAGGATAGGATCTGTTATGGTAATAAAGCTGCTTTAGATAGATACAAATTGTTTTTGAATATATATGAGGTGTGCTTTAGTATATTTATAATAAATAGTATTTTTTTGTAGGGTATAAATATGTGAAAAATATTGCAGATAAAAAATAAAGCAGGTAAGGAGTTGTCTTTGCCTGCTCTATTTTTGTATTTGTGATAACCGGTTTCTCTAATCATTTATTTTTATTGGGGCAATATAACCGTCTTCGATTAATGCTATATAGCTCAGCAGTGCTCCCCAATGGTAGAAACGGTCGCTGCGTCTATGCGGACCTTCCCCTAAAACCGAGTCGTAATTTTCATACACCGATCCGTCTTTAAGCCATTCCTTCAATAACAGCGCTTTCGATTTTTGGGCGACAGCTTTGCGTACTTCAGGTAAGTCGTAATTTTGTAATCCCATATATACAAGAAAATTGAGAGGAGCCCAGATGCGGCCTCTCCAGTAATCATTGTCTTTGAAAGCCGGATCGTTGCGGGGAGTAGCGGGAATAACCCATTCTCCCCAGAATTCCTGGGGATTCATCAAATGTTCTTTTACCATACGTTCAGCTTGAGCTTGGCTGGGAATATTTGCCAACATAGGATAAAAGTTGGTCGGAGATATACGTGGATTTTTTTCCCCCGTATCGATTCTTCGGTTGTAGTAAAACCCTTTTTCTTCATCCCATAATTTTTGTAGTTCAAGGCTATATTGTTTTGCTCGTTTTCTGAGTTCTTTTACATCTTTTTTATATCCTAACTCTTGAGCGATAAGTGCCAATAATTTGCAATCCATAATATAAAGGCTCGATAGCCCGACATCGTTTTGTAGAAGCATGTGCCGTTCAGTATCGAACGGTACATTGTCGAACATGTGGGAGTTATCCAGTCCCGATTCCAAACAACCTCCGTAATGGTTGTTGACGCTGCCGTATTCATGATTGCGATAGGTTACCCGAGGATAGGGCGAAGATCCCCAACATAATAATCCGTCGATATTTCGGTTCTTATCCCACCATCGGTTCCATCTGATAAGATCGGGATAAAGTAATTCTAACAGCCATTTGTCTCCGTATTTCTTATATAGACTCCATACAGCTAATGATCCTACAGGGGGTTGGGAGCGGTCTCTCGACTTATAATCATTTCCTGAATAGAAATTAGGAACGAAGCCCGATTCCGTAATCGATTTGGTTATTTCGACTGCATTGGCGTAAGCAAGTTCCCGATTCCCAGCCGAAAACATCATAGCGGCAAAATAAGAGTCCCAACAGAAAAGTACGAATCCTCCGTAGTTGGGGTTAGAACTCCAGTTTATATTCCAGTCCCGGCTGACAGGGGTAATAACTTTGCGGATGGTCGGGTCGTATATATTGTCCCAGGAAAGGACATTCTGCATGGCGTTATATACCTCATAATCGTCTCCATATTGTTTTTTGTTGTTATTTACGAAACGATTGGCGGATTCACGTAATTTGTTTTGGGCTTTTACCGGTTCTATATCTGAGCCGCAACAAATGGTAACCGGTTCTTGTGTAGAGAATGTGATCTCGTTCCGTTCGCTTTTTATCCATTTCCCGTACGCTTGACCTTTGATTTCTTGTTTTAGGTTGCCAGGGCGGAATTGAAATTGTTGACCGTTAACTTGTATTTTTACATCGCGTTGCCACACGCCTTTTAAGACCACGATGATTTTCCCTTCCGGATTATTTCCTTCTAAAGGAGTAATTCGAATAATGTTCTCTAAAGAATCGGCAGAACTCTCGATCCGTAATTTTTGATCGTTCCATCGAAGACTTATATCGGTATATTTTCCGTCATAAGTATGTGGTCCGGCATGTAACAGGCCGCTTCCTATGGTAAAGGAATTTTTTCGTATCCCTTTCCCGTCGATTACGTGTAGGTCGATAGCTGCACCGTAAGGGAGCAGCACATGCGTAAGGGCACTGCGGGTATCCCAAGTATTCCAGCCTGTAGCCAGTTTCCGTTGCATTTGTTCATAGTATTGTTGAGGACTTAAATCCTTCGTTTCGGCATGGCTGTCTATGTGCCAAAAACATACTGCCGATATTAGCAGATAATACTTCAAAAATTTTTTCATGTGTGTGTAGTTATGAGTGATAAATAGTGATATTATTTTAAAGCAAAATATAGATAGGTTTTTGAAGTTATTTCATGAATATACCGTTTGAAGATTAATCTAAATATAAATAATCATAATGAATAAGGGGACGAGCGCCTTGTTTTCCGATGAGAGAACGAGCCTTCTCGCTGTTGTATCCGATGCGTCCTACACCTATTTGATTTCCTTCATGATCAAAAATTCGTACGATGTCATCTTTTTCGAAATCTCCTTCGATCCGGGTTACGCCTATCGGCAATAGACTTGCGGCCTGATGGGACATCAATGTCTCTTGTGCGCATGCGTTGATGTGTATTTCTCCCTTTGCAAAGCCTTCGGAGTGAGCGATCCATTTTTTTATGCTGGATGCAGGCTTCTCTGCCGGTAAGAACCGGGTACATACCGTATTGCTGTTTTTTCGCAATACGTCAGGAAGGATATTCTCTTTTTTGCCGTTAGCGATAATAACCATAATTCCTTCGTCCGCGACTTTTCTTGCTATATTGCATTTCGTCAGCATTCCCCCTCTTCCGAAAAAAGATTTTTTTGTCTGTATATATTCGGACAAATTCTGTCTGTTGCCTGTGATTTCCGTAATGACCCGGCTTTGAGGATTTTCGGGATTACCGTTGTAGATGCCATCGATGTTACTGAGTATAATCAAGGCTTCCATATTCATCATCGATGCGATCAGACCGGAAAGTTCGTCATTATCCGTAAACATCAGTTCGGTTACCGAGATCGTATCATTTTCGTTCACGATAGGAATAACTCCGTTTTCGATCATGACTTCCATACAGTGTCTTTGATTGAGATAGTGTTGTCGGGTCGCAAAATTCTCTTTCATCGTCAACACTTGGCCGCAAGCAATTCCATGCTCGCGGAAAAGTTCGAAATAACGGTTTATCAGTTTAGCCTGACCTACGGCCGAAAATAATTGTCGGGCCGAAACCGCATCCAATTTTCGATGTTGTTTCAGTTCGCTGCGTCCCGAGGCGACAGCTCCGGATGAGATAAGAACGATTTCCATTCCGGCTTTATGCAGCTCGGCTATTTGATCTACCAAAGCCGACATTCGGGTAATATCGAGAGTACCGTCTTTCCGTGTCAGTACATTACTACCTATTTTTACCGCTATTCGTTTATATTGAAACATAAAAAGAATAGTTATTTAATGATTGATTCCGAATTTCTTAAGCATTTGTTTATAGTCTGTCCAATCAGGGTCTCCGGTTGCACCTATTTGTATAGGTAAGGACGGAAGTTTTCCTAATAGCTCGTTTACTTTTCCCGAAAAGGCTTGTAATTCTTGTGTATAATAAACATATAAAGCTTGCTTGCCGCCGATATGAATAGCCGTTAGAATTGCGATCTTCGATCTTTCGAGTGCTTCTGTAAGCAAATTCATGATCCGGTCTATCACTTCGGTTTCATCGGCAGACGGCATACCGTCTGTTTCCCCTTTGTATTTCCATTGTATTTCTACCCGGGTACGGAATAACCCGGAGGTGTTGCCGTTTTCGGCAAACATACGTCCCCGGGTGATGATCCTTCCTTTATCCGATTCCGATTCTCCGGCAAACCAATCGTTGCTTAACATATATGTATATTTTATTTATGGTCTTTATCCCGTATCTCTACCCGTCGGATTTTTCCACTGATCGTTTTCGGTAATTCCTCTACAAATTCTACGATTCGCGGATATTTGTAAGGAGCTGTAACATGTTTTACGTGATCTTGTATTTCTTTGATGAGCGCTTCTCCGGCACGTTCTTTGTAATCTTTTGCCAAAACGATGGTTGCCTTGACTACTTGTCCGCGTATTTCATCGGGAACTCCCGTGATTGCACATTCTACGACTGCCGGATGAGTCATTAAAGCGCTTTCTACTTCGAACGGACCGATACGATAGCCCGATGATTTAATTACATCGTCGGCACGTCCTACGAACCAATAGTATCCGTCCTCATCTCTCCAAGCAACATCTCCGGTATAGTAGATGTTGTCATGATAAGCTTCTTTTGTTTTTTCGGGGTCACGATAATACTCTTTGAAGAGTCCCAGCGGTTTCCCTTTATCGGTACGGATTACGATTTGTCCCTGTTCTCCCTCTTCTGCCCATCGTCCGTCGTTCGTCAGCAAATCGATGTCATATTGGGGATTGCGTATTCCCATAGAACCGGGTTTAGGTTCTACCCACGGATATGTTGCGACAGTCAGGGTCGTTTCCGTCTGTCCGAAACCTTCCATCAATTTAATGCCGGTAATGCGATAAAATTCCTCATAGACTTTAGGGTTCAGTGCCTCTCCCGCAATCGTACAATATTTTAGGGACGAAATATTGAATTTGCTCAGATCTTCTCGTATTAAGAATCTGAATACGGTAGGAGGGGCGCAGAATGAAGTAATATGGTATTTTTCTATCATACCCAATACATCTGCAGGCGTGAATTTGTCGAAATCGTAAACAAATACATTTGCTCCGGCGATCCATTGCCCGTATAATTTCCCCCATACGGCTTTCCCCCAACCCGTGTCGGCCAGGGTCAGGTGCAGACTTTTTTCGTTCAGATTGTGCCAAAAGCTTCCGGTAATGATATGTCCCAGAGGATAGGTGAAATCATGTGCTACCATTTTAGGGTTACCTGTAGTTCCGGACGTAAAATAAAGGAGAGAGGTGTCTTCGTTTGTGTTGACGAATGCCGGGCGAGAGAATGGTGCTGCCGCCTCGATACCGGCATGGAAATCGTCCCAGCCTTTCGGAATCACAGGACCTACCGATACGCAGTGCTGTAAAGACGGAGATGCGGCCAAAGAACGGTCTACATGACCTGTGACAATATCTTCTCCTACTGCTACGATCATTTTTATATCGGCTGCATTACAGCGATATATAATATCTTTTTCGGTAAGGAGGTGTGTCGCCGGAATACATACTGCTCCTAATTTGTGGAGTGCTATGATAGAAAACCAGAATTCAAATCTTCGCTTCAGAATGAGCATAACCATGTCTCCGTGTCCGATACCCAATGATTGGAAATAGGATGCGGTTTTGTCACTTTCTCTTTTTATATCGGCAAAAGTAAAATCGATATGTTCTCCTTTATCATTTGTCCAGCAAAGGGCTTTTTTTTCTGGAGCGATCCGGGCCCATTCGTCAACGACGTCATATCCGAAATTAAAGTTCTCGGGTACGATAACTTTAAAATTCTGCATAAAATCCTCTTGTGACGAAAAAGAGGTTTGTTTTAGAAATTTTTCTAACATGTTATTAATAAATAGGACTTTAATTTAGATAATTATAGCAAGGAATTGAACTCGTTTACCATCAAGGGCTTTCATGCCGTGAGGTCGGTTGGCATCGAAGTAAATGCTGTCGCCTTCATTAAGAAACAATTGCTTGTCTCCGATTTGCAGCATCATGTGTCCTTCGATCACAAGGTTGAATTCTTGTCCCGGATGGCTGTTCAAATGTACGGGGGCTGATTCGTTTCCCGGTTCTACGGTAACGATAAACGGGTCGGCTTTACGGTTCATAAATCCGGCTGCCAGAGATTGGTATTTATAAGCTTTCGTTCTCTCGACGGCAGCTCCTTTTCCTTTGCGGGTTAAAAAGTATGCATTCATGCGCGGTTCGTCACCGAACATCAGTGCAGATAAGTCTATACCGTAATGCAGGCTGATTTGATGTAATATACTTACGGGAATATCTTGTTCTCCCGATTCTAATGCTATGTATTTTTCTTCAGAAATGCCACAAGCCTGAGCTACGTCTTGAGTAGTCAGGTCGAGTACATCGCGCAGTCCTTTTAACCGGATCGCAATTTGCTTTATCTGTTCGTCCATAATTATAGTTGTTTAACTTGTGCAAAGTTAAAGAAAAGGACGGTAATAGCAATAAAATGATATTGAAATAACGGAATCGCTTTTATTTTGTAATATAAAGGGGAAGTGTTGGTACGCTATCGTATTTGTTGTTCATTCTGTTAAAGAACGAACATTACATGATATTATCAAGTCTGTTTCCCATAGTTCCGTTATTTCTTTATAGGGCCTAATCGATTTTTTCGGCTTTAAATCCGGCATCGCTAACCGCTTTTATGATGACGGCATCCGATTGATTGGATGTTACGGACAGTATTTTATCTGCACTGTTCAGATCTATATCCCATTGTTCACGAGGTAATATTTTATTGAGTGATTCTGCTATTTGGGCAACACATCCTCCGCATTTGGCGTTTGTTTTAAATTTCTTTGTTTCCATTTTTTTGAAATTAGGTTTTAGAGCCTGTCTGAATTTTCCAATCAAAAAATATTATCAGGTCATCTTTGTGTTTCCTTCCGGTCTTTTTTTCTGTTTTCCCTCGTCAGATAGCCCGCTATCCTCCTCGTAAAAACAGAAAAACATCCTCGAAAGAAACTCTCAAACCTGATCCGAGTAAAATTCAAATAGGCTTTTAGAGTTATAACAGCAAAAGTAACAAAAACGTTTATACAAAAAATAGGAAATACCAATGAAAGCATTTCCTATTTTTGTAAAATGTATATATATATAATTATTGTACCCGTTTGAAGTGGTAACGCAACGGATAATAATACATAGCAGGTTCATCTTCTGTTGCAAAATCTTTCATGGCTTCATAGTCTTCAACGAGGAATTCCGTCGGCTCATAAGAGTAAATAAACATTTCGAGAACCTCTTCGTTGTTTTCGTCTTTGATTACGGTAAACCCTACTCGAGAGTCCTTAATTGTCGAACTTGTCGCTGAAAAGTTGGCATTGATATTATCCAAGATAAATACGGCAACATTTCTTGTAATCGTATAATCGTCCATAAAATGGAAAATCTTTTCTCCTACATATTGCAGGCTGCTGTTACCGACGAAATAATTTTTCAGATCGCTTTTTAAATTAACTTCAACACCTTGATCAGTGATCGTAATTTGGTCTTCTGTAGCTACTTGGGGGAAGTTTGTTATATCATACATCATTTCATAATATGCTTTATTATCCCATGTGCAGTTACTCCATGTACCTTTGATTACTTCGATTGTTTCTCCGGCGATCTTGATCGTAACCGATTCGTTATTTCCTAAGAAAAACCGGTCGGTATCGTTTTGGGGTTTCTGTATTTTCAGGACGATGACATCTTTACCTTCTTCTTTTTGTAACAGTTTCAGTTTGAGTGTACCTTTCGACGCTCCTTTTGCTACGGTGAGTGCTTTTTCTCCATCGAATTCGAAATGCGTACCCTCTACGGCAGTAGATGTTTCATCTACGACGATCGGGAATGTAATATCCTTCGGTGCAGTAAAAGATTGAGTGGAGTTTTCTTTTTTCAAAAGAGAAATTTCGACTGTTGCCGTTTCGAACATCGTTGCATTGTCGTATGAGAACGAGTAAATAACATCGTCTGTTAATTCTGTCGTTACATCATCGAAAACATCTTTTTCATCATCGTCTTCCGAACAGGCTGCAAATCCTAAAGAAAGCAGAATGGCAGCCATTGCATACACTGTTTTTTTCATTTTGTTCTGTTTTTTAGATTAATAAATTAATTAGTGGAAAAATCGTTTTTTATAATTTGTTTAAAATTTTATTTGGAGAGAGATTCGTATATTGTCAGTTTCCTATATTGTCTTGATATTCCTTTTTTATTGCTTCGTATTCGGCTCTTTCCGATGAGGTTAACTCTGTACTTGGAAAATAAAAATAGGAGTTATTGCTATCTACGCGAGGAGCTTCATCCTCGTAAGAGTCGCATGCTGAAAAAACAGCTGATACGAAAAAAAGAGTTGTTCCGAATATTAGTTTATTTAATAGTTTCATAACTTCATTTTTAGTTAATTATATAATCTTCGTAACCTTCATTTTGTTGCAGACCGGGAATAAGTTTGGTGTCGCGTATCGGGATGGGGAAGTTATACATGAACTTTCGGTTGGTATATTTTTGTCCGTTTACGGCAACCCAAAACTCTGGGCACCCGTTTCGTTTCAGTTCATAAAAGCGGTCGTTTTCGAGGAACAGCTCTTTGCGACGCTCGGTCAGTATCAATGCCATCAGTTTGGTGAGCGGTACTCCGGTTACGTCCTGAGTAATGTAATCGGTTCCGGGTATCGGTTCGGGCAGAGAAGATAGTGTCAACGGTTCGTAGTTCAATATGCGGTTTCCTCTCAAGGTATTGATATCCGCCAATGCAAGGTCTTCACTGCCTTTGTGATAGTAGCTTTCCGCTCTGATCAGAAGCATTTCGGCACTACGCATGCCTGAGAAAATAAATTTTGTAGCGATACGTTTTTTCGAGAAATTCATTTCATAGCGTATATCGTTGGCCTTTTCCGTATCGCTGAATGTATCGAGAAACCGTTTGCTGACAGGTCTGTAATTAAGGGACTCATAAGTGCCTGCTCCTTCCTGTTCACTACTGGAAGAGGAAATCAGTTCCGACTTTATCAGCATGTTCCCTTTCAGAGAATAACCGTTTTCCATCATGGCCTTGTATCCTTCCCTATCTACCAAGGGATGACTTTTTATCACTTCTTCTGCGTAATAAATGGCATTATCCCATTGTCGGGTCCAGAAATAGAAGCGGGCCAGATATCCTTTTACGACATCGGTGGTGAATCGCCATATCGGTTCTTGAACGTTATAGGACAACGCTTTTTTCAAGTCTTCTTCGATGAGTGTCATCGTTTCTTCTAAAGAACTGCGAATAGGGCGCTCTTCCATATCGAATGTCGTAACCAGTTGCAATCCCAATTGCGATTTTTGTAGAGGATCATATACATCGCAATAGAGGCGCATCAGTTCATAGTAGCAAATTCCCCGCATGGCGTATGCGGTTCCCAATACGTTCTTTGCTATGTCAGATTCGGAGTCTTTCATCTCTCCGAGTATAATATTGCAGTCTCGTATAATTTTGTAATAATTGTAATAGATCCTTTCTGGAATGGCTATATCGGCAATGTAATTTTTTAATAAAGATCCTCCTGTTTGAGTGAGCGCGACTTCCAAGTTGTCACAGGCCGATTCGTTTGCTGCGATCTGGCTACTGTTCAGAATAATTGCCGACTCTTCTCCGTAGTCCAGTTCATTGAGATGGGTATGTAAGAGAGCCGAAAACTCTTCTGCACTTTGAGGTATAGTCTCTTCATGAGGTTTAATATCGAGAAATTCCTTACAAGAAGAGAGGCTTAGGAATAGAAAGCATGTTATAAATAGTCGTTTCATAATGTCATAATTTATCAGAATCCGATATTAAGTCCTAATGTGAAATTCCTTGCTTGGGGATATACGGCACCCGGTGTTTCGGGGTCTATTCCCGAGTAGTTACTGAATATACATACATTGCTGACCGATGCGGTGAGTCCGAACGACGTGATGCGGGCTTTCCGCATCCACTGTGCGTCAGGGAAACTGTAATTGAGGTAGATATTGCTGATCTTGAAATAGGAAATATTCTCGATGAAAGCTCCGTTCGTGATATAAGACAGGGTTGTTGTATAGTCTTCGAGAAATTTTCCATCGATAGATATCTTCGTACCGTATGCATCGACAAGACGAGGGTATCCATCGGTAATTGGATTGGATTCTGTCCATCGGTTTACCACATCTTTTGAAACATTCAGATGGTTTATATAGAGATCGCTGCGGGATGTTTGTGGGGCGTTTTGGCCAGAAGTCGCGTCTATTTGGCTATAACTTGCCGGAGAGGAGATCTTGCTGTTTATCTTATTGCCAATGGAGTAATTGCCACTTACTCCCAACGAGAACTGTTTGTAAGAGAAACTGAGCGAATATCCTCCATTTACAGGAGCATTGGAAGTCCCGATATAGAAACGGTAATTATTCGAATCTTTTCGGTAGTTGTTCTCTTTTCGGTCAGTATCGGAACGCAGTTTGTAGGTATATATTCCTAACTTCGGATCGATACCGGTGCATATACCCGAGAAAAGAGAACTGATTGGGTATCCTTCTTGTTCGGTACTGTAGGAACTGTACGGTGAATTGTACTCTACTAATTTATTGGCATTGTATGCGGCATTGATTGAAACATTCAATTTAAAATCTTTTGTTTTGACGATTTGCCCCGATACAGTCACTTCGACCCCCTTATTCAAAATCTTGGAGGTATTGTATGATTGGTCATTGAATCCAGTAGAATATGGAACATAAACTTTGCTGATTACATCTTTGCTTAAGCTGCGGTATCCGCCGATTTCTATTTGCATGCGCTCATCGAAAAATCCGGCGTTTACCGATCCACTGATATCGAACGTGCGTTCCCAGCGAAGTTTCGAATTGGGCGGATTTTTAATATATCCCATGCGGTAATAGGTTTCATCGGTTTTTCGGAAATTTTTGCTGTATGTCATTATGGTATAGGGCGTTGCTGCAGCGTTAACTTTTCCGGTATATCCTCCTGATACTCTGAGTTGCAGAGAACTGAGAACTGGTTTTAGACGGTACATAAAATTTTCTTCACCCATATTCCAACTTAGACCTAAAGAACCGGTCGGGTTGAACTGTTCTTTGCTTCCGAAACGGTTCGACCCATCAGTACGCATCGTATAGCTAAGTACATATTTATTCATCAATACATAGTCTAATGACGCGTAAAATGATGCCATCGCATCTTCATCGGTGCTTTGTCCCGAATAACTGTCCATAAGGGCGGCAAATTCAACAAGTTTGTTATAATCCACTTTTTGATCGCTCGGATATACCGGAGTGGAAGAGTTTTCGGTTACTGTGTCGTACCCATATCTTTTGGAGTAGATATTTTTGGCATACTGCCGTCTGATCTCTGATCCGGCAAGCAGACTTATATTATGTATATTGGCAAATGTTTGTGAAAAGTGAAATTGTCCCCGCAAACTGTAACTCTGGTTGAATGCTGTGGATTGTGCGATAGAACCATAGGTCCGAGTAGAGGAATTGGTAGTTCCTTCGAACGGACGGTCTTCCCATGCGGCATACGTGTCTTGTCCGTTGATATTTTCGGAGATATTGCTGGTGTAGCTGTAAGAACCCAATCCTTCGAATTTCAAATTTTTCAAGATTGAGATACCTAAATTCACATTTACATTCACATTTACGTTTTTCGCTTCGGTCGAAGTATTTTCTATCTCTCGCAGAATATTGTAACCGTTCGACGGAATCTGAGAACTTATGGAGCCATTGTATTTTGCTAATGTAAAGTATGTTTGGTCTTTGGCATAAGAACCGTCGCTGTTGTACGGCATTTCGTACGGGTTGGCGAAATAGGCGTATTTGAACGGATCGACATTTAGGGATGCTCCCCGAGAGATTTGATAGGCCATATCGGTAGTCACCCCTAATGTAACCCGTTTATTGGGCTTCATATCGATTTTTGCACTGACGTTGTAACGATCGTAATTACTTTTCTTTACCAAACCGTTATTGCGGTTATATCCCGCAGATACGTAGTATGTGCTTTTGTCCGATCCTCCGGAAAACGAGAGGTGATGGCTGTTTGAAATGGAGGTGCGGAATATCTCGTCGAACCAATTGGTCGTGTGCTGGCCTAATCGGGTGATATAGGCATCTTGTTCGGACTTCGTCCAATCTTTGAAATCACCTTTTCCCGAACGTATCATACCGACGATTCCGATTACCGGATAATAGGCGGTTGCATCTCCGTCTGCATATTGTTGATATCCTGTAGCCGAAAATTCATCCCATAATTCTTGTTCCCATGCTAATTTTTCTTGAGAGTTCATCAGGTTTGCGCTGCGGGGAGGTTTGGTAACAAACGTCATATTGGCTGAGTAATTGATCTGCATTTTTCCTGCTTTCCCGCGTTTGGTCGTTACGACAATGACTCCGGCAGCAGCCTGAGAACCGTAAATTGCGGCGGCCGAAGCATCTTTTAAGACACTGATTGACTCGATTTCATTCGGATCTATTCCTGCGATTCCGCTGGTGAAGATGTCATTGAAATCTCCTGTTGATAACCGACTATTGTTGATTTTAGGGATATTACGTTGCAAGGGAACTCCGTCTATAACCCAGAGCGGATCGGCGCTTTCTTTTGTCAATGACCTTGTTCCGCGTATGCGGATCGTGGAAGATTCTCCCGGACGACCTGAAACGGCTTGTACGCTGACGCCAGCCAGTTTCCCTTGAAGAAGCTGGTCTATATTGGCGGTAGGAGATCCTTTCAAGTCTTTGGCGGTTACTATGCCGACAGAACCTGTGACCCGGTCTTTAGTTGTTTTCCCGTATCCCGTCACAACTACTTGACCCAGTTCTTTAGTGTTGTCTTTCAGCATAATATCGAACTTTCCTGCGATATTTGCCGTCATTACTTTCGATTCGAGCCCTAAGAAAGAGATACGGATAGTACTTCCTTTTTTTACATAAATCGTAAAATTCCCGTCTTGGTCGGTAATTGTTCCGTTACTTGTTCTTTCTTCTCGTACAGAAGCCCCCGCTAACGGTTGTTTTGTTTCATCATAGACCGTTCCGGTAATTTTGATTTTGTCGGACTTGTCCTGTGCAAAAGCATTTATTCCGGAAATCATCAGCATGAAGACCGCCAATATTGTCGGATATAAATACACGCTTTTCAGTATTGCTTGCTTGAGTTTCATACAAAACTTTCTTGTTTTAATTACTTGTGATGAATGATATCTATGTGTTCTTTTTTCGGGTTTAATAAATGCTCGACAAAGTAGTAGCGGATCAAATTGTAATAATAAGTATTCCCTACTCCATGATCCATTCCGGGCATAACCATCATGTCGAACCGTTTATCCGCTTTCATTAAGGCGTTGGCCAGTCTGAAAGTCGTCGACGGATGTACATTTTTATCGACATCTCCGGTGATCAGCATTAACCGGCCTTTCAGATTTTTTGCCAGTTCGTTATTTGTCGGAATTTTGCAGGTAAAGAAGGTTTTCCCCGTTATGCTGTCGGTATGAGATTTTATTCCGTGATAAGTTTCACCCCACCACTGTATGTATAAATTGTTATCGTGGTTTCCGGATGCGGCTATACCTACTTTGTAAAAGTCCGGATAAGTGAGCATGGCAGCTACGGTTTGGAATCCTCCTCCTGAATGTCCGTAAATTCCTACTCGGTCGAGATCGATAAATCGATAACGGCGGGCAAGTGTCTCGATCGCATGTTTATCATCTGCCAACGGATAATCTCTTAAATTTCCATATCCGAAACAATGGAAATCCCGTCCTCGTATTTGAGAACTTCCTCTTGATCCTACGTTGATAACGACAAAACCCAGTTGAGCTAAAGATTGATTATAATTGTCATCGACCGTAAATGCTCTTGGAATCTGGTCGTCTTGCGGACCCGGATATACATTTGTTATAATCGGATAAAGACGGGTCGTATCTAAGTTGAACGGAAGATACATGATTCCGTAAAGATCGGTCGAATCGTCTGCCGCTTTTATTTGGAATAACACGGGTGGTTTCCATCCCAACTCCCTTAGTTCCGAGTCATCGCTTTCCTCCAGTACCGTGTTCTTTTTAGGCGAGGCGATTTTTATCAGGTGACTGGCTGTCGGCATATCCATGCGCGAATAGTTGTCTATTAAGTATTTCCCATCGGGAGAAAGATCTATGCTGTGTGTTCCGTTTCCAGGGGTCAGTAACGTAAAGCCTTTTCCGTCCAAATTGACTTTATAGAAAAATCGGTAATGCGGGTTGATCCCTTTTTCCCGGCCATATCCTTCGACAATGATCGTACGGTTCAGCGTATCGAGTTTCATAATCGTCCCGGCAACCATGTCGGGAGGGGTAATGGCGTTTTTCAGATTTCCGTTGTTATCATACAAGAAGTATTGCCCTTTCCCGTTTCTTTCAGACCACCAGATGATTTCTTTTCCGTCATTGATGAGGTGATATTTGAAAAGTTGGATATTCATATGTGGGGCGCAATGTTCCGAGATCAGTTCCTCTACTTTTCCTGTATGAATATCGAGCCTGCACAAGTCGATATAATCGGCAGGACGACTTCTCCGGGTAAAAAATACATATCCCGGAGTTGAAGAATAGCTTATATCAACTTTCTGATCGGGATATTTAGCTATGGAAACCGGAATTTTTTCTTGAGTATCTGCATTGAAAAGAGCTATGTCATACTGGCTGACTCCCGAATCTCCGGGCATCGGCATTTTATAAGTGTCTGTGGTCGGGCGGGGATTTGCAAGACTGTTGACCAAAGTCATTGTCTTGATTGCCCGTTTATCCTCTCTGAAAGCGAAAATAATATGTGTGTCATCTATCCAACGGGCCAGTGTATAGCAACATGCCGTATCTCGTTTCTCACTGCTATTCGAAGTATAGGAGAAATACGGTTCGCCATCGGTCGTCAATTGTATATCTTCTAACGTATCTTTATGTGAGAGATATAAATTATGATCTCTTCCGTATATGTAGAATTTATTGTCTTTCGAATATTTTTCCCATGATTTTTCCCCGAGAATAGCGGGAAAACCACTTCCCGTGCTTTTTTTCTTGACTTCCGGAACAGTGGAAACGATTTTGATTTTACCTGTGTTTACGTCATATTCGAAGTTCTTATTATTTTTGCGAATATAGAATTTACTAAGATCTTTATTATAAAAATCTAACCGGTATATTTTTAATTCTTCAGGCGTATATTTCGTTTGTGTCAGCCGGGAAATATCTTCAGCTAAACGTTTGTTATCAAAAAGCAATTTCTTTTTTCCTTTTGTTGCATCGACCAGGTAGAATCTCCGCATGCCTTTTTTCTCTATGGCATAATAAAAGTGGTGAGTGTCAGGAATCCATGTTGCTGAAAGAGAGGAGCGATAATGTCCCGACAGAGAATCTGCCGTATATTTCTCGGCAACATTCCAATTTACATAGTCTTGACATAGACTGTGAAAAGGAAATATACCTGCTAAAAACAGGAAAGAAAACAGTTTTAAATATAATTTTTTCATCTTATTTGTTCTTTTTTGAAGACAATTGTTGAGCCATTTTTACGGCATTTAAAGCATTGACAATTCCTCCGGAGACACATAACGAATCGTATGTGGCGACATTTCCTTTTTTATTCAATCCGGGGATTTTTACCCGTTTATAGTTCATCGGTGTTACACTCTTTATCAGGATCTCTTTTACTTGACCGGCTGATAGTTTCGGAAAATAGTCTCGGATGATGGCTGCAATACCTGCTACTACGGGAGCTGCTATACTTGTCCCGCTTGAGGTAGTATATCCGTTGTTTTCACCTAAAGACGTAATATCCATTCCCGGAGCGAAGATATCTACACTGTTTTTTCCATAATTGGATATTGATCCGGGGTTGCCGTTTATGTCCGAAGCTCCGACACGGATCAAGTTATCTATTCTTTTCCCCGTTTTGTCGAGTCCTTGCGGATAGTAGATTTTTTTATCGCAGTCTGTACCGTTATTTCCGGATGCCATAACTAATAAAACGTCATGGTTCGCAGCATAATGAATAGCATCTTCTACCATATCGGCATCGGGAGAAGTCTGTTTGCCGAAACTCATATTGATGATTTTAGCTCCGTTATCGACAGCATAACGTATTGCAGATGCAATATCTTTATCGTATTCATCACCTTCGGGAACTGCCCGGATCGTCATGATTTTTGCAGTCGGGTAAATACCGATCATTTTATTTTCAGGGTTTGGTTGGGCTGCGATTATTCCGGCAACGAATGTGCCGTGGAAGTAATCATCACACATAACGTCGGGGTTCCCGTAAAAGCGGTCGGATGCGTTATGTATGTCATCGCCCATAAGCAGTCGTTTATCTTTGTCTGCTTCTATGCTTTTGATACGGGTTTGTGCCTGATTCAATTTTGCATTATGCTGGTCGACCAAAGTTTGCCATAGTCGATCTTTGCTGCCGTTCATAAGGTCTATGGCGATCAGTTGTACAGATATATTGAATAGAGAATCGTTTGCATCTATATTCATAATGTCTATGACTCTTAGAGAGTCTTTACCGGGATATGCCGATTTTGCCCGTTTAGTGAGCTCTTCGTAGGCATTTGCCTGTTGTTGCAGATATTGGGTGAATTTGAAATAGGATTCGATACGAGCTCCTGCTTTCATTTTCAGATAATAAATAAATTCGGGAGACGCGTTTGCTATTGTTGCCGAGTCGGTCGGATAGTTTTTGTATTTAGGATATAATCTTTTGAACTCCCTGAATTCTTCTGTACCGGCACTTTTCATATTGAAAGAACCATCGGAAGTACCTAAAAAATTCCAGCCGAGAACATCTCCTTTATATCCGTTTTTATCGTTGTCTTTACCATTATGTTTTTCTTTTTTATTATGCCATAGAGCCTTTTGTATATAAAGGTGGGTGGTATCAGTCCCGGAATCGATTACTCCGACGATAGTATTTTTTTTCGGTTTTAATTTTTGTGATTGTAGCCATGCGAGTGCAGAAGAAACATTTGTTCCGATAATTGAGTCATTGAATAGCAGATGCCATTCGGGCATAAATTTATCTTCGGGCTTTTTAGATTGTGCAAAAATATTGATTACGCAAAACACCAATACATAAGGAAGTATAAACCATTTCCTTTTCATTTCAATTACTGTTTAGGTTGACTGTGTCCGAAAAAACGATCGTTTTTTCGGACGATTTTAATTCAATTAATTTTCCCTTGTTTTATGCTAACGTAAAACATTAGTTATAAACATCTAATAATTTTATCCTCTTCAATAAAAAAACAATTACCATTTTAGTAGATATTGATTGAAAAAACGATCGTTTTCTTAGACGATTTCGAATTTTTGTGTCAAAATAAAAGATTGATAAAATGTTTTTTTATGCATTTATTATGCAAATATGTGTGCAAAAATAAGCAATTTATTTATTTTGTGATACAAAAAGTCGTTTTTTTATCATTATGAATGAAAAAATGAATCTTTTAGTAGAAATATGGTAAACCGATAGACCTATTTTTTATCGGAAAATTTAAACAGTCTCTTGACTTTTTTTGAGAAAAGAAATTTAAATAAATAGATCCGAACAAATGAAAATAATTATTGGATTATTCTCATTTGTTCGGATCTGATCACTTTACGTATCTCTTTCCCTTTAAAGAGGAAAACTGGAGACGATAAAAAGTTATTATCTCGTCAGGAGTATTGCCAAAGATGAGTTTAGCTATATTTTAAACGTAAGCTGTTCAGAACAACCGAAACCGAACTGAATGCCATTGCTGCACTTGCCCACATAGGATTTAATAATAATCCGTTTATCGGGAATAATATTCCTGCGGCAATAGGAATACCTATGACATTATAGATAAATGCCCAGAACAGATTTTGGTGAATAAGTCGGACTGTTCTTTGAGAAAGTTTGATTGCTTGGGGTAACAATAAAAGATCTGAGGTCATCAGCGTTACCATAGCTACATCCATTGCAATATCTGTACCTTTTCCCATAGCAATACTTACATCTGCCCGGGCCAGAGCTTGAGAATCATTAATGCCATCTCCTACCATTGCAACGATTTTCCCTTTTTGCTGCAGATTCTGTATATATGTTTCTTTATCAGTAGGCATGACTTCGGCCTGTATATGCTTGATACCCAATGTTTCGCCTATCATTTGTGCGGTTTTATTGCCATCGCCTGTGAGCATATGCACTTCTATACCTCTTTTTTCAAGAGTTTGTACTGCCTGAGCCGATGTCGGTTTTAACGGGTCGGTGATAGCAAAAATAGCCATGAGGGAAGATTCTTTTCCGTAATATATAATACTTTTATTTTCCTTAGACCACATTTCTGTTTTTTGTAATGCTTTTTCCGGTAATTGTATTTGTTGTGTTTGAGCGAAAGACAAACTTCCTACCCAGTATTTACTATCTTCGAAAACAACTTCGATCCCTTTTCCGGTAATACTTTCGAATGAGTTGATTTCTTCCGGTGCGACACCCTTCCCTTTCAGATATTCGGTAATTGCGATTGCAAGAGGATGTTCCGATTTTTGTTCTGCAGCAAGTAATACCGATTGGGAGGTTTGATCAGAATCTGTAATCCAGAGAACATCACTTACCGAAGGGTGTCCTTCGGTTAATGTTCCGGTTTTATCTAATACGACGCAATTTACTTTACATAAGTTTTCAAGAGCAAAAGCATCTTTGATCAGTATATGCCGTTCTGCTCCTTTACCTATCCCGACCATAAGTGCGGTCGGGGTTGCCAATCCTAAAGCACATGGACATGCGATGACAAGTACCGATACGGCTGATAACAAGGCATAAGAAAAATAATGGTTACCCCCGATGATTATCCATACAATAAATGTTATTATAGAAATGCTGATGACGATAGGGACAAAAATACTGCTAATGCGATCTACTACTTTTTGAACGGGAGCTTTGCTGCCTTGAGCTTCTTGTACCATACGTACAATTTGAGCGAGTACGGTAGAGCTTCCTACTTGGGTTGCGTTCAAGATAAATGATCCCCGTTGATTTATTGTCCCTGCCAATACACGGTCTCCCGATTGTTTTTTTACCGGAATAGCTTCACCGCTGATCATACTTTCGTCAACATAGGAATTTCCTTCGATTACAATACCGTCTACCGGAATTTTTTCTCCCGGACGTACACTGATCTTGTCGTTTGGTTGCAATTGTCCGATCGGTACTTCTATTTCTTCGGTTTCAATAATTTTTCGTGCAGTTTTCGGTTGTAGTCCCATAAGTCCTTTTATGGCAGAAGTCGTGCTGTTTTTAGCTCGCTCTTCCATTAGCTTTCCTAAAAGAACAAATGCAATGATCATCCCGGCGGCTTCGTAATATACATGAGCCTCCATACCTTGGTCAGTCCAGAATTGAGGGTATATAGTGTTAAACAGGCTGAATAAAAATGCAATCGATGTACTTAATGCTACTAAAGTGTCCATATTGGCGGTGTGCTGTTTTGTCTGTTTCCACGCATGGATATAAAAGCTTTGTCCGGAGTAGAGCAGAATAGGCAAGGTAAGTACCATCATAATCCATTCGTTTCCGGGTATGTGCATAAAAATCATAGATAGGAGCATGATCGGAATAGACAAAATCCATGCAACGATTACTTTTCTTTTTAAGAGAGCGTAATGGCTTTTTTGTGCTTCTTCTTGTATATCTTCTTGATTTTCTTCATCTATAACAAGATCATATCCGATAGATTGAACTTCTGCTTTGATTTGTAGCAACGTGATCTGTTCGGGATCATATTCTATGGTAATTGTATTTGCTGCAAAGTTGACAGAAGCGGAAGTGACTCCTGATAATGAATTTACTTTGTTTTCTACGTTGTTGGCACATACGGCACAACTCATTTCCAGAACCGGCAAAGTACATTTTTTCATCATATCGATAACTCTCTAAGATTTCTTTTAAACGGACCTTAAAGGTATAACAAAATATTTGGAATGAAGTTTTTTCTTTTTGTTTTATGCAGGATTTCTTCAAAGATTGTTTTTGTAACCGGGAAACTTTTTTTAAGTTTGTCCGTAAAAATAAGTGCGTGAAAAGAATTGTTTATTTCCT
>ERZ835051.1214-NODE-1214-length-27432-cov-4.372320_pt1 | contig 27432 bp, 17 predicted proteins | sample MGYA00519575_ERZ835051 | MGnify/ENA primary metagenome ERZ835051 (study PRJEB31850, sample SAMEA3708769) | human gut metagenome | biome: human gut; feature: human-associated habitat; material: faeces | place: China | collected 2014 ... | reverse complement strand
TTTTGGATAACCGTTCTTTCGGTGGAGCATTGGTAAGCCGTACGTTCTACGCCCGCGGTCAGACCGGACAACAGTTGTTGTTAGGATGCTACGGAGCTATGAACCGTCAAATTGAAAAAGGTAAAATCAAATCATACACCCGCCACGAAGTATTAGACATCGTTATCGTGGACGGAAAAGCAAGAGGTGTTATTGCCCGTAACCTAGTTACCGGAAAGATCGAACGTTTCGGGGCTCATGCCGTGGTACTGGCCACCGGAGGGTACGGTAACGTGTTCTTCTTGTCAACCAACGCCATGGGATGTAACGGTAGTGCCGCTTGGCAAGCTTACAAACGCGGTGCCATGTTCGGAAATCCTTGTTTCGTACAGATCCACCCGACTTGTATCCCGGTACACGGAGACCAACAAAGTAAATTGACTTTGATGTCCGAGTCATTACGTAATGACGGACGTGTTTGGGTTCCGAAAAAATTGGAAGATGCCAAGAAATTACAGGCAGGTACGTTACACCCGAACGATATTCCGGACGAAGACCGTGACTTCTACTTGGAGCGTCGTTACCCGGCATTCGGAAACTTGGTTCCGCGTGACGTGGCATCCCGCGCTGCTAAAGAAAGATGCGACGCCGGATTCGGAGTAAACAACACCGGTAAAGCCGTATTCTTGGATTTCAAATCAGCTATCGAGCGTTTGGGTAAAGAGGTGATTAAAGCGCGTTACGGCAACCTCTTCCAGATGTATGAGAAGATCACCGACGTGAATCCATACGACGAGCCGATGATGATCTATCCTGCTGTTCACTATACGATGGGTGGTATTTGGGTTGACTACAACTTGATGACTACGATCCCCGGTCTGTATGCAATTGGTGAGGCAAACTTCTCTGACCACGGTGCAAACCGTCTGGGTGCATCGGCACTGATGCAGGGGTTGGCTGACGGTTACTTCGTACTGCCCTACACAATCGGCGATTACCTTGCACATGAGATTCAGACTCCAAAGATTGACACCTCTCGTCCTGAGTTCGAAGAGGCAGAAAAGGCTGTCAAAGAGAAGATCGCCAAACTGCTTTCGATTCAGGGTAACGAGTCAGTGGACGATATCCACAAGAAGTTGGGTCACATCATGTGGGAGAATGTAGGTATGGCTCGTACCAAAGAGAGCTTGGAGAAAGCCATTACTGAAATTCAGGCGCTGCGTAAAGATTTCTGGAAGAATGTTCGTGTTCCGGGAACGGACAAAGAGTTCAACCAGGAGCTTGAAAAGGCAATTCGTCTGGCCGACTTCCTCGAATTGGGTGAGTTGATGGCACGTGACGGTCTGTTGCGTAACGAATCTTGCGGTGGTCACTTCCGTGTTGAGTCTCAGACTCCCGAAGGAGAGGCTAAACGTGATGATGAGAACTTCGCATATGTAGCGGTTTGGGAGTACAATGGTCCTGATAAAGAGCCGACCATGCTCAAAGAGCCGTTGACATTCGAGGCCGTTCATCTGGCACAGCGTAACTACAAAGACTAACAATTCGACCTGTAGGAATTTTAAAACTTGAAACGATGAATTTGAAATTAAAAATATGGCGTCAAAAGAACGCCAAAGCCCAAGGGGAATTTAAGAACTACACGGTCGAGAACATCTCACCGGACACTTCGTTCCTCGAAATGCTGGACATTCTGAACAATGATTTGATTCACAAAGGTGAGGAACCTGTTGTGTTTGACCACGACTGCCGTGAGGGTATTTGCGGTATGTGCTCATTGCACATCAATGGTCATGCACATGGACCCGACGAAGATATTACTACATGCCAGTTGCACATGCGAAAATTTAAAGATGGCGATACAATTGTTATTGAGCCGTGGCGTTCGAAAGCCTTCCCTGTAATCAAGGACTTGGCTGTTGACCGTAGCGCATTCGATAAGATTCTGCAGGCAGGCGGTTTTATCTCAGTGAACACTGGCGGTGTGCCTGATGCCAATGCTATTCCTATTCCTAAGAAGGATGCGGACGAGAGTATGGATGCAGCAGCTTGTATCGGTTGCGGTGCTTGTGTTGCAACCTGCAAGAATGGTTCTGCCATGTTGTTCGTAGCCGCTCGTGTATCATCGTTGGCTAAATTGCCTCAGGGTCGCATTGAGGGTGCTCGTCGTGCCAAAGCGATGGTTGCCAAGATGGATGAACTCGGTTTCGGTAACTGTACCAATACTGGTGCATGTGAAGCAGAATGCCCGAAAGGTATCTCGATTGCTCACATCGCTCGTTTGAACCGTGAGTTCCTCTCTGCTAAGTTGAAAGACTAATTGAAAAGTTCTGTCACGACGTTTTGTTAAACGTACTGACGGAAGATAGATTAGGCCGGAGCCTTGCGAAAGGCTCCGGCTTTTTTTATCTGTTTGAATGATGTCTCCAAAGCTTTTTTGTCAGACTAATGTAAAGAGCCTGAATTTGTCTCGTGTTTTGAATCACAAAAGAGGGCTGGACTGAGATTGGTAATCGTATTGTGTACAGCAAACTGTTTGACCGATGAAGAGACTTTATAGAAGTTTGAAACCATGGTATATGGTTGATCCGTTACGTAGTTTTCGAGGTATGCCCTTTATTTGGTTATTGGGTTGGTTCTTATGTGATAGATTTTTATTTGTCTTTGTCGTGAATAAAAAAATGATTCAAATAAATGTTTTGAATCCATAAATATGTATTTGGAGGGTGTTTACTCCATATTTTGTAATAGGTGTAAAAGCGATGCAGTGGCAAAATAACATTTGCCGCTGCATCGCTTCTCTATGGTTAAGAACAAATAGAGATTTTATAAAGGATAGGTGTCAAATGCGTACAGTTCGGTTGACAAATACCGCTCTCCCGTATCAGGCAACAGAACAACGATTCTTTTACCTTTATTTTCTGGTTGTGCAGCCAATTGTGTGGCAGCATAAGTGGCAGCTCCGGCAGATATGCCAACCAGTAAACCTTCGGTTTGTGCCAGCTCCCGAGAGGTGCGGATCGCATTGTCGTTTTCAACGGGAATCACCTGATCGACAACTTTGGCATCATAGGTTTTGGGGATAAACCCGGCTCCAATACCCTGCAATTTGTGGGGCCCGGGTTTGCCTCCCGATAGAACTGGCGATCCGGCAGGCTCCACAGCTACAATGCGGATGTCGGGATTGAGTTCTTTGAGTCGTGTTCCTGTGCCGCTGATTGTACCTCCTGTGCCGACTCCTGCTACAAAAATATCGATTTGCCCATCGGTGTCGCGCCATATCTCTTCGGCAGTCGTTCGTTTATGTGTTGCCGGATTAGCCGGATTTTCGAACTGTTGCAGAATAACTGAACCTGGATTGTCGTTTCGTAGGGTTTCTGCTTTATCGATAGCCCTTTGCATGCCTGCTGCTCCGGGAGTCAGCACAATATTGGCTCCAAGAGCTTTGAGTAGATTCCGCCGCTCAATGCTCATCGTTTCGGGCATGGTCAAGGTCAATTGATATCCTTTAGCTGCAGCAACAAGGGCTAATCCCACTCCGGTGTTGCCACTGGTCGGTTCGATGATCAGGCTGCCAGGCTTGAGGATGCCCTGTTTTTCAGCGTCTTCAATCATGGCCAATGCAATACGATCTTTGACGCTTCCTCCGGGATTGAAATATTCCAGTTTTGCAATAATTGTTGCTCCAACGGCCTTTTTATTGTTGAAGTTCGACAGCTCCAAAAGAGGTGTATTCCCGATTAAATCGGTCAGCTTTTTTGCAATTTTTGACATAACTTGAAAGGTTTAGTGTCTCGACATATATTGGAACGGAGCGTTGTGTCCTGAAATTGTTGTTATAAAACAGATCGGATTATTGCCTAATGGTTTGTGTCGAGATTGGTTACAAACAATTTGTTCTATATGAAACATTTACCAAGTATGGTCATGCCGATTGGGCCTAACTCCAATATTTATTCGACATCGAGTTCCAACTCTTTGCGCAGGCGATTCAACACGGGGTTTTTTTCGGTCAAATAACGCAAACGATCTTCCACTTTAATGGGCTTCAAACCTTTTGTGCTGGCTTTGATGTTGACTTGAATCTGGATCGGTACATGAACATCACTTAATTCACCGAGCCGACTTTTTAATGCTGTGAGACAGTTGCTCAACTCATCGTAAGCCGATTCATTCGGTACGATCATCCGAACCAAATTCCCTTCGACCTGTGCATCCTGACAGAAGATACCGATTCGAGGACGCTCATGCATCATCTCTTCGGTAAGACGCTTCAACCCTTCAGTCAATGCGGTTTCAACATCGGCATCGATCTCTACAGTCTGCTCCTCTTCGTTGTCAGTCTCTTCTGTGGTTTCTGGTGTGACTGTTGAAGTTTGGAGAATGGAGCTGATTGAGCGTCCAGATAATATTCCTATGCCCGGTAATCCATTGGGAGTGCGTCTTTGTGGACGTTGTCCAGATAATCCGTTTGTATTGGGGATGGTTGCTGCACTTTGTGCGACTGGATTGGGATGGTTTGGATTGACTCTTGTTGTGGAGCCCACTGTCCCATTGAGTGCAGGAGATGCTCCCTGAGATTGGGCGGCAAATGCAATATCTGAACGTGAATCCGTCGGATTGGACGTGGCTCCGATAGATAATGAGGATGGAGCCGTTGTTTGTTGGGACGTAGGTCGAGTCTGGCTCGCGACAGCGGATTGTGAGGGTGCCATCGGTTGTGTGCCTGACGATGATGTAGTTACTGTTCCTGAAATGGCTTGGTTTGCGTATGTCGCTTGCGACGGCACCCTATTGTCTGTTGCAGTGGCTGTTTGTGTAGAGTTCGTTGGGCCCGACTGAGGAACAGGATGACGCTGCTGTAAGGGTGGTAACGATGGCGTTAACGTGTTATCATTTTTTTTTTGACCGAGCCCGCAAAGTTTCATCAGGCCCAGTTCGACATGCAAACGTTGGTTGGTTGCCGTTCGCAATCCCGAATCGATCGATGTCAGTAGGTTGATCCCTTCAAAAAGGAGTGGAACACTGCACGCTTCCGCCTGTTTCCGGTAACGTTCTGCTACGCTTCCTGTCACCTCCAATAACGGGATAGTTTGCGGATTTTTGCACATCAGCAGATCTCGGAAGTGGTTGTTGAGTCCTCCGACAAAGGTCTGTCCGGAGAATCCTTTGCGTAACACATTGTCGAACAACAGCAGTGCATCTGTATAGTTCCCCTCCAAGATCTGTTGGGTGACGGTAAAATAGGTGTCGTAATCGAGTACGTTTAGCGTCTCGGCCACCTCTTTTGTCGTCAAGTTCGAGCCGCAGAACGACACGACCTTATCAAACATCGAAAGCGCATCACGCATTCCTCCGTCAGCTTTTTGCGCGATGATGTGCAGCGCTTCGTCGTCGTAGGTTACCCCCTCTTGCGAAGCGATATATTTGAGATATTCGACTCCGTCTTCGACCCGAATGCGGTTGAAGTCATAGATCTGGCAACGAGACAGAATCGTTGGAATGATTTTATGTTTTTCCGTAGTGGCGAGGATAAAGACCGCATGTGCGGGCGGTTCCTCCAATGTCTTGAGGAAAGCGTTGAATGCCTGTACGGAGAGCATATGCACCTCATCGATGATATAGACGCTGTATCGGCCGATCTGAGGCGGGATACGTACCTGGTCGATCAGGTTGCGGATATCATCGACCGAGTTGTTCGAGGCGGCATCCAATTCGTGGATGTTGAACGAACGGTTTTCGTTGAAAGCCTTGCAGGATTCGCATTCGTTGCATGCTTCGGCATCGGCTGTCGGGTGCAGACAGTTGATCGCTTTGGCGAAGATACGGGCGCAAGTGGTTTTACCCACACCACGTGGACCGCAAAACAGATACGCATGGGCCAACTGACCGCGACTGATGGCATTTTTCAGTGTCGAGGTAATATGTGACTGTCCGACGACCGAAGCGAAGGTCGCAGGACGGTATTTGCGTGCAGATACGATGAAGTTCTCCATACTCTTTTGCAAAGCTCTGTGGTGCGTGGCCCCGTGTTATTGGCGGTTGAGGTTCTCAACTTGTCGTTTCTCTTTCAGAATGGATGATTCTCAGCCGGCGTCTTATTGATTGTGTATGCCGGGGCTGTGATGTCAATTCTTAGGAGGAACCACTGTTGAAAAACAGTAGGTGTAAACGATAGCTCACAAGATGCAACGCACCATTGATGTATCACTCCATTACACCCGCTCTTCAACGAATTCAAAGATACGAAAAAAATGGTTCGTTACGGTTTTTCGTTGTGCTCTTTTACGAGGTAATCACTCTTTTCGACATGTTGATAATATTGTTGCAGACGTGCTTTCAGATCACGTTCCACCTGTTCGAGTGCAGGCGTCGTTTGGACAGCAATATTGTGTTTTTGCAGTGTGTCAGCTCGAGTGTAGGCTGAAAGCGTTTTGTGTCCATCGAAAAAGAGTACCAACGAATCGGTAATTGCCTGGTAGTTTTCACCCATTCGGTTGACGGCCATGGCGGGACGATCATTTTCACGCAGTACATCCCGACCAAAGGCGAAGTAAGGCCTGTCGTATCCGACCAGCCCAACAACGTCGGCATCAGGTCAATCTGTTGGGTGACGCGGGTGTCAGCTCCTTTCAATGCTCCGTCAGGCGTGTAAAGCAGACAGATAATGTGGCTGTTGCCTGTCGGAGTGAGAGTCTTCGGGGCAAAAGTCTCTGACGAAACGTGGTCCGCTACAAAGACAAAAATCGTATTGTTATACCAGGGCTGTTTTGATGCGGCCTCCATGAAATGTCGGATAGCCAAATCGGTATAGGCAACACCTTTGTGTACTTTGGTCTTGCCGGCGGGCAATTCCTCTTTATATTGGTCGGGAACGACGAACGGATGGTGTGAGGTGAGCGTGAAGACCGAAGCAAAGAAGGGTTGTGGCGTGGAGTTGAGCGTTAGTCCCATATATTGCAGGAAAGGCTCATCCCAGATGCCCCAATATCTGTCGAAATCATCCGTGCCGTGTGCCCGTTCGTAATCTTCACGACTGTAATAGTTTTCGATGCCGGCCTGTGTGGCGTAAGCTCCGAAACCCATGGAACCACGGCTTGATCCGTTGAAGAAGGAGGTGGCATATCCTTCGTTATGCAGAATCTTGGGAAGTGCCTTCATCGGGGCAACTGCCTGGGGAAGTAGTACGAATGGGGTTTCGTATGAGGGGATCGAAGAGAGTACCGATGGCAGTGCTTCAATCGATTTACGCCCGTTAGCAAAGGCGTTTGTGAAGTAATAACCATTGCGCATCAGCGAGTCAAGGAATGGGGTGAATCCATTGCCGTCCGGATAGAGGTCCGGATTGAGTAGAGCGGAATGTTCGCTGCTGAAACTCTCCAAAATGAAAAGGACAATGTTGCGTTTGCCCAATACAGGAGCAATGGTAGCCTCGTTCGTTGTTTGATCCGTTGTCGCGATATCGGAACCTTTAGAGGTTGAGCTGGAAAGAGCAGCAGTGTCGCAAGTTGCTGACGGATAATGATAAGGCGAGTACAAGGAATCGAGCGTCGCCTGATCGAAAAACTTCTCATAGACCAGTGCTTTGTTCCCCAAGGTACGCAGTACGCAGAAGGGGTTACTCAAGATCAGATTAGCTTTTAAGTTGGAGGCGGTGTAGAGTGTGGCATTACTTAAGGTGATTGGGCGGGTCTGTCGGCTGAAGCCTCCGCGAATGCCACCCAGCACCAACCCTACGCCAACAGCCAGTATGGCCAGGTTTACCCCTAAATAGCCCCATGGATTGCGGATACGTGTGGGCATGGGTTTAATGCGGCGATAGCACCAGATCATACCGAAGATCAATAGCGCAAACCACAGTACGATATACCAGTTCTCACCGATTCCGCGCAATAGGACTGTCCCAGTGTTGTCGTTGTTGTGCAGGTATGAGAGTTCGTCTGACGTGAAACGTTTCCGGGCGTAGTGGAAGTAGATGCCGTCAGCCGTATTGATAAGCAAAGCCAAGGAGTTCGTGACGGTGTAAAGCCAAAAAAGCATTCGCTGATACCATTTTCGTTCGCGCAGACGCAGCGGTAACAAAGAAAGCAGGATAAACAATGCATTGATATAGAGAATCGATGCTGTATCGAACATCCATGCGCCATGCAGCAATTCTGGTACTTCGCTCCAAGTGAGAGTTCCGATGTCCGCTGCATTTTGCAGGTAAAACACTATGCGGCAGAGAAACCACAAAAGATAGAGCAGTGCTAATCGCAGTACCAGTGTGGTTGCATCGTTTTTCAGAAATTTTTGTATTGTGTTGTTTTGCAGAAAATTCATGGGTAATCTGTGAATCAGTAATAGAAGGCTTGCGCTTTCATTAATTTTTATGGTGTCTGTTTTTTGCAGGAGTGGGTTGGGATTTGGTTAGTCGGGTGTTGTTGATGCTCTCAATCTGAGCAGAACGATTTAGGACAACTCATCAGAGGTGGTTCAGAAATCGCTTCCCTCGTCTCTTCTACACCTAAAGGGACTGGTACCTACGTGGTGTAAATTCAAATAGAGAGAGAAAAAGCAGAACGGTTATTCCTGCTTTTTCGGTTTGATACGGATTTCGGGTTTGTGATAAACGGTCGAATGCGGAGGAACCGACTCGGTCAACCAAACATTACCGCCAATCACCGTATCGTGTCCGATCACCGTATTGCCCCCAAGAATTGTACTGCCGGCATAGATGATCACGTTGTCTTCAATGGTCGGATGACGTTTTTGGCCACGCAGTTCTTTGTCTACGTATGTCGCTCCCAGTGTCACCCCCTGATACAGGCAAACGTTTCGTCCGATAACAGTTGTTTCGCCGATTACAATGCCTGTCCCATGGTCGATGTAAAAATCGGGCCCGATCTGAGCTCCAGGATTGATGTCGATTCCTGTTTTGCTGTGGGCATATTCGGTCATCACTCGGGATACAACCGGGATATGGAGTTTGTAGGCTACGTGAGCGATCCGATAGACCATGATGGCATAAAAACCAGGATAGCAAAGGATGACCTCTTCAGCGCAATAGGAGGCCGGATCGCACATGTTATAGCGATTGGCATCCTTGACTAACGCATCATAAATGGACGGTATTTCGTTGAAAAATTGCTCGACGAGTGATTTACAATCGGTTTGGGTGCAGGTGCACAGTGGCCTAACAATGGCAAAAAAGTCGTGTTGCAGTCTTTCCCAGCGGGCAGCGATTTGAACCTCCGTAATGGGTAAGTCGTCACGCAACGGGAAGAGCAGATTGGTCAGGTCGTCGACAAAACGGTGTACGGCCGCTTGCGAAGGTACAGCATGGCAAGAGGCTCCGGTCTGTCTGAAAAGATGTGCAGGAAATTTATTGATTTTATCGGACATATAGTCTGGTTCTTAATTCAGTCGTTGTTGATGAAGGATGTTAATTATGTCGTTAATGGGTTTAAGGTGCCTATCACGTTGTCAATGACTTTCATACAGTGTTGTTTGCTGGGATGATGAGCGGTTGCCAAAGATAGCTCGCAAAAGCAGATTGTATGAAGTGCTTCGTTGAAATTGTGGTTGTCGGCGCTTTCTTTAATTAACGGAGTGGCGTTGTGTTATTCCAACGTCGCAATGTAACGTTCTATGTCACTTCGCAACTGGAGGTAGAGAAAACAATCTTTATAGTGTTCGTTGTCGAGCAACACCTCACGCACATTACGCAATGCGTTGTTGTAGTTGCTCAGTTCGTTTTTGAGGGCTATGCCTTGTTTGGAGCCGGTGTTGATACGTTGGATGGTCATGTCGCGCAGACGATCGCAAACCGTACGCAGCAATGTGATGATCACATTGTCCAGCAGTGTATGTCCTTGCATAAAATAGTAGATGTTGCAGGAGGTGGCTCCGAAACGGGCGATTTGCTCGCCAAATTGGTTAACCGGAGAGACCCAGTCGGGATTGTTGTGTTCCAGAGTCAGCAACCGTTTATCCACCTGACGTTGTAACCAAGAGAGCGTCTGGGCTCCGTTGTTGTTTAAATCCAGATAATTAAGCCGGACGCTGGTGCGAAAATCAATCAACGAAAAAATCCGTTCGCTTTTGCGCATGGCCGAGTAGGCATACCACAAAAACAGCGGGTAGATGATCCGTGAATACTCTTTGAGGAAAGTTTCGAAATCGAAAATCAGCGTATCATTTTTGGTTGCTTTGGCACATACCCGGTGTAATGAGGGCGGATGGCAGAGGTAATTCTCTGTGGCGTAAGCGTAAGTGTGGAATACGTAAGGAGAGTCGTTGACCAACCGCGATTGTTCGGTATTGCCGTTGAACAGGTAGTCGAAATCGCTGTCCATACACAACAGCAAATTGGGACCACTTTCGGGAATCATATCCAAAAGCACCCGTTTCCCTTTGGCCAGATCTTTACGAGGCGGAACGCTGATCTCGAATTTGAGGCGATCCGTTTCGTAATCGTCAAAAATGCCTCGCCAAAAGGCCACATCATCATACCCCTCTACAAAAACATTGACCAATCGATACTCTCCGTTTGCGTAACGGGAGGCGATAGGCTCAACCGAAGTGGGAGCGGCAGCTTCGAAATAGTTACGGGAGTTATGTTTTTTCTTTTTCATTGCGCTCGTGTTTGGTCTCCTTTGGTCTGTTGATGGAGCATTGGGGTATATACAATGAAAACGGCTGTGAATCCAGCTTTCGTATTTGTTTTATCCGGGGAGGAAGTCTTTCATGCTGAAAAGGAGGAGTCGAGGTTAGCTTACGCTCATTCCAAAATGAAAGCCATTGCTGACGTTGTCTGATCCTGGAGGTAATCGGCAAAAGCTATTCGGATAACTCTACCTTGACAATTTCGATTCCGACCCGTTTGAGCAGATCAATGCCATCCATCGAATGGTAAGAGTCAGCATAAACGACCCGTTTGATGCCGCTCTGGATAATCAGTTTTGCGCATTCGATGCAGGGTGATGAGGTGACATAAAGCGTGGCCCCTTCGCTGCTGTTGTTTGATTTGGCCACTTTGGTAATGGCATTGGCTTCAGCATGCAGAACATAAGGTTTAGTCTTGCCTGTTTCATCCTCGCAGATATTCTCAAATCCCGATGGGGTGCCGTTGTAGCCGTCCGAAATGATCATCTTGTCTCGGACAATCAAAGCTCCGACCTGTCGCCGCACGCAATATGAATTTTCAGCCCAGATCCTGGCCATTTTCATATAACGAATATCCAGTTGTCGCTGTTTCTCTTCTTTATATCCCATAATGTTTTGTCCAAAGGGTATTTGTCAACCCGCCTACGCGGCGAAGATGCCATTTACAAATATAATGAAATCTACCGCAATCGTTAAATTCAAGCGAGACCGTTGCAGAAATAGATCACTGTCTTACAAAGATAACGAATTTTCGGATAGTTATTCCTTGTTAGTTTGGGTCTGTACGGGGTGAAAATAGGATCGTTTCAGGAGTGGAATTTTGTTAGGATTGGTAGCGATTATATTCGTGAGCGTTCATAATCGAGTTTGCGTCTGGTTTCGAGTAAGATGAACATAGTAAAGCCCGGAAATTGCTTCCGGGCTTTACTTGTTGATATTTTATATTGCGACTTTTTGACAGTCGTTGTATAGCGTTGTTTGATAATAACTGCAAAGTCGAATTTAGAACGACCTAATCAATAAAAATTTCGAGCAGTTTTGCATTGCCTTCGAGGGTCATCTCGTCGATGCAGGCCGGTACCAATACGGTTTCACCTTTGGTTGCTTGTTCACTGCCATCTTTCCATTTCATGGTCAGATCACCGTCGAGTACCATATAGATGACGAAAGAGTCCAAAGCCTCATAAGAGCGAGTCAACTCCCCTTTCACTTCAACTACATTGGTGGTGAAATAGGGGCACTCTACCAAATTGACAGAACGGTTTACCTCGGGTTGGTGTGTGATGTCGTAATGTTGGTCTGGTGCAAAGTTAATCGCATCAACGGCCAGCTCGGTGTGCAGTTCACGGCTTTTGCCATTTTTGTCTACACGGTTCCAGTCGAATACCCGGTAAGTAATGTCTGAAGTCTGCTGAATCTCAGCGATCAGAATGCCTTTGCCGATGGCATGGATAGCACCAGCTGGAATAAAATAGGCATCATCCTGTTTGACCGGAACGCGAGCCAAAATATCGGCTAATGTACCGTCGGCTACATGTTTCAGATACTCTTCTTTGGTTACGGGACGGTTGAATCCGAGGCAGAGTTGAGCATCTTTTTCGGCATCGACGATATACCACATTTCGGTTTTTCCGTATGAATTGTGACGCTCTTTTGCCAGTTGATCATTGGGGTGTACCTGGATCGAAAGTGCATCCTGCGCGTCGATCAACTTGATCAGCAAAGGGAACAGCAATCCGAATTTGTTGTAGATTTTGTCACCTACTAGATCTCCCATATAGACCTCGATCAGCTCTTCAAGGGTGTTGCCGGCCAATTTGCCGTTGGAGATCACTGAAATGTTGCCAGGAACAGATGAAATCTCCCAGCTCTCACCGATGAGCTTTCCTGCGGGCAGTTTTTTGCCCATCTTCTCGCCAAGTTGGTGTCCACCCCAGATGCGCTCCTCAAGGATGGGCTTGAATTTCAGAGGATAAAGCATATCTTAAATATTTGAATCGTGCGAATTTGTTGCCGCAAAAGTACACTTTTATCCCGATAATTCATATCTTTGAGATTCGTTGATAAAGCGGAATTTACAATCAAACACACGAAAAAGATGAAAGAGACTGTATTGGTATCGGGAGGAGCCGGGTATATTGGTACTCACACCACGGTTGAGCTTATTGAAGCCGGTTATGATGTAGTGATTGTTGATAATCTCTCCAATTCTGAAATGGCAGCGGTTGAGGGAGTACGTAAGATTACAGGTGTGAATGTTCCTTTCGAACAGGTGGATTGTACCGATAAAGAGGCCTTAGGACGTGTTTTCGATCAATATAAATTCAATTCGATTATCCATTTTGCTGCCTCAAAGGCTGTCGGTGAGTCTGTCGAGAAACCGTTGCTCTATTATCGCAACAACCTCCAGTCGTTGATTACGATTTTGGAGTTGATGCGTGACAAAGGGGTGCGCAATATTGTCTTCTCATCCTCATGTACCGTATATGGACAGCCGGATGTATTGCCTGTAACTGAGCAGACTCCGCGCCAGCCGGCAACATCTCCGTATGGAAATACCAAACAGATTTGCGAAGATATTTTGCGGGATACGGTTCACGCTTATCCGGAGCTCTTCGGTATTGCATTGCGTTATTTCAACCCGATCGGAGCACATCCGTCTGCGTTGATCGGTGAACTGCCCAAAGGGGTACCTATGAACCTGGTCCCTTTTATTACACAGACTGCAGCCGGTATTCGTGAGTGCCTGAGTGTATTCGGAGATGATTACGATACTCCTGATGGTTCGGCTATTCGTGACTACATTGATGTCAATGATTTGGCCCGTGCCCATGTCGTAGCCGTAGATCGTATGGTAGGGGGCAAAAGCAAGAGTAATTATGAATATTTCAATATTGGTACAGGTCGCGGTTTGTCAGTGCTGGAGCTTATTGCCGAATTCGAGAAGGCAACCGGTGTAAAACTCAACTACAAGATCGTAGGCCGTCGTGCAGGTGATATTGAAAAGATTTGGGCAGATACGACCTATGCCAACAAGGAGCTGGGCTGGTCTGCAAAACGTTCGACAGGCGAAACATTACTTTCAGCCTGGAATTGGGAGAAAAAAATTCGCGGAATCAAATAGTGATTCGTTGTTGAGTCCGAAAGGGGCTGAAGCGGTTGGCTCTCTTGTTGAAAGGGAAGCCAGTAAGCCGGATTTTATTCCTCAAAGGTCGATTGCAGCGGCGGTATCGACAGAGTAATAATGTTGATACAGCTATACTTTGCGATTGGAAATGTACTCTTGGAAACATACTTTTGAATCGCTGCAGTCCCCATCTTTGAGAGGGTAAACTTCGAGACATCGGATTTCAAATCATATCGGGAGGTATTGTACAAAGTTTTTCTTGTATAGTACCTCCCGTTGTTTTTTGGTGAGATTGAGCTGTGTAATAGGTCATGTGAATGTTTTGGAAGATATAAATCAGGATGTTTGGTGTGTTAAGGGGGTGAGGTGAAAACGTGTAAACATGAAAAACGATCATCTGTGCACAGACCGAAATAATCATATACGTAGAGTGCTGCTTGTTAATGTTTAAGCCTCCACAAGTGTTATGATGAGATCAAGTCTCTAACTTCCCCTTAAATTTTGATGTGGATACTTTCTATCGAAAAGTTAGAAGAAAGACGGTTTCGCGATTGTTGGAGTAGAGCAATTTAATAGAACCGTGGTGCAGACGCATGATCTGACGTGAGATGCTCAAACCAATTCCTGAACCGTCCGTTTTGGTGGTGAAGAAGGGGACGAATATCTGCTCGGCTACCTCCGGTGGAATGGGATTTCCGTTATTGGCCACCTCAATGGTGACATTCTCCTCCTGGTCACACCGGGCTTTGATCCGGATCCAACCATTTGAACGTCCATCTAGGGCCGCAACGGCATTCTTGATCAGATTGAGAATCACCTGCGAAATCTGATTCTCATCCGCCTGGATCATCAGATCGTCCGGTTCGACATCGATCGCAATTTGTATCTTTTCATTTGGGATGATCTCTGTTCCTAAAGCAACCTGTTGCTCCAATAGTTTTTTGACATATAACAATTTAAAGTCCGGTTGTGGAATACGGGTAAAGCGGCGGTAAGATTCGACAAAAGCAATCAGCCCCCGGCTGGTCGTCTGGATTACCTCCAACCCGCGATGGATGTCATCATCCTTGTCTCCATGTAGTTGCAGCAAGGTGTCACTGAGGGAGGTGATTGGGGTGATTGCATTCATAATCTCATGAGTCAGCACCCGGGTCAAACGAATCCAGGATTCCAACTCCTTTTCATCCAATTGCCGGTCGATATCGTTAATGGAGATGATCTTCATGCGCTCTCTCCGGATGATCACTTCCGAGGCCTGTAACGAGAGATGCGAGGTGCCTCGTTCGTTATAGAGCGTTACGCTTTGTGTGTCGCCGCTTCGCATTTTCAAAAAGATAGTTGGCAGCGATTCATCCAAACGGCTGAGCTGATGGACGTGGGTAAAGACCGGCAAATCCAGCAAACGCCGCGCTTCGGCATTGGTCTGGAATACAAATCCTTTGTCATTGAGAACAACGATGCCGGTAATAACGTTGCTCAAAATCAGTTCGTAATACTTTTCTTGTTCCCGGATCTCTTGACGGGCTTTGAAAAGCAGCCCTTTGATGCGGTTGAGAGTTTGGTTGAACGTGTTGTCATGGATGGTCGATTCGTTGTCGGAGAAACGAAACGCATAGTCTCCGCTTTCGATGGCATTGAACATGAAGGTGATCTTACGAATGTTGTAACGGTAGATACGAACCAGCGAGATGCAACATACGATAGTCAATAGAACGCAAAAAGCGGCTGGCAGATAGAGCTGTTGCAGAAACAGCAAAGTGCTTCCTATTACACAGACTATCAGGGTCAGAATTACCCATGCTAACTTGTATTGCAGGTTCTTAAACATCTTTTGATGACCTTTGCTGTCTTAGCCTATTTTGATCTATTTTGACCAGTCAATTTCCTCTCCCCCTAAAATTAATTAAAGTCCGTATTTTTTGATCTTGTTATAGAGGGTTTGACGCGTGATTCCTAATCGAGAGGCGACTTGAGAGAGATTACCGTCGGTTAGTTCGATTGTACGGCGAATCAGGTTGATCTCCATCTCTTCGAGTGTCGAGATGTTCTCCGGAGTGTTTTCTGTCTGCGTAGAAAGCAGGAAATCACTATCGGCCAGCGTTTCCCCTTCGCATAAAATAACGGCCCGTTCCACGGCGTGTTGCAGTTCCCGGATATTGCCATACCAAGGGTACTCTTTCAGCTTTAGCAGTGCTTTGTCGGAGAGACGCTCGATCTTTTTGCCATATTTGGCAGCATAGCGCTCCCAAAACATACGGGCCAGCGGTTCGATATCCTCGGGCCTTTCACGCAGTGGGGGAATCTCGACATGAATCGTGTTGATGCGGTAGAGCAGGTCTTCCCGGAACGACCCCTCGGTAACCATCTGTTGCAGATTGCGGTTGGTGGCACAAATCAATCGAATATCGACAGGCAGAGGCGTGTTGCTGCCGACACGCACCACTTTGCGGTTTTGGATGACAGTCAACAGTTTGGATTGCAGTGCGTAGGTGAGATTGCCGATCTCGTCCAGAAACAGGGTGCCGCCCGAAGCTGCTTCAAATTTGCCGGCACGGTCGGTACGGGCATCTGTAAAGGCTCCTTTGACATGACCGAACAGCTCACTTTCGAATAAGGTCTCCGTGATGGCTCCCATATCCACACACATCAACGCTTCGTCCCTACGGGGAGAAAGACGGTGAATTTCGCGCGCCAACATCTCTTTACCGGTACCATTTTCTCCGGTAATCAGAATATTGGCGTCGGTTCGGGCTACCTTTTCGATCAGTTGTCTCAGGTCGTTCATGGCACGACTTTCGCCCCAATACATGGCTCGAGGCTCTGCCTGAAATTCGCGTTTGATCTCTTGTAGGCGTTTGATTTCACGCCGGGAGCGACTTAACCGATAGACCGATTGCAGGGTGGCGATCAATTTGGCGTTGTCCCACGGTTTGACCACAAAGTCGGCGGCTCCGGCTTTGATCCCTTTAACGGCCAAATCGATATCCGCATAGGCGGTGAATAGAACCACATGCACGTATGGAGCCGCATTGCGCAGCTGTTCTAACCAATAGAGCCCTTCGTTGCCATTGTTGACTCCTGCCGAAAAGTTCATATCCAACAGCACCACATCGAAATTCTCTTCTCTGAGGGTGGAAAGTAGGTTATTGGGAGAGTTCAGTGTGGTGACCGTTTCGAAATAGCTGCTCAACAAGAGCTTCAAAGCGATCAGAATGCTCTTGTTGTCATCGACTATTAAAAGTTTTCCCTGTTTCTCTTTTTTGGCCATAAACGAAGTTGCTGTTTCCTCAAATTTACATATTTACCCACAATAAATGTACCTCCTAATCAACAAGGAAAACCCTGTTTATGATATGAAGTGTCAATTATTTGGACACTGTGTGTCTTTTTTTGACACATTCCCATTGACTGGTAATATTGAAATGAGTTGATAATCATATATTTATGTTGTTGGTATGTTTTTGGCATGCGATATTTAAAAAATCCTGTCTGCTATGGTGTTCGAATCGCAGAGTGACGGTCAGACCATATTGTAAGTCGCCGTGTGGACTGTCTACAGGAGACGACCAAGAGCTTGCAAAGATAATGGTCATACCACATGGGAATTTTTTGAAGGCATGTTAGAACGTATGGTAGAACAAACCATTAGCAAGACTTTTGCTTGTGTTGTTTGAAGAAAATGAAAAAATAACAGACCAATATATGAGAACGCTATTTGAAAATATGTTGCGCTCTTTAGTTCGTTTTAAGGCCGCTACACTGCTCAATATCATAGGACTGAGTGTCGCTTTTGCCTCCTTTATGATTATCATGATGCAGGTGTATCAAGAGTTGACTTTCGATACCTGTTATTCAACCAGTGGTAGCCTCTATCGAGTGGAATTGGATTGGTTTCCCGGACGTGCCTACAATCCTACGTTTAGCCGTGCCGGTGCAGAAGAGATATTCAGCACTTCACCCTATATTCGCAAAGGAGCTTTTTATCGTTATAATGGAGCTCTGATGGCTTATGATCCATCTCGAGGAGCCTCTACGGCTACAGAAGAAAATACTATCAAAGCCTCCAATGATTTTTCAGAAGTATTTGGGTTGGAAATTATTGCCGGTAGCTCTGCGCAGTTTAACCTTGGTGATAAGGCAATTCTTGCAGCCAGTACTGCTGAACGAATTTTTGGCGATGAAGATCCGATTGGACGTGCTCTGATCTGCTCGGATTGGCTACAAAACGATACGGTGGAAGTCGTCGCTGTTTATCGTGATCTTCCTCGAAACTGTTCTCTTGATAACAGTATTATACTCAATCTGGGTCAAGAAAATAGAGGGAATTGGGAAGACTTCAATTATTTGACATTTCTGTTGATCGATGATCCAGAACAGGTCGCCTCGGTTGCGGAATTGGCCTCAGCAAAGCTGTCCATGCATATGTCAGGAGACGAGAAGCAAGCTGGGCGTCATGTGGTCAAGCTAACCCATTTGCCAGATCGCTATTTTAGCCCGTGGAATGCCGATCATCGCAAAGGAAATCGTACAGCACTCTATTCGTTGATTGCAGTGGCTACCCTAATCATGTTGATAGCCATAATCAATTTTATCAACTTTTCCATGGCTTTGGTTCCGAGGCGAATCCGAAATATCAATACCCGTAAAGTGTTTGGTGGCGGGGTTTGGGGTTTGCGTCTCCAACAGTTTTACGAGGCATTGGGACTCAATCTGATCGCCTTGGGACTGGGGCTGTGTATCGTGCATATGCTGGCCGGTTCTACTTTGTCCAGTATGTTTAATGCCGATATCCATTTGGGTGCCAATCTGTCAATTTGCTGGCTTGCATTGGGAATCGCCGTGTTGACCAGCCTCCTGGCGTCGATCTATCCGGCTATATACAGCACCTCGTTTCCTACGGCTATGGTGATTCAGGGCTCTTTCGGGCTGTCGATTCAGGGGCGACGGTTGCGAACGGTATTGATCGGATTGCAATATGTAATCTCTTTGGTTCTGATTATTGTTGCACTGGCGATTTGGAAACAATATAGTTATATGCGTTCCTATGATATTGGACTATCTCGTGAAAATATTCTGGTTACGAACTTGACCTACAACATGGCCGAACATCAGGAGGCTTTGACTGATCGCCTCAAAAAGAATCCGAATGTGGTTGATGTCGCTTATTCGTTGGGCCCTGTCTCTGATCCTGCAATGAGCTGGACACATCCTCATGATCATAAAACTATCTCCTTTCACTGTATCCCTGTTTCCTATAATTTCCCATCGCTGATGGGCATTCAAATTGTTGAGGGTCGGGATTTTTTGCCGAGCGATAACGATAAAAATGGCACATTCATTTTTAACCAGAAAGCACAAAGCCATTATAATCTGCGTGTGGGAGAGTTTGTGGAAAATCACAACAATCAACCGCACGAAGCTGAGATTGTGGGTGTAGCTAAGGATTTCAATTTTATGCCACTGCACTATCCGATTGGCGAGATTGCATTGATGGTTTTTGGCCATAATCCATGGGGTCCCTTAAATGTCTGCTATATTAAAGTCAAGGGCCCCAATGTGTTGAAAACCCTTGATGATGTTCGAAAAACGATGCTGGCATTTGATCCGGAAGCTCAAAGTCGCTTGAAGATTGACTTTTTTGATGAGTCGATCGGCAATATGTACAAAAAGGAGAGTCGCCAAGCCGCTCAGGTTACGCTGTTCAGTTTGTTGGCCGTGTTGATATCTACGTTGGGGGCATTCGGATTGATTCTGTTTGAAACGCAATATCGCCGCAAAGAGATCGCTTTGCGCAAAACCTATGGTGCTACAATTGGCAATATTCTGTACATGTTCAATCGTCGATATGGAATTATCGTTTTGATATGCTTTGTGTTGGCGGCTCCGACTGCCTATCTGATCATTCGACATTGGCAACAGGACTTTGCCTATCAGGCGCCGATTACGGTCTGGATCTTTATCCTTGCACTGGTCATTGTATTGCTGATCACGCTGGGAACCGTAACGTTGCAGAGTTATCGTAGCGCCACAGAAAACCCCTCCCATTCATTTAAACAGGAGTAGCATGTAAAATTTTTTCAAAAAATTGTGACCATGAGAGAGAACATATTACGAGTTTGGGTTCGTTTCAAAACTGCGACATTACTGAATGTTATCGGACTGAGTGTCGCTTTCGCCTCCTTTATGATTATCATGATGCAGGTGTATCAGGAGTTGACCTTTGATACCTGTTATTCGACCTCAGAGTATCTATATAGCGTGGAACGCCAACGAGCACCAGGAGAGTCCTATACAAGTACGATGTCGAGACCGTGGGCTGAAGAGATCATTGCCCTTTCACCCAGTATTCGCAAAGGAGCCTATCGGAACTGCTCCTCCAGCAACAAATATTGGGCCTATGATCCTTTGAAGGGTGGAACCTCTGCAGTACAAGAGGTTGTGTTTGGCGCGTCGGATGATTTCCCTGAAGTGTTCGGCTTGGAAGCCGTTGCAGGTAATTTTGAGAATTTTAAAATCGGTGGTAAAGCGATTATTGCCGCCAGTACGGCCGCTCGTCTTTTTGGGCACAATGACCCCATTGGGCAGAATATCGTTACCCAAAATATTTTGGGTAATGATACCGTTGAGGTAGTGGCTGTCTATCGTGATATGCCCCGAAACGCCTCGTTGGAAAACGGTATCATAAAAAACCTTGGTAACGTAGATATCAATTCGTCTGGAAACTTCAATTATCAGCTCTATCTGTTGGTCAATACGCCTCAAGAGGCGGAGGCGGTCGCCAAATTGGCAACTGACGTTGCTGAAAAGATGCAACGTTCTACGTATCACTATATGCATCTGACCCATTTGCCTGATCGCTATTTCAGCCCGTGGAATCAAGAGCAGCAGAAGGGAAATATCAATACGACTTATTCGATGATCGCCGTTGCAATCCTGATCGTTATCGTGGCGATGATCAATTTTATCAATTTCTCTATGGCCTTGATCCCAAGGCGTATCCGAAATATCAATACCCGAAAAGTGCTTGGAAGCGGTGTTTGGGGTTTGCGCTTTCAACAACTTTTCGAGGCTTTGGTACTTAATCTGATTGCCTTGGGGTTGGGCTTTTGTATCGTATATATCTTATCTGGAACCTCGCTTGCCAGCGTGTTCAGTGCCGATATTCATTTACATTCCAATTTGCCGATCTGTTGGATTACATTGGGTATTGCAGTGTTGACCAGTCTCCTGGCTTCGATCTATCCGGCTCTGTACAGTACCTCATTCCCGGCAGCTATGGTGATCAAGGGCTCCTTCGGATTGTCGCTTCAGGGGCGAAGGTTGCGAACGGTATTGATCGGGTTCCAATATGTTATCTCGTTGGCGTTGATTATTGTGGCCCTCTCCATATGGCGGCAGTACACCTACATGCGAAATTACGATATCGGATTAGATCGGGAGAATATCTTGGTTACCCAGTTGAGCACCAAGATGATTCAGCACCAGGAAGCCTTGACCAATCGACTCAAAGAGAATCCGAATATTGTGGACGTTGCCTATTCTGGAACTCGAGTGGTAGATCCGCCTATGAGTTGGGGACGGACATACAATAATCAGAGTGTCAATTTTACCTGCATTCCGGTTTCGCCTAATTTCCCGGCAGTTATGGGCATCCAAATTGTCCAGGGACGGGATTTTAACTTGGACGATGAACGGAAAGAGGGAACATTTATATTCAATGAAACGGCTCAAAAACGTTATGATTTAGAGGTGGGCCGGCGGATGCAGAATCATAACGGGCTCCCAGAAGGTGCGGAGATCGCCGGCATTGCCCGGGACTTCAATTTCAGACCGCTTCACTATCCTGTTAGTAATATTGCCCTATATGTCTTTGGCCGTAATCCATGGATTCCATTGAGCTTCTGTTATATCAAGGTGAGTGGACCCGATGTGATCAAAACGATCAAGGATATTCAGAAAACGATGCTGGCATTTGATCCGGAAGCCCAAAGTCGCTTGAAGATTGACTTTTTCGATGAGTCGATTGGAAGTATGTACCAAAAAGAGAGTCGCCAAGCCGCTCAGATTACGTTGTTCAGTCTGTTGGCCGTGTTGATTTCTACGTTGGGGGCATTCGGATTGATCCTGTTTGAGACGCAGTACCGCCGCAAAGAGATTGCACTGCGCAAAACCTATGGCGCAACCGTAGTCGATATTTTGCAAATGTTCAATCGTCGGTATGTGATTATTGTTTTGATATGCTTTGTTTTAGCTGCTCCGACCGCCTTCCTGATCATTCGACATTGGCAACAGAACTTTGCCTATCAGGCGTCGATTGGTGTTTGGATTTTTGTTGCAGCCCTGTGTATCGTGTTGTTGATTACCATAGGGACCGTAACGTTGCAGAGTTACCGTAGCGCCACGGAAAATCCTTCCCATTCATTTAAACAGGAGTAGATCACAAAAGTTTTGAATCTGTATTATGCAAGCAGAGTGAGAGTGAGGTGACGCTTGTGTTAAGAAAGAGATTTTACGAATAATATTTGTTACATTTAATCATTAAGATACTGCTATGAGCCTATTAAAAACCGAAAAACTGAGCAAAATCTTCCGGACAGAAGAGATTGAAACCATTGCCTTGAATCAAGTGTCGTTGGAAGTGAATGAGGGCGAATTTGTGGCCATCATGGGGCCTTCTGGATGCGGCAAATCGACCCTGCTGAATATACTCGGTCTGTTGGATAATCCTACAGGCGGTCAGTACTACTTGCTGGGGAAAGAGGTGGGTAGCCTTAAAGAGAAAGAGCGGACTCAATTCCGTAAAGGAAAGATCGGATTCGTCTTCCAGAGCTTCAACCTGATTGAAGAGCTGAATGTATTTGAAAATGTGGAGTTGCCGTTGATCTACATGCATATCAAGGCGGCGGAACGCAAAAAAATGGTCAACGAGATTTTGGCTCGTATGAACATCAGCCACCGTGCCGGACACTTTCCGCAACAGCTCTCCGGAGGTCAGCAGCAGCGTGTGGCCATAGCTCGAGCTGTGGTATCCAAACCTAAACTGATTTTGGCCGACGAGCCTACCGGAAATCTTGATTCTACCAACGGTAAAGAGGTGATGACCCTACTCACCGAACTGAATCAGGAGGGAACCACCATCTTGATGGTGACCCACTCCCAACATGATGCTTCGTATGCACATCGCATCATCAGCTTGTTTGATGGTGAGATTGTGGCCAATGTGACCAATTATATGTAAAACTTTGCTTTTGTTTAGAGATAATGATCTTGTGAAGTTTATAAAATCAGGCGGGATAGCCGTTTGGCGATCAGAATACGCTCCTGGTTCAATGCAGAAATTTGATGCGTGACGATGGAAAGCTCCTCCTCGCTCAGTTGATCGTCTCGAAGTTTGCGCTCCAGTTCGGCAATGATCTTCTCGATCACCTTCGACTTGTACAAAATCACGACACGTGGAACGGCAACCGGAAGCCGATCCTGTTCACTTTCGACGCTGATGTCATGTTTTTGCCACAATTTGCTGGCCGTATAGTTGTCGTCAGAGGTCAGCAGATCAACTGTGGCAGTTGCAACAGTCGGATCCGGATGGTTGATGAAGTGGTGAATGTCAATAGAAGCTCCGGTTTCCCACAAGGCCCGATACTCTTCATAAAGTGTACGGTAGGCCGGATTTTCGAGTTGGATGCCGTTGCGATCCAGGTCGCTGATAATCACTTCGGCTACATTGAGCTGAACCTCTTCTTTCCCCTCTCTGTATTCGAACGACTGCTCACCGTATTTGATCAGGTATTTGATCAATTCGCGTTCCAACTCTTCGGCACTGCTACCAGCAATCACCTGTTTCGGATAGCTGGTACCAAGGTTGTGGTTAGTCGTAGCATTGCCATGCAGAATATGTTGCCGACGGACGAACTCTTTGGCCTCACTTCCAGCTGAACGTTCCACTCGTTTGAGTGTCACTTCGCGGACCAAAACCTCTTCGTCGATCTCCATCTGCTTGGCACACTCATGGATATAGACCGAACGGGTGATTTCGTTGGGAATAACCGATATGCTCTGGACAATATCAGAGATAAGAGCCGCTTTTTTCAAAGGGTCACCCTGTGCTTCCGCCAGTAGTAAATGGGTTTTGAACGAAATAAAGTCCTCTTCGTGGGTGAGCAGGAAATCCTGCAACTCGGTGGCGTTGTGTTTTTGGGCAAACGAGTCGGGATCATCGCCATCGGGCAACAAGACTGTGCGTACATTCAACCCTTCTCGCAAAATCATGTCGATTCCGCGCAGGGAGGCTTTGATTCCGGCACTATCTCCATCATAGATGACGGTTACATTCTTTGTAAAACGGCTGATCAGGCGAATTTGTCCTTCGGTGAGGGAGGTGCCGGAAGAGGCAACCACATTTTCAACCCCCGACTGGTGCATTGAAATTACGTCGGTATAGCCTTCGACAAGAATACAGCAGTCTTGTTGGGTGATGGCTCGTTTAGCCTGATAGATGCCATAAAGGACATCGCTTTTGTGATAGATTTCGGATTCGGGTGAGTTGAGGTATTTGGCTACCTTCTTGTCGGTACGCATCGTTCGGCCTCCGAAAGCGATTACCCGGCCGCTAATGCTGTGGATTGGGAAGATGACACGGGTGCTGAAACGATCGTAGTAGCTGCCATCCTCCCGTTTGATGGTCAATCCGGTGCCGATCAGAAACTCCTCTTTGTATCCCTCTTTCAGTGCCTGTCGGGTGAAGGTGTCTCCTCCAGCAGGGCAGTAACCCAGACCAAATTTGAGCATGGTCGCATCAGAAAATCCTCGTTCCCGGAAATATGCGATACCAATGTTTTGTCCTTCGGGTGTTTCGTGCAGTGCTTTCGCAAAGTAGTCGGCGGCATAAGACGAAACCACCATCATGCTCTCCCTGTCGTCATTGCGATGCTCCTCTTCTGGAGAGAGTTCACGTTCTTGGACCTCTATCCCATATTTCTTAGCGACATATTTCAGCGCTTCGGGATAGGTCATGTTTTCGTGTTCCATGACAAAGGTGACGGCATTACCGCCTTTGCCACAGCCGAAACATTTGAAGAGCCCTTTAGCTGGAGAGACAACGAAAGATGGAGTCTTTTCATTGTGAAAAGGACAGCATGCCATATAGTTCGTGCCACGCTTTTTCAGTGTAACAAAATCACTCACTACATCGACGATGTTGGCTGCTGCAAAAATTCTATCTACGGTCTCTCTGTCAATCATGATTGGTGCCTCCAATTTTCAAAGATACGACATTTTCCGGAAAGCCGACGTTGAAAAAATGGGAACCTCATATCAGAAGCGAGAAGTATTGATATCTTGTTACGAAAGTGAACAGGTTGATATGGAGGGGACACAAGACTATGATTTGGCTTTTGATGATTTTCGAAATAAGGAAGATGTAGAGAACAAGCCTGGGCACTAAAATAAAGGACAACTGATTGACGAAGGCGTCTTTGGGTAATTTGAGTGAATAGATATAGATTGATCTAAGCGAAGTGGAGTTTGCAGAGCGGTGTTACTCAGGGGCGAGATGTATGCATTACCGGATGTGATGCGACTCTGGGGAAATAGCAATCTGCGGAGCATGCGCGCATTGGATGCAGGTTGTTCTGGCAGATGAATGGATGTGGGGCAGTGAAGTGTGTTCTTGGGTAGCTGTTGGGCGCTATATGGTAGAATGTATAGCTGATATGTATATCGTTGCTACATCAGATGGTCGAACAACACTTTGAGTCCAATCAAAATTAGAATAACGCCTCCGAATATTTCAGCTTTGGACCCGAGTTTGGAGGAGACGGACTTGCCGATCAGAATGCCAATGGCAGAGATGATCAGAGCAGTCATACCGATGATCGTTCCTGCCACTAAAATATTGCCGAGTGGAGAACTTTCAAACAGGTTGACCCGTACCAAGCCAAGACTGAAGCCAGAAATTAGTGCATCGATACTCAGTGCGACACCGAACATCAGGGTGTTGCGTAGCGATAACATATTGCAATTCAGCTTCTCCTCTTTGGAAGAGAGCCCTTCTCGTATCATTTTGATTCCTAAAAAAGCCAGCAGTCCGAAGGCGATCCAATGGTCGTAAGCTGCGATGAGTCGGCTGATGTTGGCCCCGATCAGCCATCCGAACAGAATCATCAGGAAGTGGAATAGCCCGATAACGATCAGAAAACGGATTTTTTCGTGGCGAGTGGTGCGATCACAGACAAAACCCAGTGTTAAGGATACAGCAAACGTGTCAAGACTGAGACCGATACCAAGCAAAAGGATAGCGAGCAGATTCATTTGGTGGGAAATTTGGCGCAAAGGTACGTTTTAAAAGTGAACATACACCGTCTGCTCCTACGGAATTGTGCAAAAAAAGTTACATTTGCGGTATGGATTTCAAATTGGTGTCGGATTATAAACCTACTGGTGACCAGCCTGAAGCGATCGAACAATTGGTCTCATCGCTGCGGAATCACTGTCGCCACAATACGTTGTTGGGGGTTACCGGTTCGGGTAAGACCTTCACGATGGCCAATGTTATCGCCCAACTCAACAAACCGACCCTGATTTTGAGTCATAACAAGACTCTGGCTGCACAGCTTTACGGAGAGTTCAAAAACTTCTTTCCGGAAAACGCTGTCGAGTATTTTGTCTCTTACTACGACTATTACCAGCCCGAGGCCTATCTTCCCACAACTGATACTTATATCGAAAAAGATCTCTCGATCAATGACGGGATTGAGAAGATGCGTTTGAGTGCGACCTCTTCATTGTTGAGCGGCCGTAACGACATCATTGTTGTATCGAGTGTTTCGTGTATTTACGGTATCGGTAATCCCGAGGATTTTCATGCGACCTCCATTGCGTTGCAGGTCGGAGACATCATCAGTCGTAATAAATTGCTTTATCGGTTGGTCGATGCACTTTATACGCGTAGTGAAGTCGATTTCAAGCAGGGAACGTTCCGTGTCAAAGGTGATACGGTGGATATTTACGTTGCCTATGGCGAAAAGTGTTATCGGATAGAGTTTTTTGATAACGAGATCGAGGCTATCCATTCGATCGATCCGCTCACAGGTCAACGTCTTGAGTTGTTGGATCGTGTGGTGATCTATCCGGCCAATCTGTTTGTGACTACCCGTGAACGAATCGAACAGGCCATTCGTGAAATCCAGCTCGATTTAGGCAAGCAGTGCGAGTTCTTTGAGAAGAGCGGCCGTCCTGTTGAGGCTCGGCGCCTCAAACAGCGGGTTGAGTATGACCTGGAGATGATCAAGGAGTTGGGGTATTGCCCCGGAATTGAGAACTACTCCCGTTATTTTGACGGTCGTGCTCCTGGCAGTCGCCCATTCTGTCTGATCGACTACTTCCCGAAAGACTATCTGCTGATTATCGATGAGAGTCATGTGACCGTACCTCAAATTCGAGGTATGTACGGAGGAGATGCGTCGCGTAAACACAATCTGGTTGAATATGGTTATCGGCTTCCAGCCGCCGTGGACAACCGGCCATTGCGTTTCGAGGAGTTTGAAGCCCTCGAAAATGAGGTGATCTATGTCAGTGCCACTCCGGCCGATTATGAGTTGATCAAGTCTGAAGGTTCTGTCGTTGAACAGTTTATTCGTCCGACTGGATTGGTTGATCCGTCTGTTGAGATTCGCCCTACT
>ERZ835051.1211-NODE-1211-length-27500-cov-10.888796_pt1 | contig 27500 bp, 30 predicted proteins | sample MGYA00519575_ERZ835051 | MGnify/ENA primary metagenome ERZ835051 (study PRJEB31850, sample SAMEA3708769) | human gut metagenome | biome: human gut; feature: human-associated habitat; material: faeces | place: China | collected 2014 ... | reverse complement strand
GACCGTAGCCCGGAAGAATTGATTGCCGAAGCTGTCCGGGTGGCCGGTGAAGCCGATTATGTTATTTTCATTGGCGGATTGAATAAGAGTGCGCATCAGGATTGCGAAGACTCTGACCGTACCGGTCTTGGTTTGCCGTACGGTCAGGACAGGGTTATCACGGAATTGGTCAAGGTAAATCAGAATTTAGTCGTGGTCAATGTTTCCGGCAATGCCGTAGCGATGCCTTGGATCAAGGAAGTTCCGGCGGTTTTGCAGGCTTGGTTCTTGGGGTCGGAGGCCGGAAATGCCATCGCTGCCGTATTGATGGGTGATGTAAACCCCTCCGGGAAATTGCCTTTCACTTTTCCTGCCCGTTTGGAGGATGTACCTGCCCATCAGTTGGGTGAGTATCCCGGTAGCGAAAAGGTGGGTGACATTGTGAATGAGAAATACAATGAGGGCATCTTTGTAGGTTATCGTTGGGCCGACAAACAGAAGAAAGCGAAGCCGCTTTTCCCGTTTGGTCACGGACTGAGCTATACTACTTTTGAATATGGTAAGCCTGTTGCCGATAAAAAGACGATGACGGCCGACGATACGATTACTTTTACGGTTACTGTAAAGAACACCGGCGACCGTGAAGGGCAAGAGGTCGTGCAGCTTTATATTAGTGACAAGAAATCTTCTTTGCCGCGACCGGTAAAAGAGTTGAAAGGTTTCCGGAAAGTGAAGCTCGCACCGGGCGAGGAGCAAAAGGTCTCTTTCACTGTTGCCAAAGATGCTCTGAGCTTTTTTGATGACGCTAAGCATGAGTGGATAGCGGAACCGGGTAAGTTCGAAGCTGTGATTGCCGCTTCTGTTGCCGATATCAGAGGAGTGGTTCCTTTCGAATTGAGATAAGAATAGCGGGGTAGTTTCAACCGGTTTGAAACTGTTTGTTTCTTCGGTATGCAACCATTCGTTTCAATACGTTGGCACTGTCCGTTTCTTCAGTATGCAACTCATCGTTTCAATAGGTTGAAACGATGAGTTGCTTTGGTGGAATAACACAGATAAGCCCATCATCGGCAATCAATTTGCCAATGATGGGCTTATCTTTCAATTAATCGTCTTTTACTGTATGATCTTTCTGACGGTCTTTACTCCATCAACGACTACAGAAAGCAGGTAAACGCCTTTTTTAAGTCCTTCCAGACCTTCCAGTTTGATTTCTCCGCTTCCTTGAAGTCGGTTTGTGACATGATATACGCACAATCCGTCTAAAGAGTAGACGCGGATGCTGGAGGAGGCATTGTCCATATCCGTATACCGGATAACAATGCCATCGGAAATCAGAGTGAAAGGAATCTCAACATTACTTTGTTCATCCGTCAGGACTGGCCGTGATATACCCGTAGGGTTGGATTGCTGGTATTTGACGTAGTCGCGCAGATAGTATCCTAAATGAGGCGGTTGGTTATAAGCCACGTTCTGCCAGCAGATAGACATTCTGTAAATATGGTCGTGCATCAGGCAGGGAACACGGTAAGGAGATGTAAACGGAGTTGAGAAAATCATCAGATTGCTTTTGGTCTTTTCGTCATAATAGATACACTCTTCGCGCCAGTCTCCCAAAATATCGGCTTGCAGAGAGGGGGTATCTTTTATCAGATTCACTCCACAGCCGTAAGTGGAAACAAAGTCGGTAACGGTAGTACAACTGGATGTTTTGTTTACCCATTGCGAGATGACTCCTTTTTCCTGCAATTCTTCGGATAGATTACCTGTCCAGTAAGTGCGGAAATTGACAGACGGGCGTTTGGTGGAGATGGAGTCGCCGTTGCAGTCGAAAGTGATGCTGTTATACTTGCCGTCACTGGTCATATTAAACTTTGCCAATGACCAATATTCGGCTCCACGGGAGAGGGAATCGATATCTGCACAAAGACCACGGCCAATATCTGAGCCCATCTTTCTCCCGGAAAGGATTTCACCGGTTTGGGCATCGCGCATCTCGGAACCGTAAGACGGATACCAAGTGACGTTTTTCCCGTCTTCCATGCCGGCGTCTGCAAGGATCATGCCGGCTACGAGGACGCCCTGTCCGCCGAATCCGGAACAAATAATTTCAGTCATTATGCTTCTCCTCCCTTATCAACAAACTCGCCCAGCGGATAGAAGGCTTCCTGCTGCTCTTTCATGAATTCGAGCGCATCGGCAGGCTGCTTGTTCCAGTTGGTCGGGCACGGGCTAAGCACTTCGACCAGGCAGAAACCCTCGCCGTTCATCTGCTTCTGGAGTGCCTTTTTGATCATCTTGCCGGTCTTAATGACCTGAGCCGGGCTGTCCACGCTGCCGCGGGCCAGATAAGCGATATCAAAGCTGCTGAGCGTCTTGGTCACGTCAAAGGGGTGGCCGTTCTTTTCCACGTCTCTGCCCTTGGGGGAGGAAGTGGTCTTCATGTTCGGCAGGGAGGTCGGGGACATCTGGCCGCCAGTCATACCGAAAACGCTGTTGTTGACGACGAGCGCCAGGATGTTCTCATTACGCAGCGCGCAGTGAATGGTGCTCTCCATGCCAATGCTGTAGGCGGAGCCGTCGCCCGGGTGCGCGATGACGATTGCGTCGGGGCGGGTGCGCTTGGCGCCGGCAGCCGTGATGATCGGGCGGCCATGGGCTGCGCCGATGGTGTTAAACTTCAAGACGTTCTGCGCAAACTCACCGCAGGCCACATCCTCGACCATGATGATATCTTCTTCGATCCCCAGATCTCTGGCGGCTTCCGCGACCAGACGGACCACGATGCCGTGGCCGCAGCCCGGGCACCAGCCCACATGGGCATCCATGTTGATTCCATTCGGTACACTCAGTTTCATTGTCTGTCCCTCCTCAGTACTTCTTCAGCATCTCTTGGACGCGCTCGAGAATGACATCCTCAGACGGGACATTTGCGAACTCGCCGTAGCTCTCCACCGGATGCTTGTTGCCGCAGGCCAGCACCACGTCGTCGCACATCTGGCCCAGAATGCTCATCTCGACCACCAGGAAGCCCTTGACCTGATCGCCCAGCGCATCAAACGCTTTCTTCGGGTACGGCCAGAGCGTGATCGGACGGATGAGGCCGAGCTTGATGCCCTGTGCACGCGCCTTTTTCACCGCCGCCTTGCAGACACGGGAGCTGATGCCGTATGCCACGAGGACGATCTCAGCGTCGTCGGTCTGGACGTTCTCCCAGCGCTGCTCATTGGCCTCGATCGTCGCGTACTTCTCCTTGAGGTAATCCATGTAGGCGTCGGCGCCGATGGTGTAGTAGGTGTTCCAGATGACCTTCTGGTCCTCGCCGGCCTTGCGGGGGCGGATGGCCCAGTCATACGTGTTGATGTCGTGCTCGCGCATCTCGGGCAGCTCGACGGGCTCGACCATCTGGCCGATGGCGGCGTCGGAGCCGATCAGAACGGGATGACGATATTTCTCCGCCAGATCGAAGGCCAGGTAGGCCAGATCGGCGTTCTCCTGCACGCTTGACGGGGCAAGAACAATGGTGCGGTAGTCGCCGTGGCCGCCGCCGCGGGTCAGCTGCCAGTAGTCGCCCTGGCCCTGGAAGATGTCGCCCAGGCCGGAGCCGATACGCATGACGTCCGCGATGACCGCCGGGATGTCGTTACCGCAGAGGTAAGAGATGCCTTCCTGCTTCAGGGAGAAGCCGGGGCCGGCGGAAGTGGTCAGCGCACGCGCGCCGCAGCAGGCCGCGCCGAAGAGCATGTTGATGCCGGCAAGCTCGGACTCCGTCTGGATGAACTGACCGCCGACCTGCTCCATGCGCCAGGACATATACTCCAGAATCTCCGTCTGCGGGGTGATGGGATAGCCGCTGAAGAAACGGCATCCAGCGCGAAGACAGGACTCTGCAAAGGCCTCATTGCCTTTCATCAATACTTTAGCCATTGTTTTGTCACTTCCCTCTCATTTCAAAATTTCGATCGCGTAGTCAGGGCACATTCTGTAGCAGCTGCCGCAGGTGATGCACTTTTCTTCATCGACCTTCACGGTTTCATAGCCCTGCTCGCCAAGCTCACCGGACGGAGAGAGCGCCTTGACCGGGCACACGCTCACGCACAGGTAGCAGCCCTTACACCGCTTGGTGTTCAACTTGATTTTTTCCATCGCTGGATCAACCCTCCTGCATGATTTGTCTTACCGACACACAACCCCACCTCTGGACTCTGTATGCCTGGCAGTTTTATTTTTCAGAACAGCGTTCTATATAGTAGAACAAAGAAGTGCAGGCGCGAGGGCCTGCATCTCTTCTGCCTCTACCTAATCGACTGTGGAATGCAAAAGGCAAAACAGCATATGTTCTAAATTATAGAACGCTGTTCTGTAAATAACACAAAGAAAAAATAGAGTGCAACCATCCTATGGCTTCATATTAGCACTGTTTTCCGAATACGTCAATTTGGACTATATCACAAAATTCCAGCGCAAAATTGTTTATTTCGACAAATCACTTTCAATTTGTCGGACATGCTGCCGTAGAATTTCAACAAACTGCATAACCCGCGCATCCTCCATGCGCGGAGAAGGCGCGCTGATGCTGATCACACCCTGCAGATTACCGTGAACCACGATCGGCACGGCCACACAGCTGATGCCAACGGAGTATTCCATCTGGTCTCGGGAATAGCCGCGCTCGCGGATCTTGGCGATCTCCTTGCTCAGCTCCACCGGATCGGTGATAGTATACTCGGTAAACTTCTCCATGGGCATGGACAAATACTCCTTTACAAAGCTGTCCGGCATGCAGGCCAGCATGGCCTTGCCGCAGCTTGTGCAGTGGAGCGGCTCCATATTGTTGCGAACGGAGCTGACGATGGCCGGGCTGCGCTCGTTCGACGGCACGGCAACATCCAGGTAGAGCACGGAGGTGCCCATCAGGGTCGTCAGATAAACGGTCTCCCCCACCTCGGCGGCGATCTCGTGGATGTGACGGCCCGCCAGCTTGTGGAAGCCAAAGCGGTCACCCACCGCATTGCCCAGCCGTGCCGCACCGATGCCCAGCTCATATTTTCCGGTCTCCTTGACCTGGGTCAGATACTCCATAGCTGTGAGCGTTGTAAGAATGTCATATACATTGCTCTTATACAGACCCAGCATCTCGCTGATCTCCGTCACGCCCAGCGGCTGCTTCTTGATGAAGCAGTTGAGCACATCCAGGGCTTTCTTTACACTTTTTACTTTGATCTCGGGTTCTTTTTCGCGGTTGTCTTTCATGGTTCCTCCTGTATTCTACGGGGACAGTCGCACACACCGGGGCCGCAGCCCGGCGGTTGCAGAAATTGTCCGTTCCGTCCACCATTATCCATCATTAGCAGATGTTTTGCCAATTGTCAAGAAGAATTCCTTCAATCGCGATGCATACCCGCGCTTCCGTCAACATCGTTCAAAAAAACTTTACACTCTCTCACTTGACCTAAAGTCAGCTTTAGGTAGTAAAATGACAACAAGCTGAAAACAGCAGCAAATATGGAGGTAAGCAATATGAAATCTCTGATCCTTTATTATTCTTACCGCGGCAACACGCAGCGCATCGCCGAACGCGTCCACAGTGCCATCGGCGGCGACATTGCCCGCATCGATACCGTCGTGCCCTACACCGGCTCGTATGACGATGTGGTCGCGCAGGGCGAGCAGGAGGTCAAGCGCGGCTTTCTTCCGGCGCTTCAACCGATGGACATCGACCTCGGCCACTATGACACGATCGTGCTCGGTACGCCTGTCTGGTGGTACACCTGCGCCCCCGCCATGCGCGCCTTTCTGACCGCGCATGATCTGAGCGGCAAGACCGTCTATCCCTTCGCAACGAACGGCGGCTGGCTCGGCCGCTCGATTCGGGATATGCGGGCGCTGTGCCCGGGCGCGGACGTGAAGCCCGGCCTCGACGTGCACTTCGACGACACAACGCTGCGCACACCAGACAAGACCATTGACCACTGGATCGCAGCCATCCACGACTGAGGCGGTGCCGTCATGAAAAAAATCATCCCCCTGCTGGTCAGCGCGCTGATGCTTCTGAGCCTCTCCGCCTGTGGCAGCAAGACCACTGCGCCCGAAACCACCACGGCCCTCGCCGCCAGCGGCGGCAAGACGCTCATCGTCTATTTCTCCGCGACCGGCAACACGAAGGCCGCGGCCGAGGCCATCGCCGCTGCGACAGGCGGCGACCTGCTGGAGCTCGAACCGGCCGAGCCGTACACGAGCGCCGATCTGGACTACAACAACGCCGGCAGCCGCGTCTCGCGCGAACACAACGACGAGACCCAACGCGACGTGGCGCTCAAGGCCACGACCGCAGATAACTGGGCCGATTATGACACCGTCTACTTCGGCTACCCGATCTGGTGGGGCATCGCCGCGTGGCCGGTGGACACGTTCGTCAAGGCCAATGACTTCACCGGCAAGACAGTCATCCCCTTCTGCACCTCCGGCAGCAGCGACATCGGCGAGAGCGGCGCGCAGCTTGCGGCACTCGCCGGCACCGGTGACTGGCAGACGGGCAAGCGCTTCCCATCCGCCGTCACGCAGCAGGAAGTTGCCGACTGGGTCAAGTCCCTCGGCAAATAACCTCAGCGGCGCAAAATTGCATTCCCCGGCTATCGGTTTTTTCCGTTGGCCGGGGATTTTTTCAAATCTTTATCTCATCTATGCAAGATTTTTTGCTATTTCCTTGAATTAATGCCTGGAATATGCTATCTTTTTTCTTAACGGCAGTGCCGGATTTCGGGACAGCTCCTATCGGCACTGTACCGCCGCAGACCATGCGGCCGGAAAACCTGTAGAATCAGAAAGGATGACCCGATATGCAGCCAGAAATACTCGACGCTCTGTACCGGCTCATTGGCGAGTACGGCTGGAACTGGGGCATGGCGCGCAATCTCATCAACCGCCAATTCGGCACCAACTACACGATCAAAGAACTGCAGCGGTTCTATATGCGCCGCCCGCGGCCAAAACCTGACACGGTTTTCAGATAAGCGCATAATGGAAAATCCCCGGCGCGCGGCATTCACCGCGCGCCGGGTGCGTTTATCTCGCAATTTCTCCCGGGCGGAGTCTGCCGAGGCGCTCCAGACGGCGGACGATCGCGCCATTTGTGCGCTGGAACTGCGCGCTTATTTCCGCTATGGTGCTGCCCGTATCAAACATCTGCATCAGGGCAGCTTCATCCTCCTCTGTCCACGGCTTGCCCGCGTTGGGCAATGCGGGCCGCTTCGGCCGATCCGATACATACTGCAGCACGCAGTGCAGCGCTCGGATGATCTCCGGCCGGTTGCAGACGCTGTCAGCCGGCAGGCACTCCCCCGTCAGCGGATCGACTCCATCCGCCAGTTCTGTCAGCAATGCTTTTGCTTGCTTCAGTTCCATCGTCATGTTCCCCCATTCCTCTGCCGTGTGTGCAGCGGCGAGCTGCGAATCTCCGCGACAGAGCCGCGCGCCATTCGGATACCTTCATACTATCAGAGTGCCAGTCCCATAAACAGGACTGTGCAGAAAGAAAATGCAAAAAAGGATGCGGCGCACCTGCCAAAACCCCGCGACTTTTAAAATGAAAAAGAGACATCCAATCGGATGTCTCTTTTTGTGGTGGAGATAAGCGGGATCGAACCGCTGACCTCTTGAATGCCATTCAAGCGCTCTCCCGAGTTATCGGTTAAGCACCCCTACAGGCATCTGGGGTCATATCTCCATCAGAATCCACCCACACGAATTTCTGTGACTATTTTAGCGTGTTTCGGACTTGCTGTCAATCGGAGAGGCTGAATGAGCGCACTGTCAGGCAGTGCTTTTTCATGATACTATGTCCTGTGCTGCATACTCAACTTCTGTTTCCAAGCCAAGCTCGAACTGTGCAAAGCTCATATTGAACTCGATGTGCAGGCGGTAATCGGAGTACACATCCACTCTCTTGATGATGTATCCTGCGATCATCTTCTTCACATCCATGTCGCTGCCATCGAACATCTCAGACCATTCCATGATGCGGCGGTAATCCGCCTTGATGGCTTCGATGCGCTGATTGCTTTTCTCGACTTCCTCATTGAGTTCCGTCAGTTGGGCATTGACATCCAGCATCCTGGTGCGGGCATTGTTGACCAGTTCCGACAGGATGTCCATCGGGAACGCGCTCTCGCCCTGCACGGCTTTGATGATCTCCAGCTTCAGGGATTCATATTCCTTGGTAGCCTTAGCAGACTCTGCTTTGGCATCCGCGAGGCGCTTCTTGAGACTGACCATGGCACTGCGGTGGGTACGGGAGATGATCTCGTTCTCCTCTACAGAGCGCATCCGATCAAATACCTGATGGAGAATGTCGGTGACCATCTTGTCCAGAATGTGCATGGTGTAGCCGGTCTGCCCATCGCAGTTACTGCGCTTGCGGGTCTTGTTGTAGCACACATAGCGGATGCGCTTGCGGCCAACCTTTTCGCCGGCAGCGTTGATTCGAGTTGTCCCATTGGTGGTCAGCGTCAGACGTCCGCCACAGTGGCCACAGAATACATTACCGGATAGCAGGGACTGCCCTCTGGTGTTGCGGGGCATGGTTCGCAGCGCATTGCACTCGTTAGCACGCTCGGCCATGAGCTTCTGCGCCAGCTCAAAGTTTTCCGGCGAGATGATCTGCAAATCAGGGAATGCTTTAGATTGCGTACTGCCGCTCCGAAGCACGCCAGTGTACATGATATTATGCAGAATGTGACCGACGGTAGCTTCATGCCAGTTCTTCCCGTCACGGGTCTTGATGCCCATCTCAGACAGAAAGTTGGCGATTTTAAATCTGCCGTAACCGGAGCCGACGCACAGGTCGAACATCATGCGCACGACCTTTGCCTCATCAGGATTGATCTCCAGTTTGAAGACCTCATGCTTGCGCTTGTTGTATGTGCCGCTGGGTACCAGGTCATAGCCGTAAGGGGCGGAACCGCCACGGAAGCGGCCTTCCTGTACCATCTGCCCGAGGGCAGCCTTGGTACGCATAGAGGTTTTCTGACTCTCACCGTCTGCCTGCCAGAAGCGGATGTAGTTGGTGAGACGGTCGACATGCGTGTCGATTCGCTGTTCACCTTCGTTGACGCTCCAGACCTGAATGCCGTGGTTGATGAGCCATTCGACCACGAAAGGAGTTTCTTCAGCTCGTCTGCCAATGCGGTCGAACATGAACACCAGCAGAATATCGAATTTGCCCTGTTCAGCATATTCCTTGATGAGTTGAATTTTATCACGGTCATTGGCGCTGACCTTGAAGCCTGACACGCCGTTTTCCTGTTCCTCGTACACGATGGTCCAGCCCATCCGCTCTGCGAACTCACGGCAGGCTTTTCTCTGCACGGGGATATCAGCTTGATTCTGGTCATCGTGGTCGACCTGCTTGGTGGTGGAGACGCGGTACAGACAGCATACTCTGTTCTGGATGCTGAGTACATTTTGATAAGAACAACAAACTCTTTCAGCCATAATGTATCCTTCCTCTCAATGAATGATTTAGAAATGTGAGAGGTTCAGATACACCTTTCCGTGTATTCACTTTTCAAAGTACACGGCATTCCGCCACCTTGATTATCTCACATTTCAGGTTGAATAGCTATCAAAACCTTGAAATATAAGCAACAAAGAAACGGCCTCCAATCCGGTAAAATCGCGTTTGGGTACAAGGCATTTTGCCCAAGCGCCAGCTTGCCGAGAATAGGAAACAGGCCGCAGCGGTAAACTGCGGCCTGCTCGTAATGACAAAAGATTTTTATTGTTCCTGCTTTAACTGATGGAGTTCTGCACGGGCTTTTTTAAGTTCTTCTTCCAATTCGGCAATGCGCTTCTGATCTCGGCGGAACAGCTCACGGTTTATTTCATCCGATTTCTGATATATCATGACCATAAGCATCAGCGCCGGACGCACATCCTCGTCAGGGATTTTGACAACAGCCGCACCAACAGCCTCTTGACCGCGATTCTTTACCAACTGCTCCAAATCATCTCTGGTAACCATTTTGTCTTTCCTCCGCAGTTTCTCAATTCCACTTCTCGGTATGCTTCTGACGCTCCAGATATTCCTTCGATTCTTTCTTATCGGCAGGTCGCACTCGCTTTTTGCCGCAATCCGGGCATTGGTCGCATCCAGCTTCCGCTTCAAAGGTGTAATGGCAGGCGTCACAGGTATAGATATCTTTGCTCATTGCTCGTCCTCCGTTGCTTTCTGAAGGGATACCGTTCTTTCAGTCCATGCGGGGTTCTTCAGCAGTTTCTGCTCAATCAGCAGAAGTTCCTGCGTTGCATAGCTGAAAGCGATTCGATCCTGATCACGGAGAACATACTGGTTTTGCATCATCTCATACGCTCTTTGTACATCTGCGTTATCTTTGGCGGAGCGGAAGAATGTGAACTCCGAGGGGGCTACACCGGGAATACCATCCAAGCGACCAGCTTCTTCCTCCAGCCGAATATCCAGCAGATGCTCCATTTGAGCAGGATCCACCATTAAAAGTTCGATTTTGGGGTTGTGCGATAATACAGCCAAATCATATATGTGCTTGGCCGCCTCAAAGGCACGATGCTCAACAGAGGACTTTCTAACATATGCTTCTGCTGCAAACAGCTTATCAACGAAGATACGCTCCATGGTGATCGTCTGGATGTTGAAGGGACTTACTTCGTAGACTGTTTCCAGTATTCGCCGCTGCTCCTCGGTGGCCAGATCATAGAGCATAGCGGACACCTCCAGGGTATCGACCGGTTCGCTGATCGTAAAGGATGTGGCCTCGATTTTCAGCTTACCGAAGCGCTGCAGGGCATCATTACTGTCGTAGGCCGTTGCGGGGTCGTAGGTATATACAGAAATGACCTCGGATCGGTTGGTGCGTCCTTGCTCAGGATCTCTCGGGAGTGACACATATTTTTTAGTTGCCCGTTCCAGCCGCTTGACGCTTTGGCTTCGGCTGCAGTCTCTGGTATCAATCGAAAGATCGATATCCTCTGAAAAGCGATTGGTCGTTTTTAACGCTTTGTACAGTGCCGTGCCGCCTTTGAAGTAGGCCGGCAAGCCGTTCTTTTGCATTTCAGCCAGTTCACTCAAAATCAGGACAACATAATAGTCCTTCTCCAGCACATCGGTACGGTAGCCTGTTCTTGAATGAATGTCCTCCAGCAGAACACCAAATGCGTTTCTGTCCAAATGTAGTTTCATATCATCTCTCCTGCACTTGCCGTGCTTGCCAGATGAAGCACAGTCGTTTTATTGTAAAAGTCATTTGCGAAAGCCAGCAGGGTTCCATACTCGAGTTTTTTCCCTTTGATGTGGCGTGCAATGACCTCATAAGGATGGGCATCGTCTACCGGGGCCTTGTCCAGAAGTTCAAGAACATCCAACACCTGCAGATAGGATTTGTTCTCCGCAGTCACGGCAGTCTTGGGAGGGCGTATCGTCACGCCGAGTTTCCTATCAGCTCTTGCGCACTCCTTCGCCACATTCGTGGCAAGAATACGCTGTCGAGGCATTTGAGAGGTAAGGCCCAACTGATGCATGACAGTGAAGCCGGTTTCATAGCCGATATTAGGCAGCAGATATTTGTCTGCGATGAGCTGCTCCTTATTGATACCGACTTCTCCAAACGGTGTCACGGTTGTCCGGTAATAGATGCCCTTTTGATAGCATCTCAGCTCAGGAAGAACCGCTCCATCCATAATGCGTTTGAAGGCGACAGCCGTAGCTGCGGCGGCTTCCTTATCTTCAAGCTGATAGGCTGTTCCAAGCTGCTGCGCAACATGGTTCGTATAAATGGGTGTGCCGACAGCTTCTTTTTTGAGAATATCACAAGTAAAATCAACATAGGTTGCGCGCATTCTGACCGCCTCCTTGATATATTATATTCATGATTGCACTTTTAATTCCGATGAAATTATATCATTTCTGTTGGCGGCAGTCAAGAGCAATGCGGCAGATGTTTTTTCGCTGCGTCGCTACGCAGGCTGTTCCTCGCTGCACAGCCCATTCTTTCGGATATATGCGTCCAGCAAGGTGTTGCGTACCAGAGCCGCGAGGGTCGGATTGGCCTCCTGCGCAAAGCTGATCGTTACCTTGTGGCCCTCAATGGTCATCTGGACCTGCCTGGTGTTTTTCTTCTCTGTGCTCTGATTTACCATAGTTGCTTCCTCACTTTCTTTTATTGTTAGGGAGTAGATCCTTGATCCCAATGCTGATCTCCAAGGCGGTATTCACTTCCTGAATCTTGCCTTTTCCTACAGTTCCCGCATATCCAAGCAGGCGCTGCTTGTCTAATGTCCGAAGCTGTTCCAGCATGATCGTGGATTCGTTGGGTAATCCGCATTGCCTCCCATTCAGGTTTACATGGGTTGGCAGTCGGTTATGCTTTATGCGGCTGGTAATCGCCGCCACGATGACTGTGGGACTATGGCGATTGCCTATGTCGTTCTGAATAATCAGCACCGGTCGGACACCTCCTTGCTCGGAGCCGCGTACCGGTTCAAGATCCGCATAGAATATGTCTCCGCGGTATGCGGAGTGGATATTGTCATTATCCATAGTAGCTTCCGTTTTTCTCCTGCTACAAACTAAGTAAAGGAATCCGCGCAGGCCATAGCGCACAGCTTTAGCCTGCGCGGTATATATTTTCCTTTGCCTGTACTTGACACTACTTCCCCAGGCGGGGCGGCAACTTGAACTGTGTTGGCGCACATCACGGGACTCTCACCCCTCCGAGGATCTCTCGAAGCTGCGTACAGGAGTATCATTGTGGGCTGACGGGATCATGGCGGGAACAGCTTGCCAAAGCTGTCTTGGCCTGAGTGGATATCGCTCTGCACCTTATTTGGCCGTCCTTTGATGCGGAGATGCTCCGCACAGGTGGTCTTCGCGCACTCGGCCTGACGCTGGCTCCGTCAGCTAATGTATTCAAGTTGCCGGATATGACCGCCTGAGACGGTGTTTATCAAGGTTCATAGCAGGGAGAAAAATTATCCCTTCACCTATCGCGGCGAAAACGGGGTTTTGCACACCCTGTTTCCACAAGAAATTTAAACATTTTTTCTTTTGCGGCCTGAATAGACTTCCAAACCGCATTCCGATATGCGCATTCTTCTTTCGCAATAAGGCGGACTGGCTTACCTTCGACACAATACTTCCACAATCGCCTGCGCTGAGTCTCTGTAAGATGGCTGCTGAGACCTTGCCTGAGAAGTCGCACCAGTACAGCGGCTTCGTCAGCAGAAATCTGCTCCATATACTCATCCTCAATAGATACTACGGCGGTAGCTTCTTCAGAAAGGACTTCCAGCGAGATTGAGTTATCTGACTGCTTGTGGTCTGCGTTTTCCTCTTTTCTCAAATCGCTGTCCGACCAGTCTTTCCAACGCTGGAACTCAGCTGCAGAGGCAAAATCATCACAGGTCAGGCGAATCAAATTGCCATCAGCATCCGTATAGACGATGGCGTTGGGATCCTTCTTATTGAGAGCATAGATGCTCTTTCGATTAAACATATTGGTCCTCCGTTTTTTCGAGATTTGGTGGTGAAGCAAATCTCGAAAACGGAGGACCGCGGCAGTGCGGTGAAAATGCCCTGAAGCGCAAAAAAGCTCCCGGAGCGCAATGGCTCCGGGAGCAGGACACAATATTAGAATGATGGGCTGTCTGCGGCGCGGGAGGGCCGTACAAATCCGTACACAAGGGGCGCAAACCGGCCTTGTGGTGACCAACGGCGTAATATCGTCTCCTGTACAGCAAAAAAATCACCCGCCCGCATCATCTATCGGACACATCCGATAACCAATGATAACGGGCGGGCAACCTCAACCGTGACCTGCTGGACAACCTGCTGTATGACTTTTCTATGACCTCAGTTGCAACCTGCTGTGCAGCCTCCTGTACGACCTCCTCCGTAACCTCTGGAGCAACCTACTGCGTAACCTCTGCTACAACCTCCGGAGCGACCTTAAGCATCTCTCATTTTATGTGCAAATACTTCTTAATGACCTCGGCATGCTCTAACGCCAGATAGGGCTTTGCCGCCGTATAGTATGTCTGCGCCATAGAGAGATTTCCCTGAAATCCCATGGCGAGGATCGCATACATATTCAGTTCGCTGTCCTTCGGATCGAAGCGCAGAGCATCAATTGCCGTCTTTTGCGCCAGAATATAATCCTTGCACTCCATCTTCAGGCGGACATATCCCTTGGTAATCTGCAGGTACAGAGACTGATAGTACATGGACAGCTGCATCAGCCACAGTTCATGTTCACATCTTGGGAGCAACTGTCCTTTATACATATCGACTGCGCTGTGGTAGAGGGAATGCCGCATATCCGGGTTTTCTTCTGTTTTCAACTGAATGCAGGCATCCTCAAAGCGGTCGAAATCCGTATGGATATTGAAGTTGGGATTGATCTGGAATGTACCATTCTTCCCGATGACCAGCTTGTCGAGCCCGATGACGGAAAGAGTACGCCGCAGGCGGTAAACGATATTATTGACGACCTTATATGGCGAATCGAGTTCGTCGTATGGGCAGATGATCTCTGCCAGTGTGTCAACAGTGAAATTCTTTTTGTGATTCAGAATGAGATATGCCAGGAGCAGGTAGCACTGGTCCGCTTTAATATCTTCTCCGGTCAATGTCCCTTTGGAGCTGATAATCTCCATGCCGCCAAAGAAATTAATATGGATGTCCTCCGGATTGTATTTGGAGGCTTTTGTTGCTGCCAACAGGGACTGCTGCTGTTTGATTTCGTTGAGCTCCACAACCACTGCATAGGAAGCGATGAATAGGAAAACCGGGTCATCCGTGTAACGGGTCGGATCATCCACGGCAATGAATCCCTGATTAATCCGTTTGGAGAATGGTGCCGCCAGCAGTGTAGCCACCCCATACTCCCGAAAGAAGGCTGCTTCATCTGGATAGACTTTCTCTAATCTCTGCAAGTCAGAAATCACGACCGGTTTATTGGCCCGAAGTGCTTTCCTCCATCTCGGGAACTTCTCCATGGGCAGGCACTGGAGCATATCTCTCTGCGCCGACACACCATCTTTGCACCATTCATAGGTAATAACGCCGATTCCAAGATCCCAGTCAGCTTCCACCACAGAGGCTCTTGATGCGCCATAAAACTCAGCCGCACCCTTCAGAAGGCCACTGATGATAGCGTCTGAATCCTCGGTGTTTCGCAGACTGGCCTCCAATACGCTCATTCCAAGATGGAACGCACTGCATTCAACAAGCGGTGTGGTTTCCTGCATGATTTCGCTGCTCATGAATATGCCCCCTTTGATTTGTAAAAAAATACAGAGACCGTCCAATGTAACTCGGGCAGCCTCTGCTGTGAGCCGCACAGTATGGCTGAGCGGTTATGTACTATACTATTGTCTTGATGAATGCAGCAAGCGCCTCGCGCTGATCCTCCTTGAGAGCCGCAACACTATCATCTAATTCACTCTTGGCGTTAGGTGAATTTGCCGTATCGTTCTCCGTAAAGAACTGCGCCAGTGTGATTCCGCAAGCGTCACAAATCGCATTTACCGTGGGCAGGGACGGTTGGTTATTTCTCTTAAAGATATTGCTGATCGTTGTCTGCGACAGGCCAGATTCCTGCGCTAATCGATAAATAGTCCATCCACGCTCGGCCATCAGCTGCCGGATTCGGTTTTGTGCATTGAACATATATACCACCTACTATGTTATTAGTTTACACCTCATTTGATTATCCTTGTAGAACTCATCAGTATGGTATATGGCAATCAAATGATGTGTACTTTGTGGTGATATACTATGCAATTCCGGCGTATTACCCAGAGTTAGAACTGCAAATTGTTTTTCTCTCAGGCTTCAATGCAAATCACCTCTATAAAGCAAAATCCCGCAAGGCATGGATTATACACCGATGCCTTGCGGTTTCTCTGTACTTACAAATGTGTTATTTCAGGGAATGGTCACTCACGGGTCAGCCGACGAATATTGCCGATGATGAGCATTAAGTCATCGTCATTCAGCTTTCGCAATTCTTCAATGGCCGTTTGCAGGAGTGCAGGATTTTCTTCGGATTCGTCGAAAAATTGGCTTGGTGTAATATCAAAATAGTTACAGATTTGAAGAAACTCTGCCATAGGCGGCAACGATTTTCCAGAGGATATGTTATAAACATAGCTTCTGCTATGCCCGAGATCATAACTCATTTGATATTCAGAGACACCCTTTTTTAATCTCAGCTGAGTAATTCGATCACGCACGAATTGTGTGTCCATATGATATTCACCACCTATCTTATAATTATTTTAGGTGATGACCGAAGAAAAATAACCCACGATTTTACGCCGTTTGCCTTGAAAGCATACAGGAGTTTATGCTATAATACAGAAAATTATGTTTTTTCTCTGCGATTCAAGCCGTATATCGAATTGTACTTGTTTATAGCGTATCAAAAATGTTTTAACCCGCATTGCATTGCAACAAAAAAACGAGTGCCATGGGCACTCGTTCAGGCGTCGCTTCTTTTCGTGAAGTATCTAACTTGAGGACACAAAATCCGGCAAGATTCGATTAATATTATTCTACAAAATGTTGTCGGATTTGTCAATATGCCGCGCTCTGATTGCCAGAAAAACTCCCATTATTTTGGCAGAAGGAGGTCAGACGCTCCTGAATCCGTGTATTCGTTGCGATGTCTACTCTCAAAGCCGTCATAGTAGCCGTCAGCAAGGATCAATGAGAGGAGTGTTTTTCTGTGTCCAAAAGAGGCGAGAATATTTACAAGCGAAAAGATGGTCGTTGGGAAGGCCGGTACATCAAGGAGCGTTCTGCTGACGGGAAGGCGAGATACGCATATGTTTATGGGAAAAGCTATGCCGATGCGAAGCAAAAGCTGCTGGACAGACGGATTACCCAAGCGCAAAACATCGACTGCTCTCCCAGCCATACAAAGTACGGGGATATTCTTCGCAACTGGATTGCCATGTCCCGCATTCATATAAAAGAGTCGACTTATTCCCGATACGTCCATCTTGCAAATGCCCACATTCTGCCTTACTTAGGAGAACTGCCGACGGGCAAGCTGACTACTCAGACGGTCGAAAAACACATCTCTTTTCTTTTGAACAAGGGGCGTGTCGATAAAAAAGGTGGTTTGGCGCCCAAGACCGTTTCGGATATTTTAACTCTTATCAAGGGGTCGATTGATTATGCGAATTGTTCTGGGTACTCAGTTAATTGCTATCTCGACCGGTTGACTGTTAAAAAAACGCAGCTTGATATGCGCGTCCTAAGTGTCGACGAGCAACACAGGCTCTGTGATATTCTTATGCGGGATATGAATCTGACCAAATTCGGTGTGCTGCTCTGCATGTATACTGGGATCCGTATCGGAGAAGTCTGCGCTTTGAAATGGGAGAGAATAGATTTTTCGGAAGGCATTTTGTCCATTCGGGAAACTCTGCAGCGCATTCAAGCCACGGATGTAGGGGCCTGTAAGAAAACGAAGATTGTTATAACTGAGCCCAAAAGCAAAAAAGCCGTTCGGGATATTCCGCTGCCTGGTTTTGTCCTTGAATACGCTGCGTCGCTGAAACACAATCCTAAAGCATATATACTGACTGGATGCAGCGACAGATATATCGAGCCGCGTTCATTGCAGTACACTTTCAAGAAGTACACTCAAGAATGTGGCCTGACCGATGTAAATTATCATGCGTTACGGCACACCTTTGCAACTCGCTGCATTGAACTGGGATTTGATGTTAAGACCCTCAGTGAGCTTTTGGGCCACTCCAGCGTAAATATCACCCTGAACAGATACGTTCATTCTTCAATGGACACCAAGAAAACCAACATGCAGCGGCTCACATTATAGCCGTCAAGAAAACCGTCAAAAAGCCGCCGGATGCTTGCACAGCAGGCATCCGGCGGCTTTTGTCATGAAGTTAGATACTTCACGAAAGATAGTATTGTTTAATTGGAAAAAATATTAGGAGGCATGTGCTTGATAAATCGAGGCAAAAAGTGTTGGGAGCTCTCACAATCGCAAAAAGATAAATATATCGAGATACTCACTTCAAAGCTCGCTGCACTACGAGCGCATACAGACATATCCCAAGAAGACCTTGCAAATATTATCGGCATATCAAGGCAGACATATTATGCAATAGAAAATGGGAAAAGAGCAATGTCTTGGAATACTTATCTGTCGCTAATCTTTTTCTTTGACTCAGTGGTAGAAACCTCACAAATGATAAGAGAACTTGGTGTATATCCGACTCAGTTGGTAGAGCAATTTAACAATATTGCCGCCACATAAATAAAGGAGAAAATAGTATGGCTATCGCAGAGGTAATCAAATTTGAAGGCCCGCAAGATGCGCTGGTTTGGAAATTTCCCATAGAAGATTTTAACGCAACATCTCAATTAATTGTAGACGAAACTCATGAGGCATTGCTCGTTGTAAACGGTAATGCTGCAGATTTGTTTACTGCAGGTCGTAGGACTCTGTCTGTTCCCAACATTCCCATCGCCAGAACACTTATTGAAATTCCTACCGGAGGGAATTCCCCATTCCCTTGTAAGGTCTTTTTCATCAACAAAGTTCACGCAATGGATCTCCTTTGGGGCACACAGGGTCCTATTGCTTTAGAAGATCCTCTATATGACATTTTCATGCATGTCATGGCCAATGGAAGTATGTCTGTTTCTGTGGAGAATTCCCGCAAGTTCATGCTAAAAATCGTCGGTTTCAGGGATCGTTTTACTCCCGATGATTTAATTGCAAAATTCAGAGGGATTATTTCCAGCCATGTCAAGGATTGCATCTCTAAAATCATGATTAACGGCATGCTGAGCTATTTCATGATGAATGCACACCTATTCGAACTGAGTGGCGTTATTAAAGAACGTTTAGACAAAGTATTCGAGGAATATGGTGTCCGGATCGAGTTCTTCAACATTGAAACGATTGAGGTTCCAGAGGCCGATTACAAAAAGGTCAGTGAAGCGAAAGAACGAAGAACGAGCAGATTGATCGAAGGCTATACATGGCAAGAAGAGCGGCAGATGGTAATTGCTGAAAAGTTTGCCAGCAATCAAGGCACCATGGGGAATATTGGCGGAGCTGTTGGCGGATTTATGATGGGTGGTGCCATGGGAGGTTCCATCGTTGACATTGCGAGAAGCGCACTTGATCCCGAAAAAATCCCCACAGAAAAACCGCCCAAGAATGCGGCTGGGACAAGTTCCCATGTTGGGCAAGCTCCATCCTCCATTGATGTAAATGACTTCTTTAAACCCAAGTCCGAAACCTTGCATGAAAGCGAAAATAGCAAGTGTCCCAAGTGCGGCGCAGATCTTCCGGAAAATGCAAAATTCTGCCTGAACTGCGGAGAGCGCGTACCTGTAGAGACTGGGATGGTTATCTGCCCCAATTGCGGTAAGAGTGTCCCTAAAGCAAAATTCTGCCCTGAGTGTGGGCACAAGTTCGGCAATTCCTGCCCCAACTGCGGCGCATCTCTTGCCGATGGAGCAAAATTCTGCATGGAATGCGGCACTAAATTATAAGGAGAAAAAACATGAAAAAAGGAAAAGCAACAGTAAGCATTGGACTCATATATGTAATTCTTCTCGGTGTGTTCAATCTGCTCGTGTTCACTATCTTTAAAACCCACACCAAGGTGTTCTGGCTCAGTTACGCATTTATGACTGTAGCTTTTATCGTCCAAATTCTAAGCATGTTCCTGTCTTTTAAGACTGCTGATGTTGAGACCGCTTTCTTCGGAATCCCTCTTGCATCTTTCTCAATCTACTACCTTTGTGCATCTCTGATAGTTGGTGCAGTTTTTATGGTTTTCCAGAATGCCGGCTTTACGCTGGCCCTGGTGATTCAGACTTTGATTTTGGCTGCATTCCTCATCATTGCAATTATTTCGTTGCTTGCCAGAGATACCGTTCAGGCAATCGGTGAGAATGTGAAGCAGAATGTAACCAACCTAAAATCTATTTTGGTAGATGTCGAGATGCTGTCATCTTCCTGCACTGATCCCGAACTCAAGCAGGCACTGAACAAACTTGCCGATACCGTCAAGTATTCAGATCCGATGTCCACCGCGGCTGTCGAACTCGTTGAGCAACGTATTATGCGCAAGATTTCCGAGCTGAGAGTTTCTATCGATAACAATCAGATTCCTGATGCACTTCAGATGTGCAAGGAACTTGAGTTGCTCTACGTGGAGCGTAATAAGAAACTGGCTCTTTCTAAGTAAGTAGTAACTAAAAGATTGGAGAGCGTCCGTTATGGGAGTGAGTTTTGTTGCGAGAAAATGCACGCAATGTGCAGGCAGATTGCAATATATCAAGGAAAAGAAGCTGTGGAAATGCCTATATTGCGGTGCTGAAATTGAACGACAGGAACAATATGACGGCCTCTTTACAATCAAAAATGTTGTGAGGCAGTGTTTGCTTGATACTGCATTTCGTCGACTGGACAGCGCAGCAAAAAACCTCGTCGAATGCGAAAAGATAGATTCTTGATGCCTATTGCAGCAAAAAACTTGTAGATGATGATGTCTTTCGTATCCTCAACTTTGCGTGCGCTTGTAAGGATATTTGGCAGATTACATTAGAAGCTTGGGCGTTTTCCCGGACAACTACGCATTAGATTTAGGTGAATTTGTTGACTGCAATGGCGATTCGTATATAGACATTGTGGAGTTAAACCCCATATCGTGTTCTATGTGCTATGTGAATAATAGCATCTATACCAATGTGATTCCAGAGATTAGCGAATGTCAGCACCAACTGATGATGGGTGTTGAGTTTTGCTACGATGCCATCGCAAATCCAAAGAATTACGATATGCTGAGAATATCCAATAAAAATTATACTTATGTTTCGGATAATCAATACTCTTTTTTATAGTTTGCACATTATAGAGGATTTTAGAGCAATTCCGAAAGTGGGACTTGTTCTTTCTCTGTATTAAATCTCCGATAGAGTGAGTCCTTCTGGGAGGTTCATCATGAACCTCCCCTGGGTTCAGTAAATAGGCGCAGTCCTCCCTTGACGGAGGACTGCGCTTTTCTGCGACCTTACTGCACGGAATACAGGTTGGATGTGCTGCTCCCATTGTCACGGTAGCGTGGGATCTTTTGCAGGTATCCATGCTGCTCCAGATCCGTCAAAGCCCGTTTGACCGTGGAGCGTGACAATCGCATGTCGGACGCAATCGTCTTGATTCCTGGCCAGCATTTTCCCTCGCTGTCTGCACGGTCACGCAGATACATATAAACTGCCCTCGCTCTGGAGGGCAGTTCGGTGTCGGCATAAATTGTTCCGAAGTAACTCATAGATCCTCCTCGCCATAGGTTTTCATTTGCTTTCCGCCCCTGCGCCGAGGCTTATCTACAGCAGGCTCATGGGCAATGCCGCCGCGTCCGGAAACGGCATAGGCTCCACGCATATCCGCATTTTCCGCCTTATTTGACTGCGGAAGGTTACGCTCCAGATCTTCACGGTTGGCATAGGCTACCGCACGATCTGCCCGCTCCGGCACGATATAAGGCTCCTCGAAGGTGATACCCCATTCAAGGAAAAGCCGCAGGCGGGTACGCATGGGATGCTGTCCCGTCTTTTGGACAATAAAATTCCCCTTGGGAATGGACTTCAGCTCATCTGGCGTCAGTAGTGGACGCTCCATCATCTGCAGGCTTTGGCTTGGATCGTTCTTTCCCCTGCTCACCGATCCAGACAGAACAGTACGGTTTCCGAGTGCCTTGGACAACACCTCCGCCGTTTGACTATTTGGTGCGAAGCCACCGAAGATGGTGTCCTGGCAGTTGTCCTGAATAATTTCGCTTCCTTCTTTTCCGTAGTTCTTTTCAAGCTGCGCTAAGGACTGAATGATCGGTACCAGCGTCAGGCGGCGGGAACGGCCTGCGGAGAACAGCGGAAGGACATCGAAGGGCGGCATGGTGCCGAACTCATCACAATACAGTACCGCACGGTTTTGCAGCTTCCCTCCGTTTTCATCCGCCACAGCAAACAGTTCACGGCTTAGATTTTGAATCATCAAGCCCGCCATGAAGTTTTTGGTGGTGTCCTCCTCCGGAAGAATGAGAAAGATGGCAGACTTTTCAGAAGCAAACTTCTCTGCATCGATGGCGCTGTCGAAGCAGAGCACCTGCTCCAGTTCCGAGTCCAGAAATGCATTGAGACGAGAAAGTACCGTGGACATGACAGAGGCCATGGCCTGTTCCGCACTGTTGAGTGCAGCACCCGCAAACCATCTGGCCTTGTGATCAGGGGGCAGCTTGCCCATCAGGAGCTGGAAGTGACTCTTGCCCTTTACCTTGCTGGGTTCCAACAGGTCTTGCACCAGCTTGAAGACAGAGACGATGTGCCGTCGCTCCTGTGGATGCTCCTTATCCGGCGGCAGAAACTCCGCCAGCATCAGAATGACCGAAGTGAGCAACCCCTCCGCCGCATCATAGAAAAAGGCATTCTGTCCGCGATTGCTGTCATCGCCATCGGGGTTGACAATGGTCTTGGCAAGGATCTTGGCGTACTTTTCCGCCTTGGCTCGAGCCGCCAGGTTCTTGGGATCTTTCCTTGCAATGTCCATGTAGCGGTTGACCAGTGTCAGGAGATTATTACCGTCTGAACGGGTCGGATTTCGCAGGTCAATGACGGACACATGATAGCCGTAGCAGTTTTTTGCAATCGTGCCGTAATTTCGGGCCAGGTCACCCTTGCTGTCCAGCGCCAGCCAGCTCATGCCGGAGGCACAGGCATATTCCAGATTGGGGTACAGGAAGAATGCGGTCTTGCCGATACCGCTGGCGCCGATCATGAGACAGTGAATGTCATCGCTGTCCACCAGTGCGGTGAGTTCCTGCGGTTTTCCCTTACATCCGAGGATCAGTCCCTGCTCCGTGGGGAGATTCTGCCCGCTGCGCCACTCTCTGACTTTGAAGGGCACATGGGCATAGGTCTGCTTGATTTCCTTATCGGTAGCCCATCGGGCTGTACCGTGCTGCCCATCGCCTACGGTGCGGGATTTGATATTTCCAAGGGTGTAGTGATGGGACATCATGGACAGCCCACCGATGACAAGGAACATCGCCGCTCCCGCTGCGATCAGGATCCAGATACTTGCGTTCAACATTTCACCTCATTTCATTCATAGCAAAGCCCTGAGCGCTTTCGGCGCTCAGGGTTAGGTCGTCATTCCAGTCTTTGTTCGCGGGAATCAGGCGCTCCACAGAATAACGCACCTCCAACTGCTCCCGCATCCGGCGGCTGGCCTGATGACCGGCTTCATCATTATCAAGACAGAGCAGAATGGTATCGAGCTGCGGCGCTTGTTCCAACATCTGCAATACCGGCTGAATGGATGTGCCGCAACAGGCTACATAGCTGTGCCGCTGCCAGTTCTCCGGATAAAGGGTGATGAAGGACAGCATATCGATGGGCGCTTCAAACACATACAGGCTTCTGTCTGTGCCGACATAATGGAAGCTGTATCGTGGGTCGTTGCTCTCCACATTCAGGCGGAAGGCTTTTCCGTAGCTGTTGGCGCTGCGCTTGTGGGCGTGGCGAGGGACCCCCTCCGTATCCATGCCGACAAACACGGCGTTGTGATACTCGGCATCTTCATACAGAAGTCCGGCCTTGGCGAAGTGCGCCACCACATCTCTTGCGATGCCGCGATGCTTGATGAGATACGCAAACACTCTGCGCATCTCTTTGTTGGCGGGCGGCAGTGCAAATGGTTTCACCGGTTCCTCGGTGCGCTCCCCGGCAGAGGGATACGCTGTTCCCAGCTCACCGCCCAGCAGCATTGTCACTGCGTCCGGGTAGCTAAGGCCGTAGAACCGCTGCACAAAGCTGACGGAATGTCCGCCTCGCTCCTCCGCATGGTCATACCATTCGTTGCCTCGGACGGTCACGCTGTGGTCACTGGCAAGGCGTTTTTCTCTGCCAGAGGAAAGCAGCTTTTCACCGCGGCAGCGCAGGAACTCCTCCAGATTCACTGCGGCGGCGCGCTGTTTCTGTTCTTCGGTGAAATGAATATAGCTTGACATGGAGACCTCCTTTTTTACATACTCTGCTGATACTGCGTCTGCTCCTCACGGTCATCCGCCTTGTGGCCCATGGCCATACGTTTTTCCATAAGCCGTCTGCGGCGTTTGGAATCGATGCGGATCCCCGCCGGGTTACTTGGTGGAACGGAATTGCTTTGGAATATCCTGCTCATGTGATGGAGTAGTTTGGTTGCTGCCAGCATGACAGACGGATCCCGGAACTGGTCAAAGCGGTCGAGAAAAAATCGTGCATACTCATTGCCTTGTGCCGCGGCTCGGATCAGCCATTCTCTGGCCTGCTCACGATCCGGAGGAACATCCCTCCCAAAGAGATACAGCTTGCCCAAGGCGTACTGTGCAAATTGATTTCCCTGATCGGCAGAGGCTGTCAAGTATGCAAGCGCCTTTTCCGTATCTTTTGGCACGGACTCACCGGTGAGATAAATCTTTCCGAGACGATACTGTGCAAATTGACTGCCATGGTCTGCGGCCTTGTCAAGCCATTCCATCGCTTCATCCCATCGTTTTTGCGTGAGGAGCAGCTTCCCGAGGGCGTACTCCGAGAAATCATTACCGGCTTCTGCCGAGCGCCGAAACCACTGCTCTGCCTTTGCATGGTCACGCAAGGTGGAGAGATCATCCCGATAGAACTTACCAAGCTGATGTGCCGCAACGGTATATCCCTCCTCCCAGAGCTGCTCCAGCGCTTTGACCGCTTCTGCGTGTTCCGCATCCAGTGCATAGATGTCCTGCAGGACAGCCTTTGCGGCGCGGTAACGCTGCGCCTGCTCGTACACGCTGTAGGACTGATGCTCCTCCTTCTGAGTTTCCAGCTCCGGGTCATCCTGCATTCCTTCATCCTCAAAGGTCGGGAGGCCGAGACGAATGCTCTCGGCCTCCCGGATGATGTCGTTCTTGATTTTGCGAAACTCCTTGCGTTGAGATAGCGGGAGTCGTTCCCACGGGGTACTGTGACCGTAGCACTCGTTCAGTTCCTCATGGATCTGATTCCACACCTCATAGCACTCAGAGACCTCCGGCAGCTCCGCCAGTGCATCTACGATGGTATCGACGAGCTGCTTTAGAGGCTTCTTGAGATAGCCATACTGTTTCTTTCCGGTGGTGCTTTCCAGCGCCTGCACAAGCTGACGCATATTATCCTCGATGATCGGGTTATCACAGACCTGACGCTGCATCCGGCTGATCATTTCCCGCATGGCATTCTTCGCTGCCTCCACCAAGTCTGAGTAGGCCACATCCTTACGCTCATAGATTTGCTGCATCTCATCCCGGAAGATAGCATTGGTCAGCTTGGAGCGCATCGTCGCGATCCCGTCCATGGTCAGGAAGCCTTCCTTTGGATCATCGGACCAGACCATCATGTGAATGTGCGGGTGATGCCCTTCGTCATGGAAGGCGGCATACCAGTGGAAGTTCTCGAGCGATATCTTCATTGACTTCGCCAGCGTCGGTGCGTTCTCCATGAGGAGCGCACGCCACACATCGGCGTTGTCGTATTCCAAACGATCAGCATCCTCACGACGCAGAGAGTAGATGATGGTCCACACATTTCCCTCATGCGCTTCCAGCTCTGATATTGCCGAGGCAAGATCTACGGCAGTGGCAGAACTGAACAGACCATGAGTACCTCGCTTCTGCACGCGGGGACGGGTAGCAATGTACTGCATGTATCCGCTCTCCGGGTCTATTTCGTGAAGGTTAGCATCCAGTGCCATACTGATAAATGCGGAGGCCGTACCGAGCGTCGGCGTTCTGCAGTAGTCCTCGTACTCAAACAGTTCCACCGCATCCGGAAAGTCATGGAGCAGTTTCTGGATGAGCTCACGCTGACCTTTTGTGACCGCACTGTTTCCGGCAAGCTTCTCCACACCTTCACGGGTAGCAATGTAGCGCATGTACCCGCCTGCTTTCCCAGATTTGATATAGCCGCTCTTCTGTACGAGCTTCGCCATCGCTTACACCGATTTCTGAAAGTCCATCGCATCCTTGAAGGAGATGCGGCCATTGGTCCGCTTCATATCTCGGATGGCCTTGCCGCGCAGGCGCTCATACGCTCCTTCATCGATGTCGGTGTCGTAGGCGATAATCTGTGCCATCAGGTTGATGTCCACGCCCTGCTTGAAAAGCAGAGAACTGATGCGGCCTGCGAAACCGTCCAGCGTTCCGGTCAGCGTAGCGGAGAGTACTTCAGGCAGAAACGCACAGGCGTTCTTCGTGTTCAAGTAGCCGACATAGAACTTGAGCGCATTCATCACGAACTCGCTTCGGCTGCTGCAGTTATCCTGCTTCAGATGTGCATCGATCTCTCTGTCCATATCCTCCGTGATCCAGAAAGCCTTTTTGATTTTGTCGTTGTGTTCCACTGATAAATTCCTCCTTATTTTCGTGTTGTCCCCGCTGGAAACCCTTGTCCCACGGGGATTTTCCGGTTTATAGGGTCCAAGCCACCCCGCAAGGTGCTATTTTGTCCCCAGCCCAAAAAGCCGAAAACTGCCCGCACTGCGGGCAGAAGTGGGTCGAGCCGGGGTGCTTTGTCCCCGGCTCTTTCTCCTGCTTTTCTTTCGTCGGATGCCGATATCCCCACAAAGCGGTTCAAAGCCCGCCCAAGCCCCCACGGTGGGGTACTCGCTCGGGCTGCCTGTAAAAAGCGCACACAGCGGCCCACAGGGGCGGACACGGCGGTTACATCTGCATCTCAGGAGCCTGCGTTTCACTGTCCCGAAGCTGTCGGGCGTACTCGTGCAGGCTCATGCCGGTCTGCTGCTGGCAGAACGCCTCCATCTTGCGGAGCAGGACTTCCTGTTCGGCAGCATTGAGCGGATAACTCCAGCTTTCTTCCGAACCGTCTCCCTTGCAGAGGTTCAGTTCCAGTGTGTCGCACAGACGATCCCGCTCCACATCATAGTTGGCGTAGATATTGAGCCAGTCATCGTTCTGATCGGTACAGACGAATGTACCGAAGGCAGCATCCACATCGAAGTCCGCCTGCAGATAAAAGTTGAGCTTTCCGTCCGATTCGATAATCTCCTCACCGAAGGAAAAGTTTTGTGCGGAGAGATGACCGGCCGAGGTGATCTCTTTGCCATTCAGATGATTCAGCAGTTTGCGCCACTGATCATCTGCCGAAGCAAAGCACGACCTCGTTGCATGGTATGCCGCCACGGACACATCCCGCATCGCCCAAGTCTGCCAACCATCCATAATGTGAGCAGCGGAGAACTCACACTTGTCGAAGTTCACATCGAACACGCCGCGCACCTTTCCGGTGTTCTCCATGCGAAGGGCTGTCAGGGCGTCAAACTCTTTTGCTGTGATGGGCTGCCCGCCGAAAAACATTCCGATGAATTTGTCCGGCGCCACGCCGCTATCCTTCGTAATATAACCGCGCAGCTTTTTCCCGACCG
>ERZ835051.1197-NODE-1197-length-27721-cov-35.909600_pt1 | contig 27721 bp, 35 predicted proteins | sample MGYA00519575_ERZ835051 | MGnify/ENA primary metagenome ERZ835051 (study PRJEB31850, sample SAMEA3708769) | human gut metagenome | biome: human gut; feature: human-associated habitat; material: faeces | place: China | collected 2014 ... | reverse complement strand
TAATGATGTTCCAAATGTGTATGTTGACAACAACAGTTAATTAACTAAAGAGGGCGTTTCAGTATTACTAATACATACTAAGATATACCAGTAATACCGAAACAAACAGGAATCAATCATGCTTCTCAAACCACTCAGCAAGAGCCTTGCGGATAACCCAAGATGCAGAACGTTCTTCACGTTCACAGTAAGAAATCATCTGCTTGTATTGCTCTGGCTCGAAGCTGATCGTGGTCTTGACATACTTGTCCTTATCGTCCTTTTTATGGTTCGCCATGCTGCCACCTCCCATCTAGTTAACTATAGCAGATGGTACTGGTGATAGCAATAGATATGAGGAAATCCCTGTATTTACAAGGGTTTACAGCTCATGGACTTTTGGGACGAGGGCTTTAGTTAACTATTAAAACCGCAGGCGCAGCGCATTTAATCATTATAAACATGGACAATAAATAACAGATATGGAGGAATCACATGAAAACGCAGAAAACAAAAGGATTTTATGACCGTGAAAATGATACGGTACATATTTTTATTCCACCTGCTCCGACAGAAACGGAGAGAGGCGGAATTACTGCAAAAGAAAAAACAACGGAATCCCTCGAAGTTGCTGTTGACTCAGCTACGGGGAAAGCATATGTAGCACTCGACAAAACGCTTTCAAAGACAGGAGAAGCGGCAGATGCAGCAGCTGTAGGTGAGAAACTCACAACAATAGGTTCAACCGTTGAAAGTGTAAAGGAATCAAAAGCAAACGGGCAAGGAATCACGCTTAGCATTAATGAGTCCGGTGGACTTCGGGTGACTTATGACGATGGAAAATAGGAGGATTTATTAAATGGCACAGGTGTCGGTAGATGTGGCAATGGAAAAAACTTCACAAGAAATTCTATCACTTCTTAAAGTGGTAAAAACAATGGTAACAGATGTATCAAAATTTGATTGGAAAAACTTTTACCAAAAAATGGCAACAGATGAAGTCTTTTCCACAAAATTTTATTGGTATGGCACTAGCACGAATCCAAAGGGTAAAAAAATGAATGATTCTGTTGGAATGGAAGCGATCCCGTCCACAGAAGAATCCAAAAATCGTGATGATTTTGCGAACCGAAGCGCATTCAGCACAATGGATTGTAATTTTATCATTGACGAAAACGAAAACAAAATCCCCGTAGCAATTGACGGCGGAAATGGTTTTAAGCGTACTGGAAAAGTAGATGTAGGCGTTATGGTTCCGTTGACCTATTGGGGAATACAGGAATTTGACACTTATTATATTGTGCATTTTGCAACAAAACCACATCCAGAACTTGGATGCACAACTGTGACTCCATGGTGCAATGAAGAACTCGGATACGGGATTTTGACAAAATATTACGCAGGGCAAATTGACGGTTTACTGTATTCTTCTTCCGGCAATGCAATTTACAATTTTGTTTCTACACAGTCTGGAAACACTGAATTGCAGAAAAAAGGACCCGGATACCACGGTTCTGGTTCTGAACGTACTGCTTACTTGCTGTGCATGTTGTGGATTAAGTATGCAACCAAAAACAATCAACAGATATTCCAAGGCTGCACTAGATACAATTTCCAATATAAAGTTGCACAGGCAGATACAAATGTAAATTATGCAGTTCTTCCAACGGCTCAGGCGAATAATTTCAAAGTTGGCTTAACAGTATCCATAGGAGATGCAACGGGGCACACGGATAATCTTGACCGTGGCACTACCTGGATGAGAAATATTGCAGATAAAGTCAGAGTAACTGCAATAGAAGTTATTGAGGGTACAACAAATAGCCGTGTATATGTTGAAAAGGCAGGAATGACAATTACAACAGATACCTATATCAGCTCGATGCCGTTACATTCTGGAACAACAGATAATGTTCAAGGTACGGACGGATATGTTGCGAATGACGGGATTTATCCATTCAAGCTCGGTGGTATTGAAGATATGATTGGCGCTTATTATATATCCATGAATGAATTGTGGAATAAAACATCCGCAAGCACAGTCGATTATTATGTGCGTGGAAAATCCGCATGGTCAGCAACCGGGACTGGATGGACTAAAGTTGTAACGGTTGACTTGGGTTCTTCAGATGATTGTTGGATTGGAGATATTAACATTGATTTAAAAACCGGTGTAATTACATTGCGGACTAAAGGCGCAGGAGATTCCGTAGGAGTTGGAGACAGAGAATATAACGGAGGTACGAGAACTGGTTGGAGAGAAGCATTGCGGCGCGGTGGTCTGGGGAACGAGTCGAATGCGGGCTTTTCGTTCGCGACTCTCTGGAGCGGCGTTTCGGACGCGGGCTGGTACTACGCCCTCTGCGTTTAAATTCCGAACCTTTTAGGGGTGAATTTTGCGCAGCAAAAGAGGGGGCTGCCCCTCTATAAAATAATAGTATATAGGACTTGCCACACAGGCGGCGCGGTAATCTGAGGAACGAGTCGAATGCGGGCTTTTCGTACGCGAATCTCAGGAACGACGTTTCGAACGCGAACTGGAACTACGCCCTCTGCTTTTTATAAATTTGACGAAATAATTTAGTACACTGGTACTTTTGTGTGGCATTTCGTGGATTAAATTTCATTACCGTATAAGGTACTTAAATAGGAAACAAAAAGGGAACCGGTAGCCTGACGAGGAAACTGGTAGTTTATGCGTAAGGCATAAACTGGGGCTAGTAGAAATCCGAACGCCCCTCGGAATTTAAACGAGTAAAATAAACCTTTAAAGGAATTTAAAAATATGAAAAGATGCTGTAAAAGAATAGATATAGCAGATAGACGATTGATTGAAAAAAGCAGTTAGAGATTGTCTACATGGGAAAATGGACAGAGAGGACGTTGTTCGGATGTTTTCTGAATATTCTGGTGTCCCCTTTGATATCATAAAAAAGGTCTGTAAAGACTGCCGTATGATGAATGGACTCATTAACACAGTAATTGACGGTATTCAGCAGGAGATTATCCATAAAAAGTATATCGTAAAACCAATCCGATATAGAAAGCAAACTGACAAATGTAATGGAAAAATCAGGAACATTGGAATACAAGATGTTAAACAACAGATTTATGATTACATTGCCGTATATGCTATGGGAGAACTGTTTCGTAAAAAGCTAGGCTTTTATCAATGTGGTGCACTGAAGAAGAAAGGAAACGATTTTGGAGCAAAAGCAATTAAAAGATGGCTTAGCGACCATAGCATACGTTGGGCTTGGCAGGATGATGTAAAGCAATATTATGAGACAATTCCCAAAAAGAAGTTAAAAAATCTTTTGTCCAGAGATGTTGATAATCCTGGAATTTTGCATTTGGTGTTCTTTCTGATTGATACATTTTTAGGTGGCCTTTCCATTGGCTCTTATCTCAGTCAGTATCTGGCCAACTATTATATGAGTTATGCTTATCATTTTGCAAGCGAGATGATTTTGAAAACCAGAAAATGTAAGAATGGTGTATGCAAAACCATAAATGCAGTATCCCATGTATTGTTTCAAATGGATGATATTCTGATTTTGTTTAGAAGCCTGAAAGATTTAAAATACACGGTAAAGAAATTCAAAGAATATATTGAGCAGTTTTTGGGATTGAAATTAAAGAACAAACTTAATTTTATTGACCTTAGAAACCAATATATTGATATCCTTGGCCGAAAAGTTTCAAAAAAAGTCTTACACTTCGCTCTTCTAATTTTGTTAGATTTCGCAGAACAGCCAAGAAAGCACAGATGCAGCTTCGTAGATACAAAGATGTTGATTACCAGACAGCCAAAAACTTTGTCGGAAGATACGGCGCGATCAAAAACTCAAATACCAAACATTTCAGAAAGAAATACGATATACCCTATATTTTAAAACGTTGTGAAGCCAAAATATCCAAAACTGAAAGGAGACTTACACATGCAAACAATGAGATTCAATTTGCCACAGCTTGAAGTTTCAACGTATCCCCTTGAAAAGGGAATGGATGTTGTAATTTGCCAGAATGAACGGAAAGTCACAGTTGAAAATCAAGATGGAAAATCTGAAGAAATGTATGAATATAATGGAAATATATTCCGGACATTTAAACATACGCAAGAGGAAATATCGCAAAATCCATCCGAATACCTTGATTACGCAGGAGACGAAGAACCTACTGCAGAAATGACAGAGTACGCAAACGCCATGGTTGATGCATACACAGAACAGCTGATTATGGAAGGGGTGATATCATGAGGACTTTAGTTGAGAGCTTAAAACGGCTGTACAAATCCGGTAAAATCACTTCCTCAAAAATTAAAAGTATGAAAGTTTTGACTGACAAGGAGAAACAATACATTTTAGATGAGTATGACAAAGCTTGATATAATATCTGCTCTGTGGTCTGTGATTTTTAATCTTCAATTGGGGATTAAAGCGGAAGAAACCAACAGAGAAATGGAAAAACTTCGGACAGAATGTCAGAAATACGCAGAAGCAGATGACGAGGAATTATTTTTGGAGGAACTGTAATGAGAGGATTAAAACGCCAAAAACAAACAGTGTATTGGTCAAGGGTGACTGAAGGACTTGACGGGATAGACACAATCAAAACGTACCAAAAGCCAGAATTACATCACCTCTCCGTATCTGCGACTGCCGGGACACCGGAAGAACTATCTGCCGGGTACGTCCCTGATTACGATAGATACATCACGAATTTTGACCGCAACTTCAAGCCACAGACTGCCGATGTATTCTGGATAGACTGCAAACTAGAACTGACCGACGCAGGCGAACTTGTTTTAGGTGAAGACGGAGAACCTACAGTACCGCCAGACTACCGCCTAAAAAAGATTCTCGACACCCAGAAAGGCAATGTGGCACGATATGGCATCAAGTATATAGGAGATGGTTCAGATGGCGAATAAGAGTATTAAAATGGAACTGTCGCATAAATCTATACAAGACGCAATAAAGCAGCTCAGAGCGTATCAGAAGTCACTTGCAAGCAAGAATGAAGAGTTTGTCCGCAGGCTGGCAGAACTTGGAATCCCGGTCATAGATGAAAACATAGCATTGGCACAAGGCGATTCTGACAAAAACCATAACACCTATATCAGAATTAATAACTTTGGTGGATATTCTCAGGCAACACTTGTGTGCGAAGGCTCTGACCTTTTATTCATTGAGTTCGGGGCGGGCATTCACTACAACACTCCGGCGGGAACCAGCCCACATCCAAAAGGACAAGAATTTGGATATACAATCGGTTCATACGGACAGGGGAATGGAAAGAATGAATCGTGGGTTTATTTTGCCGATTCTGGCGAATGGGTACGCTCTTACGGTACCGAAGCCACCATGCCGGTATATAAGGCAAGCGTAGAAATCATGCAGAGCATCAGAAAAATTGCAAAAGAAGTGTTTGCATCATGAAAGTTAATACCTGATAATACTGAATAATACCTCTGTCTTTGATATACTATAACATATAAAAGCATCTACCTGAGCGGTGGGTGCTTTTTTCATGCAAAAAAACATAGAAAAGGAGAATGTAAGCATGTTAGTAGAAACAATGATTATCAAAAAAGTAGAAACGAGCATTGTCACAAGCCTAGATGTCGCAGAAACTTTTGAAAAAGAACATAAAAGAGTATTGCAGGACATTAGAAATTTAGGATGCAGTGAAGAATTCGGACAGCACAATTTCGTGCTTTCCTCATACACAAGCATCCAGAATAAAAAACAACCTATGTACTGCATGACGAGAGATGGATTTACGCTTCTTGTTATGGGATACACTGGCGAAAAAGCCATGAAGTTCAAAGAAGGATACATTCGCCAATTCAATGCAATGGAAAAAGTTCTTTTAGGAAAAATCAGAGAACGAGACAAAGGCATTGCAGTAAGACAAGCGTTGACCAATGCACTTAAAGAATCTCAAGAAAACGAGAGAATGCACGGTCATGCATATTCGACATACACAGATATGGTATATCGTACATTGTTTGGCAAAACTGCAAAACAACTTAGAGAAGAAAAAGAAATTTCTACTAAAGACAATCTAAGAGATTTCCTTACCGAAGAAGAGCTAAAAGCTGTCCAGTCAAAGGAAATGCTTGTTAGTGGTTTGATTGACTGCGGATGGGGATATTCTCAAATAAGAGATTTCCTTAATACCAGTCTCAGAATATGTTAGAACAGGCGGTGTGATATAAAATGCCAGACACGATTAACAACCCAGTATCAGAAGTATTTTCTAGGTGGAGCAAAGATATTCAACCAACAGTCGGCAAAGGCAATTTTTCCATGGAAAAAAGCCAGACAATAGCATCTGGTAAAACAAAATACGCCAGATTGTTCATGATGGGGAATCCCACGCAGTCAACAAGTCTTGAAGGTCACGAATGCGCAACAGTTCTTTCATTTCAAACGGAAAGTTACGCATCTGGGACAAAGGCTTTATCGACTGCATACGAAATCGACAGCAAAAGTCATCAGGCTATGGTTTCGATGGGCTTTCGCCGGACATACGGGCCGGAAGAAGTCGCAAACTCCGAAAAGAGTTTCAAACGAATCATAAGCCGGTACAGCAGAATTTATACCGGGCAATTATTGGAAGCGTAACAGCTTCTATTTTTTATACCAAAAAGAAAGGAGAGTGTCCTATGAGTAAAGATAAATTACAATGGCTGAAAGCTGCGGGAATCAGAGCTGTTAAGACAATTGCTCAGACAGCAGTTGCGACAATCGGAACCGCAACAGTCCTTGGAAGCGTTGACTGGAAGATGGTCGTATCCGCGTCCGTTCTTTCCGGCGTTTTATCCTTGCTTACATCTGTAGCAGGGCTTCCGGAACTGAAAACAGGCACAGATGAATAGAAAGGACGGTGATCCTTTTATCTCCCGGGCACAGGGTTACGTGTCAGAGCCGACAAGGCTCTTTTTTAATGTGATTTTATAGCTGAAAAAGCAGAAAGGAGCCGAATATGGCAGAAAAAGGAAATATAGCAGGCGTAAGTACCGTTGGTTCGCTTACTGGATATGCAGTTGAAACAACAGCAGGTACTAAACCGACAACATTTAAACTTCTTCACAGAATCAATGCTTCTGATGAAATCAAAATTGACGTAGAAACAATCGATGCTTCCGCACTTGAAGATGAAGTCGAAAGAACTATTGCAGGACGTGGTTCTACAGGTGGTACATTCAACGTAACTGTGAATGTAACCGATGAAACTATCACTGAATGGGAAACCTTAATCAGCGAATATAAAACAGGAAAAACAGATGGAAAATCTATGTGGTATGAAGAATACTTCCCGTCTCTTAAGAAAGCATTCTTCACAAAAATCGAGCCGCCGACAATCATTCCTAAACCGGCAAGAGATCAGAACGGCCTGTTAACTGTTGAAATGTCTCTTACTATCAATGAGTACGTCGGACCGAGTGAAGCGGTAGTTCCAACTGACAGCGGCATGTAAACATATTTGGGAGGACAAATAATATGTATAAAGTTTTAAAAATCGGCGGCAAAGACTACAAGCTTGAATATGGAATTGAAGCATCACTGTTTGATGATTGTGTGAAATCCGTAATGAATATGCTGGTTTCCACAAGTGGTGGAACGGACAGGAGTCTTAAGGAAATGGTTTCTGGAATGAGTAGTATTCCAAATGTTGCACTCAATGCGTTCTATGCCGGATTACTTCAATATCACGGCAACCATTCTGACGGTGATGGCACTGTCCCGGATTTAGATACCGCCAAAAAACTTGCAACACAGTATATGACTGAACATAAAGATGATGAGCAGGGAAACTTCTACGGTCTGTTTTCTATGTGCATTGAACAGATGGAGGAAGATGGTTTTTTCAAATTAACCGGTCTGGAAACGTTCATGGACAACATGAATGCGGCAATGGACTCTGTGAAAGCGAAGAAAGCGCCGAAGAAACCGACAGATCATCTGAAAAAAGCTACAGCGAAATAATCTGGGATGAATTATACCCAATGGCTGTGCGTATTGGGATGTCAAGAAAAGAATTTCTCAGAAGTACCCTGAAAGACCTAAGAATCCGTATAGAACAATATGGAATCTTAAAGAACGAAGAAATTCAGTCGCAGTTAATAAACATGGACTATCAGTCGTGGCTGACCGGATTGTATATGAAAGCAAGTATTTCGTGTGTGCTATTTCCGAGAAAGGCTAGTTATCCAAGTAAACCAATTACGCAGGAAAAACAAAATAATTGGGTTGAACGCAATCCAGATATGCCAAAGAAATCAGAAGCAGAACTAAGGCAAGAAGAACGTTATTATGAACTTCTTATCAGGCAGGCAAATGCAAATATATCTGAAATAGGTAATGAAAAGGGCAAGCAGGATGAATAGTAGTCTTGCTTGCCCTTTATTTTTTTGAAATAAAGGAGGTACTTATATGTCTGACAACACAATAGACAGCCTTGCGATAGAGGTCAGCAGTAACGTATCAAATGCAAGTAAATCCATTGATGATTTATGCAATAAACTGAATCGTCTGAGTAGCCGTATGTCTGAGAGTATCAAGCATCTTAGAGACTTTTCAGCTTCCGTAGGCACGGTCAATTCTGCTGTTCAAGCGCTTAAATTAGACAGGCTTGATTTATCAACGATAAACAGTCAATTGCAACAGTTTACGCAGTCCATGAGTGCACTCGGTAGCCTGAACTTGAGAAACAACGGATTAAACTCATTCGTAAATGCAATCCGCAGATTGAACGAAACATTAAATTCCACAGGTGATGTGTCTGGAAAGATTCAGGGCATGATTTCTGAGCTATCCACGCTTGGCAGTATTCCAGACGTATCAAACAACGTGAACCGGTTTATTTCTTCGTTGGCAAGACTGGCGAATGCAGGCAGCTCTATTGATGCAGTTACATCAAAACTTCCAAATCTTGGTGAAGAACTTAGAAAAATCGTAGTTTCATTTTCTGGAATAGGCAATATTTCTCAGCCAATTAATACATTTGTTCAGTCAATATCTCAGTTGGCAAATGCAGGAGATAAAACTGGAAAGACAGCAACTCAGCTTAATGATCTGGCAAATAGCTTAAAATCATTCTTCCAGACGATGAGTACCGCTCCTAGAATCAGTAGCAGTACAATTCAAATGACTCAGGCTATTGCTCAGTTGGCAAATTCTGGGGCGAATGCTGGTAGAGCGGCAAGGTCTACTGCAAGTGCATTTTCAGGATTGGGGCAGGGTGCGGCCACTTCTACAGGAAAGGTCAGAAAACTTGCAAACGCCGTTGGAAGTGTAGGAAGCAAGGCGAAGAAAAGTTTGCCTAGCATCATGTCTCTGGTGGCAAAATTCTGGACGTTGAAATTTGTTGTTGGAAAATTTGGAAGCGCAATTGAAAGTTCCATGAATTTTCTCGAAGATTACAACTACTTTCAAGCGGCGTTTCGTCAGGTAGCAGATAAAGCAGGAGAAACTTGGTCAGAGGCAGGCTATGATTCTGCGGAAGCTTATGCAAATTCATTTAGTAATAGAGCTAGAGAACTTACATCCAAAATGTCTGGGTTCGATGTTTCCGATAATGCGATTTTGACCGCAAATAAATCAGGTAAATCACTCGGTATGGACCCGTCCATGCTCTTGAATTATCAAGGCCAGTTTGCACAGTTGTCGTCCTCCATGGGAACAACTTCTGAACAGGCATTAAAACTGTCGAATGCACTGACTATGATCGGTGCTGACCTTGCATCTGTTAAGAATCTTGATTTTAGCACAGTTTATGAGAACTTATCCTCTGGATTAGTAGGTATGAGCCGTGCTGTAGACAAATATGGTGCAAACATTCGTGTGGCAAACTTACAGCAATATGCGGCAAATCTTGGTATACAAACGTCTGTTTCTAATATGGACCAGGCAAGTAAGGCAATGCTGAGAACGATAGTAATACTGGATTCCACCCGGTACGCATGGGCGGATATGGCAAATACAATCAATATGCCAGCCAACCAGTTGCGTATACTTCGTGCAAACTTAGTGTCCTGTGCCAGAGCATTAGGAAATATCTTTATGCCTGTAGTTGCGGCAGTGCTTCCATATATCAATGGTCTTGTGATCGCATTCCAGAGACTTTTGACATACATTGGTTCGCTTCTTGGAGTTGATACCAAAATCGGAAAAATGTTCGGTTCTATCGGTGGCGGAAGTGAAAATCTCTCGAATGCACTTGATTCCATAGACGATTCTGGAATTTCGGACGTAGATGATGCTGCAAAAGATACAGACAATAATCTGAAAAATGCAACCAAGAGCGCAAAAAAATTAAAACAGTTCCTCGCATCCTATGATGAACTTGAAATTATGAGCAAAGACGATAGTTCTCTGTCAGACCTTTCAAATTCTAAAATTAAAACGCCAAAAATTGACACATCTGCAATTGACGCAGGAATCCTCAATGATGCACTGGATAAACTTTTGAACGAATACCAGAAGAAATGGGATGCCGCCTACAATTCCATGGAAAATAAGGCTATGGCATTCGCAAATAAGGTTACAGACGCATTTAAGAAACTTGCAAAAGCCGCAGAACCTACCACAAAAGCACTGAAAAATCTCTGGGACAATGGATTGAAACAACTCAGAGATTTCACATGGACAGCATTAAAAGATTTCTGGAATCATTTTTTAGTTCCGCTTGGCAAGTGGACACTTGGGGAAAAAGGATTACCACGACTAATCAATGCTTTTAACGATTTTCTTGTGAAAATCAACTGGGACAAAATCAATGCTTCTCTTGTGCAGTTGTGGGATGTATTAGAGCCATTTGCTGAGAATGTCGGAACTGGCTTACTTGATTTCTTCGATGATTTCTTTGACAAGGCGGCAGATGGAGTTAATAAACTTCCTGATCTGATTGACAGGTTCAAAGAGTTTATCGCAGCATTCTCACCGAAGCAAGCACAGTCTATCGGATATTTCCTCGGACAGCTCCTGACAGCTTTTGTAGCATTTAAAGGACTTACATGGTTCGGAAGTATTTTCGGTAAAGATGGAGTGATAGGCAAAGGAATCACCATGTTAGCAACGCATCCATATGCTTCGATAGCGGCAGGATTAGGCCTTACCGTTGCTGCGCTTGATAAATTTGGAGTAATTGATGTTGATTGGGACGGGTTATGGACAAGAATCGGGAATCTTAAAGACGTAATTGTGAATTTCATTAAAAACATTGATTGGGATTCACTGGTAAAGACAATCGGCGATGTATGGGATGTATTCCAGCCATTTGCCAAGGGATTCGCAGATGGATTTATCAGCTTTTTCGATATAATGCTGAATGATATCGGCGCCCCACTGATTAATACATTAGTAAGCGTCTTAGATGCTTTCGCAAAAGCCTTAGGAAAGCTTGACGATAAGCAGATAGAAGCTCTTGGCGAAGCTCTAGCACGGTTTTTTATTATAAGAGGGAGCATTAATTTTGCTCGAAACATATACAATGTAGTTAGCTCTATCGGTGCACTCAGAACAATCTTCGGTGGGTTAGGAACGGTTCTTTCCACAGCCAGTGGTGCATTGCAGACATTCTTTGGCTCTGGACTAGGTTCTACACTTGTAGCAGGATTCGCAGACAGCATGATTGTCTTAGGAACCGCAATGGCAGGATTCAACCTTGGGAAATGGATAAGTGTTAATCTGTTCGGTGGCGAAGATAAAACCTTTGGGGAATTTTTGGAAGATAATGTATTCGGGTATCAAAAAGGAGATTTTACCGGTGCTATCAACGAATGGATGAAAGATATATTCGGAGTCGGAGATAAACTGACAGAGGATGATTTAAAGGTATTTCAGAAATATGAAGATGCTATTCTCGGTTTGGTTCACGCAAGCCAGATTTCAGGCGAACAAGCATATCCTTTATTGACATTCCTTTCTGAGTTAAAAGATAACGGATATAGCACAGAACAGGCATTATTTGAACTCGAACTTAAACTTAATAATCTTGGAGTTTCGTCCGAAGATTTCGAGAATGCAATAGCAGGAGTAAACAAACCAGTCAAAGACCTTGGAGATACAGCGGAAACATCCTCTAATCAGTTTTCGAATATGGCTGATCGGATTAACAATGTGTCGTTTGAGGATATCTCAGAACAACTTACAGGATTCCAGACGCTTATCCAGACCGTTGACTTTGCAACTCTGGTAACGGATACAGCAAATGCAATTGATGAAATGGGTGGTATCTGGGAAAATGGAAAACAGATTCTCGGCGAAAAAGCATTACAGATTTATCAGGAAATTGCAAAGGGATTAGAACCGGACGATAACGGTTACTATACTTTGGCAAACGGACAGATGGTGCAGTTTGGAAAAGGTATTTCTGACTATGAAAGTACTCTGCAAAGCACAATGGATTCAACTCTGCAGGGGGCAATCAACGGCGTTCTGGACAACAATTCTGGTTTTGAATTAGTTACAGAACTCGGAAAGAATCAGATTCTTGCCGTAGGTAGTGGGATTGAGCAGAACGGCAGTAAAGTCACTGAAAAGCTTAACTCAACAATTCAATCATCTGCGAAAGGCGCAGAAGAAACTGCGAAATCAAGCGGTAAAACCCTTGGAAGCAACATTGCAGAGGGATTACAGTCTGGAATTAACGGGAAGAAAGAAAGCACAAAGACTTCGATTCTTGACCTAATGAATAACAGCGTAAAAGCCCCTGCACAGGAAGCAGTAGACTCCCATTCTCCGTCCAGATGGTTCAAGCAGCTTGCAGAATACTGCGGTCAAGGATTCCAAAACGGATTAGAACCGGGCTTTTCTGCGTCGTTCACATGGCTTGGAAGAATCCGAACCAGAATCAGCAATTCCATTGGAAACCTGTATAATGTCGGTTGGAACTCTATTATTGGCTTAAATAATGGAATCGTAGGCGCGGCACAACAGCTTTATGCAAATGTGCAAAAAATCGCACAGAACATATCAAATACGTTCCGTAGAGTTCTTAAGATTCATAGCCCATCACAGGTAATGATGGAACTCGGCGGATTTACCGTTGAGGGATTCCGACTCGGTATGCAGAATATGCTTCCAAAAGTCGAATCCACCATCAATGATATAAGCGCCGAAGTGCAAAAAATTAATACACCAACCGCAGACATTATTACAAAGAGTGCGTCCTATCAGGAAGTAAAGAGCAGAATGTCAGTTGATACAGATGATTTTGTGGATGATATTCGAAAAGAAATCATGGCAATCAGCAGTAACACATTTGACAATAATCAGATGATTGGGCAAGCGGTCAAAAACGCCCTGAACGGTATGGCAATCTACGCAGACGGACATCTGATTGGATATCTGAAAGAAGAAAATCAGCAGTTCAGAAACCGTAATGGCTACGGAATATTTGAAGGGTAGGTGATAGAATGAGTGACTTTATTGCAGGAAGTAATTTCCAAGGTTATTTTTTAAAGTTCGGGAGCCAAGTTCTCCCGAACAAATTCTTAGCCTATAATGATTATTCCGCAACTCCGAATCAGCGAACAGAGATAGAAGCATACAGGGACTTGAATAATCTCTTACATAGGGACACAAGCCCGAATTTTAAGACAAAAATAGACTTCAATACGCGACCGATGTGGCTACCGGACAAGATTGAAATGCAGTCTGTTTTCAAATCAGGCTTAGTCAACAAAGCACAACGGAAGTACAAGGTTACATACTGGGACGACGAAGAAAACACCTACAAAACAGGTGTTTTTTATATGCCTGATATTGAATACAAGCCTATCAGAGTTGTAGGAAATAATATTTTGTACAATAAAATCAGAATTGCACTGATCGAATACTAACAACCAGAGTGCATGGGTGTCACAGCTCATGTGCTCTTTTATTTTATAGACGGGAGGATGATTATGGCAGATGCAGTATCTTTTGATAGCTTATTGAATACAACAACCGGAATGACCACTGTTGTCAACAATGTGAAACACGATGATGATGTAGTCAGTGTCACAGGCGTTGATTGGTTTACCTATGCGGGCAAGACTGCCAGTACCATATATGTTTCAGGAAACAATTTCATCGGATTCGGGCAGAAAGCTGAACAGCTCAAAATCTGGCGTAGGGATGGCGCAGTTTATTACATTTACCGTCAAGAGGGGACGCTCACATCAGGAAAAAGATTCCTTAAAATCAGAGTTGAGGGATATGTGTATTATTCAAACACATCTTCATCGTATGCACTGAAATACGAAGTATTCTTAATAGAGGGACAGACATTATTTATTAATGTTGTCCAGAGACCTACAAGCAGTTCATACACCGGCACATCGTCAATCACTGACGGAAAGACCACAACAAATCTGAATATTTCTGTATCTTCTGCGGTACCAATTTCGATTCTGGTAAAGAATGCAGGCGTATCACAGGCGGTTAGCTACGAGAAGTTTGTTGACAAAGTTCTTACCGGAATTACTGTAACAAAAATGCCTAGCAAGACGACATTTTATCAAGGAGAATTATTTGACAGTACGGGTCTTGAAGTGTCAAAAACATATAATGATGATACGTCAGAAGTCACCACTGATTATGAATTATCTGGCTTTGATAGCAGTTCCGCAGGCGCGAAGACTATAACCATCACTGCATCCGGCAAAACCACAACATTTGAGATTGCCGTCTTAGAAGCTTCTATTACTGCCATATCAGTAACGACTATGCCAACCAAGGTAAATTACCACATTGGAAAAGAATTTGATTCTACGGGCATTGTAGTTACTGCGACGACAAGTAATGGAAATACTATAGATGTTACAAAAGATTGCACGTATTCTGGCTTTGACAGCAGTTCCCCGAAACAATGCGGAATAACTGTCACTTACGGTAATTTCACTTGCACGTTTGAAGTTACTATTATGCAGCCAGAAAGAATCTCAAACATAGAAAGTACTTCTGGGATTTATTTCGTAGGTGATACTACAGAGGTAAAAGTTACAGCTATAACTGTTAAATACTCAGACGGTTCAGAAAGAATAGAAAGTGGTTATGTCGTTGAAAATAAAGTTCTTTCAGAATCCGGAACAATTCCTATTAGTGTCAAATATTTTAATGTAATAGGCGTAGTGAATGTTTCTGTGTACAGCTCACTTTTGCTTCATATTGGTTCGCCAAATTACGAGGATGTAACCGCTAATTTTGATCCTAGTACAAATACTTTAACCATATCTGGAACTGGAAAACTTACCGATAGTTTGTCGGATAATTTAGAGAACATAAATATCCCGAACAATTTATACACAAGATGTACAACTTTATTTTTTGAAGACGGCATCACAGAAGTAGTAGGCTCGTTTAGCGGCGATTTTAAGTCATTAGTAGATATTAATTTTCCAAATACAATCACATATATTGATACAGATAGTTTTCCTATATTTTTAGGAACAAGGCTTGAGATTCCAGCGTCAGTGAGCGCTATATACAGCGACGCTTTCAAGTCTTGCCCGAATTTAACGGAAATAATTTTCCATGAAGGTCTGGAAGAGATTGGAGAAGGTTCTTTTGAAGGATGTAATTCATTAAAGAATATTGTGTTTCCAGAGTCATTGTGGGCTTTGGATTATGCTTTTTCTGACATAACTCTTGATTATATAGAAATTGGAAGAAAAAACATAGCATTCGACGCTAATATAAGAGTTCCAGATTGCAAAAATTTAACCATTCGGGGCGGAGACATTGACCAAATATTTTATACAACCAGTTTAGAAAACATTACTTTGAAAAAGGATGTGGTTTTTTCAAGGACTCTTGTTTTTTCAAAATGTTCAGCATTAAAATCCGCAACTATTGAAAATGGTATTACAGTTATTCCAGCAGAATGTTTCAAAGATACTCAACTTGCAAACGTATCTATTCCTGCGAGCGTGACAAGCATTGGCGAAAACGCTTTCAAAACATCCGTGACAACAAATATCACATTAAATAAGAAAACTAATGAAATTTCTGGCTCGCCGTGGGGAGCAACAGGCACAATTACATGGTTAATTCTGGCAACTCGAATTGAAGTCTCCCATATGCCTACTAAAACTAGATATTTCGTAGGTGAACCATTTGACGCTACAGGTCTTGTGGTTACTGCGTATTACGCCGACAACACGTCCACACAGGCAACAGGATATACCTTATCAAGCCCGGATATGTCAGTATACGGAAATAAAACTGTAACGGTTACATTCGATGAAAAGACCGTAGATTTCAGTATTCTTGTAGTAGACGTTTCTGGAATTGAAGTAAAAACCATGCCTGCAAAAATCGAATATCCAAAAGGAGATGTATTCGACACAACTGGATTGTCAATCCTTGTTAAATACACTGACGGAACATCAGAAACAAAAACAACTGGATTTGAAGTATCTGGATTTGATAGTTCTTCTGTTGGCGAAAAGACAATCACAGTAACCTATAAAACCCATACCGCCACTTTCAAAGTAACCGTATACGACCTTTCAGGAATCCGAATCACAAGTTTTCCGTCCAAGGTTTACTATAAAATCGGAGAATCGTTCGACCCAACCGGGTTAACTGTAGCAGCAGTAAGACAGGACGGAACCGAGAAAGAAATCACAGATTATGACATATCTGGTTTCGATAGCTCCGCCGCAGGTTCCAAGACTATCACGGTTTCTTATAATGTCACAGTCAACGGAGTTTCTAAATTTATCGGCTCTGATAGCTTTCAAATCAAAGTCACAAACGATGGAAAGAACCCATTTGACGATAGCTCAAGTGGTGACTCTGGCGGCGGTTCCGGTGATGTTGAAGAAGAAAAAACCGAACCAATAAAAGTAACAGTACACTGGATTAATGGCGAATTTGCCGACCTTACAAACGAAAATATCGACCAGAATACGCTTACTTTGCAGGAGTCTATTTGTTCTGAAAGCTATTTTATTTTCGGGGGTTGCGTCTGCAATCAGATAACATTTCAGGCTCATCACGATCAGTTCAATGGCACTTCGGAAGAATTTTATCCCTCTGGAAAAATCGAGGTTTACATTGAAAGAAAAGGAACAAAAATCAAAATTTTCACAGGTGAAATCGACAGTGCAGAGCGAAAAGCAAACTCCCTGACACGTAATTTTGTAGCTTATGATTACCTGTATAAATTACGAAATACTGACATTGCGAGGTGGTATAAAAACCAGACGACTGATAAGAAGAAAAAGCTGACCCAAAAGCAATTCAGGGATAAATTATTTGAGTTTTTAGGGATTGAACAGGTCAGTACAAAGTTACATTGGGACGACACCTATGTCCCTGATACGAATAACTCAAGCGAGATGAACGTAGTAAATATTCTGAAAGATTTATGCTTGCAGAATGACCGTTTTGGATGGATGAACAGGGACGGCAAGTTTGAGTATCTGAAACTTCGCCAGAACAGTTACAGATACGGGCAGACTACCGATAATCAGAACATTTATAAATATTATAACAACGAAGAAATACATCTTGATACGTTCAAAAGTTTTAACGCAAAAGAGGGCAGAATCTGGTTCCCAAATGTTATATTTTGTGACCCCGACCCGAATAGAGCTTTTGGATTTACGCAGGGCGATTACACAGCACAGGAAGCATATGACAATAATGTCTATTACAACAGAAACAGCTTCTTTGTAGGAAATGAAGACTGGTTAAATTACGTTTGGGATGCAGATGAATATGGCGGTATTTCAAGGGCTGAACCGATTATGAAAATCTGCTATGGCGTATTCGTAAATCAAGATTTACGGAAATATTACCGTGCGCAGGGATATACCGCCGATGTTCAGGGAAACCCACTGAACATGGTTGGACAGGCAGTCGAACTCTACTATAAGAAGCAGATTCAGCACGACGATCAGGAGCCTACAGAACTGCAATGGTACGTTCATTCATACATCATGAGCAGGACACTCAAAATCGGCGCTACAGACATGATTGACACCTATTCTGCCAATAATGCACCGTTCAACAGCAATAGCCGACAACTTGGAAAAGACACGCCTGAGATATCCGCAACTGTCAACCGCACCCGATCAGAAATGCCGACAATCAGTTATGCAGAATTTACGGACGGTTCGGATTCTGAATTTTCACCGGCAATGATTGATGATTTTACGGACGGTTCTGGCAATTCTGGTAGTACTTCCGGGCAATTAAAAAAGGCACAATTAAGGTGCATAAAGCGAATCAAGAAAGCTGATTACGACGCTCTTGTAGCCGCAGGAACTGACCGAGCAGATACGTTGTATTTCACTTACGAGGAGGACTGATTGAATGAAATATCGGGCATTTGCAAACGGGCAGGAGATTACAGATTTCCCTATTTCAGGCACTGACACAAATGCTATATATGGTGGCGATACACTATTGTGGAAAAAAGTAAAGAAAGGGCTTTTTGACAAAAGCCTATATATGAAACTTGCGTATGACCATACATCAGGGTTAAGCACTGGTTCTAACCCATATTTTAAGTACGACGAAGTAGGATTTTATTTTCCGTATATGGAAGACTATATCACTTTGCAATATTATAAACCTGACGAAATAGAAAAAGTTGCGTTCACTTATTATGATAAAAAGGAAACAGATTCTAGTGGAAAGTCTGTTTATTATAGGCTTTTCAACGTGGGATGCAAAGTGAAAGAAGTAGACCCTAATAAACGTTTATATATAGCTGAATATCATGCCTACAAAGGACAATATGTGCATAGTTCGCAAATTAACATACAGGATTCACCATTACCTGTCAGCCAGCAAAATAAGAACACATTGATAATAGACAGTGACAATATATATTCTATTGATGGAATATATGATTGGATGACATGGGATGATGGGCATGGTTCATGGGGACCTATATACGGTGATGAATGGGCGCAACGAGCAAAAGAAACAGGTGTTACAAACGGAGCATATTTAGCGGAAAATCTTACTGCCATGAAAGAATATTTGTGTTCTTAAAAGCACTAAATTCCATTGTAAAATCGCCCCAAATATGTTATAATAAAACCGTAAAAATTTGCATCTGATTCTTAAAAGAATCCAGAGCCGAGCGGAACGAGTCAAGCCAAAATGGGCTCAATCCATCGGCTCTTTTTGCTTATTTTAATGTTAATTTTTGCAAATAAGAACCCCAGAATCGCAAATAAGAGCGCATTTTTCTTTAAAATCAAAATAAGTCCTTATTCACCGAAATAGCCTCAAAATCTCAGTCCCGAACGTACTAAAATGTAACTATATTGAAAATAAAAAATGAATAATTTGTAAACGTAAATTTTATTTGTTTTCAGAATAAATCAATCATCTGAGAAAATAATAAAATTCAGAAATAAGTATTCTGTCAACGAGCAATTTTCGTTTACATAATATCTCAATGTAACGTTACAATAACGTTACCAGTAACGCAATGTAACGCAATAGAATAAGAATAAGAAATAGAATAAGAATATAATTAATATATATACGAGATATATATTAATCGTCGAATAAGCGCTATTCGACCATGACATTCTTAGTTCGTTTCAGCCCAAAGCAAACCATTTCCATTAGTAACCTTGTATTTGACTCATATAGCGATTTTATGTGCGATTCGATAAAATCCTCGAATAACATATAAAAATTGATTTTAGGGGCAAATACGGAGCTTACAAGGTGTGTTTAACAGAAAGGAGCAACGTGATATGACAAACGAACAGAAAACAGTTCTCAGGAAGATTATTTATGCAGTCGAAACCGGTGGACAGGTTTACGGACAACAGGATTATTCGGACTTCACAGAAGCCTATGAGAACAATTCAGATGAACACGCAATCACAATTGGAGCAGGAGCGTGGTACGGAACCGAAGCTAAAACACTTCTGGAACGAATTTACGATGCCGACCCGGAACAGTGGGAGAAGATAGACAAGGTCAGACTTCTGGAACAGGTCCAGACCGCAAACTGGGAATGCTTTAACATTTCAAGAGTGTCGCAGCTTGCCGACACTATAGTTGCCCTTATTTCCTCCGATTTGGGTATTAAATGCCAAGATAACCTTATGGATGAACAATTAGCCACCTATGCAGACGAAGCCTTTGAACAGGGCGTTACGAACGCTAGAGCGCAAGCTATGTGTGTGAACTTTAGACACCAAGGCGGACAGGGAGCAGTAACGAGGATTCTGGCAAAGACCCAGAAACCATATACGCTCGATAATCTCTATGCAGCCTGTCAGACGGACACAGGGAACCAAGTCGGGGCATATAAGGATAGACAAAGATTTGTTTATAACACATTAAAAACATATTTTCCAGAAAGTGAGGAGACAGACATGAACGCAATTGATAAATTAATCCAGATCGCAAAGAATGAAACCGGATATCTTGAAAAGGCAAGCAATAGTCAGCTTGATAACAAAACAGCAAATGCAGGATCCGCAAATTATACAAAATATTGGCGAGATATTAAACCGGATTATCAAGGACAGCCATGGTGCGCTGCATTCGTTTCGTGGTGCATGATGAAAGCATTCGGCTTAGACACAGCAAAGAAACTTTTGAAACACTGGCCATACGTTTACTGCCCGACAATGGCAGATTTGTTTACTTTGAACAGCAATCCAAAAGTTGGAGATATTGTTATTTTCTACAGAAACGGAGAATTTACGCATACTGGAATCGTAATAAAAGTGTCAGGAGATCGGTTCTGGACAGTCGAAGGAAACACTTCTGGTAGCTCTACAATTATCGCAAATGGTGGTGGTGTATGCCAGAAAAGTTACTACAACAGTAATCTTCCGGGGACAAAATTCTGCACTCCAAATTACAGTTTAGTTAAAAATACAACGTCAGTTTCAGACTCAGATACAGCCAAAAAACAGAACACTAGAGCCTACATTGCGCAGATTAAAAAGGGCACAAAATGTTATACAAAATCAAACAAAAACAGCCCGTCAAAGATGTTTCCAAAACTGAAAAAAGGTGCAGTTGTAGAGGTGATGAAGTACACAGAAACCGACAGTTCAGGGTTGAAATGGTACTTCATCCGCATCCCTTATCCGAACGATGATGGGTTCGTTTTTGAATTTATTCCAAAAGGAACATTCACTAGAATTACAGATATTTCTAAATGACAGTTGTAATATGACTTTTATAATGCTATAATAAATATGTTCGATATAGTAGTTCGTATTGCAAAACCCTTTTATTTTTAAGTGTGACATTAAAAATGACCGCCAATTACTCCTTCCCGGGTTGGCGGTCATTTTCGCTGTCAGCTTATGTAATTTTCATATTTTTCTTTGATTTCTTTTGCCCCATTCTGTCTTATCTGGACAACATCCCCAGAATCCATGATGAAATTATCTCCTGCCGACTGGATGTGATCCATGTTCACCAGATAACTCTGATGGCAGCGCAAGAATCGCTTATCAGACAGCTTTTCTTCCAGATCGTTCAGCTTGCAAGTAGTCACAAAACATCGGTTATTTGTAGCGAAAATATGGCAAACTCTTGCCTGACTCTCGACGTACTCAATTTCATCGTATTTGAGCCGGTTTATCTGCCTGTGGAATTTGAACGTCAATGTTTCATCCCTCATCTGCGACAGGACCTCGTCAATAGCCCGGTATATTCTGCCATATTCCTTGCCCTTGACCGCATACTGCATAGCGCCGACGTCAAATGCTTCTTGTAGATGAGAGTCGTCGGCTGTCCAGAAGATAATCTTTCCATCATATCCAATATCCCGGAGCCGGTTCGCAATCTCCAAACCGTTCTCATTTTCCAGAATCATATCCAGTACAATTACATCGTACCATTTACCCTCTTTCACATCTTCAACAAGCGGATAACCTGCTGAATACTCGCTGATTTCATAGCGATAATCTCCTTTGCGCCGTAAGAATCCCGATACGCACTCTTTAAACAAGTCAACTTCAAGCTGGTTATCGTCACATATGGCTATTCTCATATGCGCACCCTCCTTTCGTAGTCTCAATTTGTCAAAATACGCCATGATTTTGACAGTACACACATTTTTCTTCTTGCTTGTGGTATTATTGTCCCACAAACAAAGTGTAGCACTTGAAATTGTTAGTGTAAAGCATTAAAGTTTGACATAATTCGAAAAATATGGTTTCTGTGTCCGGGAGGATGTGTGGATAGAGAGACTGCCTGCGAGAACGACAGGCAAAAGAAAGAGGGGCGGCTGCCCCTCTTGTTTATTTCGCTAAATATAAAACTGAAACAGTATCTATTTTTACGCACATTCCATTCTCTAACGGTAGATTCCCAATTTCACTGGAATATAAAGAATTAATGCTTTCTAAGTCAGAACCAAGACTTTCTTTATATTTTTTTGAAGCAACATGGTATTCTTCTGAATGTTCGTAATCATCATTCTTATAATCATCGTAGCTGTCATATACGCTGATAATTCCTGCTCCGTCGGTTATTGAAAAGGTGTACTTTCCGGCAGGAATATCTTCGCCAATAATATAAACACCTGGATTTAGCCTGCCGGTATCATCAAGAGAATCGTTTTCCTGAGAATTAGAATTTTCACTTTCCACGTCTTTTAAAATAGCTTCTTTTAATTTAGTTCCGTCTGAAAGACGCGTGATTGATAGCGAATCATCCCAAATTGAGCAAGCCAGAGTATCATTTTTGAAATTCCAAACGTTTGTTAGAACTACTCCATCATAACCACCCTTATAGAAATCATCAGTAACATAATCATAATCATACCAATCCTGCTGAGATGCTTCCGACAATACACCGGAAACCTTTGAAGCAAATGTGCCAACTTCATCATCTGGCACGTTCTCACTTATAACGACGCTTAGATGCAAGGATTTAGTGTTTTGGTCAATCACACACTCAGATGCTTCGACAAACCCATCTTCACCATTGATCTTATTAAGCATTTCATTAATGTTGTCAAAGGAAGTAGCACTGGCATTGACAGGAGAAATGCATAAAAAAGCACACATCGTCATAATTCCACAAACTCTCTTTTTCATAAAATCCTCTTTTCTGCTAAAGAAATCTCATATACTGCACTGCAATAAAAACTACTTCAATGATTCCGACAATAATTCCGAACCATGAGCCAATATGTCTATATTCCTCTTTCTTTGTGCCAATATCTACTAATCCTACAATTGCTCCTGCCAGAGCCAGAGGAAACGACAGGATAATTGGCAACGGAAGAATGAATGCCACACCTGCCAGAATACAGGAAATGACGCTCAGGGTTGAATCTTTCTTCTTTTCACCTTTGCTCATACAATCCCCTCCCTTGTTAAAATTTTACAATATTATACCACCTCATGCAAACTATGCATAGTAAAATATCAAAAAAGTAGATTATTTTTGCAGAAAAACTCCCTGATTTTGCACTTCCCAGAAAAATTACACAAGTGTGTGCTATAATGCGTGATATATTTTTAGAAAGAGTTGGTAGTAATGGAGAAGAACAGATACAGGATAGTCGTATTCATCCTGATATTTTACGAAATATTCTGTGCGGTGCATATACCGTCACATGATATAGCAGAACGCCACCGCAGAGATGTGCAGATTACAAAAGAAGCTGCGAAACAAATTTATTCCGCCCAGATGCAGGAGTTGAGCGAGATCAAGGAAATTTGCAATGTCGGATGCTGTATTCACGAAAGCACAATTTGCTTTGAGATTACGAAGTTTGCCTACGAAATAACAAAAGCCCATGTGTATATTTGGCAGTTGCCAAGGGGAAATATCGGTGGTATAATGATGAAAACGAACTGATGTTCGGTTCTGTTTTCCACAAGCCGAGCATATACTTTAATGTAGACGGTAGTTTGCAGACAAGGAGGGTTATTTATGGATTATAAGAAAGAGATTATAAAAATGATAGATGAAATTGAAAGTCAAAAGATTTTGCGTTATATTTATCTTATGCTACTCGACATTCCGAAACGATATTGGAGGTGAAATAATGCTTTTTAAAAGAAAGAAAAAAGCAAAACCTTACCGCATAGATACATCGCAGAAAGGCTTTGAGTATGTTGGTATTAAATTGACAGATCAACAATTTAAAGACGTATGTGACTTGAATTTGTTGTGGTCTGATGAAAGAAAAGATATTCCTGCATTTAATATGCTTATTCTTATGAAAGCACTAGGATTATTGCCACCCGAAATGGTGTGTGATAGCAGAAGCAACGACACCGATAATAATTCCAGTTCCAATATCTACGAGACGTTGGAACGTAAATTTGGTAAAATTATAAGATAATTTTATCGCAAATCGTTTGGCTTTTTCGGATTTTGATGGATATGCTTTATGATATTCGGCAATTCCCAAATCTGTGATGTGTATATCGTAAGTAGAAGTCTGAATTGTATAATGTTTGGAATTTAATGAATCGAGTAATGATATTAGCGAAAAATCATCACAGCCCAGTTTGTCACGAACACTTATAAGCATAGCATTATGTTCTTCATTCATACATTCAATAATTGCTTTTAATACAGTTGCCTCTGATAACATAGCGCACCTCACTCGCTCAAAAGATTAATTAATTCAACAACGTGTTTCTTTTTGGCATCGGACAGCCCGAAGTATTTCTTTAATGCATCGGACAGTTCGGTGTCTTTTCTTATTTGCGCAATCAGATGCACAGATTCATCGGAAAAATCTTGTTCTGGCTCTTTCCCCGTCATCAGATAATCTGTAGATACGTGGAAGAAATCTGCGATTTTTCGCAAATTTTCAGCATTAGGAGTACTTTTATCCAGTTTGCTTGCGTATCCCTTTGCGAAACCACATTCAGTTTCTAACGTATTTAATGAAATTTTCTGTTCTTTACAAAGTATTTTAACTCTTTCTCGTAATGTCATTTTTTTGTTTCCTTTCAGTTCTGAAAAAAAGGCAAAAAATAATACTTGACATTCTGAAAATATCGCTTATAATGTAACTATCGGCACTGAAAATATCGCAACAAAATAAGGACATAACGAATGCCCGAGTTTATTTTTTATGATTTTGTGTGGTAGCTTGATTATAGAATATATTCAGAGGTATGTCAATAATGTTGTGATATTTTCAGTAAAAATATGAAAGGAGGTATCGAATGATGATTTACGACAGGGTGAAAGCCTTGGCAAAAAAGCGAAATGTTTCAATTCGCAAAATCGAAATAGATTGCGGATTTTCGCAAGGTAGTGTTTGCAAATGGAATGAAGTTTCCCCATCTGCCGAAAAAGTGAAAAAGGTCGCTGATTATTTAAAAACTTCGGTAGATGAAATTTTGAAATCCGATTAACAAGAAAAGGAGATATATGAACGAATTACAGATTTTTAATTCAGAAGAGTTCGGAGATATCCGAACAATAACTATTGATAATGAACCTTGGTTTGTCGGAATTGACGTAGCGAAATCATTAGGATACGCAAATCCTAAGAACGCAGTTCCTAAACATGTCAGTGAAGAAGATAAGCTGAGTACCCAAATTGAGTACGCAGGTCAGAGACGCGAAGTAACGATTATCAACGAATCCGGCCTCTACTCTCTCATCTTCGGGAGCAAACTTGAATCAGCTAAGAGATTCAAACGCTGGGTAACAAGCGAAGTTCTTCCGGCAATCCGTAAGACAGGTTCATACCAGAAACCAATGACCGTAGCAGAACAGATTCAGTTGCTGGCTCAGGGCAATCAAGACCATGAGGAGCGAATCGAGAAACTTGAGAACACAATGACCATCGACTACGGACAGCAGAAATATCTTGGAGATTTAGTTTCCAGAGTAGTAATCGAAGTGCTAGGTGGCAAGAAATCCAATGCTTACGACGAGATCGGGAAGAAAGTATTTGCAGAATGCAACCGGGATGTCAAAACTTACTTTGATGTAAATGCCCGGAATAACATTCCAAAACTGAGGTATCAGGAAGCAGTTGAATATATCAAGGAATGGACGCCATGTGCAAATACAAAGATTATGATTCGAGACTGCAATGCACAGATAAGAATGTAGGAAGCGAAAAGTGAAAAAAACAGTTTTCTACATCCCGAAAGGATTTAGAGAATATCGGCATTCACATTACCGAAGAACAGTATTCAGATCTATGCGAGATTAACTTATTCATGAAAGGAATGCCAGATATTACAGTTTACAACATCCTGCTGGTGCTCAAAACGCTTGGATTAATTCCAACCAAAGTGCCAGATCAGGAAAGCAATAAGGAGCGCAATGGCAATCTCGACGAACGTATTAAAAGCGGATTTGAGAGAAAGTTTGGAAAAATTGAAAAGTGATTTCTTTGAGGAGACACAGAATAAAACTCAATATCATATCGGAGGGATATAAAAATGGCAAAAGCATTAATCCTGTCAGCTCTGATCGGCGGTATGTCACCGTACTTGCCGTTCTGGAGATTTGACAGCGTATCACAGCCGGTTGCAGTAGCAATCGTAATATTCGCATTATCATTCGTGGCTATTTACCCGGATGAAATTAAAAGAATCGGAGGAAAAGAAAAATGATTGAAACAAAAATGGGAGAAATCACACTTAAAGGCAGTAAAGCAGAATTAATAGCTGACTTAGCTGTTGTCATTCGAGGAATCAAGGAAACCATTATGGAAAATGGCAAAGAAACAGAGGAATCTGTGAAGCAGGAGATTAACGAAGCGGTCAAAATCGGACTGATGAACGAAGAAGAATTTAAAACTATTCAAAAAGAAAAAATCAAAGAAGTTGTAAAAACATTATTTGATGATTTGCTTGGAGGGCTTTTCGATGAAGATAAATGAATTTGATAAGACCGTAGATGAGCTGTACCAGTTGTGCAGGAGAGTTCAGAAAGAAACCGGCAGAACGGTAGCATTTCATTTTGCAAACTACAAGATCGGATGCAGCTTGCACATCAACATATATAAGAAAGAATCATTAAGAGAGTTTGATATGTACAGCATTGTAGAGGGCGGTTGCCAGCAGGGAGAAAATGTGAAGAAAGTAACTGACCATTTGAACAAAATTTTGATGGACAACAAATGCCCGTATTGTGAGGAGGATTGCGATGGAGAAAGAAAATAAGATGGATTTCAGAGCAGAGACCGTAGCCGAGGAGTATGCAGAGCTGGTAGGCAGATTAAAGGCATTTGAAGCGTACCTGAACACAACCGAAGCAAATACGTATTTAAAGAAAGAGGTTTGTGCAGCTATACTCGGACTGAATTTGGAGGACAAGGAAAAATGAAATGCTATAAGGGATTTGACAAAGACTTAAAATGCCGTGATTTTCAGTATGAAATCGGAAAGAAGTATGAAGAAGAAAGAGCCGAGATTTGTGATACGGGATTTCATGCTTGTGAGAATCCGTTGGATGTATTTGGATATTATGCACCGGCTGATTCCAGATATTGCGAAGTCGAGCTGGATGCAAACGATCAGAAATCTGACGACAGCAAGAGAGTAGGAAAGAAGATTTCGATTAAAGCAGAAATCGGAATTGCCGGAATTGTTAAAGCCGGTCTGGAGTACATTAAAGATCAGGTTAACTGGGACGATGATAAAAAGTCCAACACCGGAGACTGGTCAGCGGCAACCAACACCGGAGACCAGTCAGCGGCAACCAACACCGGAGACTGGTCAGCGGCAACCAACACCGGAAACCGGTCAGCGGCAACCAACACCGGAGACTGGTCAGCGGCAACCAACACCGGAAACCGG
>ERZ835051.1182-NODE-1182-length-28083-cov-3.433781_pt1 | contig 28083 bp, 27 predicted proteins | sample MGYA00519575_ERZ835051 | MGnify/ENA primary metagenome ERZ835051 (study PRJEB31850, sample SAMEA3708769) | human gut metagenome | biome: human gut; feature: human-associated habitat; material: faeces | place: China | collected 2014 ... | reverse complement strand
GAAATGCTAATTTCCGGGACTAACTCCTTTGTTACTTTCAGACAGTTTACAGTTTGAACTTCATGGGTGTTTAACTCAACATGTTCAAGCGGGTAAGAAGTAATGATTTTCATAAGTTGTTCCAGCAATATAACCATCTTAACAGGTGCTTTTTTTGTGGCACTTTGTAATTTGTTTATGTCCCGTTGCAACTGTTGGAATTTTCCCGTAGATATGGCACGCTTGGCCTTTGCTATTAGAGTCAATTCTTCGTCTGTTATGTTGGGAACATGCAAGAATCCATCAAGATACGCCAAAGCTTTTTTCTCATTGGGGCCTTGGGTTGTAACTACCTTCTTGGTAGCGGCTTTTGCATCTTCTTCTTTCTCCGAAAATAATTCTATTGCCTTTGCTACTTGCTCATGATGTTTGTCATGCAAAGGAATGGCTTTCTCTTCTATTCTTGCCTCAAATTCTTTTACCGCTTCCAGAAAAGTAAGTTCTTCTATGCTTCCGTCTTCACGAATGAAAGTAAAGGCATCTCTTCTTTTATTTCGAATAAACGCAATAGTACTCATAGGAATAAGCTTGTTCTTTCTTCCTACACGGGCTCTTAAAGGCATCTTATTTATTCGTTTTATCAGGTCTGGGTCATCCTCCTTCAGCTGTCTAAGCCACATCAGATACCGTAATTTCTCGTCTCTTTCCTCATCTGCATTCTTATCAAATAGCCCGAAACTTTCCGGATTTTCATCTGTGGAATAAATCTGGCTGTCTTCCCCCAGCGCGGCATGGAAAGCAAAGAGTTTCATTTTGGCTTTTTTCTCCAACTCTATGTCGTTGTTTACTTTGGCCGTAGGGAAGAAGTTGAATATATGCACCTCTTTGGCTGTACTTCCGATACGGTTTACACGCCCAATTCGTTGCATCAGTCTAGTAGAGTTCCAAGGCGTATCGTAATTGACTATAACATTGGCACGATGCAAGTTTACACCTTCAGCCAGAACCTCGGTAGAAATGACTATGTTATAATCATTTTTTTTCTCTCCTTTATAATTGGCATCAAAATTAGCTTCAAGGACAGGCATCTTGTCGTTACGATTATCACTCTGAACGGTCAAAACACGGTTAAACCCGTTTGCTTTCAATGCATCTGACAAATACTTGGTAGTTTCCTTACTTTCAGAAAAAACAACAAGCTTATCTTCTTGATTGATGGACTTGTCAAACAGTTTACCTTTCAGATATTCATTAATAAAAATATCTAATTTCGGGTCATAGATTATTTTATTCCATGCTTCTACCAGTTCTTCCAAAATATGTCCGTCATCTTCCAAGCCTTCCTTAAACCCAGGCTCAAAGTCTTCAGGGCTACATATTTCGATCGTTGGATCGGTATATTGCGCCTCTTCTATCAATTGTATCAGTTCATCTTCCTTCCCTTCGCTTAATAATTCATTAACTTTCAGATTAGGTGCTATATATATTACGCCTTTTTCAAACATGCCTAACATAACTTTGTTGGCCAGATAGTATCTCTTTAAAGATTGTTTGAAAGCATAGAAACTACTGTCTATTCGCTTGACAAGCAATGTTTTCATAATACCTGCCAACTGGATAGATATCATATCTGCTTTTTTATACTTGGCTTTTTTCTTTGGAACCAAATATTTAATTGCCTGATAGCGATAGTATTTCAACACATTACCTTCTTTACCTCCTAAATAATGTATTGTTTTATCATACAATGCTTCTAATTCAGCATCCAACTGATAATAAATCTTATGGGGAGGCTTTACATCTGGAAAATGTACATTCTGTTTTTCCAAATCTTTCCGATATGCTTCATTTTCCATTAAATCCGTACGTGTACGACGAACGGTTAATGGTTCAACTACCTTTGTTCGAATCTTTTCGTAAATAGCTTTTATCTCTTTAGATATTTGCTCTATATCTTTTTGCTTTTTAACCTTCTTGTATTTATCGATTTGTTCACGAAAGAAACGCTGTAAATTTCCTTCTTCCAAAGTGCTGTCTTTGGAATCCTGAAACAGATAAACCAAGTTGGCTATATCTTCGGGCCTGTTGTTCAACGGAGTTGCAGAAACAAGTATCACTTTCTTATCGTGCAGGCTACCATCAGCATGCAGAGTTTTAGTCTTGCAAAGCTTCTGTAGCTCGTTGTACATGGATGCTGTATCACTTCTGAATTTATGGGCTTCATCAACGATAACCAAATCATAAAGTGACGGATCCTTTGTTTTATGCAAGCTTCCATTTGTGATAATCTTGTAATTGTCAAGTTTAAATTCTGTCATTGTTCTTTCCCAACCTTCTTTAAGAGCTGGCGGAACAATAATCAATGTATGAGAGCGATGCATTGGAAATCCATTAGCAAAGAAAAATTTCTTGGCAATGAGGGCAGCAACAATGGTCTTTCCCAATCCAACTACATCGGACAGGAAAAAACCGTTATGTTTCATCATTTTTGAGTAGCCATCATTTACGGCATCAACTTGATAAGATAATTTTTTATACCCTTTAGGCAAGTCTGACACTGAATTTGGATCGAAATCTATGCTGCGCCCAAAGTACTCCAAAAGAAACTTCAAGTAAACATCGTATGGCGTAAATTCAGTATTCAGATAAGATTCTTTTTTTATTTTCTCAATATGTGTGATATCAATCGCGACAGATTCAGCCCATAGCTTCTCAAAGGTATCCGTAGCAAACTGGATATCATCATCATATCTTAGTTCTACATTAAATTCAAAGTTTTTCTCAAGTCCGGCTTCTGTCAGATTGCTGGAGCCAGTAATGACAGAACCATAGCCATGAGGATGATATACTTCTTCACGAAAGATATAGATTTTGGCATGTATGTTTTGTTTGGGATGAATACGCATTTCTATTCTGCCGGAAACAATATCTTCGATAAACTGATACATTCCGTCTTCCACTTCCTTGTCGTACTTAGCCTCTTGGATATTCTTTTTTATGTCATTGAAGAATTCCTCTTGCGACTGCTCGTTGTTGGGATTAAAAAGCAGTCCCTGCTGATTGGCCTGATAAGTCAACTTGTCTACATTGATGCCTACTAAGATTCTAATGTGGGGGGTCTGTTGAATGAACTTTCGGATCCTAAAATATCCGGAAGCTCTGAAATACCCTACAAGCGCATCAAAGAAATGCACTTTCTTATACTTGAAAACTCCTTCTATCTTTTCAAGGAGGGTATTTTCTTTTTCGTTAGTAAAGAAATTTGTTCCCATAATTATTGCTTAGTAGTTACAATCAAGTTTCTTACATCAACATCCAATTTCTCAGCAATTTGCATCAACATCTCCAGAGACGGTTGCATTTTGTTTGAACACCATTTAGACACAGTAGATGGATCTTTTCCTAATTGCTCCGCAAGCCATTTACCTGTTTTCTTTTGCTCAACTAAAACGACTTTAATTCTATTTATATCTTTCATTGTACATCCTTTTATTGGCGTATAGGACAAATATACTGATAATATATGAAACAGTGATAATGATAAGTATTTTTTCTTTTAAGTTCCATGATTCTAACCTTACCCATCGATTCATTAATCTATAAACATTGTACTTTTTCCGACTTTGGAGGAGAAATTATTAGCAAGTAGTTTTGGGATGCCGAAAACATTTCGGGTGCACGAAAACACAACTTGCTATGTTCCTATGTTCCTATGTTCGCTTGAACATAAATTTTCGGTGCCGAAAATTATTCAAACTATGAACTTTTTAATGATAAACTCATATTGGGAAGTGTTGCTTATAATCAATACTGTTTGCTTGGTGATAAATAAGCAAACAAACACTCAGTCAATACTGATTGCACTCATTACTGATTGTGTGGCGGTTTGAAGTCATGCAAACAGTAATTCAGTCACTCAGTTGTTCAATTTGTATCATATGGAACGAAGCGACTTTACTAATGTTTTGTCTTTTCCTGATTTAGCTAGACGCTTTTTAATTTCATAAACTACTTCACTAGACGCTTTACGGAATAGCTTCCTGAAGTAGTAGTCACTTCTTTTTTGTTCATACTGATAAGGTAGACACCTTAAAGCAGTTGTTCTTCTTGCCGGACTTGCAGAGCCCGGGCTTGCTTGTTTGGTAAGACAAGGTGCCCCTCGATGTGGTACTTTGTCTTTGTCAGGTGCGCCGGCATGTGCCTTCGCCCGGGCTTGTTGTTTGGTTTTGCAAAGATACTGCATCCTTCTCATTGTTCTTGTCATTGGCATCGTGTTTTTTCATTTTCCACATTTTTGTCTGTACTCCTGTCTCCAGATGCGCCACGGCGGGTATCTTGTAGCCTATGCTCATGTGCGGTCTGCGGTAGTTGTAGAAATGTATGTAACGCTCGATTACCTTCCTTGCGTGTTCTATGCCATTGAAGTACCGTTGCCGGTAGACGCGTTCCACTTTGATAATGCCGTTTACACGTTCGGCAACCGCATTGTCCGTAGGTTTGTAATCCTCTGTCATGCTGACAGCAATGCCATGCGCTTGGAGAAGCGACACATACTGGTCGCAACAATATTGCACTCCACGATCGGAGTGGTGTATCAGTCCGGTGAGGCTTTCACTCCCTTTCATTTCAACAGCCTGCCTTATGGCCTGTCGCAATGCGTCAATGGTGGCCGATACCCGCAGGGTATGGGTAAGCACCCATCCCACAATCTTATGGGAATATGCATCGGTAATCAGGTGCAGGTAGCAGACATCCCCATTTGCCAATGGGGTATAAGTGATGTCACTGACCCACAGCTGGTTGGCTGATGTCAGGCAGAGCCCTCTGGTCAGGTTTTTCCATTTGTGGTAGCGATGGTTGGAGTTGGTGGTATGCCGGACTTTACGGGGTGGAAGCATCAGGCGGTGCTGGCGCAGAAGCGCATAAAAGCTGTCTCTGCCGGGAACGAAACCGGCGTCGAAAAGCACGGTGAGCATGATCCACAACTTGTAGCCGCCGATGCCCGGGTCCTCAACGCGTATTTCGCGGACGGCATCCAGTATCAGGCGTTCCCGCTTCAGGCGGGTCTCAATGTCAGCTCTTGACTGGTAGTAAGCTTGACGGCAATGGCCAAACAGACGGCAAGCCGGCGCTACTTTCATATTGCGCCGGCTGACCAGTTCCGTTACTATTTGGCCCCAGATTTTTTTCTGATGGGAATGTTAAAGTATTCTTCTGCGCGAGTAATCAAAAGGTCACGAGCTTCCGTCTCCAACTTGGAGAAAGAAAGGGCTTTCTCCAGTTCCTTGATGCGCTTTTTCAATTGCGCATTCTCCTCTTTGTACTCTTCTTTGCTACGATTGGGCATGGCTGTCGATGCTGGTTCTGAAGGCAAAGATAGCTGTTCGGACAGATAATCATACTTTTGCAGCCAACGATTTAACAAAGTTATACCACAAATACCATGATGGTGGCAGAAGGAACGTTTACTCATGCCCGACTGGTAATAAGAACGAAGAAGAGATAGTTTGTCTTCTTCACTGTAATGCTTACGAATTGGAATCATTTGTGTAACATATTTATAAGTTTGTAAATATGTCTACCTATGCCAGTATAAGACATTTCATTTCATTATGCAATATGTCGACAGTTGATGATACAGAATGTCAGAGTTGCGGCATGCATTGTTTTTTATCTTTACTTAGCACAAACATTTAGGTTTAACTCAAAATAATGAAGACAATGGAAATCATCAGCTTTGAAAAAAGAACTTTCGAGGAGATAGCCGCCAAGCTGGATCGCTTCGTGCAGCGGGTGGAAAGTCTGTGCCGTGAACACGGCGGAAAGGAAACAAGTGAATGGATGGACAACCACGAGGTCTGCCGCAGGTTGCGTATCAGTCCGAGAACCTTGCAGACCTTAAGGGATAACGGGACGCTTGCCTTTACAAAAATCGGGAACAGGACTTACTACCGTCCTGAGGATGTAGAGCGAGTGGTCGGGAATGTGGAGGAGAAACGTAAGGAAGCCCGCTGGAAAGGAAAGACTATTTGAACGAGTTTCAAGAATAATGTATAACCCAATATCAAGAGCATATGAGTAATGAAATCAGAGAAAAGGACCACGAGTGGGTAAAGACGTTCCATTCGAATTTCGACAGGCTGTTGGCCCTGCTCGAAAAGTTGTTGGAAAAACGGCAACCGTCTGCTTATGGCGATGAACTGCTGACGGACAAGGAAGTGGCATACCTGCTGAAAGTGAGCCGGAGAACCTTACAGGACTACCGCAACAACGGCATTCTGCCTTACACACAGGTAGGCGGCAAGATTCTCTACCGGGCTTCTGACATAGAAAAGACACTGATGAAAGGGTACAAGGAAGCGTACCGACTTAATGAATAAAATCGGTATCACTCTATTGGAATCTGTATCACTTATCAAACATGTGGGTGATGCAGATTCTATTTGTTTTATTGAAAAAAGTAGGGAGAAAAGCAAATAAAGTGGGGAGAAAAAGATTAAAAGTAGGGAGAAAGATTCTCGAAAAGCGGCTTGATGTTGATTCCAAGATAAACAATATGGCACAAAGAGACGTACACACTATAAGTGTTTTATGTAAACATAACCTTAAGAGTTGTTTTTATTTGGTATAACTATATTACAGGTGTATAATTATTGAATAAAAGCAACTATTATTGTGTGATAACTGGAAATTATGCTATCTTTGTAGTTGAATACAAGAGCTTATAATAAACTATGAGTGTAGAATCGGCTAATAAAATAGATCTTCTGCTACGAATGGGGACGAAAAACGGCCTTTACTTTTCAGAATGGCTGAAAAAAAACGGATATTCGGATCAGCTGATAAGCAAATATAGGCAATCAGGATGGTTGACTTCATTGGCAAAAGGCGTTGTATATCGAACTGGTGATAAGTTATCCGCGTATGCCGCTGTGTCATGTTATAATAACCAACTGAACAGGCAACTACGTGTGGCAGCCCATTCCGCATTGGAATTGTTTGGGTTCAACCACTATGTCCCGATGGGTAAACCAGTTCTGATGGTGGCACATTCAGGGATAAGTATTCCCAAATGGATGAATGCCGATTATTTTGACAGAACAATAAAACCGTTTGAAACGAATATGTTTACCACAATTCAGACTTCGACTGTTAAAGTGGAAGGAGTAAACCTACTTGTCTCTTCTCCGGAACAGGCTTTCATGGAATGCATGTTGCTTGCCCCCGACCGATATGGCTATATGGATTTATATTATATTATGGAACAGCTGACGTCACTTCGTGCAGATGTTGTTCAGACTCTGCTGGAAACAATAAAAAATCTACGAGTAAAGCGTATGTTCCTTTATATGGCTGAGAAAGCCGGTCACTATTGGTTCGAAATGCTGGACATGGTGAAAATAGACATAGGAACATCCAAATTGCAACTGGTGGAAAACGGTATATATATAAGTAAGTATAAAATAACTGTGCCTAAAGAATTGTTTGATTATGAATGAACTATATAAAAAACAGGTGGCACTGTTGATACGTATTATGCCCTCTGTTTATCGTATCAAGGATTTTGCCGTACATGGTGGTACGGCCATAAACCTCTTTCACAAGAATATGCCTCGCTATTCGGTTGACATTGACCTGACATATATTCCTGTGCAAGGAAGGGAGGAAAGTCTCAAAACTATAAAAAGCCATCTTGAAACACTGAAAGGATATATCGAGAAATCCATACCCGGAATCAAGGTTATTCCCAAATATGATGTATGGAAATTGCAGTGTACATTGAATGGTGCAACTGTAAAAATAGAAGTGAATGGTACTAAAAGGGGCATTATAGGAAGTACAGAGGAGAGAATGCTTTGCGAGAGATCCCAACAGGAATTCAGTATGGCATGTAAAGCCCGCAATGTGTCATATTCCCAATTATATGGAGGTAAGATTGCGGCTGCATTAAGTCGTCAGCATCCCAGAGATTTGTTTGACTGTAAATACATGGATTTGTCTTCTTTTGATGATGTCAAAGCCGGTTTTATTCTTTGTTTGCTCGGCAGTGATAAACCGATAATAGAGTCTTTGCAGCCGAACCCGATTGATCAAAGTGAAGTTCTTGAAAAACAGTTCAAAGGAATGTCTGATGTAGAGTTCAACTATTCAGATTATGAAGAAGCGCGGAAAAATCTGATCGCTTTAGTTAATGACGCTTTAACCGATACAGACATGGAGTTCTTACTATCCTTTGAGGAAGGTACACCTGACTGGAGTAAATGCTGTGCTGGAGATCTGAGCGGATATCCATCCGTAAAATGGAAACTTCAGAATATTGCAAAATTGAAAAAGGAGAATCTGGAGAAACACCGTCTTGGCATAGATAAGTTACGACAATTCTTTGAGAGTACAAAGTAACAATAACTTTTCTGGAGGGAGCGCAGTTTATCGCCTGCCCATTTTATTGCATTTCTAAAAAATATCCCTCTTTAAGTGATGAAAACGGCATATAGAATCGGACGTGATTTTAATTTCCATCTATATGCTGTTTTATTTTTTATTTTCTGACTTTTCCGTATTCTTATGATTTGAGCAAATTTTTCAGCCTAAAATAGGTTGATAAATGCGGTCATTTTTAATAACGGAGAACATTCTTGCTACAAGTTTGGCTCTGATTGCGTTTAATACGGTCATTTTGTTTTTACCTTCTTCTACTTTCCTCTGGAAATATTCTTTCAGCTCACCCCCTTTCCGATGTGCTATTGCCACCGCTGCCATATGCAATAGAGCTTTCATATACTTGGCTGCCCGTAAGGAAACCCTGTTCTGTGAGTGCTGACTACTGCCTGAGGTATATGCAAAAGGTGCAACACCGGCATAACAGCAAAATTGACGGGCATTTTCAAACTTTGTAAATCCTTCCGTTGCTATAATCATATTTAGTGCAATAACAGGGCCTATGCCATCAATAGATGTAAGTAATTGCATTTGGCGATTCAGCATCTTAGAACCTCTTATAATTTCATTCATTTTATCCGTTAGTGCATCTATCGTCTTTTGTAATGACATTATAAGGGATTTTAACCTTTTAGCTTTTGGGGCATAAATAGCACTTGGAATAAAATCTTTTTGGTCAGTAAGAATCGTCTTATATTTATCCAAATCAGTAACATACATCGTCCTTTCTGCCTCTAATTGGGTTAGCATTATAACCTCGTCTGTTGGGCGTTTATATCGTTTCATTTTGTCGAAAAAACGAAAAGCATAAGTTGCAATACGACGGGCATCAACCTTGTCATTCTTGCCTCTGGTCATTCCACATGAGTATTTGATTTGAGTGGGATTCTCCAGCCACAATTTAAATGAAAGAGAATTGGATGCACATATCAATGGATATGTATATTGTCCGGTGTGTTCTGCACAAATGACAAATTCATCGTTGTTAATTTCCAAATCATCCTTAATCCGACTTACAGCTTGTACGATTGCTTGTGTGTGGTTAACAATTTGTTCTTCAATAACCACCTTTGAGTTAAGCATAACGCAAATGTCCAATTTCTTTTTTGAGACATCAATGCCGATAAAATAAATCTTATCCATATATTTGTACTGGGATTTAAGCGAAAGGAAGGACCTAACCTTAACCTAACAACCTTAACAACTATGTGTTATATTCTTATACAGGTCTAGGGTTGGGAAAAGCAAAGAGTCCAAATACGGAAATGAATCTTATTCTCGGTCGCTCCTGGTTCACTCTTTGCACTCCTTTCTTTCAAAGTTTTTAATTCATCACAAAGTTAAATTTATTTTCGGCTACAAATCTAAGGTCAGTCGCTTGTTTTCGCTGCCATCGGCCTCCATTGTACAGACGTGAAAAGGAAAAGGTTTTCGGGCTGAAATCGCAGAGTTGCGGCAGAGGGAATTTGTCCCCAGTCGCATGGCTCTGCGTTTCATGTTTATATTTGTTGCTCTAAAATTTCTACAAAAGAAACTAAAATAAAAGCAAACCGTTATCCAACCAACTCAATTTCTATTTTCTATCTTTGCACTTTCTCAATAAATACAATCTAACAGTGAATACTAAAGGAACTGAAATCACGCAGCGTATCCGGCTGCTGTTATCCGAAATGAATCGTGGAGTCTATGAGAAAGAGACCGAGATAAGTTTGTCCTTACTGGCCGCTCTGGCAGGCGAGAGCATCCTGCTCCTGGGTCCTCCGGGAGTAGCTAAATCCATGGTGGCACGTCGGTTGAAAGAAGCTTTTGTCAATGCTGAGGCTTTTGAATATCTGATGTCCCGCTTTTCTACTCCCGATGAAATATTTGGTCCGGTAAGTATCAGCCGCCTTAAAGAGTCCGATAAATACGAACGGGTGACGGAGGGATACTTGCCCACGGCAGATGTCGTTTTTCTGGATGAAATATGGAAAGCAGGACCGGCTATACAGAATACGTTACTGACGGTGATCAATGAGAAACTTTTCCGCAATGGGGATAAAGAATTGAAACTGCCTTTGAAACTGTTGGTGGCGGCAAGTAATGAACTGCCTGCCCAGGGAGAAGGCTTGGAGGCTTTGTGGGACCGTTTCCTGATTCGTGTCATCTGTACGTGTGTCAAGGAAGAAGAAGAGTTTTATAAGATGCTTTTGGATGATGACAATGAACGGGAAAGAAGAAGTCTTGAAGGGCAGATTTCTGACGAGGAATATGCCGGATGGCAAAAAGAAATAGGCAAAGTCACGGTATCACCGGAAGTCTTGCCGTGCATCACGGCCATCCGTAAAGCCTTGACGAGTGTGGAGATGCAAGACACCGAAATACGTAGGAACATATATGTCAGTGACCGACGATGGAAGAATATTGTCCGGCTGTTGAAAGCTTCCGCTTTTATACATGGGCGTAAGGAAGTGTGTATCATAGATTTGCTTCCTATCTACCATTGTTTGTGGAGCGAGCCGGATGAATGTGCCGAAGTCCGTCAGATTGTTATCCGGGCCTTGTTCGTTCTTTATGTAAAAGAAATAGCTTCCATAACTACCTCTTTGAAATCCGATTTGAAGGTCAGCCGGGTACGGGAGGCGTTGGACAAGGCGCGATTGAACGGAGACCGCCGTGACGATGACCTTCTGATAACGGATCATTTTTATTATCAGGTGGAGAATCATGGTACAGGCAACACCTACATCTTCATTGTAGATTATAAGAATATGAAAGAATACCATCCCAAAGATACGCCTACCATAGGCGTGATGTACCTTGACCCCTTGAATCCGAAGCGGACGATTATCCGTGCCTTCTCCGACACCGGCCGGATGAAAGAGCAGAAAATGGAACGTGTCACGCTTTACCGGGACGACAGGCATCTTTATATAAACGGAGTACGTTTTCCGATGAGACGTCTGAAGAGGGGAGAGGAACAACAGCTATGCTTTGGAAATCTTTCTGTTACAGACAGGGACTATGAAACGGAATTGGAAACAGTTTCTGCCCGGATAGACAAGCTGGTGAAGGATCTGTCAGACAATATCTTTGTTTCTGAGGATGACAAGAAAAGTGTGAGTGAATATGCTGCTACCCTCCGCAAGGAGATAGCCTGGGCACGTGTTGATGTACGAAAGTTAAGATATGGCGATGAGTAGCGGCAGGTATGATTCGGGATTCTACGTGCAGGTGTTGGACAGGTATGTCGAAACCGGCGAATGTGCGGAAACGGATAGTGAACCGTTGTATGCCTATCTGCTTTCCGTGATGAACGAACCGATGGTCAGGCTCCAGGTATTGAATGATGAAATCTGTGCCCGGATCTTTTATGATACCATGGTCCAGTTTATTCAGTTGAATTTGGAAAAGGAAAAATATAATCTGCAGAAAAGCCAGTCGGAACGGAATGAGATGAGACTGGTGTTGGAATGGTCGGTACAGAAGCGTAAAGATGGTTGGCAGGCTTTGTTGCAGAAGATTGCCGACAAATATGCAGGTTATGGCTTTGAACAGCGTTTTTACCGGGGGCAGTTTGGCTGTGAAGGGAAGTATGCCGACGACGATGTCTGGGAAAAGATGGTGGATGATTGGGAAGAGGCTTTCCGCAGAAAACAGGAAGAGCAGAAAGAGAATGAAATAGAGTTGCGTAAAGATGCTTTGGAACGCAGACTTCAGGCTAATCTGAAAGAAATTCCGGAGTACCTCCGGCGGAATCATATAGAGAAGGATGAATTCATGCAGGCATGGGGGATGATGAGCGGGATGTGGAATACGATAGACTTTGAACGGATACGCAAGATTGTCCGTATCCAGAGAAATTATCCGGAGATTGTGAAAGTGGCGCATAAGATGGGGCGCATTGCCGATGACGAGGGAAAAGACCGGATACATGTCAAGGAGGGGGATACTTATCAATTGGAACATTCGTCCAGATGTGATATAATGGGGATTACCGTAGGAAATGATTTGAATGCATTGCTGCCTATGGAACTGGCGCACTGTGCCGATGATGATCTGGAAGATTTGTTTGTCTATAAGTATCTGACCCGTAAGCTTCAGACTTTCCGTTACAAATCAGAGATCATGCACCCTGCCCGGTGTCTGGAAACCAAGCTTGCCCGGCGCAAAGGGCCGATGATTGTCTGTCTGGACACCTCCGGCAGCATGGCGGGAAAGCCGGAAAAGATAGCGCATTCCTTATTGATAAAACTCTTGGAGATTGCCGACAGGCAGCAGCGCAACTGTTTCCTCATAGCCTTTTCCGTCTCTGTCAATCCCATTGATATCAGAAAGGACCGCGCACGTTTGCTCGAGTTTTTTTCAAAGACGGCTTGCGGGGATACGGATGCTACCTGTATGCTGAAAACAACTCTCCGGCTGCTCCGGTCTTCCAAAGACTATATGAATGCCGATGTCCTGTGGATTAGTGACTTTAAGATACCGTTACTGTCTCCGGCCTTAACAGGTAAGATACAGGAATACCGGGAGGCAGATACACATTTCTACGGCTTGCAACTGGGCATGGCTGAGAATGAATGGGCACCTTTCTTCGACCGTGTCTATAGGGTCGATTACACTCCCTCCCGGCATTATTGATGTTTCTTTAGAGTCGCTCTTGTTTCAAGTCTTCTACAAACCGGTCTATTTCCTGTAACTTTTTAGGAATATCTATACCTTGCGGGCAGTGTGGAGTGCATTGGTTGCACCCTGTGCAATGGCTTGCCTGGCGTAGCCGGGGTACACTGCGGTCATAGCCGATGAGGAATGCACGCCGTGCTTCCCGGTAGTTTTCGTCCTGGCTGCTTTGGGGGACATTGCCTTCGTTGATGCAACGGTTGTAGTGCAGCAGAATGGCGGGAATATCCAGCCCATAAGGACAAGGCATACAATATTTGCAGTCGTTACACGGAACAGTGGGGTATCTGAGCATCTTTTGTGCGGTATCTTCCAGTAAGGCAAGTTCTTCTTCCGTACAGGGTTCGAGCGGAGAAAAAGTGCGGAGATTATCTTGCAGATGCTCCATGTACGTCATTCCGCTCAGTACTGTCAGTACATTGGGGAATGTCCCGGCAAAGCGGAAAGCCCAGGACGCCACACTGTCTTGCGGACGGCGCTGCTTCAGGCGCGCCATCAGATGGTCATTCAGTTTGGAGAGCCGTCCGCCAAGCAACGGCTCCATGATGACGGCGGGGATGCCGCGTTTTACCAGTTCGCCGTACAGGTATTCGGCATCCGTGTTGCGGGTATTTACTTCCTTGGCATGCTTCCAATCCACGTAATTGAGTTGGATTTGCACAAAATCCCATTTCAGTTCGTCGTGCCGGGAGAGTAGGTAATCAAAAACTTCGATGTCACCGTGGTATGAGAAACCAAGGTTGCGGATGCGCCCGGCTTCGCGTTCTTTCAGAAGAAAATCCAGCATGCCGTTGTCCAGATAGCGGCTGTGGAGGGCTTCCATGCCGCCCATGCCGATACCGTGCAGTAGCAGGTAGTCCAGGTAATCTACCTGTAGGTCACGGAAAGAACGGTGATACATGGCAAGCGATTCTTCCTGGCTATGGGTACTGGGGCTGAAATTGGACAATTTGGTTGCCAGAAAGAATTTTTCACGCGGGTGGCGTTTCAGTGCAATTCCTGTGGCACGTTCCGACAGACCTTGTACGTATGCCGGGGAAGTATCAAAATAGTTCACTCCGTGTGCAATGGCATAGTCTATCAGTTCGTTTACTGCTTCTTGGTCTATCTCGTCTCCGCTACCGTCGGATTTGGTGCGGGTGGGCCAGCGCATACATCCGTATCCCAGCAGGGAGACTTTGTCACCCGTCGTAGGATTGGTGCGATATACCATCTTGTCAGTAGGTATTTCACCGAGTGCAGCCGCTTCACTGCCGGAGTTCGGTTTCCTGCTGGAACAGCCATATAATGCAGCGGCAGAAGCAAACGTACCGGCACTGGCAATTTTTAAGAAATCCCGGCGGTTTATCTTATCCTTATGATTCTTTTCCATGGTTATCTTATCTACTTTTATGATGCTGTTTTGGGATATGTCATACTGTCCTGTGCATCTTGTGTCCTTCCACATAAATTGCACTGAATGGTCTTGACGGGCAAAGATTTTCGCATGCTCCGCAACCTATGCAGCGTTCGGTATTCACTACGGGAATTTTGATGGACTGCTCGTTCTTTGGATTGGAAGGTACCATTTGTATGGCACCGGCGGGACAATGCCGTGCGCAGTTTCCGCAATCCACATGATCGGTCACACAGATGCAGTTCTCTTTAATCCAGACCGCATGCCCTATCTGGATAGCCGATTTGTCTGCTTTCGTGATAGGATGTATGGCGCCTGCCGGACAAACTTCTGAACATTTGGTACATTCGGGGCGGCAATATCCACGTTCATAGGACATTTCAGGTTGCATGAGTTTCATCAGATTCCCCGAAGGGCGAAGCACTTGGTTGGGGCATACCGATACACAAAGCTGGCATGCCGTACAGTGCTGTGCGAAATTGCGTGCACTTAATGAGCCCGGAGGAGTGATCTGTACGGCACGTTCGGGAATTTTTTTTTCCTCGATAACGGCGAGTCCTCCGTCCACCTTCTTTTCCTGTGCCTTTACGGCTGCCGTGGCTGCCAGCAGGGCTGTGGTGGAAAGGAAAGCGCGGCGGGTATCATTGATTTGCTCTGCAGTGACGGATGTACCTTTTGCAGTAGTTGGTTCCGGATTCGGTCTGCGCCGTGTATAAGTGATGGCACCCTGTCTGCATTTATTAATACAATCCATGCAGGCCACGCAACGGCTATAGTCTATTTCGTGTGCTTTGGAGTCGATGCATGAAGCTTTGCAGTTGCGGGCACAAAGTCCGCAACCGTTGCACTTCGCAGTGTCTATCACTGGTTTGAAGAGGGAATATTTGGACAGAAAACCAAGGACGGTACCCACCGGACAGATGGTGTTACAATAGGTACGTCCTCCACGTGCGGCAAGTATTATGAGGATAACAGCTGTCATCCCGGCAATGGCGAGAGTAGGAAGACTCTTTATCCATATCTCTGTTTCATAGAATGCATAACTGCCGGCGCGTTCCGCCAGATAGGCCAGACCATTGTTTGCCCATTGGTAAACCGGTGCGAAAAATCCTGAAGCTATACGTCCATATGCGCTGTAAGGCGCCAGCAAGGCAACAAAAGAACCTAATCCGCCGATGATGGCAAGCAGGAATATGCCAAGCATACAGTAACGCAACCATGTCAGTGCAGGTGAGTAGCGGAAACGGTTCTTCTTCCGTTTCCCCGACAGCCAGGAAATAATGTCTTGAAATACACCGAGCGGGCAAATTACGGAACAATAGACGCGTCCGCATACCAGGGTCAAGATTACCAGCAAGAGGATGATACCTATATTTAGTCCCAGCACAGCCGGCAGGAATTGTATCTTTGCCATCCAGCCGAACCAAGTATGCAATGCTCCCGTAAAATCCAAGAACAGCAACGTGATGAGTACAAAGAAAACGATGGCCAATGTCAGTCTGATAGTACGTAGCATAATAAGTACAGTTTGAGTTTTATGTCCTATATTCCCTTACCCATTTCGTATGCCTCTTTCATGGCAGGTTTGTCGTTGATTTCGCCTGCTTTCCATGCACCTACGCCATAGATAACGCCGCATTCTTTGGGGGTTTCCAGGCAATCGAGGAACCCACGGAAACCATCGATGGTACGTTCCATCATGGGGACACTCTCTTCGGCAGCCGCAACGATGAAATAAAACTCTTTGTTCTTTATTTCAAGATAACGGGCACAGCAACGGTCAATCAGTGTTTTCATCTGGGCACTCATGGTGTAGAAATATACGGGGGTTGCCATGACAATGACATCTGAGGTAATCATCTTTTCCACTACTTCGTTGGCGTCATCCTTCTGTGGGCAAGGTTTATTGTACATGCTGCAAACGCTACATCCGGTGCAGTAATTGATGTGCTTGTCTTTCAGGAATATCTTTTCAACCTGATTTCCTGCTTCTTGTGCACCGTGCATAAATTCATCGCACAGAGTGTCGGAGTTTCCGTTCCGGCGGGGACTGGAGGAGAGAATCAATACTTTTTTAGCCATAATACGTCTTTATTTGTTAGGTTTCTTACTGAATTATGTTGTGTTATCGGCACTAGCCGTTTTCCTGTTGCAAAAATACAGAGTTTGAATCTGAGTTCTTGTATATGAATTACAGATATTTTTACCAATTTTACAGATAAGTTGTTTCAGTATGGTGAGGTTATCACGCCAAGATTTCCTTATCCGGATAGGTATGGCTAAGGTCTTTGATAATGATGCTCATCTGGAATGTTTGTCTTTACTTGGATATTCTCATCGGTGACACTTATTAAGTTAGCGGGTGCAAAGACAGCATTCCTTTTTTATTCCATGGCAGATGCATTGAAAGAAAGTGGTAGCAATGCTCCCACATTTTTTAATTCATAGATACCCTTTTGGCCGAATAATAAGATGCGCATAGGATGTTTGAAATGGTTCTCTGTTTCCATCATAACCTGGCGGCAGGCACCGCAAGGAGGAATGGGGTCTTCTAGGTATTCTCCCCGTTCGTTACGGGCGGCTATGGCAAGTGTATCTACAGCCTGGTCGGGATAGCGGGAATTGGCATAGAACAGGGTAGTGCGTTCTGCGCAAAGTCCGGACGGGTATGCGGCATTTTCCTGGTTGCTTCCAGTGACAATGGTCTTGTCTGCTAGGCGGGCGGCTGCACCTACCGAAAAGTGGGAGTAGGGGGCATAGCTCCGTTGGGTTGCTTCGCAGGCGGCATTCACCAGCTCTCGATCTTCACGGTTCAGTTCTTCATACTCGTATATCTTGAGGGTAATCCGGATGTTCAGCTCTTTCATGGGGTAAAGAATTATATGATGATTAATGTCACAAAGATAGAAAAGATTATGTAAAGTTGGAAGGTAAAGGCATAAAAAAGGAGTTAATCGTTTATTTTGGCTCTTTTTTGTTTCTCCATTTTTGGGCTTTTAATGGTTTGTAATTATTTGATTATCAGATATGTAAAAAGGGCTACACCATTTGCCCCGGATGGCTACACCCTTTTATGCTTAGGGCTACACCATCCGGGCGGAAGGGTGTAGCCCTTTCGTCCGTTTGCTGACGGTGGCAAAATCAGTACCTTTCCGTGTCTCTGCCTATCCCGCCAGCAGCTTTTCCCTTACTATGGAGGTGTGCGCTACCGTATTTCTTTTTCTTCTGCTCTGTTTATCAGATTGATAGGACTTTCTTCTCAGTTGGTTCTTGTTGACTTTTGTCTTTTTCTAATGGACTCCATTGTCTAAATAGTTTATGAATTTAATAAATATTTATTGGTTAAAAGATTTAAATATTATAAAAATGGAGTGGAAAACAGAAATTGTTAGAGGATAAAAAGAGAAATAGTTTTGTAAGTGGCTGTAGGGTAATGGATTATGACGTTTTTTAAACGTACGTTTAATGGACGCAAAGATAAAGGCGTTTTTTGTATTGACAAAATATTTGATGATAAATATTTCAAAGCATATCCAGATTTACCTATATTATTTTGATTCACAACAAAATAGCATACACCTATAATCAGTTAATAAGTTTTTATTTTTAGCCTCATAGGGCAATCTTCCAATGCCATAAAATAGGCGTCCATTAAACGTACGTCTATTGAACGCTTTTATTTATCTAATCTTCTTGTTCATAGTACGTTATACATGCTCGAATGATACAATCGGTTTGAAAGGGAGAAATGTCTCGTTCAAACCGCGAAGCGCACCCGGAACTAAAGTAATATCCTTGATTTTATTCATAACAAGTGATTGATACACAGAAATATTGGTTTGCAGCCCGTACCCGTGACAAGCAAGAATTTGCAATCCGAAATTCTCTTGAAAAGCTAAAAGTGGAAGAAAATCTGGATATTGACTGCTATCTTCCTACCCGGAGCGTAATAACCCAGTTGAAGTATCGCCGGAAGCGGAGTGAAGTGCCTGTCATTCGCAACTTGATTTTTGTCCGTGCCACGAAACAGACAGCCTGTGACCTTTCCAATGTCTATGGTGTGCAGCTTTTCTACATGAAAGACCTTTTTTCCCATTCCATGCTTGTTGTCCCCAATAAGCAGATGGAGGATTTCATGTTTGTCATGGACTTGAATCCTGACGGGGTGAGTTTCGACAACGAGCCTCTTGTTGTCGGTCATAAGGTCAAGGTTGTTAAAGGTGATTTCTGTGGAATTGAGGGTGAAGTTGCTACAGAAGCCAACAAAACTTATGTGGTCATTCGTATTAAAGGCATTTTGTCCGCCAGTGTCAAAGTGCCCAAATCCTATCTGAAGATAATTAAATAGTATCTGTCACTTTAATACCAGTGAATTAAGCAGGTTAATTTTATCCATAATACTCTGTTATCCTGAGCTTGTTGCAGGATCTTCTTCCTTTCTGTAATTTAAAAAACTTAATATACAATGAATTCCTTATTATTACGTGCTTTGGAACTTCAAGAAGCAGCTCATAAGCTTATGCATCTTGGTACAGACGGTACCCCCATTTACTCAGATGATTTTAGCCGACTGAACAAGGAACTGCTTCTGAAATCCGATTCTCTCTATTCTTTCAAAGGTTCTGATATCGATGAAGAAGCCCATCTTTGTCTTGCCCTTTTGATGGGTTATAACGCCACTATTTATGATAATGGGGACAAGGAGCAAAAGAAACAAGCAGTTATAGAACGTATTTGTGAGGTATTGGAACAACTTCCGGCTTCTCTTCTTAAAGTCCGTCTGTTGACTTATTGTTATGGGGAGGTTTATGAAGAATCCATGCTTCAGGAAGCGCATTCTATTATTGATAGTTGGGATAAGAATACACTGACTTTCGATCAGATGGAGATTATTGGAGAACTGAAGAATATAGAAGAGAATCCTTATCCGTTTGAGGAAGTTTAGTAATATATATCATTACGTAGAGTTTTAATATTTACAATTATAATCAATGAAAAATTTTGTATTAATCGGAGCAGCGGGTTACATTGCTCCCCGTCATTTGCGTGCCATTAAGGACACCGGAAACCGCTTGGTTGCGGCTTATGACACATTTGACAGTGTCGGTATTATGGATAGCTTTTTTCCGGAAGCTTCTTTTTTTGTAGAACATGAATTATTTGATCGTCATTGTACAAAATTGAAAGGTACTGACAAACAAGTTGATTATGTATCTATTTGTACCCCTAATTATCTTCATGATGCACACATGCGCTATGGGTTGCGTTTGGGGGCTGATGTGATTTGTGAAAAGCCTTTGGTCTTGAATCCTTGGAATGTGGATGCCTTGGAAGAAGTGGAGAAAGAAACCGGACACCATATTTATACAATACTTCAACTTCGTCTGCACCAGTCTATTATTGATTTGAAGAAGAAGATAGAGAATGGCCCTAAGGACAAAATTTATGATGTGGACTTGACGTATATAACTTCACGTGGTAACTGGTACTATACAAGCTGGAAAGGAGATGTACATAAGAGTGGGGGAATCGCGACCAATATCGGCGTGCATTTTTATGATATGCTTTCATGGGTATTTGGTCCTGTAAATAAGAATATAGTACATGTATATACACACGACCGTGCAGCAGGCTATCTGGAGTTGGAAAGAGCGCGTGTCCGTTATTTTTTGAGCATTAACTCTGATAATCTTCCTGAAAATGCAGTACAAGGAGAGAAGCTTACTTATCGCACAATCAATATTGATGGTGAAGAATTTGAATTCAGCAAAGGTTTTACGGAATTGCACACTGAAAGCTATAAGGATATTCTTGCCGGTAAAGGTTTTGGTATTGAGGATGCGCGTAATGCAATCAATATCGTGTATGATATTCGTCATGCAGACCCCATCGGTTTGAAAGGTGACTACCATCCTTTGGCAAAACTGCCTTTAGCAAAACATCCATTTGGGTGGTAAATGATTCTTGCTGTAGAATTAAATGATTATGGATATGAAACTTCAAATGGTTGACCTTCATGGCCAATATTTAAAGATAAAAGAAGAAGTGGATGCAGGTATTCGGCAAGTCATTGAAGCTTCTGCTTTTATCAATGGTCCTCAAGTGAAGGAGTTTGCTTCCAATCTGGCAACATACTCTGGCTGTAAACATGTAATAACTTGCGGCAATGGTACGGATGCTCTTCAAATAGCATTGATGGCTTTAGGTTTAAAGCCGGGTGATGAGGTTATAGTACCTGCATTCACGTATGTTGCCTCTGCGGAGGTGATTGGGCTTTTGGGCTTGACTCCTGTTATGGTGGATGTGGATTATGCTACTTTTAATGTAACTGTTGCCAATTTGGAAAAGGCGGTCAGTCCAAAAACAAAGGCTGTTATTCCGGTGCATCTTTTTGGCCAGTCTTGCGATATGGAGCCTATCATGCAATTTGCAGAAAAACACCACTTGTATGTTGTGGAAGACAATGCACAAGCTATTGGTGCCGTATATACTTTTTCTGATGGAACCAAGAAGCATACCGGTACTATCGGTCATGTAGGATGTACTTCTTTCTTTCCTTCAAAGAACTTAGGCTGCTACGGTGACGGGGGAGCCATATTTACCAATGATGATGCATTGGCCGAACAACTTCGTATGATAGCCAATCATGGCCAGCGGATAAAATATCATCATGCGGTTATCGGATGCAATTCACGTCTGGATACTGTTCAGGCAGCTGTCTTGAATGCTAAATTGGAACATCTGGATGAGTATTGCCATGCCCGTTATGAAGCGGCCCGGTATTACACTTCTCATTTGAAGGATGTGCAAGGTATTATCACACCGGATGAATTGCCTCAGAGCACTCATGTCTATCATCAATATACTTTAAAAGTATTGAATGGCAAGCGTGACGCTTTGAAGCAACATTTGGCAGATTCCGGCATTCCCAGTATGATTTATTATCCGTTGCCTTTACAGCAGCAGGAAGCTTTTCAGGGAATAACACGCGCTGCGGAGTCTTTGGATAATGCCGAAAAGTTGGCATATTCAGTTCTTTCCCTTCCTGTTCATACCGAACTGACTGCTGAGCAGCAGGATTTGGTCATTAATAGCATAAAAGATTTCTTTAAATAAATATCTATGCAAGATTTTTTTGCTCATGAAACAGCAACCATTGATGATGGTTGCCGGATTGGTGCGGGTACAAAGATATGGCACTATAGTCATATCATGTCCGGATGTGTGCTTGGAGAAAGATGCAATATCGGCCAGAATGTGGTAATTTCTCCGGATGTGGTATTGGGAAATAATGTAAAGGTTCAAAATAACGTGTCGGTATATACCGGTGTAACGTGTGAAGATGATGTTTTCTTAGGCCCTTCTTGTGTCTTTACCAATGTTACCAATCCTCGCAGTGCTATCAATCGTAAGTCCGAGTATGCCAAAACCCATGTTGGCAAAGGTGCCACTATTGGTGCCAATGCTACCATAGTTTGTGGACACGATATTGGCAGATATGCATTTATCGGTGCCGGTGCGGTAGTTACTAAAACTGTTCCTGCTTATGCTTTATTGGTTGGAAATCCTGCACGTCAGATTGGTTGGATGAGTGAATACGGGCATAGGCTGGACTTTGATAAAGAGGGGGTTGCAGTCTGTCCGGAGAGTAAGGAACGTTATCAGTTGAAAGAAAGTAAATTGGTTAAACTTTAATTTCTAATTCTTTAATTTTAATTCTATTCTGAAAGTTATGTATAATAAGTTAGTAAATAAAGAGGCTAAACTGGCATTGGTCGGTTTAGGTTATGTCGGTTTGCCCATCGCTCTGGAATTTGCAAAGAAGATTTCGGTAATTGGTTTTGATATCAATGAGTCACGTTTGGCAAAGATGCGCGAGGGGATTGATCCTTGTGGGGAACTGGATGGTTCAGCCTTTGAAAATGTGGATATAGAGTTCACGTCTTCTATCGAAAAGCTGAAAGAAGCTTCTTTTTTCATAGTAGCGGTTCCTACTCCTATTGATAAATACAATAAACCAGATTTGACTCCGTTGTTAGGTGCTTCCCGTTCAGTGGCTAAGGCGTTGAAGCCGGGTGATTATGTTGTCTATGAATCTACAGTCTATCCAGGATGTACGGAAGACGATTGCCTCCCTATTTTGGAGGAGGTAAGTGGCTTAAAAGCCGGTATAGACTTTAAATACGGTTATTCTCCGGAGCGTATCAATCCGGGAGAAAAGGTGCATACATTACCCAATACAATCAAGATCGTTTCCGGTTGTGATCCTGAAGCTTTGGATGTTGTTGCTAAAGTATATGAACTTGTTGTAAAGCCGGGTGTTCATCGTGCGCCGAATGTAAAAGTCGCTGAAGCAGCGAAGATTATTGAGAATACCCAGCGTGATGTCAATATTGCTTTGATGAATGAGCTTTCCATTATTTTCAGTCGTATAGGTATCAATACGTACGATGTGTTGGAAGCTGCCGGAACTAAATGGAATTTCTTGAAGTTCTATCCGGGTCTGGTTGGAGGACACTGTATCGGTGTTGACCCTTATTATTTGGTTCAGAAAGCCAGCGAGTTGAAATATCATTGCCAGATTATCAGTGCAGGTCGTTATATTAACGATAGTATGGGCGGATATATTGCTAAGAAACTTGTAAAGCGTTTGATATCATTGGGCAAAGGCGTGCTTGGTGCCCGTGTTCTTGTGATGGGGGTTACATTTAAAGAGAATGTAGCAGATATCCGTAATTCAAAAGTTGTTGATATTATTAATGAACTGAAGGACTTTGGTTGCGATGTAGATGTGGTTGACCCGTATGCGGATAGCGACGAAGTGCAAAAAGAATACGGTTTCCACTTGGTGGAAAAGCCGCGAGATAATTATGATGCTGTGGTTGTGGCTGTGGCCCATGATGAATACAAAAACTTGGATGATAAATACTTCAAAGGTATGACGTATGATCATGCGGTGCTTGTAGATATCAAAGGAATGTATAGAGATAAAATTCATAGTTTGAAATATTGGAGTCTATAAAAAAGAATTTATGATAACAAATAAGAAAATTTTTATTACAGGTGGTGCTGGTTTTATAGCAAACCGTTTAATTTCATTACTGGTTGACAATAATAAAATTGTTGTATATGATAATTTTCATAGAGATACTTTAAGCTATACTGAATATGCTAATCATCCTAATCTATCGGTAGTAAAAGGAGATGTGTTGGATTATGCGTTATTGGAAAAAAGTATGGCAGGAGCAAATATTGTAGTGCATGCGGCTGCTATTGCTGGGATAGATACTGTCATAAAGAGTCCGACAAATACAATGCGTGTTAATATGATTGGTACAGCTAATGTTTTGGAAGCTGCCAGAGTAAATAATGTATCCGATCGGGTAATTGACTTTTCAACTTCGGAAGTTTTTGGGAGCCATGCTTTTAAATCAACGGAGGACACAGAAACTGTAGCAGGTAGTGCGGGGGAAGCTCGTTGGACTTACGCTGTAAGTAAATTAGCTGGTGAACATTTAGCAATGGCTTATTATAAAGAGTTTAATTTGCCGGTATGTTCTGTACGTCCTTTTAATGTATATGGTCCAGGACAAACAGGAGAAGGAGCTATTCAGATTTTTATTAAGAGGGCGTTGAAAAATGAAGATATCTATATTTATGGAGATGGAAACCAAATTCGTGCTTGGTGTTTCGTTGATGATTTTGTTGCCTGTCTTCAGAAATGTATTGAAGATTCCAAAGCCATAGGAGAATCTTTTAATATTGGAAATTCAAGAGCAGTGCTGACAACTTATGGGTTAGCTCAAACAGTATGTAGAGTACTTGGCTCTTCAAGTAAAATAATCTTTAAACCGGCATTGTCAGCCGATATTGAATTAAGAATACCTTCTGTTGAGAAAGCTTTTGAAAAATTGGGATTTAAAGCTCAGGTTAATGTTGAGGAAGGTATTCTAAAAACAGCAGAATGGATAAAAAATAATTTGTAATGATAAAGCTATCTAAACCCTATATTACCGATCAATGCATTAGTAACGTTGTTGAAGTATTACGCTCAGGCAATTTAGTACAAGGGCAATTTGTAAACCAACTTGAGAATGATGTAAAATCATATTTAGGAGTGAAACACGCTTTTGCAGTTTCGAGTGGCACGGCCGCTTTACATTTAGCGTTGATAGCATTGGGTATTGGCCCGGGAGATGAAGTCATTGTCCCGGCTTTTACATTTCCTGCTACGGCTAATGTTGTGGAGTTAGTAGGTGCTACAACAGTTTTAGTTGACATCAATTTAGATGATTTTTGTATTGATACATCTAAGATAGAGCAGGCTATTACCCCTAAAACAAAGGCAATAATGCCTGTTCATGAGTTTGGGCAGGCTGCTAAAATGGATGATATCATTCAGTTGGCTCAGAAGTACAATTTGAATATCGTAGAAGATGCAGCGTGTGCTTTAGGAGCAGAATTTGGTTCAAAAAAAGTGGGTACTTTTGGAGAGTTAGGGTGCTTTAGTTTGCATCCAAGAAAAGCAATTACGTCAGGTGAAGGTGGAATATTAGTTACTAATAAAGATGACATTGCTGAAAAAGTTGCTATGTATAGGAATCATGGTATTGTATATAAGGATTCAAAATTAGACTTTGAAGTAGCTGGTCTTAATTATAGATTGACTGACTTTCAGGCGGCATTGTGCATTCCACAATTAGAAATGCTTACTGAATTAATTGAATGTCGGATAAAGCAGGCTAATTTTTATAATGATTTTTTAGGGTGTACTTCTAATATAAAAACGCCGGTTGTTTTTGATAATCGCAAGATGGTTTTTCAAACTTATCACATATTATTGTCTGATGATATAAATCGAGATTTGTTGATAGCTACTTTAAAAGAACATGAAATAGAAGTTAATTTTGGTGCGCAGGCTTTAAATGCTTTAAAGTATTATTCAAATAAATATAGTTATAAATATTCGGATTGTCCTAATGCATTTAGAGCTAGAGTACAAGGATTGGCATTACCTTTGGGAATGCATTTAAATGATGCAGATATCAAGTATATTTCAAGTACAATAAAAAAGGTGTTATGCAAATATTAGTAACAGGAGCTGGTGGATTAATAGGTGCTGAAATTGTAAATTTACTAAAAAAAAACGGTTATAAAATTACAGCTCTTGTTCGAAAAATGGGAGCGATAGATGCTGATTGTACTTACATTTTAGGTGATTTGCTGAAACAAACATTGGATGAACTATTAGGGGATTTTGCTCCGGATGTTATCGTTCATTGTGCTGCTGAGATTCCAGCTTCAGGGAAGAGCGATTCTGAAGTTGGAGTTCATAATAGATTGATAGATGATAATGTACTTAATTGGGCTTTAAAGAAGAAAATTCGGGTCATATATATATCTAGTATTAGTGTTTATGGATATATAACAGGGCAAACTTGTCATGAAGAAGATGTATCTTCTGTTTTAACAGATTATGCCAGAAATAAAATAGCAACAGAAAAAGCTGTTTTATCACGGGACGATGTCAATGTATGTTTGAGGATTTCTTCTCCATATGGAAGATTGCAAAAGCACAATACTGTGATGAAGATATTTGTTCGGAATGCAATAACCGGCAATAATCTTTTGGTTTATGGAGAAGGAAACCGTATGCAAGACTTTATTCATGTATATGATATTGCTCGGGCAGTCAAACTTGCTATAGAAAAACAAGTTAGTGGAGTTTATAATATTGTTTCAGGGGCTCCTATATCTATGATTGATTTAGCTCATAAAGTCACTCTTTTATTGAATCAATCTATTGATATAAAATATTCCTCTCTGCAGGATTTGCAAGAGGATTATAGAGGATTTTTCTCTAATGAGAAAGCAAGGCTTGCTTTAGGATGGTCTCCTGTAGTAACTTTGGATGAAGGTATTTTTGATTTAGCTAAAGGAATAAATGAAGATAGTAGTAATATCTGATATACATTCAAATATTGATTATTTAAGGAAATGTATGTTTTTCATCCAAAAGGAAAGACCAGATAAGATAATCTGTCTAGGTGATATTGTAGGCTATTTTGATCAACCCAAACAGGTGTTTGATTTTTTAATGAATAAACATGTTCACTGCTTATGTGGCAATCATGAAGCAATGCTGTTGGACAGATTGCTAATAGATGAAAAAAAGGAAGAGATATATCAGATAAAAAAACAACGTAACTTGTTTACATCAGATGAGATATCGATAATTTCTACATGGCTACCATTTTACACACTTTTTACTGATAATATTAAGATTCTATGTGTTCATGGAACTCCATGGAATCCTCTTTTAGGATACGGTTATAAGGATAGCCAATCAATTCTAAATTATGTTTCTCATGATTTCGATTATGTTTTTATGGGACATACCCATCATCCATATATAATGCAACAATCTTGTGGAACACTTGTAAATGTGGGGTCATGTGGGTTACCAAGGGATATCGGCAATATGCCTAGCTATTCTTTGTTGAACACCCAAACAAAAGAATGCTATATTAAACGTGTTTGTATAGATATAGACGAATGTTGTTTTGATAAAACAAGGATACATTCGTCGGTTATTGAATGCTTAAAAAGAAAATAAAATGAATGATGTTAGAATATTTGTAACAGGTGTTGGAGGTGGCGGAGGTGGAGAGCAGATTTTAAAAGCTCTACGCTTATCATTGTTGAATTATTACATTGTAGGAGGAGATATTACTCCCTATTCAAAAGGATTGTATATGGTTGATAAAGCATATATATTACCTCCTGCCTTATCTTCTGATTATCTGGATGTTTTGTTAAATATATGTACAAAAGAGAATATACAAGCTCTTTTTACAGGTAGTGAACCGGAGTTGAAAATAGTAAGCAAAAATCGATGTCTATTTGAAAATATTGGAGTTAAACTATTTATAAATCCGGAATCTGTCATTGATATATGTTTGGATAAGTTTCAGACTATGAATTGGTTTAAGGATAATGGCTTTTCTTTTCCTAAAACCATAACGGTAAACTGTTTTGATGATTTGGAGTTGGTGGATTTCTTTCCGGTAGTGTTGAAACCATCTGTCGGTGGTGGTGGCTCTACTAATACTTTTATTGCTCAGGATAGAAAAGAATTAGATTTATTTGCATCTTATTTATTGCATATTTACTCTCAATTTATTATTCAAGAATATGTAGGTAATGCAAATGGAGAATATACTGTGGGGGTCTTAAGCGATATGGAGGGTAATTTGATAAATTCTATTGCTGTGAAAAAGAATATTCTTGGAGGTTTAAGCAATCGGTTGAAAGTCAAAAGTAAATTTAATGATGAGCTTTTGGTAATTAGTAATGGTATATCTCAAGGGGAAATTGGCAAATTCCCTATTGTCACACAACAGTGTGAACTTGTGGCTCAAAAATTAGGGAGTACTAGTGCAATTAATATACAATGTCGTTTGGTTGATGATAAATGTTATATTTTTGAAATTAATCCAAGATTTTCAGGGACAACCTCCTTGCGTGCAATGGTTGGCTATAATGAGCCGGATGTATTGATACGTAAATATATTTTAGGAGAACATATTACTCCTAATTTCCCATATAAA